>Ga0335084_10006697_pt1 | contig 11461 bp, 8 predicted proteins | sample Lox_Sample_44_FD_206721 | JGI IMG/M metagenome (GOLD analysis project Ga0335084, IMG submission 206721) | Soil microbial communities from Loxahatchee National Wildlife Refuge, Florida, United States - Lox_Sample_4.4 | ecosystem: Environmental > Terrestrial > Soil > Wetlands | place: USA: Florida...
GGCTTGGCCTGCACCGCCTCCGCCGATTCCTTGAGCGCCAGCACTAGCCTGTCTTCGCCTATGGCAAATCCGATGCCGGGAGCGTTCGGCCCACCCAGCGACTCCGATAAACCGTCATACCGGCCTCCGCCCAAGATCGCATTCTGCGCTCCCAGCGCGCCGTGAGTGAACTCGAACGCGGTGCGAGTGTAATAATCGAGCCCGCGCACCAGGCGGTCGTTCAGCCTAAAAGGCACGCCGGTCGCCTTCAGGATCTGTTGCACTTCCTGAAAGTGCGTGCGACACGGCTCATCCAGATATTGGCTGATGCGCGGTAGCTTCTCGATGATGGGCTGATCGTCCGCAACTTTGCAGTCGAACACTCGCAGTGGATTCGTCACCGCCCGCCGCTGGCAATCGGCGCACATCTTCGGAACAACGGGATCGAGCGCTTTGCGCAGGGCCTCGTTGTATTTTGCCCGGTCGTTCGGGCAGCCGACGGAATTCAGTTCCAGCGTCCAATTCTCAATTCCCAAACGGTCGAGCAAGGTCGCCAACAGTTCCAACACCTCGGCATCTCTTGCCGGCGACTCGCTTCCCGCCGTCGGCGGACCCAACACTTCCGCGCCGATCTGATAGAACTGCCGGTAGCGCCCTTTCTGCGGACGCTCCCGCCGAAACTGCGGCCCTATGTAATAGAGCTTGTTCAGCCCGCGGTCCCAGAGCTTGTGCTCGATGTAGGCACGGACCACACCGGCGGTGTTCTCGGGACGCAGGGTAAGAGATTGGCCTCTGTCGCTCTCCGCCCGGCCACGGTCCTCCCACGTGTACATCTCTTTCGAGACAACATCAGTTTCTTCGCCGACTGCCCGCGAGAAGAGCTGGGTCTCCTCGAAGATGGGCGTGCGAATCTCGTGGAAGTTGTAGGCGCGGAACAGGTCGCGCACCGCGGCCTCGACAAAGTTCCACAGCGCCGTCTCCGGCGGCAGCAAATCCCGAGTTCCACGCACCGCTTTAATCATTGGCTACCGGCTGCTGGCTCCTACCTACCCGCTACTCCCTAACCACCTGTCATCCTGAGCGCAGCAGCAGGTTTCGCTTGCGAAACCTGCTGCGGAGTCGAAGGACCCCTTGCGACTTAACGTCTGCACCAGCGTCTCAAGGAGTTCTCTCCACAAGCCTCAGGGAGAACGCCTTGACCCTATACACAAGAATGAAAGATTGCAGGGATCTTTCGACTACGTGAGAGGTTCGCATCCGCGAACCTCCCTCTCCGCTCAGGATGACAATTCTATAAGAATGTTGGAATTCCCGGCTTTGCCGCCGCCCGAACCCGGCTGAGTGCTGACTGCTACCTCTCTGCCAGGTACGAATCTTTGTATCCCAAGTAATTCCTCGCATACCGCAAAATGCTTTCCTGGTCCTTCTCGTCCAACTTGCGCCGAAACTTTCCCGGCGATCCCATCCACAGAGAGCCCGGCTCCACAATCGTTTTCTCCGCAATCAGCGTGCCGGCCGCAATGATCGACCCCGCGCCGATCCGCGCGCCATTCAAGATGATCGATCCCATACCAATCAAGCAGCGGTCTTCGATCACGCATCCGTGCAGCGTCACCGAGTGGCCGATGGTGACGTAATCACCCACGAACACTCCGTACTGTTCCTTCATCCCATGAAGCACGCTGCAGTCCTGCACGTTCGAATGCGCGCCAATGCGGATGGAGTGCACGTCGCCGCGCAGCACCGCGTTCATCCACACGCTGGCGTGCTCGCCGAGCACCACATCGCCGATGATCTGCGCCGACTCGTCGACATAACAGGAAGCCGGAATCGTCGGCGTCACACCTTTGTAAGAGCGGATCATGCTTATTCAGGAAGAACTTTGAAAATAACACGGGTGCGGGCTGAAGTGTAAGGGTGCGCCGCGGAAAAACCAGAATCCGCGCTGAGAAATGAATAGATCAGTTCTCAGCGGCCAGTTCCCGGTTCTCAGTTGATTTCAGTTCTCGCTCACCGTCGGAGCTTTGGGTGCCGCCGGCGCCCGCGGTGTCTTGGGTGAAGCCGGAGACGGCGGAGAGGGGGGCGAGGGCATCTCTGCCGCTGACGATCTCTTGCGAATTTCGATGTCCCCGTGCTCGTTGTTGACCACTAGACGCGGACCGCCGCCAGCGACAGTGCCAGTGGCAGTCGCCGTGTCATTGGAGTTGTCCACTTTCAAAACATCGAAGTCGGTTTCCACATCTCCACCGCGGGCTCGCGCATCCACCTGGAAGGCTGCTTTGTCGGGCACGTAGATCTCAATGTCCCCTTTGCGATTTTCCACCTGCATGCTGCCCAGCTTGGTCATGCGCAACTCAACCGATCCGTTTTCATCCTGCAGGCGCACATCTCCAGCAACCCCGAGTAAGCGAATGTCCTTGGAACGAGTGGTCAGACGAACCGGGCCCACCAGATCGGACGCCTGTAGATCACCGGAGTCCAAATCCAGATCACCGTCGAGGCGGGATAGCTGTAGATCGGTGCGCGAGGACTTGAAGGTGACCTCCTGCGCGATCTTCGCCAGCCTGACGCTCTCCATGAATTCGCCGTTCAGGTGTACCGCGCCCTTTACCTCTTCGATCGAGACGTCGTTCGCTCGTCCTTCGATGAAAACATCGGAGGAGACTTGAGAAACCCGCGCCGAGCTGCGCTCCAGGTTCAAGCTGACCTTGCCATTGATGTCGGAGGCAGAAACGTTATTGCGTTGAGCGGAAATCTGCACGTCCCCGTCCCGGCCCAATACGCTCACATCTCCATAACGCGTGCTTACAGTGACTGGGGCTTTGCGCGGCAGGGAAATTTCCAGGTCGATCCCTATGCCATGGTCTCCCGCGCCTTCGTTGTTTGCGTTCAGATTTACGATGTTCCCGTTCACCGTGATCTGCGGCTTGGTGCCCGCGTTCCACTTGTCAGCATCGGACTGGCTTTCCGCGTTCATGCGCTTGTGGACGGTGACGTGGATCTGATTGTCGTCCGATGAGCTGACGTTCACCAAGCCTCGGCTGTCCGTTACATGCAGGCTGGCGCCAGCCGGAAAGTCCTGCGCCAGCTGGTCGTTGTATGTATACCTCTGTCCGAACCAGCTGAAGTCGTTGTCGTCGATCTGGATTTCGTCGCGCAGCGATCCCCAATCCAGCCGGGCGGTTTGGGTGGCGATCAGCCCGCAAACGATCACCAGGATGATCAGAAAGACTCCACCGGCGCCCAGACCCGAAGCCCGCGTGCCCTGCCGTTGCGCCGCCTGGTATTCGATCAGCTTGATGACCCCTACAATGATCAGAATCACTGGCCAGTAGTGCGCAAACCAATGCCCCAAGCTCGACCAGTTGAGTACGCCCATCGTTCCCAGCAGGAACACGGTTCCGATCGAGATCAGAATGATCGGACCCGACAGCGAACGCCGGTAGCGCGGCGGTGGCGGCTGAGGCGGAGGAACTTGGACAGTGCTAGCCATTGCGCACCTCGCTTACCGGAGGCTGAACCTCTCCACTGCCCACGCCCGATGATCCCGGCCCTCCGGGCATGGACGGTGGCGGTGGTGTGCCTTGTCGCTCAAGCAGCTTGATGACTCCGATCGCCAGCAGCAGCACGGGCCAGGTGCGATGCCACCGGGGACCACCCATATCGTCGATGAGCGAGAGCACTCCCACCGTAACCAGCACCACTGGTCCAACCAGCCCGCGCATGCGGTCGGCGTGCGTATAGATCCGGCTCGAGGGGATCCATCCCCAACGCTTGGCGAAGAGCCATCCTCCCAGCAGGATCAAGAAGATCGGCCACACATGGTTGACACTGAATTCGAAGACGCCCATCGTTTGCAGCAGGAACAATACCCCCAGCCCGATCAGCACGACGGCAGCTACCGGGATCTTGGCAGTGTCCACTTTTTCTCCGGCACCAAAGGCCTGTCCCAGACCCAGCGGGTCGGGTGCAGGCAATCCCGCCTGCAGGGCATGAGCGGTGCGGACCGCATCGATGATCTGCCATACGTAGAAAAACGCAAACGCGAAGGCACAGATGGTATCCAGCGGCCCTCCCTGGCCCATGCCGATGATGAGTCCGACAAAGATCAGCAAGTGGGCCAAGCCCTTGGCGTACTGGCCGGTGTAAACCGCTCCCACGCCGAAAGGAAAGAATCCGGCAAAGATGCCCGCGACCGCAGGGTTTGGTCCCGAGCTCGGCGCCCCTGGTGCCGGTGTCGCTGCAACAAATCCAGACGTCGTCGTGGGGTGTACGCCCGCCAGACGCTCGGCGATGCAGCTCTCGCAATAGATCACGCCCTTCACGTCACGCGTGCAGTTGGAGCAAAGGGGCTTTCCGCAAGTGCGGCAATAAGCGGCTGCGGCAATGTCGGGGTGGTTGGCGCAGTTCATAGCATCCTCCTGAGTGTGGCCTGGGGTTCCGAGGCGAAGCGCACTACAGGCGGGTGATCGGGGAGGGCGGCCAGAATCACCTGGCTGTCTCCCCGACTGTAGTTTCTCTGTTGCTTTTCGTCGGGCTGTCCACTGGTGTTGTCATTCCGTTGATGGTTGTCCTTTTTTTCAGGCGCGGGCTCGGCGGGAGTCGTCGCGCGCTTGAATTCCCTTACGCGGGATTCAATCTCGTACACGAAGCGGATGTTCTCGTAATACTTCTGCACCTTGCCGGTGGTCTCGTAGTAAGTCCGGCGGATGGCGCTGGGCCGCAGGTCCGCGTGGCGCAGATCGCTCAACTTCACTCCAGTAAGGCTGAGCGAAATCGACAGCGAGAAGAACGCCATGCCGAACGACATAGCAAACCGCGGCTGCTTGACCACCGCAAAAACCGGGCTCACCACCAGACTGCCCCAATTCCTCATCCGGTCAAACCACGAGGCCTGAGGTTGGGCGGCTGCGGGGGTGTGTAGGCGAGCGGTATCAATCCCCGTAGTGGCGGCCAGAATGTTGTGTACCAGATGGACTGGAGGCTCGACTTCGACCAGTTGCTCCAGCCACCGCTTGCCGGCTTCGGCTTCGGCCAGCAGAGGTCCGCAGACTGCACAAGTCTTGGCGTGGGCCTGGAAGGCTTGCGCCTTCGGCCCACTCAGGACCTGGTCCAGAGCGTCGCTGAGCAGGGCATCGAACTCGTTGCACTGCATGCCGTTATGGTGTTCCGCTGCCATTACATCACCTGTTTATATGTACGTTGGAGCAGACGTGCAAGTTCCGCGCGTCCGCGGTTTATTCTGGATTTGACGGTTCCCTCCGGTACCTTTAGTACCGTGGCAATTTCGCGATAGTCCATATCGTGTAAGTCCCTTAGAATCACTGCCTCGCGGAGATCTGGAGAGAGCTTTTGCAGGGCCCTCTGTACCGTCTCCCCGACCTCACGGCTCTGCGAGTGGGCATCGGGCGAGGGTCCCTGATCCGGGATGCGGTCGCTCAGCGGCATGGCATCTTCCTGCTCCGAAGGGGCTGAATCGAGCGAGTCGGTCACGCGGTCCTGCTTGGTTTTGCGGAAGTGGTCCACCAGCAGGTTGCGGGTGATGGTGGTCACCCAGGTCATGAACGCTCCGCGCTCCAGATCGTAGGATTTGAGCGTGCGATACATTTTGATGAAGACTTCCTGGGTGAGGTCTTGGGCATCATCCGCCGACCCGGCAAAACGATAGCAGATGTTGTAAATGCGGCGGTTGTAGCGCTGCACGAGTTCCTCCCACGCAGCCGCGTCGCCGGCAACGCAGCGGCGGACCAACATGGCGGCGAGTTGGGCGTCTTCCAACCGGCACTCCCCGGAACTCCTGGATTGGCCTCGGCAGACAGCGCCGGGTCCTAACAGCACACAAGGGATACGTTGGTATCGCCTCCGGAGTTCTTAAATGCTAGGAAACACAGAATTGTAGCAGCACGGGAAAGCTACGGTCGGTGTGGGCGCCGGCATTCCTGCCCGCGGACTTTATTCCATTGTCATCCTGAGCGAAGTGGCCCGAGTCGCGTGCGACTCGGGCCGCGAAGTCGAAGGACCCCATGCCCGCCGGCGGCCCCAACTGACATCGAAAGGAACTTTCACCAGGATCACTGACCCGTGAAAAAGAACTCCTGGCCAGGCTATCGCTGCCTTTTAAAGGTATGCGGTCCCTCGACTCCACAGGATGATTCGCTGCCGAATCACCCTTGTTCCGCTCGGGATGACAGGCGTGAATGGCGCACACATCCGACGGCTGATGCCATCCTTCTCGAGGCCAAACCAGGGGAGAATCACTCATCCCAACTCTACGTCAATCTTCTTCCCTGCCCGGTCCAGCTTGGTAATGCGGAAACTCCTAACCTGGCCGGCGCGGACATCTTCCGGCTTGGGCGGGCCTTCGTCCGCGCCGCCCTTCCAGCGCGCCTGCAGCATCGAGGTCAGCGACGACAAATCCGCCTTCGCTGCCGCTTTTTCTTTCCCGGACGTCGCCTTTTCGGTCGGCAGTTTGCAGGTGGCATGAATGCCTTCGCCCAGCTCGACCCGTGCCTGTCCGCCGGAAACTTCCATCACGCGGCCTGAGACCACATCGCCTTCCTTCTGTTCGGCGACGTATTCCTCAAAGCTGGTGGGCAGCAGTTGCTTCATGCCCAGCTTCACCCGGCGCTTCTCGATATCAACTTCGAGCACCTGGGCTTTGGCCAGCTGTCCGAGCTTCAGCATGTCCTGGGGATGATTGACGCGCTTCTCCGCGCTCATGTCGCTGACGTGGATCATGCCCTCGATGCCTTCGGTGAGCTGCACAAAGGCGCCGAACTTGGTGAGGCTGGTGACCGGCCCTTCAATCACCGCGCCCACGGGAAACTTCTGCGCCACCTCGGCCCAGGGATCACCTAGCGCCTGTTTGAGCCCCAGCGAGATGCGGCGTTCGTCGAGCTTCACCCCGAGAATTACGGTCTCCACCGCGTCGCCCGGCTTGACCACGTCGCCGGCGGTCTTGACCTTCTTTCCCCACGCCATTTCCGAGATGTGGATGAGGCCTTCAATTCCCGGTTCCAGTTCGACGAAGGCTCCGAAGTCCATCACCCGCGTCACCGTGCCGCGCGCCCGCTCGCCCGCCTTATACTTCGCAGCCACCGAGTCCCACGGATCGGGCTCGAGCTGCTTCATGCCTACGGAAATGCGCCGCTTCTCAGGATCAATTTTCAGGATTTTGACTTCAATCTCCTGCCCCACCGACAGCACATCCGACGGCTTGGTGACGCGGCTGCGCGAAATGTCGCTGACATGCAGCAGGGCGTCCACCCCACCGATGTCGACGAAGGCACCGTAATCGGTGAGGCTGCGCACCGTGCCGCTGACCGTCGCGCCTTCCTTGACCTCGGAGTAGCGGCGGCCTTTCGCCTCCCGCTCTTCCTCTTCAAGCACCACGCGGCGGTCCACGACCACGTCTTCCTCAGTCGTATCGAGCTTGGTGATGCGGCAGCGGATTTCCTGCTCCACCAGTTTTTCCATCTCGGCAGCATCGCGCGCGCCGCTACGGGAAGCGGGCATGAAGGCGCGCACGCCTACATCCACACTCAACCCGCCTTTGACCACGGCGGTTACTGTGCCCACAATCGTGGTCTTGTCGGCGAAGGCTTTCTCGAGAGCCGCCCAATCCTTGGGGCGCTCGATGCGGCCAAGGCTGAGTTGGTAATAGCCTTCGGGATCGCGGCCCTTGATCGAGATCACCAGTTTGTCGCCGGGCTTGACTTCCTGGGCGCGAAACGCCGTCAGCGGGAGGATGCCTTCGGTCTTGAAACCGATGTCGACCAGCACCGAATCGGCGGTGACGGCGACCACCGTGCCTTCGCGTCCCTTGCTGGCTGCGTCCGGCGTGCGCACGTGGCTCTTCTCGTACTGCGAAAAAATATCGCCGAACGACTCCGTCGACTCGTCGGATACTGGGGTTGGCGGAACTTTGGGATCAGGCATGAGGGACAAGTTCTCGTATGGAGTGAACGTAACAAGAATAACATTGCGCCCGACCGCGGCAGTCTGAGTAAAGACTAACCACAGGGGGCACAGAGGAACACGGAGAGACTCATCACGAAAGGTTGGAGCGAGACCCTCACTCGCTGGTGAAGTAGTCCACCGTCACCGGGTTCTCGAACAGCGAATAGTCCCGCGTGACCACCGTGATTCCGCTCTCGGTCACGAAATAGTGCTGGCGGTCGGCTTCGAGATCGTAACCGATGGTCGTTCCCTCAGGGATGTGCACATCGCGGTCGATGATGGCCTTGCGGATCTTGCAGTGGCGTCCAATGTTTACGTGCGAAAACAAGATGCTGGCATCGATGTCGCTGTAGGAATTCACCCGCACGTCCGGCGAGAGCACGCTGTTCTTTACCATGCTGCCGGAAACGATGCAGCCCATAGAGACGATCGAATCCAGCGCCGTGCCCATGCGTCCCGCCTCGGCAAACACAAACTTGGCCGGCGGATACTGCCGCTGGTGGGTGCGGATCGGCCACTCTTTATCGTATAAATTGAAGACCGGTGACACCGACACGATGTCCATGTTGGCGTCGTAGAACGCTTCGAGCGTCCCCACGTCCCGCCAGTACAGCGCCTCCTTCTTATTCTCGTCCACGAAGTCGAAGGAATAGACGCGGTAATCGTCCACCATCTTGGGCAGAATGTCCTTGCCGAAGTCGTGGCTGGACTGCGGGTCTTCCGCATCTTTGAGCAGGACGGGGATCAGCACGTCGGTATTAAAGATGTAGATCCCCATCGAGGCTGAAACCTTCTCCTTGTTATAGGGAGAACGGAGCGTTGTTTCCTTCGGCTTCTCGAGGAACCCGTTGACCCGGTTGTCGCTATCCACGTCCACCACGCCGAAGCGGTACACCTCCGCGGGATCAATCTGGATAGTGGCCAGGGTGACGTCCGCGGCTGAGTCGCGATGCTGCTGCAGCATCAGCTCGTAATTCATCTTGTAAATGTGGTCGCCGGAGAGAATCAGCACGTGCTGCGGCTGCTCCGAGCCGATGGAATAAATGTTCTGGTAAACCGCGTCGGCGGTGCCCTGGTACCACTCTTCGCTGACCCGCTTCATGGGGGGCAGCACTTCGATGAATTCGTCGATTTCGCGGCCCAGAATGGCCCAACCTTCGCGAATGTGGCGGTTGAGTGAGAGCGCCTTGTACTGGGTCAGGATGTACACCCGGCGCAGGTTAGAGTTGATGCAGTTGGACAGCGTAATATCGATGATGCGGTAGATGCCGCCGAAGGTGACCGCCGGCTTGGCCCGGTCGCGGGTCAGGGGATAGAGGCGCTCTCCCGCCCCTCCCGCCAACAAGACTCCGAGCGTGTCTTTCATTGGGCTCCAGCTTCCATCATGCTGATGATCCCGCCGTTATCTAACCTGTGGCGAGCCCGCGAAACGCTCATACTAGCACAGGAAAAAGATCAGTCGGGGGGATTGGGCTGAGTTGTCGTATGAATGCCCTTCGGGGCGTCGTGGAAAAATTGCATCTCCCGGCGTTCGGACCCGACCCGTAAGCATCCCACTACTGTTATCCTTCTTAACTTGTTCTTGGAGGCTCCTCGCATGTCTCGCCAACTTCTGTTCGTGACCGTCTTGATATTGGCAGTCTCTGCACCGTCGGCCCAGGCCGCGCCCGCCCATTTCGATGGCAAAACCTGGTGGGACTACGTGAAAGTCCTTGCCGCCGATAACAAACAGGGCCGCGAAACCGGCAGCCCCGGGCTCGCCGCCGCCGAAGAATACGTCGTTGCCCAACTTCGCCAGTCTGGGCTCCAGCCTGCCGGCTCCAAGGGCTTCTATCAGCCGGTGGGGTTCCAAGCTCACCAGATCGTCGAAAAGGATTGCCGTCTTGCTCTGGTTCACGACGGCAAGACTGATCCCCTGACCCTTGGCGAGGACGCCTTGTTCGCCACCCGCGCCGATCTTGCCCCCCAGGTTCAGGCTCCGCTCGTCTTCGTGGGATGGGGGCTTACCGTTCCCGAACAGAATTATGATGACCTCGCCGGACTCGATCTCCATGGGAAAGTGGCCGTCATCCTCAACGGCGCTCCCGCCGAGATTCCCGGTCCGCTGGCCGCCCACTATCGGTCGTCGAGCGAGAGCTGGAAAGCTCTCCATAAAGCCGGCGCCATCGGCGTCGTCAGCATTCCAAACCCCGCGTCCATTGACATCCCCTGGTCGCGCCTGGCGCTCAATCGCACGCATGTCAGTATGTCGCTGGCAGACCCGAAGTTTGAGACCGCCGCAGGCGAGCAACTGTCGGTCATCTTCAATCCCGCGCACGCCGCCCAGCTCTTCGCCGGCTCCGGGCACACCTTCGACGAGATCATAGCCGTCGCCAAGGAGCGCAAGCAGTTGCCGCGCTTTCCCCTGGCTGTGACGATTAAGGCGGTCACCAAGCTGCAGAAAGAGGAGGTGCAATCCGCCAACATTGTGGCCAAGTTGCCGGGTAGCGATCCGGAACTGAAGAAGGAATATGTCGTGCTCTCCGCTCACATTGACCACGTCGGCGTGGGCGCGCCGGTGAACGGCGACAGTATTTACAACGGAGCCATGGACAACGGTTCCGGCAGTGCCCTGCTGCTGGATGTTGCGGCGTCGCTGAAGAAGTCGGGTGATAAGCTCAAACGCTCGTTGCTGTTCGTGTTTGTGACTGGAGAAGAAAAGGGACTGCTGGGATCACGCTACTTCAGTGCCTACCCTACCGTCGATCCCAAGTCCATCGTCGCCGACATTAACGTTGATATGTTCCTGCCTATTGTTCCTTTGAAGTTGCTTACCGTGCAGGGGATTGCTGAGTCCGACCTCGGCGACGTGGCCCGCCAGGTGGCTGAAGCCCAGGGCGTGAAGGTGCAAGCCGACCCGCAGCCGCAGCGCAATTTGTTTGTGCGCAGCGACCAGTACAACTTCATTCGTCACGGCATTCCGGCGTTGGCGATGACTATTGCCCCCGACCCCAACTCCGCGGAGCAGAAGCAGCTCTTCAAAGACTGGATTACTAATCGTTACCACGCTCCCTCGGACGATCTCGATCAGCCGGTGGATCTTTCGGCCGCCGCGCAGTATGAGGAAGTAATTCGCGCCTTGATGGCCCAGGTTGCAGATAACCCGCAGCGTCCGCAGTGGAAGCCCTACAGCTTCTTCCGGCGGTATGCGGAGAATCCCAGCCAGTACTGAGGCCCGTGTGGGGCGGACAATCGTGTCCGCGAAGGTCCGTCCCCGGCAGGACACTCCCTTTGGTGCCGCTTGTATGATGATTCATCCCGCGCCATACTTGGACTGTTCGCACCGCACCGGGAGACAATCCATATGACACGCTTCGCACTGGGCCTCAGCCTGTTCACACTTTTGCTGTTCAACCTTTCAGCCGCCACTCAACAACCGAAAACGTCCGATGAGTTGGCCATTCGCGCAGTTGTTACCGACTATATCGAGGGTTATTACACCGGCGATGCCAGCCGCATGGAAAAGTCGCTGCATCCTCACTAC
>Ga0335084_10006698_pt1 | contig 11461 bp, 9 predicted proteins | sample Lox_Sample_44_FD_206721 | JGI IMG/M metagenome (GOLD analysis project Ga0335084, IMG submission 206721) | Soil microbial communities from Loxahatchee National Wildlife Refuge, Florida, United States - Lox_Sample_4.4 | ecosystem: Environmental > Terrestrial > Soil > Wetlands | place: USA: Florida...
GCTCGTCGATTCGACTGCATGGCTCCAAAGCGTAATACTGTCGCGCCAGTATCCCACCTGGCGCCAGGCCACGATCCCGAGCACGACGAGCAGGGATGATACGGCAACCGCTCGCACCCTCAACTCCGCGAATTCCTTGAGAAGAGAAGAAGCGCTCCACACCACTGCGACGAAAATCCCGAGCAGTGGCACATATGCGTACCGGTCCGCGATAATCTGCAATCCCACTTGTACAACGCCAATGATCGGTACAGCCATGCCCAGGTACCACAGCCACCCGAAAATCAGATAAGGACGCGTCTTGCGCTGCACCCACGCCAGAACGCTCGCCCCCAGCACGATCAACAATCCCAGTGCCGGTTTCAAGATCCCAAGGTTGCGTCCCGGGTGCGGATACATGATCGCGAGGTGTACCGGCCAGATCATCTTCCACAAATAGAGGACGTAGGCGTAAAACGCAGTTTCCACTCGAACTGCGAACGGAAGCGCATGAGTCGGAATGACGCTGGTGCCCTGTGCCGCAACCGTGACCACCCCGCTTGCCGCCGAGAGCAACAGCAGCGGCAGCTTCTCAAAAATCAGCCATATGGCAGGCTCTTGCTTCACTGGAAACGACGCAGACACTTCGCTCCACCCAAGCACACGACCCAATGGCCAGTAGTCCAGCAGTAGCAGAACAAAAGGCAGCGTAATCACCATTGGTTTGGAAGCAAGGCCCAACGCAAATAGAAGCGTGACGCACAGATAGCGCCGCATACCAGGCTTTCGCGCGTGCCAGCCGTACGCACCCAAAGCCAGCAGAAAAAAGAGTGTGCTCAGGACATTCTTCCGCTCCGCTATCCACGCAACTGATTCGACGTTCAGCGGATGCAAAGCAAATAACGCTCCGACCATCCAACTCTTCCACTTTTCGCCGGTTACCCAATACAGAAGAAGGAACACCAGCACCACATTGAAAATGTGGATCACCAGGTTCGTGACGTGGTGGCCTCCGGCGTTCAACCCGTAAAGTTCGCAGTCCACCGCATGGGAAAGCCACGTCACCGGATGCCAATTACCTGCCTCATAGGCTGCAAACGCCCAGGTGAATGTGTCCCACGTGAGTCCCGCTTTTACATGCGAATTCCCGGTCACGTACGGTTCGTCGTCGTAATTAACAAAGGGATGCGACCCAACTTGCCAATACACGCCGGCCGTCAACAGAATCAGCAAGACACCAAGCCCTGCAGCCTGAATTCGTGACCGCGGCACGACTTCATTTGAGGACCCTTGCTTCGATTTCTTCAGCCGCGCTTTCTGCTGCGACCTCGACGCAGGACGCTCCATGATTTTGGAGTAACCGGGCATGTCCAGAAGAATTACAAGGAGATAAGACTAGCGAAGAAAGGTCGAGAACTGCGCGGGTGAGTACGATTTTTAACGGAAAATTAACGCTATCGGAAGCGGGTTCTTGCGGAGAAGTCAGTCCGCTGCAATTTCGGTCTTCGCGGCGTCAGGCCCGTTGGCCTTCGGGCTGCGGTTTGAAGGCAGGCCGGCATCTCGAATCTTGTACAGCAACGCTCGATAACTGATGCTCAGCGCGCGTGCCGCCTGCTTGCGGTTCCAATGATGATTCTGCAGAACTTTCAGTATCACTTTTCGCTCTAACTCACGCACCGCCTGACGCGTGAGCTTCTTCAGCGAAATCTGCCCATCGACCGGGATATCGGTGTTGAAAAAATCTGTACTCCGCGGCGCCAGATCGCCAGTGATCACTTCCTCATTCCCCAGGATCACATAGCGCTTGACCAGGTTTTCCAGTTCGCGGATATTTCCCGGCCAGTGATACTTGCGCAGCGTCGCCACCATTTCAGTGGAGAGAGGCTTCGCCCGGCAGTTGTATTTTCGGTTGTGATACTCGAGGAAATAATCCACCAACTGCGGAATGTCTACGGCCCGTTCGCGCAACGGAGGCAGATGCAGATTTACTACGTTAATGCGATAGAACAAATCCGAACGGAATGTCCCGTTTTCAATTTCTTGCTCGAGCTTGCGGTTGGTCGCGCATACCACCCGCACTTCCACTTTCTTATCTTCCTGCGCTCCGATGCGGCAAAACTGACCGTCCTGCAAAAGCTGCAGCAGCTTCGACTGCAGCGACATATCCAGTTCCGATATCTCGTCGAGAAACAGCGTGCCCCGGTGCGCCATTTCCACCCGCCCCGGCTTCACTCCATAGGCCCCGGTGAAGGCCCCCTTCTCGTATCCGAATAACTCGCTCTCCAGCAGCGTTCCAGGAATCGCCGGGCAATTCACCTTCACCCACGGACCCGTTCTCCACGGAGAAGCCGCGTGAATCATCCGCGCGATAATGTCTTTCCCCGTTCCGCTTTCCCCTTGGATCAGGACCGGAACATTCGCCCCAGCCAGCTTCGTCAGCCGGTCGCGTACAGAATTCATCGCCTCCGTCCGCCCAAAAATAATGGCGTCCGGCGGCATCTCCCCTAAGGGCTGGACGAGCGTATTCACACCGCTGCTTGTCATGGCTTTCTCTGCCTACCAAGTTGGGGGGAGAAACTTCACTGTTGCATCCGGATAGCCAAAGCCTTCCGGCCTCGTGGGGATACATCAAATCTAGACTATCTGGTTGAAGACGACCAACTTACCAAAGAGCCGCGATGGGGCACGCCAGTAACCCGGCTCTGGTGGCCAGAGTAACACCTTCACCAGACCCATGCGCAAACTTTTTCACACCGCTGGAATGGATTTCCTCTGGCGCAGCGTCGGCTTCACCGCAAGCGCCAGCGGTCGCGAGAACTTCAATCCAAGCAGATAGTAGCCCTGGGCGGGAGTAGTTCGAAGGGTTTTGGCGCTCAATGACCTGGCCGCCCTGGGAAGGACAGCCATCGTAGCAACCGGCGCGCTGGGTATCTCGAGGCGGAGTTGAGCGACTGCAGGCAGAACTCGCCGAATCGCAACCAACATGCCACCGGCACTGACGTTCAAAGCCGTCGCAAATTCCAGAAATTCGTTGCCAGCGGAGTCCCGGCTACGGACGAAAACGGGTATTGCCAGCGGTAGCCGCGCCCACTTGCGCCGCTCGCTTGCAGACCTCCCCCCATTCATGGCAGACCTCTCCATTGACGCCCCCGCCTCCAGCCTAAACTGCACCTGAGTGGCCAAATCACCTTGGTTTTTCGGTCGAAATCCCCTGGAAAAACCCACGATAACCGTAGCAGGACTGTCAAACAAATAACAAACCCCACTCTAACCTCAGTTTTATTTGCTTTTCATTCGCCTGGTGAAAAACCCAGTTGTCAACCCTCAACCCGCCCGAAGTGCAAGCTTTTGCTATACTTGGGTAATTCCCTTGCATTTTTCATTGACAACAGATTCTTGCGTGCCTTACGCTTCCTTTACCGGCACTCCATGTTGACAAGTTGAGTGCGGCTTTTCCTCTCCCCGTGTCAACCTGTGGTACTTCTTTCATGGCTACTGCCCACAAGAATACGTGTGCTCCTGAAGCAGCCATCGCTCCCGATGCAGCCTCAGCCCTCGTCCGTGGCGACGCGGATGTTCCCACCCCGGAGAATCTTCTCCAGGAATATAAGGAACTCCGCCAACGTTATCAGCGCACCACCAATGCTCTAGCCTCTGCCGCTCACGATCTCAAAACTCCGCTTTCCATTTTGAATGGTTATGTCGAGCTTCTCCACAGCGAGAAGCTTGGCCCGCTCAGCGACCGCCAGCGCGAAGTCCTGCAGGACATGCGCGACAGTGGCAAGCGCTTGCAGCAGTTCATTCAGGATTTCCTGACCTACAGCGCAATCGAAACCGGCGGCCTGAACATGAAGTTTGATACCGGAAACATTAACGACTGCCTCTCCGGTGTCTGTCGCCTGTGGTCCAACCGCTTTCAGCAGAAAGGGATTGCTCTCTACTTCCTGGCCAACGATAAGCTTCCCATTTTTCCTTTTGACGCTCCTAAACTCGAGCGCATCATCTCCAACCTCCTCGAGAATTCGTTCAAGTTCACACCGCCGGGTGGAACCGTCTGGCTCCATGCCGAACCGTACATGTGGGAACGTCGTGCTTCGACTCAGCCCTCCGCCTCTGAGCGGCGTCGTCAGAATGTTACGCACCCCAACTCCGCGAAGGTGAGCGTGTCCGATACAGGCCCCGGTATTCCCGCCGAATTTCATCTTGAGGTTTTCGACGACTTTTTCCGCCTTCCTGGCAACGAACAACAGGACGGTATGGGCCTGGGCCTCGCGATTGCGCGGCGCCTCGTGCAAGCCATGGGCGGTAAAATATGGGTCGAGAGCGATCCGGGTGCGGGCTGCAAATTTTCGTTCCTGATTCCCTATAAGCCGGCCGTTGCCGTCGCCAGTAAAGGAAAACATCGATGAAGCAGACCGCCAAGATCCTGCTGGTGGACGACGAACCCGGCATGCTGCGCTACATCAAGACGCTGCTGGAAGTCGACGACTATAAAGTCGAGACGGCGACCACCGGCGAAGAAGCCCTGCAGAAAATAGAAAAAGGCCTGCAGCCCGACCTCGTTTTGCTCGACGTGCTGATGCCCGGCATCGACGGCCTGCAAACCCTCGAGCAGATTCGTCAGAAACAACCTGCAACCAAGGTCGTGATGCTTTCCTGCGTGAGCGATACCCGCAAGGTTGTCCAGGCGATGAAACTGGGCGCACAAGATTACCTCACCAAGCCCTTTCAAAAAGCAGAACTGGACTCCGTCATCGACCTCAGTCTGGGTCAAGGCAAGCAGGCATTCGGAGGCGAAGTCGAGGAACTTGCCGATGACGTCTTCTTCATCGCCGCCAGTCCCGCCATGCGCAAGATTCGCTCACAGGCTGCTCTGGTTGCGAACGTCGACATTCCCGTGCTGCTTCTCGGCGAGAGCGGAACCGGCAAGGAAGTTCTCGCGCGGCTGATTCACAAGCTCTCTCCGCGTGCTCATCGCACCTTCCTGAAGGTGAACTGCGCGGCCGTTCCCGCTGACCTGCTCGAAAGCGAACTATTCGGATACGAACCCGGCGCTTTCACCGGCGCGACCCACGCCAAGCCCGGAAAATTCGAGCTCTGCAACAAGGGCACGATTCTGCTCGACGAAATTGGCGAGATGCCTCCACTGCTACAGGCGAAGCTGCTTCATGTCTTGCAGGACCAGCAGTTCTCGCGTCTCGGCAGCCGCTCGGTCATCAAGGTCGACGTCCGCATCCTCGCCGCCACGAATATCAACATCCCCGAAGCACTCGCCACCAAGCGCCTGCGCGAAGATCTCTACTATCGCCTCAACGCTTTCACCCTGAGCCTGCCGCCGCTGCGCGACCGCAGAGAAGAGATTCCGATTCTGCTCAAGCATTCCATGACGCGGATGGCAGAGCGTTATGCGCGTTCGCCGTTGCCTCTGTCTCCGACATTACTCGAGGCCTGTCACAATCACTCCTGGCCGGGCAATCTCCGCGAGTTGAACAATTTCCTGAAGCGTTATTTGATTCTGGGTGATGAGAACCTCGCCGTCTCGGAACTCTTGCCGCGCAACGACGGCAACGGAGCCATTCCCGGTGATCCTTCGAAAGCGCATGATCCGGGAGGTTTGAAGTCTCTGGCTCGCTCCGCCAAAGATGAGGCCGAAGCCTTGGCCATCACTCGCGCCCTTGAGCAGACAAACTGGAACCGCAAGCAGGCTGCAGCCATCCTTCAGATCAGCTACAAGGCTCTGCTGTACAAGATTCGCCAGTACGGAATCGCCGAGTCCCGAGGCCATCACAAGCTTTCGGCCGGCGCATAACTTTTTCCTCTGTACTCCAAGAACGAAAGCCCACGGCTAAAACCGAGGGCTTTTTTGCGGAAGTGTGCAATCTGTTACGGAACGCTAAGTCCGATAGTCTGACTCTTCGAGTCGCTGCCGGACGCAGCCGTCACTGTGATGTTGTAATTTCCGGGTTGAGTTCCGCTCACCGGAGCCTGTGTATTGCTGCTGCTGCTGCACGCAGGCACAAGTAGTAGAAGCGAGACCAGGAAGAACAACGAGATCCCCACCATCCGCTTCCGCCGCCGATCCCCGCCTACACCTAACAGCGCCAATCCCGGAACCAGCAGCCACATCGCATAGAACTGCCGGGTGAAGATTGCCGCCGGAGTCACTGGCCGCGCGGTGGTCACGATATTGAGAGTCGAGGACGCTCCGCTCACGCTCGACAAGGTCACTGGGGACGTCGTGAAAGCGCAGGTCGACGCGCTCGGCAGCCCAGAACAGGAGAGAGTGATGCTCGATCCGTAGAGTGGGTGCGGCGTTAGCTGCACCTGGTATGTTGCCGTCGCTCCCGCCACCGGCACCGCCTGATTGCTCGGGCTCACCGACATGCTGAAATCCGACATCTCCGCCGGCACCGATGTTTGCGCCAGCACGATGTTTCCCGGTCCAATTGCCTGGACCGTCCCGCCATTGAAAAATACCGGCGAACTTCCGCTGCTGTTCGCCGTCGGTGTCGCAGTGATGGTCACCGTTGCGGTCGATCCGGATTGCAGTGAAATCGGCCCGCAGCTTATGCCCGTGTTCGACGATCCTCCGTTGCCGCATGTGCCCGAACTGATGCTGGCAGAAATATTGCTCAGCGGAACACCTGTAACCTCCGTGCCCAGGTTCGCAGTGATCACAATATTGCTCGCCAGGTCCGGGCCGTTGTTGGTGACCGTGTAGGTAAAGGTCGCCGGATTCCCCGCGCTGATGAACGTCTGGTTCGTGCCGAGGCTCAACACGCCCTGAATCGACAGGCTCACCGCTGTCCCCAGTTGCGTCACGAATGAGTCGTAGCCCCCGGCATTGTCCGGCTGGAGCGCCTTCGCGACCTGCAAATCCGCTGAGTTGCTTTCGCCCGCCAGGTACGTGTTCTGATTCACATCCAGCGCGACTCCGGTTCCCGACTCAATCCCGGTCCCTCCGAAATAATTAGCCCATGACGCGATGGTCGTCTGTCCGACGACCGCTGCTGTATTGATGCGCGCCAGGAACGCATCCTGCGTTCCCTTGAGTGCGCTCTGGATCGGATTGGAAGTTGGAAATACCGGAAAGTCCGGTGACTTGGTCCAACCCGTCATCATTGCGCCGCTGTTCGAGTCCACTGTAATCGCCAGGCCCGCGTCGTCGAGTGTCCCACCTAGATAAGAAAAGTAGTTCAGCGTAATGGTGGCCGAAGTCGGGTTGGTCAGCCGCGCCACGAACGCATCCGTGGGAGCCGGTGCCGCTGGCGCGGTGCACGCCGTCCCCGACGGCGGATTCACCGGCGTGTCCAGACAACGCTGGTATGCCGCCGAAGTATTCAGCGTATTCACGCTGGTCGCGATATCCCCGGAATCGGTCGTCCCGATCAAGTAGACGTTCGTCGCCCCAGGATCGAGTGCGACCCCTGTGCTCGAATCCGTTCCAGTTCCGCCAACGTACGTCGACCACAGGAGCTGCTGCCCTTGCGCTGCTTTCGGATTCAGCTTCGCCACAAAGGCATCGGAAGCGGTGATGTTTGTTGTGTTCGAGCACGAGGCAGGATTCACGATCGTCGTCGGTGGCGCCGTATCAAGACAAGGTTGATAGGCATTGAGAATCGGGAAATCAGTCGTGCTGCAACCCGTACATCCCGAGTAGATGAAATTCGTCGTGCCTGTGAAATAGATGTTCAGGTTTGTGTCGACAGCAATACCGCCGCCCGCCGCTATCGGTTCAGCCGTGTCGAACGTGCCCCCGCCAAAATACGTCGAGTACGCAATGCTCGCATTCTTCGGCGCGGTAGTATCAACTTTGGTCACGAAAAACTGTGCCAGGCCCGGTGCCCGGGATAGTGTCTGGAACGGGAGTGCCTGCGGCAGGTTTGTCGCCGGGAACTGATCGATGGTCGATGCCTCCACCGACGTCGTGGTCCCGGTTACGTATAGGTCGCCCGCGGGATCGATCGTCATGCCACTCGCAATGTCGGTCCCATTTCCCGAAAGATACGACGAGTACACCAGTTGGCTGAAATCGACTTTCAACTTCGTCACGAATACATGCGTACCCTCGCTCTTCGGTGTGGTCTGGTAAGCGTTCGTCGGCGTAGTCGGAAAATTCGAGGAGGTCGTCGTTCCCGCTACGAACGGGTTCCCCTCCCCATCCACCTTGATCCCTACCGGAGTATCGGTCCCGTCGCCACCCAGATAAGTCAGGTCCTCGAGCACTGCAACGATTGATCCGAGAGGCGGCTGAATTTTCGCAATATAGACGTTCTGCGCGCCGTTGAGTGTGCCCTGAAATGAACCGACCGCAGCCGGTAAGTCCGCCGACGTGGTCGATCCCGCCAGATAGATGTTGAAGCTCCCATCGACCGCGACGGACGTCGAGTGTTCGTCTCCACTTCCGCCGAAATACGTCGAAAAATCAAGAATCGGATCGATGATCAGCTCGCGCGACCTGTCATAAGAACCAACACTAAAGCCCGCCCGGTTGCGGCCTCGCAGCACAAATGCGCCCTGCACCGCCTGCCGTCGTCCATTGACCTCTTGATAAACGCTAGGCGCATCCAGCCGGACAGACTCGCCTCCAGCGCGCAACACCAGCGCTCCGTCAACCAGCTGAACATTCTCGGCACCATCGAACTGCAGCTCGGCCTGCCCGGGATCCGCCCCTGGCGCTACCTGAAAGTCATACTCCAGCCGGCCCTGATTTCCGTAGAAAACCAGGTCCACTCCCGGATAGACGTTGCCGTACCGCACTCTCGCAAATTGCGGAATCCCTCGCCGCCACTTGCTGGGGTCATTTCCAATGAAGTAATTGCTCTTGCCGGGAAGCAGTTCCGTCCCACCTGGAGTTGTATTCGAACTCGCTCCGGCCAGTTTCATCTGGAGCGAATGAACCCGGACTGAACCTACCTTCCCCGTCCGGCTACGCCCTGAAACCAGGTTCAAGATCGCGCCATCCGACCCCAGAAACAAGCTGTATCCGGAACCTCGGGCAACGAACCGCGCCCGCGGATCCGAAGGATCAAGTTGGCCCTGTCCCTGATTCGGTTCGAAGATCAACGGCAACCCGGCCAGCATCGATCTCGCCTTTTCGCTCGCGCCCTGCGTCCTGTCACTCGCCAGGCCAGCCGGCGCGAACGGCATCGAACCGCTGCCGAATTGTCCCATCGTGGCCGACGACGCCGCAGTCGGGCCAGCAGTCCGGTGGAGATGAGATCCCAAACCGAGCGCCGCGAATCCGGCCACCAGCAACACCAGCCCGGCAGTCAGAATGCGAACTCGAATCACGGATGTCCTCCACAAACGGCGATCTACGTTCACGCGTTCCTCCGATACTGTCAGATCAATTCCTGCGCGCAGGTTGTTTTCGCCCAGATCGTTTGACGACCAGTGGTGAGATGTGGGACGCACGGGTATCATCGGCTCGCGCCGTCGCATGTCCCGGGCGAGCTTCGCCCGCAGCTTGCTGGTCACTGGAACTGGCGGAAAAAATTAAGTAACTACTTAAACATCTTACGGATAGACAAGTCAAGCCGTCACCGCCCACCAACACTTCTTGACCGGACCGCAGTGGACTATGGCATCGACCATCTTTACGGCACTGGACGATTTCCTGCACTCGTCCGCGCTCAAATTCGCCCGCTCCAAGTTTCCTCAGATGCGTTGGAGAGTCGCGGAAGATGCCGGGCAGCCGCATAAAATACCCACCCCTCTGACCTGAGACCCCAACTCAATTCCGCACCAGGGTTACGATCTTGTGCAACGCTTTGCACCGTTCCGCCCTCCTGCCCGCAGCCGATTCTGCAACGCGCTGATCTGACTCGCTGAATACACAACCAGTTGTCTCGTTCGGTGGCAGAGCGATTGCTCTATCCCCTCGCGAGCCCGTCATACGGGCACCTCCCTCCCAATAATCCCCCCCGGCAAAATCTTGTTTCGAAATCCGAACAGATTTACCGAATCAGTTCCTTTTGCCATTTTGCTGTTGAAAATATGAACTACTTAATTGAGGCTGTATCGTTGCTTGGGCATTTGGCGGGATGTTGCGGTCGGCTATGCGTTTATCTGGAGAACAGTCGCGCTTAGCAAGGTATGGAAGCGAATTCACAGGAACGGCGGATGATGCGGCGCTTCGATATGCGCCTGCCCGCCATCGTGCGCTTTGAGGGCGCCACCGACTTCCACACCGAAACCCAAAACGTCAGCGCGCGCGGCGTGTTCTTCTATCTGGACCGTCCGGTCTCTGCCGGTACGAAGCTCGAAGTCACGTTAACCTTCCCTCCGCACGTGACTCTCACAGATTCCGTACGGGTACGTTTTTCGGCCCGTGTGATCCGCGTAGAAAATCCTCTTCCTTCCGCCCGCATCGGCGTGGCCGCCATGATCGAAGACTACGAATTCCTGCGATCCAGCGGCAGTCCGGATTTCTTCACCGCATTGCAGAACGAGTGGAAGAAGACCCACTGACGCGCGGCTTCCCTAGCGCCACGCGACATAAGACTTCGGCCAACCCAAAACACGTTCCGTGCGGATCTGACAACCTGGAAATAGTTCCTGCAATTCCCGCTTGTTCAGCAACCGGATCGACTCCCGATCGCGAATCCTCTGCGATTCCTCGCGGCTCGGTCGTCCCGCCCATCCCTGCAGCGTGAAGTAGCGGTGCAACCTGTGTCCAAACCAGCGTGAAGGCAGCCAATGCAAGAACAACGTTAGATAGTGCGTTTCCACCGGAAACCAACGATTCGGAGTCTGACAGTAGACCCTGCGGCCCAACCTCATCATCTCGTTGGCGAACTGCTGCTGTCGCTCTTGAGTGCCGACATGCTCGATTGCCGAGTTCGAAAATGCCAGATCGAACTTGGCGTCTAAAGGCACACTGCACCCATCGGCTTGCACGTACTGGAAATTCGCGGGAACCGGTCGAGCGCGAGAAATTACGTTAACGACCGTTGTTTTTGAAAATGCGCCGCTGGCCCAACTCTCGACCGTGCCGCCAAGATCGACGACGGTCTGAGAATTTTGGAATTCTGCAAAAAGCCAGCGCTTCCTGCGCCGGCGGAAGAATCCGCCGACGCGAGCGTATACATTGGAGAAGCTCACGTCACCATCCTTAACATGTGGTGCTCACGGCGGTTCACGCCGCGAGCTTCAGCTTCCCCGTTTACCCAATTCCTTGAGCTGCTGACGCAACCGGCTGAATCGCCGCACCAGGCTGCCGATGTATAGCGAATGAATCACCCAGGTCGCGATATACGCAGCGAACAAAAATTTTACGCCATTCATCGGGCACTCCTTGAGAGTGGCATGCTCGTCCTCGACGCCGCCTTTGCGCCCACCATCGACTCCATCGCATGTGCCTGATCCACTTCCCGCTTTAACAACTCCAGCCGGAATCGCGACCAGCAGATCAGAAACCCAAATAGCAGGAACGCCATCCAGCTGAACATAAGCACCTGCAGCATCCTTGGATCCATCG
>Ga0335084_10006700_pt1 | contig 11460 bp, 9 predicted proteins | sample Lox_Sample_44_FD_206721 | JGI IMG/M metagenome (GOLD analysis project Ga0335084, IMG submission 206721) | Soil microbial communities from Loxahatchee National Wildlife Refuge, Florida, United States - Lox_Sample_4.4 | ecosystem: Environmental > Terrestrial > Soil > Wetlands | place: USA: Florida...
GCGGCGTCGCGCATCGCGCAGAGCCGCGCCGCCTTCTACCCCAACGTGAACCTGGTGGCCTTCATCGGCGTGCAGTCGATCGGCCTGGACATGCTGACGAAGAACGGCTCGTCGATCGGCAGCGTCGGCCCGGCGCTGTCGCTGCCGATCTTCGACGGCGGCCGCTTGCGCGGGCAACTGCACGGCGCCGAGGCCGAGTACGCGGCCGCGGTAGCGAGCTACGACGACACCGTGGTGCAGGCGCTGCGCGACGTGGCCGACGCGGCCACCAGCCGCCAGGCGCTCGGCGGCCAGCTCGCGCGCACCGACGAAGCGGTCGACGCGGCGCGCGAGGCCTGGCGGATCCAGAACAACCGCTACGGCGGCGGCCTCGCGACCTACCTCGACGTGCTGAGCGCCGAGGACGCGCTGCTGGCCAACCTGCGCACCCAGAGCGATCTGCAGACGCGCGCCTTCGCCCTCGACGTCGCGCTGGTGCGCGCGCTGGGCGGCGGCTACCAGATGCCCCGTTCCTGAATCCCGATCGAAAGGACTCGACGATGTCGAAACTCGAACCCGAACTGATGGCCGCGGTCCACGAGCAGGCGCGCGCGCGCCACCTGCAGCGGCGCAAGCACCTCTTCGTCGCACTGGCCGGCGTGGTGGCGAGCGGCGCGCTGGCCTACGGCGGCTACGCGGTGCTCTACGCCTCGCACTTCGTGTCGACCGACAACGCCTACGTCGCCACCGAGACCGCGCAGGTCACGCCGGCGATCGCCGGCATCGTGCGCGAGGTGCTGGTGGCCGACACGCAGACCGTGCGCCGCGGCGACGTGGTGGTGCTGCTCGACGACACCGACGCTCGGCTCGCGCTCGCGCAGGCCGAGGCCGAGCTCGGCCGCGCGGTGCGCCGCGTGCGCGGCTATGTCGCCAACGACGGCAGCCTGGCGGCGCAGATCGCGTCGCGCGCATCGGAGCAGCGGCGCGCCGAGGCGCAGGTGCAGGCCGCGGCCGCCGACTTCGAGCGCGCGCAGATCGACCTGCAGCGGCGCCAGGCGCTGGCCGACTCGGGTTCGGTGTCGGGCGATGAGTTGACCAGGGCGCGCAACGCCTACGACACCGCGCGTGCAGGGCTGCTCGCGGCGCAGGCGCAGGCCACGCGCACGCGCGCCGACTACTCGGCGGCGATCGGCCAGCGCGACGCCAATGCGGTGCTGATCGCCGACAGCACCGAAGACAACAATCCCGAGGTCGTGCTCGCGCGCGCGCGGCGCGACCAGGCGCGCGTGAATCTGGAGCGCACCGTGATCCGGGCGCCGGTCGACGGTGTGGTGGCGCGCCGCGTCGTGCAGATCGGTCAGCAGGTGCAGGCCGGGTCGTCGCTGCTGTCGGTGGTGCCGCTGCAGACGGCCCACGTCGACGCCAACTTCAAGGAAGGCCAACTGCAGCGCGTGCGCGTCGGCCAGCCGGTGACGGTGACCTCCGACCTCTATGGACGCGGCGTCACCTACCACGGCACGGTCGCCGGCCTGGCCGGCGGCACCGGCTCGGCGTTCGCGACCATTCCGGCGCAGAACGCCACCGGCAACTGGATCAAGGTGGTGCAGCGGGTGCCGGTGCGCATCGCGCTCGACCCCGCGCAGCTGGTCGACAGGCCGCTGCAGGTGGGCCTGTCGATGACGGCGACGATCGACACGCGCGGGGTGCAGTGAACGCGCTGCGCAGGAGTCGGTGATGACAGCCCCCACGCCCGCCACCACGCCGACCGCCGGCGCGCCGCTGCAAGGCGGCCTGCTGTGGCTCGCCGCCGTCGTGCTGGCCGCCGCCAATTTCATCGCGGTGCTCGACATGACGATCGCCAACGTGTCGGTGCCCAACATCGCCGGCAGCCTCGGCATCAGCAGCAGCCAGGGCACCTGGGTGATCACCTCGTACTCGGTGGCCGAGGCGATCGTCGTGCCGCTCACCGGGTGGCTGGCCGGCCGCTTCGGCGCGGTGCGCGTGTTCGCCAGCGCGATGGCGCTGTTCGGGGGCTTCTCGGCGCTGTGCGGCCTCGCCAACTCGCTGGGGCTGCTGGTGTTCGGCCGCGTCATGCAGGGCCTCACGGGCGGCTGCCTGATGCCGCTGTCGCAGACGCTGCTGCTGCGCATCTTTCCGCGGGAGAAGGCCGGCGCCGCCACCGCGCTGTGGGCGATGACCACGCTGATCGCGCCCGTGCTCGGGCCGATCCTCGGTGGCTGGCTGTGCGACCGCTACGGCTGGCCGGTGATCTTCTTCATCAACGTGCCGCTGGCGCTGCTGTTCGCCCCGCTGGCGTGGCGCATGCTCGGCCGCTACACCGAGACGCTGTCGCGCGCGCCGATCGACAGGGTGGGACTGGCGCTGCTGATCGTGTTCGTCACCGCGCTGCAGTTGATGCTCGATCTCGGCAAGGAGCACGACTGGTTCGCCTCGCGCGAGATCTGCCTGCTCGCGCTGGTCGCGACGATCGGCTTCGCCGCCTTCGTGATCTGGGAGCTGACCGAGGCGCATCCGGTGGTCGACCTGCGCGTGTTCCGCCACCGCGGATTCGCGGCCAGCGTGCTGACGCTCGCGTTCGGCTTCGGCGCCATGTTCGGCGTCAACGTGCTGACGCCGTTGTGGCTGCAGACGTACATGGGCTACACGTCGACCTGGGCCGGCCTGACCACCGCGTGGAGCGGCGTGCTGGCGGTGTTCGCGGCGCCGGCCGCCGGCCTGCTGATCGCCCGCGCCGACCCGCGGCGGCTGATCTGTGCCGGCCTGTTGTGGCTCGGCGCGGTGACGCTGTGGCGCACGGTGGCCAGCACCGACATGACCTACTGGCAGATCGCGGCGCCGCTGATCGCGATGGGCGTCGGGCTGCCGTTCTTCTTCGTGCCGCTGACCGCGCTGTCGCTCGGCAGCGTCGAGCCCGGCGAGATGGCGTCGGGCGCCGGGCTGCAGAACTTCCTGCGCACGCTGTCGGGCGCGGTGGCGACCTCGGTGGTCACCACCGTGTGGGAAGACAGCTCTCGCGTCAAGCACGAGGAGCTGGTCGGCCTGCTCGACCGCGGCGGCGACACCGCCGCCGCGCTCGGCCAGAGCGGCCTGTCGCCCGACGCCGTGCGCGGCATGCTCGACCGTCTGCTCGAGAACCAGAGCGTGATGCTGGCCACCAACGAGCTGATGGGCGTGATCGCGTTCGTGTTCGTCGCCGGCGCGGCGGCGATCTGGCTGGCGCGGCGGCCGACGCGCAGCGTCGACCTCTCGCAGGCGGGGCACTGAGATGCGCGCGCCGCTCGCACGCCGTTGGCACTGGCTGGCCACCGCGGCGACGGTGCTCGCGCTCTGCGGCGGTTGCGCGACGCTCGCGCCGCGCGACGCCGCGCCGAGCCACGCCATCGCGGGCGACCACGAACACGGCCTCGGCCGCATCGCGGCCGACAGCCTCGGCGGCGATGGCGGCTCCGCATTCCGCCCGCTGCCGATGGCCGACTTCGCGTTGGACGCGCGCCTGGCGCTGATCGAACGCGCCGAACGCAGCCTCGACCTGCAGTACTACCAGGTCGACGACGACGCCACCAGCCACCAGCTGCTGCGCGCGCTGCGCGACGCCGCGGCGCGTGGCGTGCGCGTGCGGCTGCTGGTCGACGACCTCTACACCGCGGGCAACCGCACGCTGCTGCTCGGGCTGGCCGCGCACTCCGACGTCGAAGTGCGGCTGTTCAACCCGTTCGCGGCGGGCCGCTCGGGCTTCGCGTCGCGCTTCGTGCTCTCGCTGTGGGAGTTCGGGCGCGTCAACCACCGCATGCACAACAAGTTGTTCATCGCCGACGGTGCGTTCGCGATCGCCGGCGGCCGCAACATCGGTGACGCCTACTTCCGCCGCAGCCGCGACGGCAACTTCGTCGACTTCGACCTCCTGCTCGCCGGCGCCGTGGTGCCCGAGCTGGCGGCGATCTTCGACGGCTACTGGAACAGTCCGCACGTCTACCCGTTGCAGGCCGTCGAGCAGGCCGGCGACGACGCGGCCGCGCGGCGCGCCGCGTTCGATCGCCAGACCGCCGACGCCGGCGCCGCCCGCGCGCCGCTCGCGGCCGACGCCATCGACCGGCTGGGCCGCATCCCGGTGAGCGCGGAGCTGGCGCGGCCACCGCTGCAGCTGTCGCGCGGCAGCGTGCGGGCGCGCGCCGACGACCCCGACAAGGTCAGCGGCAGCGTGCCGACCGCGCGCAGCGTGAGCGCGCAGTTCGTCGCCGCGGTCGCCGCCGCGCGCACGCGCGTCACGCTGGCGTCGCCGTACTTCATCCCCGGCGAGGTGGGGCTGCAGGCGTTGCGCGACGCGCGTGCGCGCGGCGTGCAGATCGAGCTGCTGACCAACACCCTGGCGGCCAACGACGAGCCGTTCGCCGCCGCCGCCTACGCGCGCTACCGGCCGGCCCTGCTGCAGATGGGCGTGCAGATCCACGAGCTGAGCTCGCAGCGGATGAAGATGTCGAGCGTGTTCCGCGACGCCGTCGGCGCCGGCACCGGCCGCTCGCACGCCAAGCTCGCGGTGATCGACGACCACATCGTGTTCGTCGGCTCGATGAACATGGACCTGCGCTCGGCACGCGACAACACCGAGCTCGGCCTGTGGGTCGACAGCGCCGAGCTGGCGGCGCAGGTCAACGCGATGCTTGCGCTGGTGCGCGCGGGCGGCACCTACCGCCTGCGCCTGGACGAGCGCGGCGAGCGCGTGCTGTGGATCGCCGGCGACGACGGCACCGTGGTGCTCGACGACGAGCCGGAGCTGCCGCTGGCCACGCGCCTGAAGCTGAACCTGCTGTCGCCGCTGGTGCCCGAGGCGCTGCTGTGACCGGCCGTCAGCGCGGGCACTCGTCGAACAGCTTGACGGCGCAGCGTGCGCAGATGCCCGCGTCGAGCCTGGGCACGATGGTGGCGATGGCGACGCGCTTGTCGGGGAAGATGTGGTCGCGGCCGAGTTCGTCGAGAAAGCCGCTGCGCTCCCACAGTGCCATCACCGGCGGCCGCGGGCGGTGGAAGTACAGGTCGCCACCCAGCGTCCGGCGCAGCCGCATCTCGTCGCGCCACAGCTCGTCGCCCGCGAGGTCGATGAAGTTCATGCTCTTGGACATCACCAGCAAATGCTTCTGCGGCTGCGCCACGCTGCGCAGCGCGTGCAGGCGTTCAGCCACGTGCTGGGTGGCGCCGAAGTAGACCGACCCTTCCATGCGCAGCAGCTTGAGCTGCGGGCACTCCGGCAGCGCGCGGGGGTTGTCGTCGGCGATCACGAACGGGCGGCCGGCGGCCCGGGTGTCGAAGCCCATCGTGCGCATCGCCGGTCGCGCGGTGCGCCACAGGTAGTCGGCCAGCGACAGCATGGTGCCGAACCCGATCGCCAGGTCCAGCGGCACCGTCAGCGTCGCCACCAGCGTCGACAGCGCGATGCCGAACTCCAGGCGCGACAGCGCGACCATGCGGCGCCATTGCGCCACGTCGAGCAGCGACCAGGCCACCAGCAGCAGCAGCCCGGACACGGCGGCCATCGGAATCGTCGCCAGCAGGGCGGCGCTGACGGCCACCAGCGCCAGCAGCCACAGCGCCGAGAACACGCTGGCCAGCGGCGTGCGTGCACCGGCCTGCAGGTTGGGCAGCGAGCGGTTGAGCGAGCCGCACGACACGAAGCACGAGAACAGGCCGCCCGCGATGTTCGACAGCCCCTGCCCGAGGAACTCGCGGTTGGCGTCGAAGAACTGACCCGAGCGCTGCGCCAGCACCTTGGCGATCGAATACGACTGCGCCAGCGCGATGATCGTCAGCGCCAGCGCCAGGCCCACCAACTCGGGCAACCGGGCCCAGTCGATCTGCGGCACCTGCCAGCGCGGCCACGCCTGCGGCACCACGCCGACCACCTCCACCGCGTGCCAGCCAGGGGCCCAGCGCGCGAGGGCGGCCGCGCCGAGCATGCCGGCGATCATGCCCAGCAGCAGGTGCGGCGAGCGCGGCCAGGCACGGCGCACGCCGAGCGCCACCACCATCGTCAGCAGGCCCACCCCCAGCGCCGCCGGGTTGGCCTGCGGCAGCCGCTGCGCCAGCATGGCCAGCGTCGCCGGCGCGGACAGGCCGGTGGGCAGCACGACGCCGAGCAGGTCCTTCAGCGCATGCAGCGCGATCAGCAGCGCCGCGCCGCCGGTGAAGCCGCGCAGCGCCGACGGCGAGATGAAGTGCGCCAGCGCGCCGAGCCGCAGCGCACCGATGGCCAGCTGCAGCACGCCCACCAGCAGGGTAGCCACCAGCACGAGCTGGATGTACGCCGGGCTGCCCACCGCGGCCAGCGGCGCCAGCATCGCCACCAGCGCCAGCGAGTTGGCGTTGGTCGGTCCCGACATCACGTGGCGGCTGGAGCCGAACAGCGCGGCCACGATGCACGGCAGCACCGCGGTGGCCAGGCCGTACGACGGCGGCAGGCCCACCAGCGCCGCGAACGCGATCGCCTGCGGCAGCACCAGCACGGCGCCGAGCAGCCCCGCCAGCGCGTCGACGCGCAGGGTCTCGCGATCGACCTCGAGCACCCAGGGGCCGAACAGCCTCGAAAGCGGGGAGTCTGTCGTTGTTGTCGTCATCGCCGGCGCCGCAGGGTCGACACGCCGGCGATGGGTCGGGCGTCAGCGGCTGCGGTAGAAATAGTACGTCGCCGTGTACGGCACGCGCAGGAACTGGTTGACGTTGGCCGCGCCGCACGGATCGGTCGGCGTCACGCCGCCCTTGGTGGCGACGCGCTGGATGCTCTTGGTCTGCGCGAACACGCCCTTGCCGAAGGTGGCCTTCGCGCTCAGCAGCAGCCACGGGATCGCGTTGGGTTCGCTGGCCGGTGCGCGCTCCTTCACCTCACCCAGCACGCGGCTGCCGTCGGGTGCCTCCCAGGTCGGGCCGGCGTAGTGCTTGCCGAGGTCGCTGCCGAGGGTGCGGCTGGTCAGCTGCGCCTCGGGCGCGCGGAAGGTCCACTCGAAGGCGCCGGGCGAGCCCGCCTTGGGCGTGCACTCGTAGACCTGCGAGCCGCTGGCCAGCGCCTCGAGGAACACCTCCTGGTCGGGCGGCGCGACCAGCACGCCGGGCACCGCCGGCGGCTTGGGGCCCATCACGGTCGAGCAGCCGGCCATGCCGACCACGAGCCACGGAATCGAACACAGACGGGCAGCAGTCCTGCGCATGGCGGGCCTTTCTTCATCGAGCGGGAATGTCGGTTCTCGTGCCATCGCGCGGCAGCGCGCGGGCGCACGCTGGACCGCGCCGCAGCGACAGACCCACGGGTACCACGACGCAGTTGCACGGCGGCGGACACGGATGGTCTCTCCTGGCATGGCCACGCGGCAGCGTAGCGCCGGCACGTGCGCACGCGTTTCAGGCCGTGTCCGGGTGCCGTGGCGCGGCCTCAGGCGGCCCTTTCAGCTCGACCACGTTGCCCTCGGGATCGGTAACGTAGAGCGACGGCCCCTCGCCCTCGGCGCCGTAGCGCGACTCCACCGGCCCCGCCTCGACGCCGAAGCGCCGCAGCTGCGCGCGGATGGCAGCCTCGTCGAACGGCTCGACGCGGAAGCAGAAGTGATCGAGGTTGCGGCCCTCGCGCCCGGGCGCGGCGCCACCCATGCGCCCGAGCGGCCCGTCGACCGGCACCAGATCGAGCAGCGAGCGGCCGGCGCGCAGCTGCACCAGGCCGATCGCCGCCTGGCGCTTCTCGACGCTGCAGCCGAGCACCTCGCAATAGAAGCGCTCCATGCGCGCCAGATCGACGACGCGCAACACGAGGTGGTCGATGTCGCGCAGGTGGATCGTCATGGCCGTTCTGCTGGCCGCGCTGCCCGCTACGGCGCCAGGCCCTCCTGCTGCAGCAGCGGCCGCTCGTAGGCCGCGTCCTCGGCCGGCTGCCGCAGGCCGGCGAGGCCGCGTTCGCGCGCCAGCGCCCAGATGATGCTGTCGCCGGCCGGCAGCGTCATCGGCTGCATCGCATACAGCGGGTCCTCGAACGCGGTGCGCGCGGCCACGAAGTGCCAGCCCTTGGAACGGAACGACTCGATCACGTCGGGCAGTGTCGCCGCATTCAGCGCGTTGGTGTGCAGGCGCATCACGTGCGCCGGGCTGCGGCCGATCACCCGCCGCGCCAGGTTGTCGTAGTAGCTCGCACGCTCCAGCAGGTGGCGCACATAGGCGCGCTGCAAGCGCTTCACCGGCTCGCTGCGGCCGCTGGCGACGAGCGCGAGGTAGCGCTGGTTGTAGTAGGTGTCGCTGCTGTCGATCGACGCCGGCGCGCTGCGGTAGCCGTGCTCGCGCATCCAGGTGCGCATGCCGTCGCGCTTGGCACGCGTGTCGCCCTCCTTCAGATACGGAAAGCGCAGCATCGGCCGCCACGTCTCGAGGTGGCTGAGCGCGTCGTCGGCGCTCTGCACGTCGGCGATGAACGCCGCCAGCGAGACCTTGCTCGACGACAGGTTGCGGTGCCGAGCGGTGTGGTTGCCCACGTTGTGCCCGGCGGCCACCCACTGCTCGACCAGCGGCATGCCGGCCTCGCCGCCCATGGTGACCAGCGACGGAAACAGGAACGCGTGCAGCTGCTCCTGCTCCAGCGCGTGCAGGATGCGCGCGTTCAAGGCCTCGGCCTTGGGGTCGTGCGAGGGGTCGAAGCCGTCGTCGAAGGTGAGGCCGATCACCTGCGCGGCGGCGGCCAGCGGCAGCAGCCACGTCAGCAGCAGCAACAGCCCTCGTCGCACGGCCGCGTCAGTCGCCCACCAGCCCGTTGCGGATGGCGTAGACCGTGAGCTCCGAGTTGTTGGTCAGGCCGAGCTTCTCGAGCACGCGCGCGCGGTACACCGACACCGTCTTGGGCGACAGCTTCAGCTCCTCGGCGATGTCCGACAGCCGCTTGCCCGAGGCGATCATCACCAGCGTCTGCAGCTCGCGGTCGGACAGCCGCTCGTGCGGGCTCTCGTTGACCGGCGCGGTGAGGCTCTCGACCAGCATCTGCGCGATCTCCGGCGTCACGTACTTGCGGCCCTGCGCCACCGTGCGCACCGCCTGCACCAGCAGCTGCGGGTCCCCGCCCTTGTTGACGTAGCCGTGCGCACCGGCGCGCAGCGCGCGCATCGCGTACTGGTCTTCCGGATACATGCTGACCACCAGCACCTTGATCGGATTGTCCTCGTCCTTCAGTGCGTGCATCACGTCGAGCCCGCTGCGCCCCGGCAGGTGGATGTCCAGCAGCAGCACGTCGGCGCCCGGGCCGTTGCCGGCCGCCAGCGTGCGCATCAGCGCGCGCAGCTCGCCGTAGTCGCCGGCCTCGCCGACCACCTCGATGTCGCTGGCGTCCGACAGCGTGTCGCGGATGCCGCGCCGGATCAGCGCGTGGTCGTCGCACAGGATGACGCGGATCACTGGGGTGGCTCACTGCGTGAGAGCCCGCCGGTCTCGGCCGGCGGCCGAGCTACTTTCATTTGCTGGCCCAAATGAAAGTAGCCAAAGCAAAGGGCCTCAACATCCATTTGGCCCGCTGTCGTGGCCAAAACCCACCAACAAACCTTGTTCGATTCACCAAGCTCGATCTCGCGGATGCATCGCCTCCGCGGCCAGCGAGCATTCGAGTCGAACCCATCTTGTTCGTGGGTCGCGGCCACAGGCTCGGTCAGATCGGTTTTCAGGCCCTTCTCTTTGGTTACTTTCTCTTGGGCCCGCAAGAGAAAGTGACCGCCGGCGGGGCGCGACCCGCGGGCTCCCACGCAGCGCGCAACCGCAGCGATCACAGCTCCCCCCACCCCGACGGATCGTGCTCGCGATCCACCACGCGCGACAGCTCCGGCTCGTGCGAACGCGCCTCGCGCAGCGGCACCGACAGCAGCAGCGTCGTGCCGTCGGGGCTGCTGGAGATGTCGACCCAGCCGCCGACCGTGCTGGCGCGCTGGTGCAGGCCGCGCAGGCCGAAGCTGCGCGCCTTGGTCAGGTCGTCGGCGGTGAGGCCGCGGCCGTTGTCGCTGACCTCAAGCGACAGCACGCCGGCCGACAGCGACAGGTCCACCACCACGCGGCTGGCGTGCGCGTGCTTGCTGATGTTGGTGAGCGCCTCTTGCGCGAAGCGGTAGGCCACCAGCGGCACGCCCACCGGCAGGCTGATCGACTCGTGCGTGGTGCGGAACTGGCAGGCCACGCTGTTGCGCCGCTCGAAGCGGCTGGTCATCCACTGCAGCGCCGGCACCAGCCCCTGCTCGAGGATCGCCGGCCGCAGGTTGTGCATGATGCGCTGGCTGGCGCCGATCGCCTGGTCGAGCGTCTCCAGCGCGGTGGCCACGCGCACCTGCACCTCGGGCGACTCGGCGTGACGGCCGACCCACGCGAGGTCGAACTTCACCGCCGTCAGCGAGCCGCCGACGTCGTCGTGGATCTCGCGCGCGATCGCCGCGCGCTCCATCTCGATGCTGGTCTGCAGGTGCTGGGCCAGCTCGGCCAGCCGCTGGCGCGACGCCGCCAGCTCGCTGTCGGCGTGCACCCGGGCCTGGTGTTCGCGATTGGCCTGGATCGCGTTGCGCACCGCCGGCGCCAGCCGCGCCAGGTTGTTCTTCAGCAGGTAGTCCGACGCGCCGTCGCGCATCGACGCCACCGCGGTGTCCTCGCCGATCTCGCCGGACAGCAGCACGAACGGCAGCGGGTGCCCCTCGCGCTTGATCAGGTCGAGCGCCTGCGCGCCGCTGAAGCCCGGCACGTTGAAGTCCGACAGCACCACGTCCCACGGGCCGGCGGCCAGCGCGCCGCGAAATGCATCTTCGGTATCCACCCGCAACGCATGCACCTCGAAGCCGGCGCGCTGCAGCTGCGCGCACGCCAGCTGGTGGTCGACCTCGGCGTCCTCCAGGTGCAGCACGCGCAGCACCTCGTGCTGTGGGCGCGACGGACGCTCGAGGCTCAGGGTCATGGCGTGAGTATGGCAAACCGCGCCCACGGCCCCGCCGGGCCCGCCCATGCACGGCGGCCCGGCGAGCGCGAAAAGGGCGCGGATTCCCGCCGTCTTTCGCTCAATGTCGCGGCGCGGCGTCCGAACAATGGCCGTGCCGGGCGCGCGAGCGCGCCCCGGGCATTGTTCACACCCCGGACACCAGATGGTTGACCCCGATCCCGCGCCCGCGACGCCCGACGGCGTGCTGCCGACCTTGCTCGCCGCCGACCTGCAGGACCACCTGATGACGGCGTCGAACGACCTCGACCGCCTGCAGCGCCTGCTGGCCGACGCCACCGCGACGCTGTTGCAGCACTTTCACGGCCTGTCTGAGCAGATCGCGCAGCTGCGCCCGCAGCTCGACGGCGGCCGCCTGGTCGACCCGGTGGCGTTCGAAAATGCGTGGCGCACGCTGCACGGCGCGGTCACGGCGTTGCAGTTCCAGGACATGGCCTCGCAGCTGATCACCCACACCGACCGCCGCCTGCGCAGCTGTGCCGATC
>Ga0335084_10006701_pt1 | contig 11460 bp, 11 predicted proteins | sample Lox_Sample_44_FD_206721 | JGI IMG/M metagenome (GOLD analysis project Ga0335084, IMG submission 206721) | Soil microbial communities from Loxahatchee National Wildlife Refuge, Florida, United States - Lox_Sample_4.4 | ecosystem: Environmental > Terrestrial > Soil > Wetlands | place: USA...
CATCGCCTATTGCCCGGGCTCCGACTACGCTGCGAACGTCGAGCTCGCGGAGGCGCTGGCTCCCGCTGCACCGCGAAACGCGCCGGCCGAGACGATGAAGAAGGTGCCGACCCCCGGAAAGACCCGGTGCGAGGACGTCGCTGCGCTGCTGGGCCTGCCTCTCGAGAGGACGGTCAAGGCCATTGCGGTCATGCATGACACCGAATTCTTCCTGCTGCTGCTTCGCGGCGACCACTCGCTGAACGAAATCAAGGTGCAGAAGATCCCCGGGCTCGACCCGTTCCGTTTCGCAAGCGAAGGGGAAATCGAGCGGAATCTCGGCTGCAAGGCGGGATACATAGGTCCGGTCGGCATACGCGAGGGGGTCCGGGTCGTCGCCGACCGCACGGTCGCCGCAATGAGCGATTTTGTCTGCGGCGCGAACGAAGAAGGTTTCCACCTCGCCGGGGTCAACTTCGGCAGGGACTGCGCCGAGCCTTTTCAGGTGGCGGATATCCGCAAGGTGACGGCCCGGGACCCCAGCCCGGACGGGAAGGGGCCGCTCGAGATCGTGCGCGGTATCGAGGTCGGCCACATCTTCCAGCTGCGCACGAAGTACTCGGAATCGATGAAAGCGACTTTTCTCGACGAGTCGGGCGGAAGCCGCCCCTTCGAGATGGGTTGCTACGGGATCGGCGTCACCCGCATCGTGGGCGCCGCGATCGAGCAGAACCACGACGAGCGCGGCATCATCTTCCCGGAACCGATCGCGCCCTTCCATGTGGCACTGGTTCCCATCGGCTACGGCAAGAATGCCGCCGTGCGCGGGGCGGCCGACTCGCTCTATCGCGAGCTCACGGATTCCGGCTACGAAGTCCTGCTCGACGATCGCGACGAGCGCCCGGGCGTGATGTTCGCGGATATGGAACTGATCGGTATTCCGCACCGCATTGTCATCGGCGAGCGGGGGCTCAAGGACAAAGTAGTCGAGTACCAGAGCCGGCGGGACAAGGAAAGCCGGAGGATTCCCATCGATCAGGCTCTTTCACCGCTGCAAGCCAAGTCATGAGACAGCGGGCGGCCGCGCTCGCGCTGAGTTTCACCTTTTCCCCGATGGCTTATGCGGGCGCGCAAATCTACGAGCCGCTGGCGGTAGAGGTCCGCGCGGGGCTGCAGGCATCGATTGCCGACAAGCCGGCGCAGCACGCCTTCAAGAATTCCGGGGCCGCGGTCGACTGGCTCACGGAGATGTCGCAGCGCCTGGAACCGAGAATACCCAACTTCGAATCGCGGGTGCAATTCCTGCGTACGGTGCACTTTGAGGCGATCCGTGCGAGGGTAGACCCGCAGCTGGTGCTGGCGGTAATCCAGGTCGAGAGCAACTTCCGGAAGTACGCGGTTTCGCCCTCCGGCGCCCGGGGCTACATGCAGGTCATGCCGTTCTGGGTGGGGTTGATCGGCCGGCCGGGCGACAACCTCTTCAGCCTGCGCAACAACCTGCGCTACGGCTGCGTCATCCTCAAGTACTACATCGACGCGGAGAAAGGAAACCTGCAGCGCGCGCTGGCGCGCTACAACGGCTCACTGGGCAGGTCCGACTATCCCAACCTGGTGATCGGAGCCTGGCGCAGTACCTGGCACTACCAGGGCAGACTGACCTACCTGCCCGACGCTGCGCGGGGAAGCACGTAGGGTCCGCCGGTCAGGCGGGAAACACCGTCGCGATCGTCGCCTGAATGGCCTGCGCCGCCGCGCGCGGGTCGGGAGCCTGTCGGATGGGCCTGCCTACGACGATATAGTCGGCTCCGTTGGCGAACGCCTGCGCCACGTCGACCGTGCGCTTCTGATCGTCGCTCAGGCGGTTTTCCACGGGGCGGATTCCCGGCGTCACCACCAGGAGCCGATCGCCCAGCTCTCGCTTCAGTGCCGGGGCTTCCATTCCGGATGAAATCACGCCGTCGCACCCGGCCTCGAGCGCTCGCCGCGCGCGCGACAGCACCAGCTTCTCGATATCGCAGCTGAAGCCCAGATCGTCCAAGTCGCCCTGGTCCAGGCTGGTCAACGCGGTAACGGCAAGGATCTTCACCTCGCCTTTCGCCTCGCCGGCCGCCCTGAGCATCGCCTGGTTGCCGTGCACGGTCGCGAAAGTGACGCCTCGGTTGCGGAGGCCTCGTACCGCAGCCGCGACGGTCTCGGGGATATCGAAGAATTTCAAGTCGGCGAAGACCTTGTTCCCCCTTTTCGCCAGCCAGTCGATTAACTCGAACACGCCGCCCGCCATGAACAGCTCCAGCCCCACCTTGTAGAAGCGGACGCTGTCCCCCAAACGCTGCACCAGGGCTTTCCCCTGCTCGGTGTCCCCGACGTCGAGGGCCGCGATCAGGCGCTCCTCCCGGGGGATGCCCTTCGGAGCCCGGGCACTCAAGCCGTCTCTCCTTCAAGCAGGCGCCCGAGCGGAAGGCTCAGCGCTTCGTCCCTGCGGGCCGCAAATTGCGTCATGAGGTGGTCCAGGGCTTCGCTCTGCGCCCTGCCCGGCAACAGCCTGCCCTCCGGCGCGAACTCCCGATACACCTCGGTCAGCAGGAGCCGGTCCTTGTCGCACACCATCGCATACCTCTCTCCGCTCGACCTCGCGACCCAGCCGTGCGCAGCCATGCGCTCGAGCAGTTGCTCGGCCTGGTCGACCGTGAGCGACGTGCCTCTGGCGATCTTTCTCAGGTCGAGAACCTCCGGCCCCCGTTGCGCCCGAGCCAGGACCATGAGGGTCGCCAGCGCGTCGCGGAAGCCCGCGCCCGAAGCGCGCTCGGTCGCCTCGCCCAGTACCGCGTAATCGGGCGCGAGGGCGGCAATCAGCGCGCCGATCACGATCACCACCCACGAAAGGTATATCCACAACAGAAAGACCGGGATGACCGCGAATGCGCCGTAGACCAGCGTGTAGGTCGGGATCTGAGCGACATAAGAGGCGAAGCTCCGTTTCATGATCTCGAATACGAAAGCGGCAACCAGACCTCCAGCCAAGGCGTGGCGCGCCTTGACCGCGCGGTTCGGCACGACGTGGTAGAGCAGCGTGAACGCCGCCCAGGTCAGCACAAAAGGGACAAACCACAGAATGGCCGTACCCGCGAGGGGCGTATCACGGGTAAGGCCCAGAGAGGCACCGACCAGATAAGAAGTGAGGGAAAGGCTCGCCCCGATCAGTACCGGACCCAGGGTAAGTGCCGCCCAGTAGACCAGGATGCGCTGCGCTACGGGTCGCGGGCGCGAAACCCGCCAGATTGAATTGAACGCGTGCTCGATGGTGAACATCATCATGAACGCCGTCACGGCGAGGAACGCCGTGCCGAATGCGGTCAAGCGCCCGGCCCGGCCCGTGAACTGCTCGATGTACCCGCTCACCACCTTGCCCGCCGTTTCCGGCAGCATGTTGGCGAGCAGGAACGCGCGGATCTGCTCTCCGAGTCCCGAGAAGACAGGGAACGCGGACAGGAGCGTGAGCATGATGGTGACGAGCGGCACGAGCGCGAGCAGGGTCGTGAACGTCAGGCTCGACGCGATCTGCAGGCAACGGTCCTGGTTGAAGCGGCGGGACAGGTGCGCGAGAAACCGGCCGAGCTGTCGCAGCTTCGAGCTCATGGGGCGCATTCTACGAGAACGCGCACGCGGATAGGATTCAGCGTTGCGGGTTGATCCTCTGCATCTTGTCCTGAAGCCTGTTCAGGGCGTTGACGTAAGCTTTCGCCGACGCCACGACGATATCCGTATCGGACCCCACTCCGTTGACGACCCTCCCGCCCTTCGCGAGCCGCACCGTAACCTCTCCTTGTGACTCGGTGCCCTGCGTGACCGCGTTCACCGAGTACAGCTGGAGCTCCGCGCCGCTGGCCGCCAGGCTCTCGATCGCTTTGAAGGTCGCGTCCACCGGACCATCCCCTTCGGACGCGGCAGGATGCTCCGATCCCGCCTCGGCCAGAACGACGCTTGCCCGAGGGCGCTTGCTGGTGCCGCTCTCCTGCTGCAGAGATACGAGCTTCCAGCGCTCCGCTGCCATGGCGTCGGCCTCGTCGGACACCAGCGCCTGGAGGTCTTCGTCGAAAATCTCGTGCTTCTTGTCGGCGAGCTCCTTGAATCGCTGAAAGGCCTTGTTATAGGCCTCGTCCGACTCCAGGTCGATACCGAGCTCCTTGAGCCGTTGCTTGAAGGCGCTGCGCCCGGAGTGCTTGCCGAGCACCAGCTTGTTCGCCGCCCAGCCCACGTCCTGCGCGCGCATGATCTCGTAGGTTTCCCGGCTCTTTAGCACTCCGTCCTGGTGAATGCCGGCTTCGTGCGCAAACGCGTTCGCGCCGACGATCGCCTTGTTGGGCTGCACCGGAAAGCCGGTGATCCCCGAGACCAGGCGACTCGCCGGAACGATCTGGGTGCTGTCCAGGCGCGTGTCGCAGGGGAACACGTCCTGCCGCGTGCGCACGGCCATGACGATTTCCTCGAGGGAGGCGTTGCCGGCCCGCTCGCCGAGGCCGTTCACCGTGCACTCGACCTGACGCGCGCCGTTCATGACAGCGGCGAGGGAATTCGCCACCGCCAGCCCGAGATCGTTGTGGCAGTGCACCGACCAGACCGCCTTGTCGGAGTTCGGGACGCGCTCGCGCAGGCGAGCGATGAGAGACCCGAACTGCTCGGGCATGGTGTATCCCACGGTGTCGGGAATGTTGACGGTCTTCGCGCCCTCGCGGATCACCGCCTCGAGAATGCGGCACAGAAAATCGAACTCCGAGCGCCCTGCGTCCTCCGGCGAGAACTCGATATCGTCAGTGAACTTGCGCGCGAAGCGCACCGCGTTGACGGCCTCGGCGAAAACCTGGTCAGGAGTCATGCGCAACTTCTTCTCCATGTGGATCGGCGAGGTCGCTATGAACGTATGGATTCGTCCCTGCTTCGCCGGCTCGATCGCCTCCGCCGCACGCTTGATGTCGCGGTCATTCGCGCGGGCGAGGGAGCACACCGTGCTGTCCTTGACGATGCCCGCCACGGCGCGCACCGCCTCGAAGTCCCCGGGGCTGGAGGCTGCAAAGCCGGCTTCGATCACGTCCACTCGCATGCGCTCGAGCTGCCGCGCGATCCGCAATTTCTCCTCCTTGGTCATGGATGCGCCGGGGCTCTGTTCGCCGTCGCGCATAGTGGTGTCGAATATGATCAATTGTTCCTTCATGGTCGTGCTCCGTGTCAAATAACTTGCACTGAGGTTTGCAATGACTTCGCCGCACCTGCGGGTGCTGCGACCGGGTACTGCCGAATGGGATTGGAGTATTTAGCGCGCGAGGCGCAGCAGCAGGCCCGCAAGAAGCAGGCTGCCGAGGTGAAGCTTCAACGCTGTGCTGGTGTGGTGCACGCGCGGAATATAGCGGGTTTGATCCCTTACTGCAACTGGGGGGGCGGCTTGGCGGGCCGGCGCTTCTTCCAGACCCAGTAGACGTAGCCGGACAGGCCATAAGCCACGAACAGCAGAAACAGCACGATCGGGGGATCGAACGAAATCAGCACAAAGCCGAGGACGACCAGGAAGATCACGGTGAAAGGCACAGAACGCCGTAGGTTGATGTCCTTGAAGCTGTAGAAGGGGACATTGCTTACCATCGTGAGCCCGGCGTACAAGGTAATGAACGCCGCTACCCACGGCAGTCCGTAGTCGTCGACCGGGATCTTGTTGTCGCTCGCGAGCCACAGAAATCCGGCCACCAGAGCCGCAGCAGCGGGGCTGGGCAGCCCCTGAAAGAAACGCTTGTCCACTACCTCGATATTGGTGTTGAAGCGGGCGAGGCGGAGCGCCGCGCCGGCGCAGTAGACGAAGGCTGCAATCCACCCGAAGCGCCCCAAGTCCTTGAGGGCCCACTCGTAGATGCACAGAGCCGGAGCTGCGCCGAAGCACACCATGTCGGACAACGAGTCGTACTCAGCACCGAAGGCGCTCTGGGTGCGCGTGAGGCGCGCGACGCGACCGTCCAGGGTATCGAGGACCATCGCGACAAAGATCGCGACGGCAGCGTTGTCGAATCGTTGGTTCATCGCCATCACGATGGCGTAGAAGCCGGCGAAAAGCGCCGCGGTCGTGAAGATATTGGGCAGCAGGTAGATCCCGCGGCGGCGGATCTCGGTGTTCAGCAGGGGCTTGCGGAATTCGGGCTCAACCATGATTCGACAGCGTGGCAATCACTGAGCTGCTTGCGTAGACCTTGTCTCCGAGCGCAGCGACCGGCCTCGCGCTCTTGGGCACGTAGATATCGACGCGAGAGCCGAAGCGAATGAAACCGAACCTCTGCCCCCTCGCGAGCGCGTCGCCTTCGCCGACGTAGCAGAGTATGCGCCTCGCAATCAGGCCCGCGACCTGCACGCAGGTGACGTCGGCACCCGCCTCGGTCCGCAGCCAAAGCGCATTGCGCTCGTTCTCCTCCGAGGCCTTGTCGAGGGCGGCATTGACGAACCTTCCGGGGTTGTACCAGCGCTTCTGCACCCGGCCGTCTACCGGCGAGCGGTTGGAATGGACGTTGAACACGTTCATGAACACGCTGATCTTGATCGCGTCGCGGTCGAGGTACGGATCCCGCGCCTGCCCGACCGCCACGATGCGGCCGTCCGCAGGCGAGACCACGGTGCGCGCGTCCCCCGGAACCTTTCTCGCGGGATCGCGAAAGAACTGCAGCACGAACAGCGCCGCCGCCCAGAGCGGAGCAGACCACCATCCCGCGAACCAAGTCACGACGGCCGCGGCTGCGATCGCCGCCGCCAGAAAGGGCCAACCTTCCCGGGCGATGATGGGGTGAGGGTAGCTCGCGTTCATTCCACGGAAGCTAGTTCCTGCTCGTATCGACGAGCTTGTTCTTCTTGATCCAGGGCATCATCGCCCTGAGCTTTTCCCCGACGACCTCGATCGGATGCTCTGCGGTCATGCGGCGGCGCGACAGCAGGGTGGGCGCGCCGGCGCGGTTCTCGAGGATGAATTCCTTCGCGTACTCTCCCGACTGGATCCGGGCCAGGGCGGCGCGCATCGCGTTCTTCGTTTCCGCCGTGATGACCTTGGGGCCGGTGACGTATTCGCCGAATTCCGCGTTGTTCGAGATCGAGTAATTCATCGTACCGATTCCGCCCTCGTACATCAGATCGACGATCAGCTTGAGCTCGTGCAGGCACTCGAAGTAGGCCATCTCGGGTGCATATCCCGCCTCGGTGAGCACCTCGTATCCCGCCTTCACCAGCTCGACGCAGCCGCCGCAGAGCACCGTCTGCTCGCCGAACAGGTCCGTTTCCGTTTCTTCCTTGAAGGTCGTTTCGATCACGCCGGCGCGCGCCCCGCCGATCGCGGCCGCGTAGGACAAGGCGAGATCTCGGGCCTTCTTGCTCTGATCTCGGTGCACGGCGATCAGCATCGGCGTGCCGCCACCCTGGGCGTAGGTCGAGCGCACAGTGTGGCCCGGAGCCTTCGGAGCGATCATCACGACGTCGAGGTCCTCTCGCGGCTTGACCTGACCGTAGTGAATGTTGAAACCGTGAGCAAAACCGAGCGTCGCCCCTTTGCGTATGTTCGGCTCGACCTCGGCCGAGTACACGGCGGCGATGTGCTCATCGGGCATCAGCATCATGACGAAATCGGCGCCCTTCACGGCATCTGCGACATCCTTGACCGCCAGGCCGGCCTTCTTGGCCTTGTCCCAAGAGCCGCCGCCCTTTCGCAACCCTACCGTGACCTTGACACCGGAGTCGTTCAGGTTGAGTGCGTGGGCGTGTCCCTGCGAGCCGTAGCCCACGATGGTGACCTTCTTGCCCTTGACGAGCGAGAGGTCGGCGTCCTTATCGTAGTAAACTTTCATGTGTTCCCCTGGTTCTGAATTCCTGGCGGAGCTTGTATGCCTCAGACCTTCAGGATCCGCTCGCCGCGTCCGATCCCCGAGGCACCGGTTCTCACGGTCTCCATGATCGAAGTCGGCTCGATCGCCTGAATAAACGCGTCGAGCTTCGCGACGGTTCCGGTCAGTTCGATGGTATAGGTATTCTCGGTCACGTCGATGATGCGGCCCCGAAAGATGTCCGACAAGCGCTTCATTTCCTCGCGATCCTTGCCCGTAGCACGGACTTTGATGAGCATGAGCTCGCGCTCGATATGTGCCGCTTCCGAGAGGTCCACGACTTTCACCACCTCGATCAGCTTGTTGAGCTGCTTGGTGATCTGCTCGATGACGTCGTCGGACCCCGAGGTGACGATTGTCATGCGGGACAGCGACGGCTCTTCGGTCGGCGCCACGGTGAGAGTCTCAATGTTGTAGCCGCGTGCGGAGAACAGGCCCGCAACCCTGGAAAGCGCGCCCGGCTCGTTTTCGAGCATGATCGAAATGATGTGTCGCATCGGTCCCTCGCTGAGGCCGAACCCTCGGGTGTTCTACACCCTTCAGCGCGGTGCTCGTGGCACCGCCGGGCTCAGCTCCCTTCAGCTGTTGTTGATCAAACCCGATCGTGCGTCGGGCTCACGACCCCTATAGTTCCTCGGCAAGGATCATTTCCGTCAGGCCTTTGCCGCCCTGCACCATCGGATACACGTTCTCGGTCTGGTCGGTGATGAAATCCAGGAACACCAGCTCGTCCTTGCGCTTGAACGCATCGCGCAGCGCCGACTCGACGTCGGCGGGGTCCTTGATCTGTACGCCGCGGTGCCCGTAACTCTCGGCGAGCTTCACGAAATCCGGCAGCGCATCCATGTAGGACTCGGAGTAGCGGTTGCCGTGGAAGAACTGCTGCCACTGCCGCACCATCCCCATGTACTTGTTGTTGAGGTTGACGATCTTGATGGGCAGACGATATTGCTTGCAGGTGGAAAGCTCCTGTATGCACATCTGGATGCTCGCCTCCCCGGTGACGCAAGCCACGGTCGCGCCCGGATTGGCGAACTGCACACCCATCGCGGCGGGCAATCCGAATCCCATGGTCCCGAGCCCGCCAGAGTTGATCCAGCGGCGCGGCTTGTCGAACTTGTAGAACTGCGCCGCCCACATCTGGTGCTGGCCCACGTCGGAGGTCACGAAGGCTTCGCCTTTGGTGACTTCGTAGAGCCTTTCGAGCACGAACTGCGGCTTGATGATCTTGCTCTTCTTGTCGTATTTCAGGCAGTCCTTGGATTTCCACAGCCCGATCTGGGACCACCACGCGCTGAGCGCCTTCTGGTCCGGCTTGTAGCTCGCCGCCTCCAGCTGGCGGATCAATTCCTCGATGACGTCGGATACGTTACCGACGATCGGCACATCCACCTTTACCCGCTTCGAGATAGAAGACGGGTCGATGTCGATGTGGATGATCTTGCGCTGAACCCGGCCGAAGTCCTGCGGGTCGCCGATAACCCGGTCGTCGAAGCGCGCTCCCACGGCGAGGAGCACGTCGCAGTTCTGCATCGCCATGTTTGCTTCGTACGTGCCATGCATCCCGAGCATGCCCAGGAACAGAGGGTCCGTCGCGGGGTAGCCGCCCAGCCCCATGAGCGTGTTGGTGCACGGAAATCCAAGCATCTTCACGAGCTTGGTCAGCTGCTTGGACGCATCCGAGAGGATCACGCCACCGCCGGTGTAGACCATGGGGCGCTTGGCCTCGGTGAGCAGCTGCACGGCTTTCTTGATCTGACCCGGATGTCCCTTCACGACCGGATTGTAGGAGCGCATCGTCACGGCTTCCGGGTACTCGAAGTGGAACTTCGCCGTCGTGACGTCCTTGGGAATGTCGACGAGCACCGGGCCGGGCCTTCCGGTCTTCGCGAGGTAAAACGCCTTCTTGATCGTAACCGCGAGGTCCTTGACGTCCTTCACCAGGAAATTGTGCTTCACGCAGGGCCGCGTGATCCCCACCGTATCGCACTCCTGAAACGCGTCCAGTCCTATTGCGTGTGTCGGCACCTGCCCCGTGATGATCACCATCGGGATCGAATCCATGTACGCGGTGGCAATTCCCGTCACCGCGTTGGTGACGCCGGGTCCTGAAGTCACCAGTGCCACGCCGACCTTGTTGCTCGAGCGCGAGTAGCCGTCGGCGGCGTGAGTCGCGCCCTGCTCGTGCCGCACTAGGACATGCTTGACCTTGTCCTGCTTGAATAGCTCGTCGTAGATGAACAGTACTGCCCCTCCGGGGTAGCCGAAAACGTACTCGACTCCTTCGGCTTGGAGCGACCTGACGACAATCTCCGCACCCGTCAATTCCATGCGCATTCCGAGCCAACTCAGTGAAGGCTTTAGAGCGTAATTGGTGACACTTGATTGGTCAAGTTTTCCCTTATATATCCCGGCTTTTGATACCATCGGGCAGCCACGGTCCGGTCATCCCGGGACCGACAAAAAAGGAAGCTCCCTGGCCTCCTCAAACGAACTTGCCGAGTTTCTCGCGAGCGTGGAACGGCGGGCGTACAAGCAGGCGCTGTTCGCCGTCCGGGATTCCGAGAGCGCTCTCGACATCGTGCAGGACGCCATGCTCAAGCTGGCGGAAAAATATGGCGCCAAGCCGGCAGCGGAGCTGCCCATGCTGTTCCAGCGTATCCTGCAGAACACCATACGCGACTTCTATCGCCGGCAGAAAGTCCGATCGTTGTGGGTTACGCTGTTCTCCTCCCTTTCCGCGGGAAGGGAGGACGATGACTCCGATCCGCTTGAGACGCTCGCCGTTGCAGACCCCTCCGGATTGGGCGGAGGTCCGGCGGATCGTCTGGAGCAGTCTCAAGTGGTTGAAATAATTGAGAAAGAGCTGCAAGATCTGCCGGCTCGTCAACGGCAGGCGTTTTTGCTGCGTTACTGGGAGGAGTTGGACGTTGCCGAGACGGCAGCCGTCATGGGCTGTTCGGAAGGCAGCGTCAAAACCCATTGCTCCCGCGCAGCGCATGCACTGGCAGCAGCCCTGAGAGCAAGGGGGATCGAGCTATGAACGAACAGCAGACCGCGCATCGCATCAAGCAGCTCCTTAACCGGGGGCTCGATCTGGACGCCGGCAAGCTCGCCCGCCTGAAGGCGGCACGCGAGCAGGCCTTGGCGCGCCGGCGCATCGCCTCGCCGGTATTCGTGCCGGCTTGGGCCGACAGGGCAATCGGTCGGATCGGCGGCCCCTTTTCCCTCGTTCCGCGGATGCTGCTGCCGATGGCCGTGCTGATCCTCGGGCTGATTGCCATCAACCAGTGGCGGGATTCGCAGACTGCAGCGGAGATCGAGGAAATCGACGCCGCGGTTCTGACCGGGGACTTGCCTTTGGACGCCTATCTCGACAAGGGATTCGATGCATGGCTAAAGCGCGCCTCGCACTAGCCCTTTGGCTCTGCCTCTCCCTCCCTGTTCTCGCCGCCGCACCCAAGAAGCCCCCCACGTGGGCTGAGTTGACGCGGGAGCAGCAGCAGGTGCTTGCGCCCCTCGCGTCCGACTGGGACAAGCTCGAGCCGGAGCGCAAGACGAAGTGGCTCGGCATCGCCAAGCG
>Ga0335084_10006702_pt1 | contig 11458 bp, 9 predicted proteins | sample Lox_Sample_44_FD_206721 | JGI IMG/M metagenome (GOLD analysis project Ga0335084, IMG submission 206721) | Soil microbial communities from Loxahatchee National Wildlife Refuge, Florida, United States - Lox_Sample_4.4 | ecosystem: Environmental > Terrestrial > Soil > Wetlands | place: USA: Florida...
CGCGGCGTCGAGCGCGTCGACTTCTCCAGTTCGGCGGACGCCGGGCCGCTCGAGAAGAAAGCGTTCGCCCAGTGTCCGACCGGCAAGAAGGTGATCAGTGGCGGCGCGAAAATCTTCATCGCTGGCGACGCCACCCTTCCGGTCATGTTGAAGGCGAGTTTCCCGAGCGACACGCTGGACGGGTGGGCGGCAACAGCCGCGGCCACGCCGACCGATGGGACGAACACTGTGAAGTGGTTCGTGACCGCCTTTGCCATTTGCGCGGGTGTCCCCATGGATGACGACGGACGCTCGCACCATCACCACCGTCACAGAGAGAAGTGACAGCAATTGCTCTGCACATGACAACGTGTTGAAAAGCTTCGGAGGAGGGCTTGGCGGCTCTTGCAACGAACGTTGCAACCCTGGCTGCAAAAACAGAGACTGCGGTCTTGTTCTTGCGATGAATGCTGCCTGCTGGCGCAACCAACCACGCCGCCTGCGGCCGTCCAACCATGCCGCCGCTGGCGCAACCAACAGCGCTACGCTTTCTAAAGTCTAACTACACGCCAAGCCCGCCTCCGAACCCTTCGCCGCGCAACTCTCCGGGCCTGCCATGAACCTCCACGCTTGCCTCACCGACGCGCGGCGCTACGAACGTCAGATCGAGCGGCTCCACCAGAAATACCTCGCTACCCGCCGCTTGTATGAGCTGCAGCAATCGGACGTCTCGCTCGCCAGCTTCGTGTTGAATCGGTCGGCCGTGGCACGCAAGCTCGCCTGCACTGTTGGCAATGGTGACTACCGGTTGCTGCCCGCGCATGTGCGCACCATCACCACCGACGGCAAGCAACGTATCGTCTTTGCCTATCGGCTGACTGATCTCCTGGTGCACGGCGTCGTCGCCGGCGTCCTCGATGCAGCCCTCACACCAACCCTCTCCGCCAGTCTGTATTCCTACCGCAAAGGCGTGTCGTGGTGGATGGCGATCTCCGCGTTCGCCGCCTACGTTCGCACGCACCGCAAGGATCAGCCGGAGGTACGGCGCCGGGGCCTGTACGTCATTCGCCGCGACATCGATTCGTATACCGACTCGATCCCCGTCGGCCCCACCTCACCTGTCTGGGACATGTTGCGCGGCCTTCTGCGCACGTTCGACGACGGCCGCTCGCTCGCACCGGCGCACTGGCAGCTGCTGCAGACCGTGGTTCGGCCCGAGGCGTTCGTGACGCCGGGACAACTCTTCACGCAGTACCGTGGCGTACCGACGGGGCAACCCATCTCCTGCGTGCTGTTCAACCTCTACCTCTCCGAACTCGATGCCCAGCTCGACCGAATTCCGGGGGCGTTCTACGCGCGCTACTGCGACGACCTGGTCTTCGCGCACCCCGACCCCGACATCGTGCGTGCCGCCGATGGTCGCATCCGCGAGACCCTGTCCGCGCTTGCCCTCGAGCTGAACGAAGGCAAGAGCCGCACTCTCTATCTGACGGGAGCAGGCCGGCAGTCGTCAGCGTGGCCGGAGGCGCGAGGCACCACTGAGGTGCCGCTGCTCGGTTGCCTGGTGTCGGCGCAGGGAACCGTGTCGCTGAGTCGCAAGAAGCGCCGGCGTTTCCTGGCCGACATTGAGGATCGCGCTTTCGGGACGGCCAGGGCATTGCAGACTCGCGACCCGGCGGTGGCTGGCCGCACCATCTGCTCCGTCATCAACCGGGCCCTCGAACCCAAGCTGGAGTTTTCCCAGCAACGATCGGCGGCGTTGCTGCGCCGTGCCGTGACGGACCGCGATGATCTGAAACAGCTGGATTACTGCATCGCCCGCATCGTGCTGCGCGCCATCACGGGTCAGCGCGGGGCGCAGGCGTTCCGCACGATCCCGTACCGCAAGATGCGCCACGAGTGGCGCCTGCTGTCCCTCCTCCAGGCGCGCAACAAATGGCCAAAACGTGCAGGGAGCGATCTGCGCCGCGCCACATGACTCCGATCGATTCCTGGCTGCACCGGCAAGCCGAGCGCGAGAGACGCCTGATCACCCTCGAGGATGCCCTCCTCGGCAACCGCGCCAGACCGTACGCGCTCTATCGTCTGCGGTACTTTTCGGTGCGCTGCGTGTCGTCAGCGGCCCTCCACGGGGTGCGGCTCACCTTCCTGCAGTACATCTTCTCGCACCAGGCCTTCCTCACGACGCTGCTGCTCAACGCGGTTGCCGGGCTGGTGACCAGCTTCTGGTGGGGCGGGCTCGAAGTGTTGCGAGCCCGCGTGCGCCATCTCGCCCATGACACGCAACACCACCGCATCCCCGCGGAGATCGGACAATGGTTGAGCATCGCCGCCGTGCTGGCCGCCATCAGCCTGCTCGTGCCGACGGGTTGGATCGTGTGGGAGCATGTCTATCATCACCGTCCCTTCGACGTGCTGCAGCTCTACATCCTTGCCATCGGGTTCAGAGTGGCAGCGGATTTCGTGACCCTGATGTTTCATTCCGGGGTCTATGCGGTCCGCCGGGTCTACCGTCCCATGCCTGCCATGGTCGCCGTCGAGCTCAGCAGCATGCTCGCCGTGCTGGCCTTGTGGCCGTGGCTGGGTCGCTGGAGCTTTCCCATCGCGCTCCTGTTGGGCACGGCGGTGTCGGCGGGTCTTGTCGTGCACTACTGCACGCGCCTGTATCGACTGCTCGGCTGGCTGCCGCTGCGCCTCGGCAAACCGGAGCGTTCCCAGTTTGCGCGCTGGAGCACGGTCGCGGAATTTCTGGCGGGTGGGCTGTCTTACGCGTTGATGAAGTTGGACGCGTTCTTGATGCTGGCGATGTTTCACTCACGCGTACCGGCGCCCAATGGCGTCAGCTTGTTTGTGCTCTTCGTGAGCATCAGCCCCGCCATCCAAGCCGGCTTCGATTGGGCGCAGCTGCTGTACTTCGACCTGAAGAAACTGAACACGCGCTGCTTGAGAGCCTTCCGGCAACGCTACGAGCGGTCGGCCTTTCACCTGGCGTGGGTGGTCGGTATCGTGCTGTGGCTGTTCGCGTGTGTGCTCGGGACCGTGATCACCCGCCACAACCTGGGCGCGCTCTACTGGCTCATCGGTCCATTCTTCGTGGCGCGGTCGTTTCTGGCGCTCGCGCAGATTCAAGCCTTCTCCGCGCGGCGGTATCGCGCGCTGCTCACGAGTGGGGCTGTGCTGCTGGCGTTCATGTTCGCGCTGCAGGTCGGCATGCCCTCCGAGGGTTACAAGGTGCTCGGCCTGGCGTTGGTGTGCTTGCTCGTCGCCGCCTTGGTGAGACGGACGGCGCACGCGGGGGCTGACGAGGTCTTCGAACGGCGCGTGCTGCCCGTGACCGACTGGTTGGAGCGCTTGAAGGAGGTGCGCGAGCCGGTTCGTCTGCGGTCCCTGCGGTTCCGAACCGAGGCCAGGCTGCCTCTGGGACCGCTGAACGGCAGCGGGCCATGGGCTGACGAGGATCGCTGGCGAGTCAAACGGATGGCACAGCGCGTCGCCAAGAAGATACGCGGCTGCGGTGCGGTGACGGTGCTCTACCCTGGGCAAGTTGCGTGGTACGAAACCGCTCGCGCGCGCAGGCGGATCAACCGGCATGCGCTGTTGCGCTGCGGCGGCGGCTTGATCGACTCGATCACCAGCACGCGCCTCGAAGGGGACGGAGCGTCTGCGCTACGGGCAGGGCTCACGATGCATGTGCTTGGCGGTCCTTTCGGCAACCTCCGGCGTCCCGGAAGCCATCCTGTCAGCGTACAAGAAGTGAAGAGTGCGTTTGGAGAAATGGTCCCGCACGGAGTCGTGTATTCCCCAGACGATCCGATACCGGAGATGCTGGAGACACTATCGTCGTGGGACCGACGCAGGATCTTTTTCGAGGGCGTTCAGTTCGCCATGCACCTGCATGGAACCCCTCGCCCTGGTCGCTTCGACGTGACGAGCTTTTGTTCAGGGGGCGAACTGAAGCTGATCTTCATCATCGATCGAAAGAGCGACCGACGGCAGCGCACGCGGTGGCGCGCGCGGATCAGGGCAATGAACGTGGCGTCAGCACTGGAAGGAGGCCATCAGCCGTCAGCCGTCAGCGATCAGCAAGAGAACATGAACCAGAAAATCCTCCCAGGCTGACGGCTGACAGCTTCTTCATCTCTGCTCATGTCTAGCTTGCTCGGAGCACATCGCGAGAGTATTCGTGTCTCCATGGTATCGCACGGTCACGCGCGCTCCGATCTGCGCCACCTTCATCTGCATCGAGTTGCCATGGAGAAGCTGCGCCGCCATCCGGAGCTGAGACGATCGTGCCTCGCGTTGCTCGACGAGTGGTTGGGACGAAGGGAGCACGCGGCATCGACCCCGTGGCTGCTGCAGTGGCGCGAGATGCTGGCGAGCTGGACGGTGCAGCAAATCGCGGACGTGGTCCTCGATCCGGAGTCCGGACAAACGTTGCGACAATGTTCACCCCTGGCGCCGGTACTGACTCCGCAGGAGCGCTGGGCAGCGCTCGAGGAGATCGAACGACAGCCGGCTTCCGCGCGGTGACCAGGCATGACGCGCGAGCAGCTCGAGCATGCCATCCGAGCGGCGGGGGCGATTTGTGGTGACCGCGAGCTCTACATCGTCGGCAGTCAGGCGATCCTTGGCTCTTGCCGTGATGCGCATCCCGATCTCGTGCGGTCGATGGAAGTCGACATCGCACCGAAGAATCATCCGGAGCTGGAGTCGCTGATCGAGGGAACGATTGGTGAACTGAGCCCGTTCCACAAGACGTTCGGCTTCCATGTCGATGGTGTCGATATGGAAGGCATCGTGCTCCCCGCGCGTTGGCAAGAACGCGTCGTCGTGGTGGACAACGCCAACACCAACGGATTTCGCGGTCTCTGCCTCGACCCGGCGGACCTGGCCATCAGCAAGCTTGCGGCAGGCCGCCCGAAGGACATCGACTTCGTTCGTGTCATGCTCAGGGAGCGGCTGGTGGGTCCAGAAATTCTGCATGAACGAGTCGATGCTATCCCGGGCGTAGATGGAGGGCGAACAGCCTCACTGCATGATCTCGTGAACCGCCTGGCCGCGTAAAGCTCTTGCGAAGCGGCGCCGCGCGGGCGGTCGCAAATCGTAAGGGCATCACGGCGGCGTCGCTTGACTCGAAAAGCTGGCCGCGGTTAAGTCGCCGCAGTGACGAACATGCACACGCAGGGGGGCAATCTCGATGGGTACCGCATTCTCGATCTGACCGGCGAAGACGGGTTTCTCGCCGGCAAGCTGCTCGGTGATCTCGGCGCAGAGGTCATCAAGATCGAGCCGCCCGGTGGCGACGCCGCCCGCCGGCGCAGTCCGTTTGTCGGCGGCACGGCTGATCCGGAGCGCTCCATCCTCTGGCTCGCGCTGAACACCAGCAAGCGCGGCATCACGCTCAACCTCGACAAGGCGCGCGGGCGCGAAATCTTTCTCTCGCTCTGCCGGGATGCGGATGCGGTGATCGAGTCGGCTGGGCCGTCGGACCCGCAGTCGCTAGCTGCCCGCGGCCTCGGCTACGAGACATTGCGGGCAACGAACCCGAAGCTGGTGGTGTGCTACATCAGCCCGTTCGGGCAGACCGGGCCGTACAGCACATTCCGCGGCTCGGACATCACCGCCGTCGCCATGGGCGGCAACATGTACCCGACCGGGAATCCCGAGCGCGCACCGGTGCGCTGCTCGCTGCCAGTCGCCTACTATCACGGCGGCATCGAGGCGGCCGTCGGTGTCGTCTTTGCGCTGTGGGGCCGCGAGACACAAGGTGAAGGGCAGCTCGTCGACGTGTCGTTGCAGGAAGTGATGTTGATGCCGAACATGACCAGCCCGACGCAGTTCCCGCTCACCGGCCTCAAAGGCGGCCGCGTCGGCGGTGGCTTCCGCGGCGGCAAAGCGTTCTTCCACGAGCTGTGGCCTTGCGCCGACGGCTACGTGTCGTTTGCGCTGCGCGGCGGTCCGGCGCGCATTCCCGGTATCATCGCGCTGATCGAGTACATGGACCAGTGCGGCATGGCACCCGAGTCGCTCAAGAAACGTGATTGGACCAAGTACAACCACAACCTCGTGACCCAGCCCGAGGTGGACGAGATCGAAGCCGCACTCGCCGCGTTCTTCAGCAGCAAGACGATGGCCGAGTTGTTCGCCGCAGCGTGCGACCGCAACCTCATGCTCGCGCCGGCGAATACCGCGCGTGAGATCCTCGCGTCACGTCAGCTGGCAGCGCGCGAGTTCTTCGTGAAGCTGGAGGATCCCGCACGCGGGATCACACTCACCTATCCCGGTGCATTCGCCAGGACGAGCCTCGGCAATGTGAGCATCCGCTGTCCGGCACCGCGCCTGGGCGAGCACAACCGCGAGGTCTACGGCGCGCTTGGCCTCGACGTAACGGCGCTCGCCGCCGAAGGGATCATCTAACTAACTAAACTAACCCAGACGAAAGGTTGACTCGCGCCAAGACGCAAAGGCGCAAAGCGAAGCGTGAGAACATGATTGCGGAAATAGCTTTGGATTCTGAGCAGCGTTCTTGGCGCCCTTGCGTCTTGGCGCGAGATTCATCTCCGGAATGAAGGGAATGAAGCCGTTATTCGATGGACTGAAGATTCTGGAGTTCGGCGGCGGCGCAGCCGGGCCGTTCGGCGTGCGCTACTTCGCCGATCACGGTGCCACCGTCGTGCGCGTCGAGTCGCAGCAGCGTCCCGACTTCATCCGCCTGCTGCGTTTCACGCCCGACACGCCCGGTGGTGTCGACGCCAGCCACATGTTCGCGATGGTGAACCCGAACAAGTACGGCATCGCGCTCAACATGAGCCATCCGAAGGGTCCCGAGATCGCGCGCCGCCTCGTCAATTGGGCCGACGTCGTCGCCGAGAATTTCGCACCGAAGGCCATGGCGAAGTGGGGTCTCGATTACGAGTCACTGCGCGCACTCAAGCCCGACCTCATCATGATCAGCACCTGCCTGAACGGGCAGACGGGACCGGATCGCAACTATCCTGGCTTCGGTGGGCAGGGCTCGGCAATCTCGGGCTTCAACCACCTCACCGGCTGGCCCGATCGTGAGCCCCTCGGTCCCTACGGCACGATCACGGACTCGCTGTCACCGCGCTTCGTTGCACTGCTGATCGGATCGGCCCTCCTGCACCGGCGGCGCACCGGCCAGGGGCAGTACATCGACTTGTCGCAAGTCGAGGGGGGCGTGACTTGCTTGAGCGAGAACGTACTCACCTGCGCCGCCACCGGCGACGCGCTCGGTCGGATGGGCAACCGCTCGCGCCATGCCGCGCCGCACGGGGCATTTCGCTGCATGCCGAAAGACGGCGACGACGACCGCTGGGTGGCGATCGCCGTGCACGACGATGCAGACTGGCAGCGCTTCGTCCAAGCCATCGGCAATCCCGCCTGGGCTGCCGACACGCGCTACGCGACGGCCGGCGGACGTCTCGCGCACGTCGACGAGTTGGAAGACCGTGTCGCCGCATGGACCCGTAAGCACACGGCGGAAGGCGTGATGCACACCTTGCAGGCTGCCGGCATCGACGCCGGCGTCGTCCAGAACTTCGAGGACCTCGTCAACGATCCGCAACTGGCGCACCGCCAGCACTTCCGCGAGGTCGTGCACGCGGTGATCGGCAGGCACCTGTGCGAACGCGGCGGCACGCGCTTCTCCGCAACGCCGGAGGATATCCGCATGCCCGCCCCCTGCCTGGGCCAGCACAGCGAGTACGTCTACCGCGACCTGCTCGGCATGTCCGCCGACGAATACGCCACGCTGCAGGCGGATGGGGTCTTCTCATAGACTCAGCACCCAGCACTGCCCCCGATGCCAGACCTTCAACTCGACGTCGACCGTGCCGCGCTCTGTATCGTCGAAATGCAGAACGACATGGTGCACGAGTCGAACATCGAGAAGCGCGGCATTCGCGGCGTGCTCGCCGCGCAAGTGAAGAAGCGCGACGTCATCCCGAAGCTCCAGGCAGTCGTCGCCGCGGCGCGCGCGCGCAGCGTGCCGATCCTCTACATCAACTTCTGCCTGAAGCCCGGCTTTCCACGCCCCAACACGCTGCTGCATCGCCGCGCGCAGCGCGAGCCGACGCTCGTCGAGGGCACGTGGGGCGTACAGATCCACGAGGCGCTCGCGGCGCACCCCGAGGACTTCGTGCTCGAACGCACCGTCGGCATCGACGGCTCGTATGGCACGCAGCTCTATCCCGTGCTTCGCCAACTCAAGCGGACCACCATGCTGATGGCCGGTGTCTCCACCAATCTCGCTGTCGAAGGCATCGTGCGCGCCTCGGTGAACCGCGGCTTCGACATGGTGGTCATCGAAGATTGCTGCGCCAGCTATCCGGACGAGTGGCACCGCTTCTCGGTCGAAAACATCCTGCCCTTGATCGCCACCGTCACCGCCTCCGACACGGTCATCAGTGCGCTGAGCAGCTGAGGCCACCTTACCCATGAACCGGACCGTTCGGGGCGCGATGCGAGCAGAGACGGTCGGTCTATTGGCCTATTGCATCAGCTCCCGCTGATGCGGTTCTCCGAGATGAGCGGCAGCGTACAGTCCGACGCACTCGGCGCTCGCTTCGCCGAGTTTGCCGTGCTGTGCGAACGACTGGCCATCACGAGCAGTCGGTTGGAGCGCACGCAGCAGGTCGCCGAGTTTTTACGGCGACAGTCGCCGGAGGCCGCAGAGGTCGCCACGCGTTGGCTGATCGGCCGCACCTTTCCCGAGGCGCAGGGGCGACGGCTCTCGGCTTCACCGACATTCAGAAAAGCCCGCACTATTCGGGCGGCATGGCGCTGCGCTTCGCGCGCATCTTCCGCATCCGCGACGACAAGCGGGCCGACGAGGCGGATACGCTGGACACGCTGCGCGCCCTCTTCGCGCGCCAGCAGCCGATCCACACCACAACGACGAAACGGTTGCACTCTGATGGCTCGGCATGACAAATCGGGAACGCCATGTGGATGCTCTTCGCACTGCTGCTGATCACCGGCCTCCCCGTCCAAGGCGCGGCCATTTGTCTCGGCGACTGTGACGGTGACGGCCGGGTAGTGGCCAGCGAGATCGTCAGACTCGTAGGCATTGCGATCGACGAGTTTCCGGAGTCGACCTGTCCGGCCGGCGGCGTGACGGGCGATCACATGGTCACCGTCGATGAGATCGTTGGAGCAGTAAGCTCCATTTTTTTCGAATGCCCGAGGTCCCCGATTCCGACTGCCTCGCCCACCGCATCGCCATCGCCGACGCCGACGGATTCCCCATCAGCGACGCCTTCTGCGTCTTCTTCTCCGACCCCGTCTTTGACTCCCAGTCACACCGCAACTTCGATCACCGCAACGCCGAGCAGGACGTTGACTCCTTCTCCAACATCGACGCCATCGGCAACCGCAACACCCACGAACACGCCACCGTCAACGGCAACCGCGACGCTGACGCCGACCGCGACCCAGTTTCCAGTGGGAGTGTTTGTCGGCGGCAAGGTTGCGATCCTATCTGCCGGACTCGGCAACGTGCAGTCCATTGTCGCTGCCATCCTCACGACGATGACGAACGGCGGGACCGCACCGCTGATTTCGCCAGGGGTCCAAGCGCCTCCCGAACATCGCTGCCCGGTGAGCGGAGGGACGTCACGCGACTGTACGCTGATGGGAACGGGAAATTCGAAGACGATTCATCTCGTCCTCGGCGCGGACAACTGCGTGACCGCCGGCCTGTGGGGCGGCACGGCGGCGTTCAACGGGATGATCACTGTCGACTCGACGCCATTCTTCACCAACACCTGTGGTCCGCCCCCGTCGTTCACGTCCGCGTCGTTCAAGATGGAGGGACCGCCCGACGATCCGGGGCAGGGGTTCGTGACCGTCCTGCGCGACGGTATGATGAACCAGACGGAGTACATCACCTGGCAGGGAGACGGCATGGTGTCCGTAACGCCGGCCGCGGGGACCGCTTGTCTCATCAATGGGATGACGCTGACGCTCAAGGGTGGCATGCACTCGCAGCGCGCTGACGGTTCTGAGATCTTTGCAGAGTTCAACGACGCCAGCGTGGCAATGGACCAAATCATCTTCAACCAGGCGAGCTGTGTGCCGATCGACTATCGGCTCAAGTTCAGCGGAGACGTGCAGGTGTCCGCGATGTTCCCCGGCACAGACTTCTCGACTGGTCTCGGCGCCTCGCTTACAAACTTCTTCCTCACCCAGGACGCGACCGGCACCCGCACCCTGTCGGATGTTGATGGCCAGTTGTCCAGCGATTGCTTCGGCAGCGCCGCGCTGCAGCCCATCGCTTCGCTCAGCGTCGCCCCCGGGACACTATGCCCCCTCACCGGCCAGTTCACCGCTAGCGGCAGCGGCGCGATGGCGACGGTGACCTACGAAGACGGCCAGGTCGTCGTGCAGCAGGTGGGCACCCCGCAGGCTTACGCGGATTGCAGCGCTGAGGATCTCCAGATGTGCCTGCCGCAGTAGGCCTCCCACCGTACGCTCGGTCTGTAGCAGACCGCCATGCCGCGGTTGCCCTGCCGGTTGAGACTGCGAAGGATGCAAAAGGGGGTGTAGCAAATCACAAAGGCGCGACGGGACATCGATGCCGCGGACGTGCACCCGCTATGCAGGCTTGTCCCGCACGAGCCCGCGCTGCTCGACCTCGGCACAGATTTCCGGGTGGTGCAACCGCAACGTTTCCCAGGCCATGGACCACAGTGTCAGGCTGACGCTGCGCGCCGGGTTGCCCAGGTTCTGCCAGGGCTTTCGACCGATCGTCCAATGCACGCCGAAGCTGTGCGGTAGGTCGGTGCGCATGGAGTTGAAGCGTGGGTCGATGGCCGTCCACACGTCCTGGAACTCCACCTGGAGGAAGTGCTGCTCTGCAAAGCCGTAGCGGATGCCGCGATCGTAGAGCTGTCGGTGACGCGCACCCCACTCGGCCATGGGGCGCCGGATACGCGCGACCATGTCCTCGAAGCGTGCGCGGTCGGGTTCGACGAGCAGCAGCCCGCCGTTGATGCCGCCGGTGACGTCCTCGTCCGACGTCACCTCGAGGATCGCTGGCGGCACGGGCTCGCCATGTCGTACGCCGTTCATGTGGCGCACGTACGCGTACTGGCTCGTCGGATCGACGCTCTCGATGACCGCGGCCGGTGCGGGCAGCGTAAAGAGGTGGTCGAAGCACCGAATCGGCAAGAGGTCCGCATCGACGAAGGTGACGCGTGCGTAGGGGAAGATCTCGGCATCGAAGATGTGGAGCTTGGTGAACATGTCTCGGTAGGCGTCGGAGAGCAGTTCGCTTGGATAGGCACTCTCGTGGGCGCGCAGCTGCGGCACGACGAGGACGCGATCGTAGATCCGACCGAGCATGTCCCGCGCGCCCGGCGGTACCGAGTCGTCCACCAGACAGACCAGCGCTGCACCGGTTTGCACGTGCCAACGCAGGGCCGCCCCGACGACGAGACAGCCGGGCAAGTAGCCTTCG
>Ga0335084_10006703_pt1 | contig 11457 bp, 8 predicted proteins | sample Lox_Sample_44_FD_206721 | JGI IMG/M metagenome (GOLD analysis project Ga0335084, IMG submission 206721) | Soil microbial communities from Loxahatchee National Wildlife Refuge, Florida, United States - Lox_Sample_4.4 | ecosystem: Environmental > Terrestrial > Soil > Wetlands | place: USA: Florida...
AATGGCTGCCGCATCAGCAGGCAGTAGGCGAACAGGCGGTGCCGGGCGGTCATTGGGGCATGCTGCAGCTTCGAACTCGATCGAGCAAGCGCCGCGACACCGGACGCCGGAGAATGCGGCACGAGCGGCGGTGGCGCGGGTACGAAGCGAATCAGCGCCGGTAGCGGGTGCGGTCTCCCGGGCGGCGCAGCGCACGGTCGAGCAACCACGCATCGGCTGCGCGGGTCGCGGCCGTCGAGCGTCGAGCTTCGACGGTCCCGAGCGGCGCGGGAAGCGACAGGTTGGCGTTCCAGCTTTCCCCGGCACGCATGTCGAGTGGAGGCGGAAGCGCATCGACAAGTGCCGGATCGATCCAGGGCGCGATGTTCTGGACGGCGATCTTGACGCGCGGTTCGACGGCAACCGCCCCGTCCCTGCCGCGCTGTCCCCAGCGCACGCTCAGCGTGTCACCCGTCGTCGTCGGCATGATCTTGTCGGTGAACGCGATATCGCGGCGGATGCCGTGGCGGTGGAACATCATGAACTCCTCGAACAGCATCGCGATGTCCTCGCGTGTCGTCGAGTAGCTGTACTCATCGCTGGCCCGGTCGCCGCTGAAAGACGAGCCGACTTGCGTCGGCGTGTACGCGCGTTGGGCTGCATCGGCCTGGGCGCCGAAGAACTTCACCTGCGCGAGCCCGCGCAGGATCACCGAGGTGAGCGGCAGTTGCTGCGCGATGACGTCCGAGGGAAGCTGGGCGGCGCCGTAACGCGGCCCGATGTTGTCCCAGGCGCTCGAGCTCGGATCGAGGCTGCCGCGAACCGCGGGAGGAAGGAAATCCCCGGCATGTCCGAGCTCGTGATAGAGCAGCCAGGCCGACTCGAACACGAGGTAGTCGAGCGTGCGGTTCAGGCGCGAGGTGGGCGGAAAGTACTGGAAGATGTTGTTCCCGTTCAGCGCGTAGCGCCACACGCCCGAATATTCGAGATCGCGATCGAAGCCCGAACGGAAGTCCGGCGTCTCGTCGATCAGATCGCGCTGCTCCGGCGTCAGCCAGAAGTTGTCGGCGTCGAGATAGATCGCGCCAGTCAGGACGAAGTAGAACGATGGACGTACGTGCGCGCCGATCACCACGGCGGTTACGCCGTTGAGCAGGCGCCTCACGTCCGCCATGTCAGAGCGGGCGATGAACTGCTCGAACACCGCGCCCACCCAGTCGTGCGATACCACGACGCGATCCATGATCTGAGCGACGCTGGGCTCGGCGCCGCCTGTGTCCTGCGCGAGGAAGGGAAGCACCGCCAGCGAACAGGTGTTCTTGCCGGCGCCAGTCCACTGCAGTTGCGGGTCGTAGACGCACTGCTGGAGTGCTGATGCGTATTGCCCTGCCGGCTTGTATGCGTAGACCCGCGAAACGTGATCACCGGCAAAGGCATATTGGTCGGCGTTCGGCGCCTGCGCCGTGCTTTCGACCAGGACGACCGCTTCGTCGGTGGCGATGTTTCCCTGCGCCGTCTGCAATGTCGCGGTGAATGCGAGGACCGAGTCGCGCGCGACCATCGGCGCAGTAAAAAGCGCGCGCAGTGGATCGCTCGTGTCGAGGACGGCTGGCGGACCAAGCGTTTGTTTCCACGTGACCGACACCACCGAATCGCCGGGCGCGAGCGTCGGCCAGGAGCGCAGCGAGATATTTCCGCTCTGGCGCACGGCCTGATCGTCGCGGATTGCGATGCTGGTCGAGTCGGTGTTCGCGACCACCGGAATGTCGACGGTTGCCGAACTGCCCGTACCGTTGACATCGACGATGTCGGCGCGAAACGAATACGTTGCCGCCGTGGGTGGGAGGAAGCTGATCGCCGGCGTCTTGTCCGAGAGCAGCGCCACGGTGGGACCTGCGGTTTGAGTCCACTGCACGCTGCGCAGTGGGCCCTTGCAACCCCCGACGGCTGTACCGGCTTGGACGCCCGTCTTGGCCGGATTCGACGGAAGTATCGTGAACGAAGGGTCGGTCGGCGTCTGGCAGGTCGACACCAGCGGCGGCACCGGATAGACCGTCAGCAGCGCATCGCCGCTCGTGACCTCGCCCACGCTGTTGCCGACGATCACCGAAAAAAGCGCACCGTCGTCAGCCAGGCCGACTGCGAGTGAATAGGCCGGCATGGTCGCGCCGGGGATGTCGACACCGTTGCGCCGCCATTGGTAGCGCGTCGGCGACGCCGTCGCGGAGACGTCGAAAGAGACCGTCGCACCGACGGCGGCGGCGCGCCCACCCGGCCCGAGGCTGATCTGGGGCGCCACCTGCGGTGGCGGTGGCGCAGCACCGGCCTTGTCACCGCTTCCGCATGCGACGAGCGAGTTGGCCGCTGCCGAGATCAACGTGATGACGACGAGTTGCCGAAAGCGCACACGAGTTCCTTTGCTGTCGGGGGACACGGTCAACCGTCGCGCCCGGGCAGCGGCAAGCCAAAGAAAAGCCAGGCGATCATCAGCACCAGCGCAAGGAAGCACGCGACCGCGACCAGCAGCAGGCTGTTGCGCCACGATGTTTCGCTGCGCAACTGCCGGACCTCGCGCACGATCGCCTCCTGGCGCGACGTATCCGTCAGCGCTTGATGGACCAGCCGCGGCAACTGCGGCAACAGCCGGCTCCATTGCGCTGCCTCGTAGCGCAGCCGTTCTTCCAATCCCTTGAACCCCATCTGGCTTTCCATCCAACGCTCGAGAAACGGGCGTGCGGTCTTCCAGATGTCCAGATCAGGATCGAGCTGGCGTCCCAGCCCTTCGATGTTGAACAGTGTCTTCTGCAGCAGGACGAGCTGCGGTTGCACCTCGACGTTGAACCGGCGCGCCGTTTCGAACAGCCGCAACAGCACCTGCGAAAACGAGATGTCCTTGAGCGGCCGATCGAAGATCGGCTCGCAGACCGCGCGGATCGCGCTTTCCAGCTCGTCGACGCGGGTGCCCGCAGGCACCATGCCGCTTTCGACGTGCAGCTCCGCCACGCGCTTGTAGTCGCGCCGGAAGAATGCGAGGAAGTTTTGCGCCAGCCAGTTCTTGTCGCTGTCGGCGAGCGTGCCGATGATTCCAAAGTCGAGCGCGATCCAGCGGCCCGCGTCCTCGCCTTCGATGCCGACATAAATGTTTCCGGGATGCATGTCGGCGTGGAAGAAGCCGTCACGCAGGGCCTGCGTGAAGAACACCTCGACTGCGTTCGAGGAGAGCTGCTTGATATCGATTCCCGCTGCGCGCAGCCGTTCCACCTGGTTCACCGGGACTCCGTGCATACGCTCCATCACCAGGACGGACTCGCGACAATAGTCCCAATACATCTCCGGCACACGCAGCAGGCGCGAGTTCGCGAAGTTGCGCCGCAACTGCGAAGCGTTCGCGGCCTCCCGCATCAGGTCCAGCTCGTCGTGCAGGATCTTGTCGAACTCCGCGACGACCGCACGCGGGCGCAGCCGCCTGCCGTCGCGCCACAACTTCTCGACCAGCATCGCGCCGACTTCGAGCAGGCCAAGGTCTTTTTCGATGGCAGCGCGCATGCCCGGCCGCAGGACCTTGACTGCCACCTCGCGCGCGGTCGCGACTCCGTGCGCCGGATCGGGCTTCAGCACCGCAAGATGCACCTGCGCGATCGATGCGCTCGCCACCGGCGTGTGCTCGAACGATTGAAAGACCTCCTCGATCGACTGTCCGAGGCCACGCTCGATCTCGCGCACTGCGAGCGCGGAGTCGAACGGCGGAACACGATCCTGCAGCTTGCTGAGTTCGTCCGCGATGTCAGGCGGCAGCAGATCGCGGCGCGTGGAGAGCGTCTGGCCGAATTTCACGAAGATCGGGCCGAGGTCTTCGAGCGCCAGGCGCAGCCGTACGGCGCGCGGCGCCGACAGATTGCGACCGATGGTCGCGATTCGCAGCAGCCGCTGCAGCGACGGGCTCTTCAGGTTCGAGAAGGCGATTTCGTCGAGCCCGAAGCGGTAGACGCTGACAAGAATGCGCGCCAGGCGCAACAAACGCGTCATCGTCAGCGATTCTCGAGGCGTTCGATGCGCTTGCCGAGCCGCTCAGCGGCATCGCGCAGGCCAGCCACTGCGCTGCTGAACGATTCCACTTCCTCGCGTGTCACCAGCAACGGGTTCTCGGCGACGAAATAGTCGGCGGCCGTGGCCGCGAGCCGGTTGCTCCCTTCGCGCATCTGTGATGCCACGGCGCGGAGAAAACCGACGATGCGCACCGCGGCCGCGTCGCCGACGAAACGGGCGAGGTCTTCTTCGGGCTCGGGGCGCAAGTTTTGCAGCACCTGCGACAGCGCCCGTGCGAACTCGGCGTCGCCGCTCAGGCGCACGTTGCGCAACAGCGCTTGCGGATCGAACAGCAGGGCGGGTAGTTGCGCGCCATCGACGGTGATGGTCACGTTGGGTTCTCCGCTGCCCACCTCGAACCGTCCACCTGCCGCCACGCCGAGCAGCAACACGAACGGAAAGGCTTCGACGCGCGCGCGCCGACCGGCAAATGGAGCGAGTTGCGCGCGCGCCCAGGCTTCTCGCGCGAGCAGATGGTTGAGCAGCGTCACCGCGGCTTGCGACGCGAATTGATCGAGCATGGCGCGTGAAGAGCGAGGCAGGGCCCGCATTGTCGCAAACGACCGAGGACCGGTCGGCGACGACCGCCCGCGGTCGTCCCGGCGCAGGCCGGGACCCAATTCTTCTTGCGGACTTTAGAGCGGCTCCAAACCCGCGTTGACGGGCTGCACGACCGGATGGACTTCGCTGCCCGCATCGAGGGCAAGGTCGCCAGGCTGCTCCGTGATTTCTTCGGTCGGCAGTGCGTAGTCGGATGCTTCCATGGTCGGCAGCAGCCGCACCTGGAATTCATCGCGAGTGATGACGAACCGATTCAGGCGTGCGCACCCGCCCTCGGCCAGCGGAAAGTCCTGTTCGCCGAGCGGATGCAGGCCGAGGCCCGATAGAAGGTGGTTGCTCGCGCCGTTGCTTGCGGCCGCATCGATCGCGACGGCCTCGAGTTCGAGATTCTCGAAGCAGAACCACAGGCCGAAGAAGGTGAGCTCCGTGGCCAGGCCCTGATTCCAGGCCTGCGGCGCGATCAGCATGCCGACTTCGGCGATGCCGTTGCGACGTCGCGACCGGCGCGCTTCGACGCGCGCAAGCGTCTCGCCCGACTCTTTCGACTCGCCGAAATAGCTGAAGCCCATTCCGGACTTCCACGCAGCGAGTGCGTTGTCGATGAAGAGCTTCGCCTGCATCGGGATCTGTGGCTGCCGCCACAGGACGTGCTTGTTGAAGCGAGGATCGCGCGACCACTCCCAGATCAGGTCGGCGTGCCGATCTTCGACCGGCTCGAGCCGGAGTCGCGGCGTTTCGTATGGAAAATCGAGGGCGTAGCGCAAAAGTAAACGTCGCGACTGAGCTTTTGAAAAATAGGCCGGCGCAGTCTACGGTCGCGACTTCACGCATCGAGGCGCGCGCCTCCCAGCTATGCGTTACGCGCATTAAACGGGCTCCACCGATCGCAGGGTCGAGTGCCCTGCGCGGTGGAAGGCAGCCGAGTTTGCCCTCAGCTCAGCTGCTGAATCCCCGCGAGCAGCCAACCCGACGAGCCGTCGATGGGCTTGCTCAGATTCCAGACTTCGTCGACCTGCTCGATCTCGCCGTCGACGCGAAGCGAGCCTGAGAACCGCACGCTTGCAAGATGCTCCGCGGGTGTCGACTCGATGCCGAGAAGCGTTGCATCGAGCGTCAGGACTTCCGTGCGTGTACCGCTGCCGCGTGCGCGCAACTCGTGGGTCAGCGCAACGAACATGTCGTTGGTCGTGAACTCCTGCAATTCGGCGAGGTTGCCGCGATCCCATGCAGCCTGAAGCTTGCTGAAGTACTCCTTTGCGTGGCCAATGAAGGCAGCGGTATCGAATCCGGCCGGCACTCCCCATGGTTGCGTGGCAGGCGCGCTCGACGAGCGCGTGAATTCGTCCATCGCGGAGCCGGGACGCACACTGGAACCCGAATCGAGTGAGGAGCGCTGGATCGTCGCGGGCAGCGGCGCAGGTTGGGCCTCAGGCGCATACACGCCGCCAGCGTGCGCGCCGGCGCCGCCGTATGCAGGCTGCGCCGCAGCGCCTCGCATTCGCCGCAGCACGAACCCGATGAGCGCAACGACGACGAACGCGATCAATGCCGCGGTGAGAATGGCCGTCATCGTCTCGCCGAAGCCCAGATAGGACGCGAGCGCTGCAAGCCCGAGGCCGGCCGCGAGTCCGAGCAACGCACCCTTCCATGGACTCGCGGGGCTCGCCGCCGGAGCGGGCGCTGCCTGCTGCGCCGGTGCAGCCTGTTGCGGCGGCGTCGCCTGGCGCTGCTGCACTTGCGGTGACTGCTTGCCGAGATTGCGGCCGCCGCCAAGGCGACGCTGCGCGTCCGCGTCGACAGTCAACGTCGCAGCGAAAAGACCGATAAGAAGTAGCGCTATGAAACGTTTCATGGTGCTCCCTTTGTCCCTGGCGTGGGACACATGAGGCACACGAAGGTCTTTTCAATACTTCCTGCCGACGTGCAGCGCACACACACCCGCAGTCAGGTTGAACCATTGGACGCTATCGAATCCGGCGTGTTCCATCATCTTCGCGAGGGTCTCCTGGGGCGGATGGACACGGATCGATTCCGCGAGATACCGATAGCTGTCGCTGTCGCCGACGACCTTCTTGCCGAGCCAGGGCAGAACGGAAAACGAATAGGCATCGTAGAGCGGCGCGAGCGGCGCCCAAACCCGGGAAAACTCGAGTACGAGAAGCCGTCCGCCGGGCCGCAGGACACGTTGCATCTCGGAAAGCGCGCGATCCTTGTGAGTCATGTTGCGCAGGCCGAAGGCGACTGTCACGACGTCGAAATATTCGCTCGGGAATGGCAGCGCTTCGGCGTCGCACTGCGCGATCGGGATGAGGACGCCCGCGTCAAGCAGCCGATTGCGGCCCTCGCGCAGCATCGATGCATTGATGTCGGTGAGCCAGACCTGTCCGGTCGGTCCAGCTTGACGCGCGAAGCGCAGCGCGAGATCGCCTGTGCCGCCGGCGATGTCGAGAACGCGCATTCCCGGGCGGACATCCGCGTGCCGCACCGTGAACGCTTTCCACAAGCGATGCAGGCCCGCCGACATCAGGTCGTTCATGAGGTCATAGCGGGCAGCGACGGAGTCGAAGACACCGCCGACGCGGCGCGCCTTGTCGCGCTCCGCGACTTTCTCGAAGCCGAAGTCGGTCGTGTCCGGATCCTGGCTCATCGTCGCTGCGCTCAATGGTGGCCGCAGGACGGCCCGCTTGCGGGCGTCAGCGCGGCGTTGCGCGGATCGTCCGGGTCACGACTCCCACCGGCTTCCTCCAAGCGCTCGAGATAACCCTGCCAGAGTCGATCCTGCGTCGAACCGAGTTCGTAGAGGTACTGCCAGGAATAGATGCCGGTCGAGTGGCCATCGGAGAAGACCGGCTGCACCGCGTAGTTGCCGACCGGCTCGATCGCCGTGATCGTCACATCGCGCTTGCCGACCTGCAGGGTCTCCTGTCCGGGGCCATGCCCCTTCACTTCCGCGGATGGAGAGAAGACGCGCAGGAACTCGAATGGCAGGCGGAATACCTTGCCATCGGCGAACGCGATTTCGAGCACGCGCGACTTCGCGTGCAGGTTGATTTCGGTGGGGGTCGGGGCAACGCCCTGCGAGTCGGCCATGCTGCAAGCATAGCCGCTCGCGTCAAGGCGTCAGCGCTGCCAGCAGACCGCGACGGTGCTCGTCCCCGTGACGCCGCGCGCGCCGGCCTGCGTCAGCGTCAGCGAACCGCAGTCGTTGTCCACGAAGTTTTCGCTTCCAGCCGGGCAGGTACCGGACGTGCCGCAGGGTGTTGCCGTAAGCGTGTATTGCTGCCCGGTCGCGCCGCCGAAGGCGAGCGCGACGTTGTAGCTCGCCCGGCCGTCGGACGGTGCCACGAGCGAGGGAAGAGCGAAGTCGCTTCCGGCTCCCTGCGACTGGCAGACGGCGGTCGAGGTCTTGTTGTAGCAACCGAACGTCGTGTAGTTGCGCTCCAGCTGGTTCGCCGTGTCCACGAGCACGCTCTTCGCCGCTGCGCGCTTGGAGCGATTGAGGTAGCTCGTGTAGGTGGGAATCGCGATGCCGGCGAGCACGCTGATGATGATCATCGCAACGATCAGCTCGATCAGCGTGAAGCCGCGCACGCGCCAGTTTCCTGTCGTCACGCAATTCATCGTGTCACCTCACGCCACGAGTCACGTCCGAGTGCCTTCGAGAAAGAACGGTTCTTCTCGACCTGTACCGATCCGGACGAGCCGCTCATCGCCTTCAACGCGTTCGGGCTGCCGTCGATCACCAGCGGCTGCTTGACCATGCCGACGGTGAGCGGCATGCCGCCGATCTTCGCGTCGGAATCGTCGATCGTGCCGTTGCGCGTCGTGTCGAACACCGTGTAAGGCAGTTTGCCCCCGGTACGCGAGTCGAGTTCCATCAGCCAGCCGCCGCCACCGTAGTCGCAGGGATCGCTGGACGACGGGAACATCGTGGTGAAGATGACGCGTCCCGCGCGCACAGCCGCCGTGCCGATTACACGCTCGCCGCTCGTCGGAAGATCCACGTACCAGCCGCGCTTGCTGTTCCAGTCGACCGTGTTGGCCGTGATGTCGCGCACGGCCGTCGGAACACCACCGATGTTGATCGTCGTCAGGCTGATCGTCTGCACCTGCAACTCACTGCGGTCGGTCGTCGTCACGCGGGTGCCGTTGTCCCAGATGCCGTAGAACGTCTGCGGCGTCGTGTCGCCCTTGTCGTTGTCGGCGAAGAAGCGGCCGGTACCGAACAGGACGACCACACCAGTCTTGCCGGTCGGGGCGGGGCCGAGCTCTACGCGTGCGGTGATCGTCTCGACCGTGCCTGCGCTGTTGCGCGCCTGGAACAGCGGCGTGCCGTTCGGAAAACCGCTCGCGGTGCCGTACGCGATCTTCCAGCTGCCGGAGCTGGCACCAGAGAGATCGAACTTCCAGACGTTGCCGCGCAGATCCGGCGCGTACACATAGTCGTACACGTCGTCCCCGTCCGCGTCGTACAGCGTCGGCGTGCCCAGGCCATTCGGGTTGGTGCTGTCACCGATGCCGGTGTCGATCTTGTTGATCAGGCAGCCGTCGGCAACACGAACCACATAGAGCACGGCATGGTTGTTCGCGCTCTTGTAGCCGTTGCCGAACACCACCGCCCAGTCGCCCGAATTGAGCTTGACCACGACGCCTTGTCCCAGCGTGTAACCGAGGTCGTTGGCGTATTTCGGATCCGTGTTGTCGCAGGTCCGCGCCGCGGTGCTGTCATTGATCTCCCACATGACCTTCGACGTGCCGAACGTATCGGGATCCGTCACGTCGAGCGCGAACATGCTCTTGGCGCCCGCGCCGGTCGCACCGATCAGCACCGTCTTCCACGCGCTGCCGAAGAACGCATCCCATGCGCCCGGAGGTCCGTCGACGAAATAGCGGTGCGCGTAGCTCGGATCGGAGAGCAACGCCATGTTCGGCAGAACCGCCTTCGGCACATACGCGAAGCGCTCTGCGCCGGTCAGCGCGTCGAAGCCGTGCAGCATGCCGTCGTTGGCGCCGACGTAGACCATCTTGCGGCGGCTCTGCTTTTGCGTCAGGAACGCCGAGTACGAAGTGGTCGAGAAGGCCGAGCCTTCCGGCAGGTCGGTATAGCCGTAGTTCTCGGCGCTCACGAACGCGGGGTCGGAGTTGACGATGTCGCCCAGGGCCGTCGTGCGGCTGCGATAGACGCCGCCCGTGACCGTGGTCTCCTTGCTAGCGTCGCCGCGCAGATAGTTGAGCAGGTCGGAACTGTTGAAGTAGCTCCACAGGCTTGCGCTGGTCAGATCGGTCTGAGTGAACGTGATGCCGGCCGTGCCGCTATATGTGTAGATGCTGCGGCTGCCGAACGCCGGGATCTTGCCCGTGTCCGTCGCTTCCCAGAGGTCCGCGCCGATCGAGCCATCCGGGTTGATCTGGATCGCCTTGAGGCGTCCAGTCCAGTCCCCGCTGTAGAAGCTGGCCTGGAACAGCAGCGTTCCGGTGGCGAGGCGAGTGGAGTTGGTCGCGAGCGCTGCCGAAGCGGCGGTCGTCGCAAGGATGCGGTTCAGCGCCTTCTGCAGCGCCGTGCTCAACTGCTGCGGATTCTCGGCACTGAACGCTTCGCCACGGCTGTTGATCGCCGCGTGCCAGAGGTCGTAGACGTTTCCTGGCGAGACGTCGGTGCCGGTCGTTGGCCAGGAGCCGGTACCGTTCGAAAGGTTCGTGAAGCCGGGAGCGGCGAAGGTGCTGCCACCCCAGCGTATGTCCGCCGGCGAGGTGACGCTCAGCGTGCTGGTCAGGCCCAGGCCGACCGTGAAGTTGACCATGTGCTGCCAGGTCGCCGGATCGTTGCGCGGGTTCCAGTACTGCTGTGCCGACGTGCCGTTCTTGTCGGCATAGAACGGAATGAGCTTGTTGGTGAGGTCCGGGCGCAGATCCGTTGCCCAGAAGTGAAACGCGATGTCCGCGAGGTCGTCGGAATTGCTGTCGCGAAAAATGCGCGTCAGCGACGACGAGGTGTCGTACACCGTTCCATCCGGAAACGCGCCGCCGCTAAGCCACGTATTAGTGCCGTCGCGGTTGCCGCAGGTCACTTTGGTTCCGGACACCGGGTTGTAGCAGAACTTGCCGCTGTCGCTGTTCCAGACGCCGTCGGTCATCATGATGTGGAAGTTCGGCCGGCAGGCGTATTCCGGTTTCCCGGTGACGGTAGGCGACTGATTCGGGTCGAAGCCGTACGGGCTGTTGTCGCCGCTCGTCGTGTAGTAGGTGCCGGCGCGGTTCATCGCCGTCCGCAACGGCGTACTGCCGGTCGCCGGCAGCCGGAAGAACCATTGATAGAGCTGGCTGCGATGCGTGCTGTCGAGCGATTTGATCTGGTTCGCCAGCGACGGGCTCGCCCATCCCTGGCAGCTCGTGCCGAAGCTCGTGCACGTGGACAGCGACTGCCACGCGACACGGGCCGAATCGGGCAGGATCTTGAACGCGAGCGATGCGGACGACGCGGTCATCAGGTTGCGGGTGCGGTAGAACGAATACCAGTTCGCGAAGTTCTGCTTTTCGTCCTCGCCATTGATGACGCCGTCGCCGTTGATGTCGGCCGGGCCGTTCTGGTTGCCGACGATGCGGATCGAGTAGCAGGAATCGTTGCCGGTGTCGGTTGCGCCACCGCAACCCGAGTTGCCCGCGTTGAAGACGTAGTAGTAGGCCTTGCCCGGAGTCGTAAGACCCGCGGTGGTCGTCGGGACACCGATCGCAGTCAGGTCAGCGGAAAAGTTCGGATGTGCGCCGAACGTTTGCCCCGTGTTACCCGGGTCCGACGAGTTGTTCGCGGTGCTCGGGTCGTAGTTCCACGTT
>Ga0335084_10006704_pt1 | contig 11456 bp, 7 predicted proteins | sample Lox_Sample_44_FD_206721 | JGI IMG/M metagenome (GOLD analysis project Ga0335084, IMG submission 206721) | Soil microbial communities from Loxahatchee National Wildlife Refuge, Florida, United States - Lox_Sample_4.4 | ecosystem: Environmental > Terrestrial > Soil > Wetlands | place: USA: Florida...
CTTTGTGGAAACCTCTACGGATGCCTTGGGCATGTAGCGGATGGCCTTGTAGTCCTCGGCGCCCTTCGGTCCGCGCAGGTAGAAATTGGTGGAGACCACGCGGTCGCCATCCTTCAACTCCAGGCGGATGAACTGCACCTCGGAGAGGCCGTCCGGATATTCCATCTTGATGGGCGACTCCACGCTGTCTTCCTTGCTGTCGACGGTGGCTGTCTTCTCCCACTTCATGGAGCCGTCCAAATTGCGGATCTCGACATGTACGGCAAGGCCTTTGCGGTCACTCGCGCTGTAGTTGACCACTTCCACGTTGTCGGAGAACGGGTTCCACTGAATGTGCAGCGGCTCCGATCCCTTCCGGCAGCCGAAATAGCCGGCGGTCGGTTCCAGAAAGTAATCGTAGGTCTGCCATGTGAGCGAGGTCCACGCCGGATGACTCATCCAGATGAGCAGGCCCATGCGATTCCGGCTCTGGGCCTCGAACATGGCGCGATGGCCTTCATAGTTGACGAACTGGGCCATCTCATCCCAGTCGTGCAGGTCGGCCGCGCCGCCGTAGACGACGTTGATACGCTCGCGGAACTTCTCGCCGGTCTGCGCGCCGTGCATGGAGAAGTCGTGCAGTCCCCACATGCGCCCCTGCGGCCAGAGGTCGGTCTCCGTCATCATGCCGCGCAGGCTGTCGAGCGTGGCGATGTTGGGCATGCCGAGCTCGCTGTGCAGTTTCGGCGTGGCGCGTTCGGTGAAGTAGTATTTCGTGGGCATCACCTGATAGGGACCATGCCCGCTGACGCCGTCGTCGGCCGAGCTGGGGATGTAATACAAGCCGGGGTCCTTGTCGGCAATCGTCTTGCGGATGCCGGCGTCGATAGCATCAGGCGGATAGCCTTCGTTGCGTCCGCAATAAAGCCCGACTGACGGATGATTGCGGATCTTCCGCACGTAGTCGTCCACGTTCTGCAGGAACATCGCGTCGTCGTCGGGATTGGGACCGTCCCAGGGATTGGCCAGCCAGAAATCCTGCCAGACAACGATGCCGTACTTGTCGCAGGCTTCGTAAAACGCATCGTCGCCGACCTGACCCACCCAGTCCCGAATCATGGTGAAGTTCATGTCGCGGTGATAGCGGATCGCCGCGTCGTACTCGCGCGCGCGATAGCGCAACATCGATTCGGCAAAACCCCAGTTGCCGCCGCGCGGAACGAAACGGCGCCCGTTGATCCAGATCTTCAGATTCCCGTCGGCTTCGCTGTAGGTGTACTGGCGCACGCCGGTTTTGAATTTCTTCTCGTCGGAGACCTTGCCGTCGCCGGTTTCGAATTTCACCTCGACGTCATAAAGATTGGGCTCGCCGTAGCCGTTTGGCCACCACAGCTTCGGATGATCGAGGTGCAGCGCCTGGCTGACCGTCTGAGTGGACGAGGGCTCCAGCGTGACCTTCTTCTCGAAGGTCATGTCGCCGAAGGCGCCGCGCAGCGTACCGGTAACCGGCTTCGCCTCGTGATTGTGCAGGGTCACGTCGAGCGTAACGTCGGCGCTGCTGGTATCGGGCAACGGCAGCGTGGTTTTCGCGAAGGGATCCTCGAGAGTGACCGGCCCGGTAGCGTTCAGCCAGACGTTGTTCCAGATGCCACTGTCGCGGCCGCGTATGGTCGGTATCCAGTCCCAGCCGACGCTGGCGTGGAACGTGGGATTATCGGCGCCAAGAGCGCCGCCATTCTTGCCGGGGCTGTCGGCGGTCTTCTCAGTCACGCTGCCGGGCGAGGCGTTCCTGACGACGCGCACCGCGATGACGTTCTTCGCACCGGGCCGCAGCTTGCCTGTGACGTCGAAGCGGGCGCGCGTGAACGCGCCTTCCATACGACCCAGCTTCTGGCCGTTCAGGAAGACGTCGGCCTTCCAGTTGATGCCGTCAAGGTTGAGCCACTGGCGCTTGCCGGCGTAGCTCGCAGGGGCCATAAACTCGTTGCGATACCAGAAATCCGCGTAGAAGAACGAATCGGAAATCATCGCCTGGTTGTCGCTGAAATTCGGGTCGGGCAGCGCGCCGTCGTTCAGATAGCTGACCAGCGCCGTGCCCGGCACCGTGGCGATCATCCAGTCGGAATCGTCGAAACCGGGCTTCGAGAGCACCATCCCGTCGGCGTGCACAAGCGAATCGCGCTGCAAGCGCCACCCTCCTCCGGTCAGATCAAGACGCCCATCGGCAGGCACCTCGGCCGCCGGTTTGGCGTGCGGCACCGGACCGCCGCGACCCCAGACCTCCAGCTCACTGAGAACGTAGCCGTCGGTGGCCGACTCCGGTTTGGTCATCTGTACGCGGACGTAGCGCGCGCGGGCCGGCTGCGCGAGCTTGATCTCATCCACGTTGCCTGACGATTTCGAAAGCGCCTGAAGCGAGGTCCATTTCTGGTTGTCGTCGGAGATTTCAATCGAACCTTCCGCCGCGCGGCGAATCCAGTAGAGCGCGATGCGATCGAAGGTGCATATAGCCCCTAGATCCACCGACACCCATTCGGCGCCGTTATTTCCGCTCATCCAGGCGCTGGTGAAACTGTACGGGCCACCGAGCTCAACGCGGCGGTCATGGTCGTAGAAGGCGAGCTCGTCGATGCGCCAGCCAAGCGCTCGCCCGGAAGTGAAATCGAGACGATAGAAGCGATAGCGCGCGGGCTTCACGAGCCGGATCGAGGGATGGCAGTCGTAGCCGGCCGGCCGCGATTGGCCGGAATCCTGTCCCAGTTCCTGCCACGTCTTGCCGTCATCGGAGCCGCTCAAAGCCACGTTCCACACCTGCATATCCGGAATCCGCGAGCCTGCCGCGCCAGTGAGTTCCACGCGATCCACCGCGGGAGGCGCGTCTCCTCCGCGCAACTCGATCTGCAGCCAGGCCTTCTTCCCGATCAGGTCGACGCTGGTCACCGGGTTGTGATCGAAGGCCAGCTCGCGCTGGAGTTTGGGGGCGAAACCCTTGCCAATTCCCGAGACCACAATCGTCCGCGGCATTTCGGTGGTCTTGATCCCGTCGGTAATGAGCTGGGCGGTGACGTTGAAATCGTAGCTGCTGGAGTGCCACGCGGGACGATGCAAGGCGAGGTTGCGATAGGTGGTCTCGTCCACCTGCATCGATGGACCGGCGTACTCTTTCGGATCTCCCGGGTACACGCCGATGCCGCGCGTGTACTGCTGTGCGGAGAGGCTGAATATGGCGACGAGGCTCAGGGTCAGAACGTTTCTCATGGCAGGAAGACACAGTATAACTCCCCCCCGGATTCTCACTGCTACGATGAAGACTTAACCCACAAGATGAAGAAACGAGTCTTTTCGGGCATTCAGCCCTCGGGCGACCTGCATATTGGCAACTACCTGGGCGCGCTGCGCAACTGGGTCAGAATCCAGCACGACTACGAGAGCATTTTCGGCATCGTCGATCTGCACGCGGTCACGGTGTATCAGGAGCCGAAGGAGCTGCAGGCCAAGATCGAGGAGATCGCGGCGCTGTTTCTGGCGTCGGGCATCGACCCGAAGGTGTCGGCCATCATGGTGCAGTCGTCGGTGCCCGCGCACGCTGAGCTTGCGTGGATGCTCACCTGCGTCACACCGGTGGGCTGGCTGCAGCGCATGACGCAGTACAAGGCGAAGGCGGAGGCGCAGGAGACGGTGGGTGACGGGCTGCTTCAGTATCCCGTGCTGATGGCTGCCGATATACTGCTCTATCAGGCCGCCATCGTGCCGGTGGGCGACGACCAGTCGCAGCACCTGGAACTCACCCGCGACATCGCGCAGCGGTTCAATTCGCTCTACGGCGAGACGTTCGTCATGCCGGAGACGAGCCTGCCATCGGTGGGCGCACGCGTAATGGGACTGGACGATCCCGAAAAGAAGATGAGCAAGTCGGCGCAGGGCTCCGGCCATGCTATCGCGCTGCTGGACGAGCCGGGCGTAATCCGCAGGAAGATCATGCGCGCGACCACGGACTCGAGCCCGGCGGTGGACTTCGAAACCCTGGGCGCCGGCGTGGCCAATCTGCTCACCATTTTCCAGGCCTTCAGCGACTGGAGCGATGACCAGATCAGGGCGCACTTCAGCGGCATGCGCTACGGAGATCTGAAGAAGCAGGTGGCGGAGGCGGTTGTGGCGGGCCTGGAGCCGCTGCAGAAGCGCTATCGTGAGATCGTTTCCGAGCCCGGCTACCTGAAGGGCGTACTCAACGAGGCCGCCGAACGCGTCTCGCCCATCGCTAACGGAACCGTGGAACTGGTGAAACAGCGTATGGGCCTGTATAACCGCGCCTGAGCGTAGTGGCTCGGCTTCCGGGCGCCTATTTCTGTTTGGCGATGATCAGGTCCTTGATCTTCGCGTATGTCGCCGCCGGGACGATCTTCTTGTCGAGAAGCTGGTTCTTGGCGCGCCAGGGGCGGCCCGCGACGATCTTCGCCGCGTATGCGTCGCCAATGCCGGGCAGCGTGGCCAGCTCCTTCGCGGTGGCGGAGTTGATGTCCATCAGCGCGCTCGCCGGGGCTTTTGTCGCCTTCGTGGCGGCGGATGTCGCCGCGGTCTTCTTCGTGCCTTTGGCGGTGTCGGCGGGGGCGGCCATGAGCGCAAGGGCCGCGCACAGCGCCAGAATCAGTTTCGTCAGTCGCATTCGGCTGGGATCTCCTTCAGTACCTCGGGACACTATAACGTCAATGGCCGGAACAATCACCGCGGCAGACGGTTTCGGAAATCTTCCGCGGCGCTCCCAGACGGCCCGGGTCGGCGATCGCAGGCCGGCGGACGCTGACGATCTCACGGAACCCTCCACCGGAAGCGGGCGTCCGCTCCACAATCTCCTGGGCGCGCAGCTTCAGTCCGGGATTGTCGCCTGAAATGACGCCGCCGGCGACGGCACGGTCGAGATAATTCACTTCAGAGGTCTCGGTGCCGTCAGCGGCGGTGGTGGTGGTGCGGGTCGTCTGGCTGTTCAGCACGAGCGCGCCGGTCGTGCCGGGCTCGTACTCGGCGGTGTTCTCCGTGGTGCTGCCAGTCTGCTGCCGGTGCTCGGTGACGCGGCGCACGGCTTCATAGAATCCGCTCTGCCCGTTGCGGTAGACGGTCTCGTTTTGCGAGAAATTGCCCGGCGTGGTCTCCGTGCGCACGATGTCCCGCTTTTCCACGACGTCCATGGACGCGTTCAGCGAAGGCCGCTCGATGGATACATCGGAGGTGACCGTGTTGCCGCTGGTGTGTGTGTCAGTATTGGTGCGCTGCGCCAGCGCCATACTGCCGTTGATGTCGCTGCGATACAGCGCCGCCTGCTCGTTCACCGAGCCGTCCGGACGAGTGGTAGTGGTGATTACCTGCTTTTCGCGCGGAAGCGGATTGCCGTTGGGGTCGTAACGCTGCACCGACCTTTCGACCACCTTCACGCCGCCCGAGTCACTGACCAGACGCTCCTCGACGCGCTCTGCCGGAACGGTGCTGCCATTCAGCGACTGCCGGGTCTCGGTGACCTTCGTCGAGCCTTCCTGATGGACATAGACGCTGCGGACGCCAGGCATCGGGCCGCCGTTGACGTCGTGGATGTCGAGGTCCTGGACGCTGGTGGAATGCTCCTGCGCAAGGGACGTAACGGGAGATAGAAGGAGGCAAAGGGAGACAAAGGCTGTGCTCGCCAGCTTGCAGGCACTTCCATACCCGGGCATCGAATTCAGTTCCAGTTGTCCACGCACGACCTTTACCTCCCTTTACTTCCTTTGTCTCCCCTGACTCCCGCCAGCAACGCCCCGGCTACGGTCTTGCCCTTCTCAATCGCCTTGTCCCATGCCTCTTTCCGCTCCGCGGCGGTATAGGCATAACCGATGCGGTAGTAGCGTTCCAGCGACTGCCCGACTACCTGTGTGCCCGCCCACGCGATAGCAGCCTTGGGGATGAGGCCTCCACCGAGCGGAATCTTGCCCGCCAGCTCACGTGCCAGCGCCCGCCAGCCGAAGGCACCGGCGATGATGGACCCGATTTCGTTGCGCTGCTCGCGGTATCCAACCTCGCGATTGCTGGCCGCCCCCAGCATGAACGTCATGCGGATCTGGTTCGCCGTGAGCACCGCCGTGTCAGAGGCGAACTCGCCCGCTGCCCACGGCAGGGAGAGCAGGGGGACGACGTCGGGCAGCGCCGTCGCGATCGAGAACACCGCATTTTCAAACGCTACTTTCCGCACGATGTGGCTGGCCACCGGGCGCCGGAACGGATCGAGCGCGCGAGCGAGCGGAATCAGCAGATCGTCATGCTTCTGGATCACCTGGCGAACGGTAAACGCCGGGTTGCGCCAGCAGAACGTGATAGCACCCGGCGGATGCGGCATCTGATCGCTCCAGACTTCCAGATCGTAGCCGTTGCGGGCGTCAGGCTCAGCTCGCTCGATGGTCCAGGCGGCTTCCTGCCTGCGAGCCGTGCTCCAGTGGGAGGGTGCCAGCCAGGATTCCATGCGGAAGTACGCAAGGTCGTCTTCGGCGTGCAGGCCAACGCGCACGTCACGCTGCGCCTTGCGGATCACTTCATGGGGCTTCAGCCAGCCCAGAGCGTCTTTGACGTTGCGCAAGTACTTCAGCGGCATGGCGAGGGAGCCCGAAACAACACCTGCAGGCTCTTCTGCCATTCTATGCCCGTACCGATGCGTTCTACTGGTACCTCGGGTGAAAAGTACCTCAGAACTACTTCATTTGACGGATGAAACAAGAGCGCCGGGGCAACCAGCAGCAGGCGCGGCGGCTCGCGGCGCAGTCCGATGCCGGGGAAGTAGCCGGCGCGGGCGAAATCGCCCCGCTCCAGGTGCCAGCGTACCCGCATCCAGTAGTCGAGCGCCTGCATGGGCAGGTGGATGTCTTCGGCGGCCTTCAGCTCGATGACGCTGAGACGGCCGGTTGCATCGGCGGCGAGAAGATCGATCAGGCCGTGCGCGGTCGCTGCAAAAGTGGGCACCTGTCCGTAAACCGGATCGGGCAGGAGGTCGGCGTCAAGACGCCGCAGGGAGGCGCGGACCTGGGCTTCGAGGCGAAGTTCGGGGTGACCGGGTCCGGGGAGCGACTGCGCAGAGGCACCCGGACAGGGTTCAACCTCGGTGTCGAGGTTGCCGTAATCGGCTGGATCGATCGGCTGATCCATGCCCTCTGGCGCGTACGTCCAGACGCGATATGCGGCCTTGTCTGGGTCCATGTAGCGTAAACGCAGGCAGGTAGTGCGCTCACCCCCTCCGGGCAGCCAGAGGATGAGCCCGCGGATGGAGCACTTCGGTTCGTGGCGGCGAAGATAGTCGAGCCAGATGAGGCCGAAGCTGAGTACCTGGTCGGTAAGGAGTGGATCGTCCGGCGCGGCGATCGCCGCCCAGCCCTCGGAGCCAGTTCGCAGAAACGCCCGCGGAAAGTTAGGCGAGAGGCTGGCAGTCAGGGCGGCGCCCGTAGTGAGTTCGACCAGGCGATATCCGGAATACCACCGTCGCAGAAAAAGGCGGAAGCTCTCGCGGAGCTCGAACCGAGCACTTTGACGATGGAGCTGCCTCGCCGGCAGCCGTGACAGATCGACCAGTCTCAGGATCCCATCACGTTTGCCGAACCGTTCGACTCGTAGCGCCAGACGGCCCGGCTGCTCCGATTCGATGCCGGTGATCTGGCGCGCCAGATTGTGCCCTTCGTTCCACGCCTGCACAACCAACCGGCCATGCGATTCGTCGAGCGCCCAGTTGCCCTCACCCAGAGCAAAGAGACCCGCCCCATCTTCCGTGAGTGCGGGCTCGGCTGCCTCGGAGAGGAACCGTTCGACGGCTGCGCGCACGGCCTCTGCAGATTCCGGCACTTTCAACAGGTCTGCGGCGGACGCCACCTGGAACTCTCCTATGATGGTTATCGTCAGTGCTCAAGGAAAGATTAGAGTCGGTGGAGGAACGCATCGCGCGCGCGGCCGCGCGTGCCGGACGGCGTCGTGAGGAGATCACCCTGCTGGCGGTGACCAAGAAGTTCCCCGTGCCTGCAATCGAGGAAGCTGCGGACCTCGGCATCCGTGATTTTGGCGAGAATTATGTGCAGGAATTCGAGTCGAAACGGCCGGGGCTGGCAGCGGTTTCCGGTGTCCGCTTCCATCTGATCGGCCACTTGCAGGCCAACAAAGCCCGCAAGGCGCTTGATTTGTTCGACATGATCCAGACCGTGGACTCCGAGCGTCTGGTTCGCCGGCTCAATGAGGCCGCTGCAGCCCCGATCGACGTGATGCTGGAGGTGAAACTCTCTACCGAAGAGGCCAAGACTGGAGTATCCCCGGAGGATCTCCCGCAACTGGTCGAGGCCGTGCGCAACTGTTCGAATCTGCGCCTGCGCGGGTTGATGACCATGCCGCCCTGGTCGGACGAGGCCGAGCCCTCACGACCCTATTTCCGCCAGTTGCGGAAGCTCGCCGAAGCTAACGGGCTTATGGGGCTCTCCATGGGGATGTCGCACGATTTCGAGGTGGCCATCGAGGAGGGCGCGACTACCGTGCGCATTGGTACGGCGCTCTTCGGCCGAAGGCCCAAACCGGCGCCATGACCGTTGGCTTCTTCTCTCCCCTGCCCCCGGCGCGAACGGGCGTCGCCGACTATTCGGCTGCCTTGCTCGCGGCCATGCGTTCGTCCGGCAAGGTGCGCGAGAACGAGACGGGCGATATCAACCTCTACCACCTCGGCAACAACCGGTTGCACGGCGAAATCTACGATCAAGCGCTGGCGGAGCCGGGTATCATTGTGCTGCACGATGCCGTGTTGAATCATTTCTTTCTCGGCAGGCTCTCAAATGAGGAATATTGTGCAGAATTCATTCACAATTACGGCGCATGGAACGAGGAATTAGCCCGGCGTTTGTGGGATAGCCGGGCGCGCTCCGGAACCGACCCCCTGTATTTCGCCTATCCGATGCTGCGCCGCATAGTCGAGTGCTCCCGCGCCGTCATCGTGCACAATATGCGGGCCGAAGCACTGGCACGTGGGCACGGAGCCTCGGCAGTCCACCGCATTCCCCACCTTCACGATCCGCTGCCGGCGATGCCCGGCTACGAAGTTGTTCGACTCCGCAACCAGCTCGGCGTGCGGCCCACGGACCTGCTGCTCGGCGTCTTCGGACACCTGCGTGAGACCAAGCGTATCGCGACAATCCTGCGAGCCTTTGGGCGCGTTCGCCGGGAGAGAAAGAATGTCACGCTGCTCGTCGCGGGCGAATTTGTCTCCAGCGATCTGGTTCTTGCGCTGTCCGGCGAACTCGATGGAGATGGCATTGTACGCACCGGCTACCTGGAAGGATCCGACTTCGCGCTGCATGCCGCGGCCACCGATATCTGCCTTAACCTGCGCTGGCCGTCGGCGGGTGAGACCTCCGGCATTGCCGTGCGCATGATGGGCCTCGGCAAGTGCGTCGCCGTCACCGTGGGCGAGGAGACGCGCGACTTCCCATACGCAGCCGTGTTGAAGGTGGACGCCGGACCCGCCGAGGAGGACATGCTCACCGCATTCCTGTTCTGGCTTTCGGCCAACCCCGGCATTGTCCGCGAAATCGGCGCCCGGGCAGCCGCGCACATCGCCGAACATCACGAAGTTGGCAGCGTCGCCGCCTCATACTGGCGTGTAATCGCCGATTGCTATCATGAAGAGCAACGCACGACTGCCGTAACGTGAAACGGATTTCTGCCTTTCTTTTCACAGCGCTGGTCGCATCCGGCGCGGTGACCATCGACAAGCGCCTGCACCTGCGCGTCGCTACCCGCGACGGCGTGCACCTCGACACCAACGTTTTCCTGCCGGCCGGCGGCCACCGCTTCCCCACCCTGCTGGTGCGCACGCCCTATGGCAAGGGCACCGACCTGTTCGCCGGCTATCCGTTGTTTCTGGAACACGGCTACGCGGTGGTGGTGCAGGATGTGCGCGGCCGCTTTGGCTCCGAGGGCGTCTTCGATTCGATCGAGCACGAGGGCGAGGACGGCTCCGACACGATCGACTGGATCGCTCGCCAGCCGTGGTCGAACGGCAAGGTGGGCATGGTGGGTGGCTCCTATCTGGGAATCGTGCAGTGGAAGACTGCAGTCCTCGGCAATCCGCATCTGAAGGCGATTTGTCCGGTAGTCTCGGGCGACGACGACTACCTCGACCGCTTCTATTCGACCGGCGGCGCGAGTAAGCTCGGCCACCGGCTCTTGTGGATGTCGGAGAACCTGCTCGCGCCGGGATTCGCCCGCCCGCCGTTCGCCAGCTACATTTATCACCTGCCGCTGCGAACCATCGACCGCATGGCGACCGGACGGACGCTGGGTTTCTATCAGTTTGCGCTCAGCCACCCCTCCTACGATTCCTACTGGAAGCGGCTGAGTGTGCGCGAGAAGCTCGACCGCATGTCCACACCGGTGTTTTCGGTCGGCGGCTGGTACGACAATTACGTCGAAAGCGATCTGGACGCTTTTACGGTGTTGCACAAACGCGGCATTCCGGCGCGCATCCTGATCGGTCCCTGGACGCACAACATGTCGTGGAAGATGCCGGGCGCAGGCTTCGGACCGTTTGCCACGGCGCCGATCCGCCGCTATCAGATCGAGTGGTTCGACCGATGGATGCACCCCGAACACTCCGAACATGAGACCGAACCCGAGACCCTGCCCGATCTGCCGGTCCGCATCTTCGTGATGGGGCGTAATCAGTGGCGCGACGAGCGCGAGTGGCCGCTGGCGCGCCAGACGATCACACCGTTGTACCTGGCTGGGAACGGCCACGCGAATACGCTCTCCGGCGACGGCGTGCTGGAGCGTGTGCCGGCTGCCGGCCGCTCGCCCGCGGATCGATTCACCTATGATCCGAAAAACCCCGTGCCCACGCGCGGGGGTTCAGTGTGCTGCGACCCGCTTGTTCTCCCGTGGGGCCCAATGGATCAGCGGCCGGTGGAAACGCGGCGCGACGTGCTGGTGTATACGTCCCCGCCGCTCAAGCGCGATCTCGAGGTGACGGGCCGCGTGGAAGCGGTTCTGTTCGTTTCGACCTCGGCTGCCGACACCGATTTCACCGCCAAGCTGGTGGACGTGTCACCGAACGGCGAGACGCGCAACGTGATCGATGGGTTGCTGCGCATGCGCTATCGCGACGGACTGGAGAAGACCGTGGCGACGCGATCCGGCGCGATTTATCCGATCACCATTGACGTCGGCGTGACCAGCAACGTGTTTCTCGCGGGCCACGCCATCCGGCTGGAAGTTTCCAGCAGCAACTTCCCGCGCTTCGACCGCAACCCGAATACCGGCCGTCCTGTGGCTGACGACAAGTCGTTGCGCAAGGCCCAGCAGACCGTGTATCACGACCCACAGCACGAATCGCGTCTGCTGCTGCCGGTGATTCCGGACCGCCAGGGCGCCGAGGAGCGCGGTCGTGGTCAGAATCGCGCGTCGCATGATAGAATGAATGATGTTGGCAGGCCGCCTGCCAG
>Ga0335084_10006705_pt1 | contig 11455 bp, 7 predicted proteins | sample Lox_Sample_44_FD_206721 | JGI IMG/M metagenome (GOLD analysis project Ga0335084, IMG submission 206721) | Soil microbial communities from Loxahatchee National Wildlife Refuge, Florida, United States - Lox_Sample_4.4 | ecosystem: Environmental > Terrestrial > Soil > Wetlands | place: USA: Florida...
GTTCTCGCTATCCTGATCCTTCTTTTGGGGACCCTGGCTATCGTTCACACGCCCACCGACATTTTTCCCAACATCGATATTCCAGTCGTCAGCATTATCTGGAATTTCAACGGGCTCCCACCGCAGGAGATGGCCGACCGGATCGTTTCCACCACCGAACGCAACCTGACCACAACGGTCGATAACATCTCACACATTGAGTCGGAGTCGCTTTATGGCATTGCGGTCGTAAAGGTCTTTTTCCAGCCTTCCGCGAGCATCGACAAGGCCATCGCTCAGATCACCGCAAGTTCGCAAACGCAACTTCGGCAGTTGCCGCAGGGAACCACGCCCCCCTTGATCATTACGTACAGCGCCTCAACAGTCCCAATCCTCGAACTCGCGCTGTCCGGTAAGGGCATTTCGGAACAGCAATTGAACGATTATGGGCTTAATTTTATTCGCCCCCGGCTGGTCACGGTGCCGGGCGTGGCCGTCCCGTATCCTTACGGGGGGAAGCAGCGCCAGGTACAAGTAGATCTAAACACTGCGGCTTTGCAGTCGAAGGGTCTTTCTCCGTTGGACGTCGTCAGTGCAATCAGCGCTCAGAATTTGATTCTTCCAACCGGCACATCCAAAATCGGCGCAAGAGAATATGACGTCGATATCGCGAATGCGGCTCCCGAAACCATCGCACAACTCAACCGCATTCCAGTCAAGACCGTCGGTACCACGACCACTTACCTCGGTGAGGTTGCCTGGGTGCGCGACGGTTTTCCGCCGCAGACAAACATTGTGCGTGTGAATGGGCAACGGTCTTCGCTCCTGACGGTCCAAAAGAATGGCAATGCTTCGACACTGAGCATCATTTCCGGCATCAAGGCTCTGTTGCCCCAGATCAGGACCACCGTGCCGGAAGGCCTGGATATTAAGCCACTCGCCGACCAGTCTACCTTTGTGAAGGGCGCGATTAAGGGCGTGGTCGCGGAAGGATGCATCGCCGCCTGCCTCACCGGTGTGATGATTCTCATCTTTATCGGCAGTTGGCGCAGCACGATCATTATTCTTGTTTCGATTCCGCTCGCGATTCTGACTTCCATTATTGCTTTTAGTGTACTAGGTCAGACCATCAACATCATGACCTTGGGAGGTCTCGCTCTGGCCGTCGGAATTCTGGTGGATGATGCCACGGTCGAGATCGAAAACATCAATCGCAACCGCAGTGCGGAACCGGAAAGGGACATGCATGAAATTGTCCTCGAAAGCGCCGCCCAGATTGCCACGCCGGCCTTTGTGTCCACGCTTTGTATCTGCATCGTGTTCCTTCCGATGTTCCTGCTCTCCGGGGTCGCGCGCTATTTATTCGTTCCCCTGGGGGAGGCCGTGGTATTCGCCATGCTGGCCTCGTATTTCCTCTCGCGCACCGTGGTTCCGATGATGGCGAAGTATCTCCTGCGCCACGAAGACCACGCCCCGCAGCTCACGAAATCCCGCAACCCGCTGGTTCGCATGCAAGCTGCCTTTGAGGAAGCATTCGAGCGCCTTCGCGAGCGCTATCACGGGCTACTCGAACGTTGCCTGCATCATCGTCGCGCTTTTCTCGTAACATTCTTCGCGGCCTGCCTTGGCTCCTTGGCATTGATCGTTCCCTGGTTGGGGCGCGATTTCTTCCCCAGTATTGATAGCGGCTCGTTCAATCTCCATATGCGCGCGCCAACCGGAATGCGCATCGAAGAGACCGCGCGCCTTTGTGATCTTGTCGAGCGTTCTATCCGTCAACAACTGTCACCGGGAGAAGTCTCCAACATAATCGACAACATTGGGCTTCCTTACAGCGGCATCAATACGTCCTACAGCGCCACAGGGACGGTCGGCACTTCCGATGCCGATATTTTGGTGACGCTCGCCACCAATAACCACAAGACCGCACAGTACGTTCATAATCTCCGGCTCAGCCTGGTGAGACAATTTCCTGGCGTGACCTTTTCCTTTCTGCCATCCGACATGATCAGCCAAATTCTGAATTTCGGCTTACCTGCTCCCATCGACATTCAAGTGGTTGGGCACGACATGGCAGGCAATCAAAAGTATGCGGATGCATTGCTTGACCAGGTCAGATATGTACCGGGGATCGCCGATCCGCGCATCCAGCAGCCATTCGACGAACCCTACATCCATCTCTTGGTGAATCGCACCAAAGCGCAAGAGATCGGCTTCAACACCCAGGCCATCGCGCAAAATGTACTTATCTCTCTTGGCGGTAGCTTCCAGACCTCCCCGACCTACTGGCTGGACCCCAAGAATCGGGTGAGCTACCAGATCTCGACGCAGACTCCGCAATACCGTGTTGACACGCTGCAGGATCTCGCGAACATGCCGATCACGGGACCCACTCCCGACGCTCCACCGTCGCTTCTTGCCAGCTTCGCTTCCGTCCAACGTGGAACGGGAATGGGTGTGGTTTCCCACTACAACATTCAGCCTGTCATTGATATCTACGCTGCCGTCCAGGGCCGCGATCTGGGCGGAGTATCGGGCGACATTACGCGCATCATCGATCAAACTCGCAACCAGCTCCCCCGCGGCTCGCAAGTCGTTCTGCGCGGCCAAGTGCAGACAATGCGTTCCTCCTTTATTGGGCTCTTGACTGGTTTGGGCTTTGCCATTGTGCTCGTCTACCTGCTGATCGTGGTGAACTTTCAGTCGTGGCTGGATCCTTTCATTATCATTTGCGGGCTTCCCGCCGCGCTCGCTGGAATCGCGTGGTTTCTGTTTGTGACGCACACCACCCTAAGTGTTCCGGCACTCACAGGCACGATCATGTGCATGGGCGTGGCAACCGCCAATAGCATCCTCGTGGTCAGATTTGCCTCCGAACAGATGGAGGAAGGCAAAGACCCCGTTGCCGCGGCGCTGCAATCCGGGTTCACGCGCTTCCGTCCGGTCTTGATGACCGCCCTTGCCATGATTATCGGCATGATGCCGATGGCTTTAGGGCTTGGCGATGGTGGCGAGCAGAACGCCCCACTTGGCCGCGCTGTAATCGGTGGATTGCTATTCGCCACGGTATCCACCTTGTTCTTCGTCCCAACGGTATTCAGCATTCTCCACGGCCTGCATTTCAAGCCAACTGAGATTGGTCTCAAATCATGAAAGACTTCTCGCAAAGGAACTTCAAGGTGACGTCCATGCAAGCACATTCGGAAAAACAGACTTTCGGGCAGCCAACCCAGCGACCACTGCGAGGAGGCTGGCTCATCGGCATTGCGGTTATCGTTTTATTCGCCGGGGTTTACGTCTCCGGCGTTCTCCAGCGCATCCACGCCAGCGCCAACTTGCGAACGGAAACTGCGGACATGGCCATCCCCGTGGTCTCAGTCGTTTCGCCGCAACACTCGGCCCCTTCACAGGAAATAATTCTGCCGGGCAACGTTCAGCCGTATATCACCGCTCCGATTTACTCCCGCACGAATGGCTACCTACAGGCTTGGTATTTCGACATCGGGGCGCACGTGAAAAAAGGCCAATTGTTGGCGGTCATTTCGTCACCGGAAGTCGACCAACAATTAGGCCAATCCCGGAGCAACCTGGAAACCGCACGGGCCAACCTCAGGCTCGCCGAAATCACCAGGGATCGCTACCTCGACTTGTTGAAAACCCACGCGGTATCTCAGCAAGACGCAGACAATGCTGTCGGCACTTACAACGCAAACAAAGCCATTGTCGACGCCAATTATGCCAATGTGAAGCAACTTGAGGCCCTGCAGTCCTTCGAGAAAATTTACGCTCCATTTGACGGCATCATTACCGCCCGAAATACCGATGTCGGCGACCTTATCGACTCGGGAAGTGCCGGAGGCGTAAAAACTGACATGTTCCACCTATCGCAGGTCGACCGGCTACGCGTGTTTGTCAATGTACCGGAAGAGTATTCGCAGGCGACCACCGTCGGTTTGGCGGCGGATTTGACACTGGCGGAATTTCCCGGTCGTCAATTTACCGGGAAACTCGTGCGCACCTCGGAGGCCATCAACTATACCACTCGGACGTTGACGGCTGAAGTGGACGTGCGCAATCCGACGGGAAAATTGCTTTCAGGCTCGTACGCGGAAGTCCATTTCAAGGTGCCGGGGCAGGTGTCCACTTACATTCTGCCGGTAGATACACTTCTTTTCCGGAAGGAAGGCCTTCGCGTGGCCATTGTGAAGGATGGTAAGGCGAAACTCGTACCGGTTACGCCCGGCCGTGACTTCGGCGATTCCATGGAAATCGTTTCCGGATTGCGGGGCAATGAAACTGTCATTACGAGTCCTCCAGATTCCATCGCCGACGGCGAAAATGTGCGGGTTGCGCAGACCGCTAACACAGGAGAGACGTCGTGAGCTTAGTTTACCGCCCAAAAACCGAGGATGGGATCTCGAAACTCCTCGCGAGCGCTATCCTGGTTGCGAGCGTGCTCTTGCTTGCGGGTTGCACGGTCGGACCGGATTATCGCCGTCCCGCTGCCGAAGTTCCAGCAACCTACAAAGAGGTGAGAAATTGGAAGCGCGCCCAGCCGAACGACCAGAATATCGGCGGGAACTGGTGGGAATTATTCCAGGACCCTCAACTGAACGCCCTTGAGCAACAGGTCAATGTTTCCAACCAGAACTTGAAGGCGGCCGAGGCCCAATATACCCAGGCTCGCGCGCTCGTCCGCTACTACCGGGCCGATTACTTCCCCACGCTCGATGGGGGCGCGAGCGCGACGCGAAACAAGATTTCGAGCAATCGGCCTCCGAGTCTCTCAACCAACGGAGCTACCTATAATGACTTTCAAATTCCGTTCGAATTGTCTTATGAAGTGGATGTCTGGGGGCGCGTGAGGCGCAACGTTGAGTCCTATCGCGATCAGGCGCAGGCAAGCGCTGCCGACCTGGCATCCGTCAACTTGTCTATGCACGCCCAGTTGGCTCTGGACTACTTCCAGGCCCGCACGCTGGATGCCGAGGAACAGCTTCTGAATTCGACCGTGACGCAATACGAACAAGCTCTGGAATTAATTGAAAGCCGGTTTGCCGGCGGCCTTGCTTCCGATCTGGAAGTCCAGCAGGCCAGAACTCAACTGGAAACCACTCGCGCCCAGGCCATTGATGTTGGGGTTACCCGCGCTCAGTACGAACACGCTGTCGCCGTTCTGATCGGGGAGCCTCCGGCCGACTTCAGTCTCGCTGCGCTCCCCCTCACCGCGCCTCCTCCCACGATTCCGGCTGGTCTACCCTCGGAATTGCTGGAGCGGCGTCCCGATATTGCAGCGGCGGAAAGGCGCATGGCTGCCGCCAATGCACAAATCGGTGTAGCCAAAGCGGCCTATTATCCAACGATTAGTTTAGGTGCCACGGGTGGTTTCGAAAGTGGGGTAATCAGTACGCTGATCTCTGGTCCGAGCGGCCTCTGGTCGGTCGGCGGTTCCGCAATAACTCCCATTTTTGATGCGGGTCGCCGCCGGGCAAACGTGGATCAAGCCATGGCTGCCTACGATCAATCGGTCGCTAACTATCGCGAGACAGTCTTGACCGGTTTTCAACAAGTCGAGGACAACCTGGCCGCGCTAAGAATCCTCGAGAACGAAGCGCAGATTCAGGAAGAAGCAGTCGTTGCGGCGCGGAAATACCTGGAACTCGCCAACACGCGTTATAGAGGTGGTGTCACGAGCTACCTGGAAGTGACCACCGCTCAGAGTGCGGCCCTCTCCGACGAAGTCACGGCCGTAAATATTCTCGGGCGACGCATGGTGGATACGGTGACGTTGGTTCAAGCACTCGGCGGCGGCTGGAACAGCTCTGAATTGCCGCAACACCCTTGGTGCTGCGGCAAACTCACGGCGAGCTCCAAGTGATTTCTCGCTGGCGCCAGTGGTGGTCTTTGTAGTGCTCTATCGCCTTCTCCAAGAGATGCCGCAGAGACAGGCCGTTTTTTTCAACAACGGTCGCGAATTCCTTGTAGAGCTTGGCGTCGATCTCCGGGCCGATCTTGACTGTGGCTTTTATGGGCATGACTGAACTGAACCTCTGTACCGTCGCGGTCTGTCGATACCCGTAACGACGACGATGCTCCAGGGCAATTTGTTGGATGACCGATCGCACCTCGGTCACTTCTTCGGCAGGCCGCTGCTCTTTCAGCGATCGGTAGAAACTTCTGCGACTGACTGGAACCAACTGGCACATGCGCTCGATACTCAGGCTGCTTTGCAAAAGCATTACTTCTCGGATCTGCTCGAAGATCCCGTCTCGCCAGTTTCGCCGCTCTTCCGGCGTCGAGCCTCGACTTTTTGCAAGGCACCTCTGAAAAAATCCACTTCCCGGGTCTTCTCGGCCAAAAGCTGCTTCAAGCGATGGATTTCCTTGCGGTGTGCCGATGCGTGTGTGCTGGGCCGTGACGCTTCTTGTCCTGGTTCAACCATCTCCAGCTTCCTGCGCCACTTGTACAAGCACCTCGGTCGTATCCCGAGTTCTCGCGCTAGTTCACCGACATCTTCGCAAGTCTCCATCCGTGCGACAGCCATTCGTTGAAATTTCCGGGAGTATCTCTTTCTCTCCACTTGTGTTTCCTTTTCCGGAAACTGTGCCCAATTTTGTGTGCCACTTCAAGGGTTCACTCCACGACTTTAGACAAGTGCGAAGCTGGGCTACGCGGTTCAAAATCGGCAAGAGTGCCCGACCACTTCTCGCAGAAATCTCTTCTCAGCTTGTCCGGAAGCCACCTTGGCATCTGACCCCACCTTTGCCCACACAAACTAAAACGCTGGCGAATTCTTCTGAGTCCCTATCGGGACGATTCTTTCGCGGCAATCTCGTATTCGCTCTGCACCAGACCGCCATTGTAGGAACGAGTCGCGACATGGCGAAGTCCAACGTCGCACGGCAGCGGACCGAACAGCGGAATCCCCGCCCCGATGAGTACTGGGACACGCGTGATCACCATCCGGTCGATACATCCGGCGAACAGGAATCGCTGAATCGTAATGCCGCCGTCAATATATGCGTGCTTGAAGTCCCTGGATGCGAGTTGCTTCACGATTTCGGCGGGTTCTCCCGACATTTGCTCGACCATGCCGCCTTTGACCCCCGACAAATCGAGCGGAAGGCTGCTCAGCACAACCACCTGCTTTTTGCCGTAAAGACCGATGTGCCCGAGTCGCATCACGACTTCGAAGGTCCGCCGGCCGATCACGATCACATCCACGCTGGCCAGAAACTCGTCGAACCCGTGGGGTTCTTCTCCGCCGGTATCCAGGAAATCAAGTCCGTCGTCCCGGCGGGCCAGATAGCCGTCGACGCTCACCCCGCAAAAGACCGAGAGTTTTATGGCGGACCTCCTGGATTGGCGTTAGTTTAGTGACTCCGCATGTTTTGGGCAAGGAATCCAGGCGCACGCGCGCATTGGTTCTCTCTGCCGGAACCCAGGTTGCGACATTTGGCGATTGCGCGCCGGGCGCTCCAGACTTGTTCAAAATTGCAAAACTGCAATCGCCGAACATCCGGTCCAAAGATTGGCCTCATCGCCATTACAATAGATGGATGGAGATTCCCACGAAGTGAGCAAACCACGGGTATTGTTGACCAACGACGACGGGTATCAGGCGGCGGGGCTGAAAGCCCTGGCGCAGGAGCTGCGCGAGATTGCCGAGGTGAGCATCGTCGCACCTAGTTGGGAACGAAGCGGAGCCGCGCAGAGCCTGACGTTGCGGCAACCGATTGTCTGTCACGCCACGGGCGAAAACGAGTGGGCCATTGATGGGACGCCGGCTGATTGCGTCATCGTGGCGTTGCACAAGTTGCTGCCCGCACCGCCGCACCTGGTGATTTCCGGGATCAATCACGGCGCCAATCTCGGCGAAAATGTCTACTACAGCGGAACCGTGGGCGCGGCGCGCGAAGCAGTCATTCATCATGTGCCGGGACTCGCGATGTCGCTTTGTTCGAAGCGCGCGAATTCGGATTTCGCCGCGGCGGCGAAAATCGCGCGAAGAACTGTCGAATTGATTTTGAAGGAAGGCCTACCGTCGCAAGTGCTGCTGAACGTAAACGTTCCCGAAAGTTGGAGTGGCACGGTGAGGTTTACGCGCCAATCGAAAAAGATCACCCGCACGGTCTTGCGCGAAGGCGAAGATCCCCGAGGCCAGCTCTACTTCTGGCTCAGCGAACAGCGCCTGGACGTCGGCATGGAGCTCGATGCGGAATCCGACTACGCTGCGATTTTTGCGGGCGAAGCCTCCGTGACGCCGCTGCACCTGGATCCCACGCACACGGAATCCCTGAATCATCTCAGCCACTGGGCGCCGCTGCTTGGCGGAAAGTAAACGCCCCGAGCGTTTTTCTACGCGAAGCCCCAAAGTTACTTCCGTTTCGCCAACTTGGACACCGCGAATCCCCCGAGGCCGCGCTAGAATAACGGCACCATGGCGGAGCCCTCCAGCTATGACGTGGCCGTGATTGGCGCCGGCGTTTTCGGCGCGTGGACGGCCTGGCATCTCGCGCAGCGTGGCCTTAAGACGCTGGTTCTGGAGGCCTACGGCCCGGCACATATGCGCGCCAGTTCGGGCGGAGAAACGCGCATTATTCGCATGAGTTACGGCGCCGACGAGATTTATACGCGGTGGTCCTTGCGATCCCTGGCGCAGTGGAAAGCGCTATCCGCCTCTTCCGGGCTACAGCTTTTTCAGCAGACCGGTGTGCTCTGGATGGAAGGCCAAGACATCGGCCGCTTGCAGGATTCGCTGGTCACCCTGGCGCGCTGCGGCGTGGCCCATGAAGAGATGGACAACGCAGCGCTTTCGCGGCGCTATCCGCAAGTCAATTTTGAAGGCGTGAATCGGGCGCTGTTGGAACCGGACAGCGGCGTCCTGCTGGCGCGCCGCGGCGTGCAGACGGTACTTGCGGAAGCGAAGGAAAAAGGCGTGGAGTTCCGGATCTCCCAGGTGGCCTTTCCTGGCGGAAGCGGACCTTTGGCGGAGATCGCGACGTCCGCCGGTGAGACGTTTTCGGCCAGCCAGTTCGTCTTCGCCTGCGGACCGTGGCTTGGAAAAGTGTTTCCCGAACTCCTGGGCAATCGCATCTTTCCCACGCGGCAGGAAATTTTCTTTTTCGGAACTCCCGCGGGCGATGCGCGTTTTGCGGCGCCTTCGCTGCCCACCTGGCTATTCAACAACGACGAAGTCTACGGAATGCCAGACATCGAGTCGCGCGGATTGAAAGTAGCGCGCGACGCGCACGGAGACCGCGTCGATCCCGACACGCAATCCCGCACTGCCAGCGCCGAGGGTGCAAAATGGGCGAGCAATTATGTGTCCCGGCGTTTCCCCGCGCTGAAAAACGCGCCAATCACCGAAACCCGCGTATGCCAGTATGAAAATACCTCCAACGGCGATTTCTTGATCGACCGGCATCCGGACATGCCCAACGTCTGGCTGGCCGGTGGCGGTTCCGGGCACGGCTTCAAGCACGGCCCGGCTTTCGGCGAATATCTTGCCGGCCTGGTCTGCGGCGAAGAGAAAGCGGAGCCCCGTTTTTCTCTTGCCAGCAAGGCCACGGAGCAGAAAAGGGCGGTATATTAAGGAAAGCAGGGGCAACAACGAAACTTTCCTCAGGCCGTTGCGTCTTTATTCAAATAGGGGTCTGCCTCAAGACATCCTCACGGTCTCTTGGACGTTCCCAAATTAGGAGGAAGCATGCATGTACCGAGACGTGGTGCGGTTTGGAGTGCGCTGGCGGCGCTCAGCCTGCTGCTCGCGCTGGCTTTGCCCGGCGTCGCCGCTGCCGCGGATGAATTTCATGTTCCAGTGGAGTACTACAAGCTCCCGAACGGACTGCGCGTGGTGCTCTCGCCGAACCACACCGCGCCCACCGTCTGCGTCGGTGTTTACTACCGGATTGGATTCCGCATCGAGCCGAAGGACCGTACCGGCTTCGCGCACCTGTTCGAGCACATGATGTTTCAAGGCTCGAAGAACCTCGGAAAGATGGAGTTCATCAAGCTGATCCAGTCCAACGGCGGAATTCTCAACGGCTCCACGCGCTTCGATTTCACCAACTACTTTGAAGTGGTGCCCTCCAACAAGCTCGAAACCATTCTATGGGCCGAAGCGGACCGCATGAGCGGCCTGGACGTCTCCGAGGCGAATCTGAAAAACCAGCAGGGCGTGGTCGGCAACGAAGTGAAGGTCAACGTTCTCAACCGCCCTTTCGGCGGATTTCCGTGGATCGACCTGCCGATGGCGGCAAACTCCAACTGGTTTAACGCGCACAACTTCTACGGAGACTTGACCGATATCGAAGCCGCAAAGCTCGACGAAGTGAGAGAGTTCTTCAAGACGTACTACGCGCCGAACAACGCTGTGCTGGTGATCGTTGGCGATTTCGAAGGCGCGGACGCCAAGAAGATGGTGGAAAAGTATTTCGCCGGAATCCCCGCGGCGAAGCTTCCGCCGTCTCCCGATTTGGACGAACCCACGCAGGAAAAAGAAAAGATCGTCGTGAAGAAAGATCCTCTTGCCCCGCGGCCGGCCCTCGCCATTGGTTATCACATGCCGGATCGCAACACGCCGGAATATTACGCCATGGGCCTGCTGGATCAGCTTCTCGTCGAAGGTGACGACAGCTTGCTGCGCCAGGAACTCGTCCAGAAGCGCGGCATTACGGACAGCGTAGACGGCGGAATCAACCTGCTCGGCAACATGTTTAACTATCAGGGGCCCATGCTGTTTTCGGCGTACCTGATCTATGACCCGACGACGAAACCCGATGCCGTGATTCAGGCCATTGATTCGGTAGTCGATCCCCTGCGCACGAAGGCCGTGGATGAGAAAACGCTCGACCGCGCGCGGGTGAAGCTCCGCTCAAGTCTCTACGACACCATGGGCCAGTTCGGCGGGTTCGGCCTGATGGATTTGCTGGCCAGCTTCTCCTTGTTCGACGACAACCCGGCCAAGGTCAACGACCTCGTCACGCAATTCGACAAGGTCACTCCTGAACTCGTGCTGAAGACCGCGCAGGAATATCTGCGCCCCGCCAATCGCACCATTGTCGAGATCGAGCCTGCTCCGAAGGAAACGAAGGCTGCGGAGCCGGGCAAGAACCAGTAGGAAAGGAAAACACCGATGAGCATAAAAATCGTGAAACTGAGCCTGCTGGTAGCTGCCGGAACGTTCCTTGCGATTACGCCCGCCTGCGCGCAGAAACAAACGCCTCCCGAGGGTGGCCCTGCGAAGGCCTTTACCGTCCCCGCGAATGAGACCTATACGCTGCCGAACGGTTTGAAAGTCACGCTCGTTCCCTATGGCATCATTCCGAAGGCGTCATTAAGCTTGGCTGTCGATGCGGGACAAATCAATGAAGGCAGCGCCCGCGCCGGTGTTGCCGGATTAACCGCCGACCTGATGAAAGAGGGCACGGACAAACTTTCTTCGCAGCAGGCGGCCGAAGAAGCCGCCCGCATG
>Ga0335084_10006706_pt1 | contig 11454 bp, 16 predicted proteins | sample Lox_Sample_44_FD_206721 | JGI IMG/M metagenome (GOLD analysis project Ga0335084, IMG submission 206721) | Soil microbial communities from Loxahatchee National Wildlife Refuge, Florida, United States - Lox_Sample_4.4 | ecosystem: Environmental > Terrestrial > Soil > Wetlands | place: USA...
GAAGGGTGCGCCCGCAGCGAAACCAGAGAGCTGATCCATTTCTTGAGCATCGCGCAAGGGTCGCTGCCCGAGCTCGACGCGCTGACCGAATTGGCGCACAGGCTCGGCTACGTCCGTGACCCGAAGGAAATCCGGGCGAGAATCGACACAGTCTCCGGTTTGACGATGGGCCTCGCATCTTCGCTTAGGCGGAAAGCTGCGTGACTTGCTCGGGTCCGCTTTTTCCTCTTCACCCTTCACTCTTCACGCTTCACCTCCATGCCCCTCCTCATCCTCGAGCAGACGCTGAACGGCCTGCAGTTCGGCTTGATGCTGTTTCTGCTCGCGGCGGGGTTGACTCTGGTGTTCGGGATCATGGACATGATCAATCTCGCCCACGGTTCGCTGTACATGGTGGGCGCCTATCTCGCGGCGGCGACGGCTCAGGCGACCGGGTCCTTTGGGCTGGCCGTGCTGGCCGCGCTTGCGGGCACGGCGATCATCGGCGTGCTGCTCGAGATCACCGTGCTGCGCCGCCTCTACACCCGTGATCATCTCTCTCAGGTTCTCGGCACGTTCGCGCTGCTGCTCGTCTGCAACGAAGTCGTGCGGATGATCTTCGGTCCCCAAGCCATCATGCTGAGCATGCCGCAAGCGCTGTCGGGTCCGGTGCAACTGCTGCCGGGGCTCACCTACCCGGCCTACCGCTTGGTGGTGATCGGCGTGGGCTTGGCGGTGGCGCTGGGGCTGTATCTGCTGGTCGCGAAGACGCGCGTAGGCATGCGCGTGCGCGCCGGCGCTTCCAACCGCGAGATGGCGAGCGCGATGGGCGTGAACGTGAGATGGCTGTTCACGCTCGTGTTCGGAATCGGTGCCGCGCTGTGCGCGGTCGCCGGAGCGATGCTGGGGCCGATTCTCGCGGTGCAGGTGGGCATGGGCGAGAGCATCCTGATCCTCGCGTTCGTGGTGATCGTGATCGGCGGCATCGGCTCGATCCGCGGTGCGCTGGTCGGAGCGCTGCTGGTGGGCATCGTCGATACGGTCGGGCGCGCGTTCCTGCCGATCTTCCTGCGTACGTTCCTGCCTCCCGTGGTCGCCTCGGGGCTGGGCCCCGCGCTCGCGTCCATCGCGATCTACGTGCTGATGGTGGCGGTGCTGTTCCTGCGGCCGCAGGGCTTGTTCCCGGCCCGGGCCTGACCCAACGATGCACGCTTGCTCCTCGACGCAGAGGCGCGGACGTCGCGGATCAGGCGGAGCAGACCGTGCTTGAGTTGCGCGGCCTGCAGGCTGTTCAACGCGTGGAGCCTGCGGTGTTCCGCGATGTTGGTGTAGAGACGAGCGAGCGATCCGGATTCTCTCGCTGCGCTCTCCGCCTCTCGGCACTGAGCTGTTCTCACCCATGCGCAGGGCGCTGACGCTCGCGCTGCTGGCGCTGCTGGTCGCCTTCCCGCATGCTGCACAGCATTGGGGCCAGATGTTCTACGTCAGCTTCGCCACGCGGATCATCATCTACGCGCTGGCGGTAACCAGCCTGAACCTGATCCTGGGCTTCGGCGGGATGGTCAGCTTCGGGCATGCCGCGTTCTTCGGCGCCGGCGCCTATACCGTGGGCATCCTGATGGCCGAGGGTGCCGCCAGCGTGTGGCTCGCCTGGCCGCTGGCGGTGCTCGTGGCGGCACTGTTCTCATTGGTCATCGGCGCCGTCTCGCTGCGCACGCGCGGGGTGTACTTCATCATGATCACGTTGGCGTTCGCGCAGATGATGTACTACCTGGCGGTGTCGATGCGCGCCTACGGCGGCGAGGACGGCCTCACCCTGCCGGGTCGCTCGCGCTTGGGTGCAGGGCTGGAGCTATCCAACGACGTGACGTTCTATTACATCGCGCTTGCGGTCCTCGCCGTCGCGCTGTACTTGATGCGCAGGCTGCTCGATGCGCGCTTCGGTCAGGTGATCCAGGCGATCCGCGAGAACGAGACGCGCATGGAGGCGATCGGTTTTCCCGTATACCGCTATAAGCTCACCTGCTTTGTGATCGCCGGCGCCGTCGCCGGGTTGGCCGGCGCGCTGATCGCGAACCAGAACAGCTTCGTCAGCCCCAACCTGCTGCAGTGGACGCAGTCGGGCACGCTGATGGTGATGGCGATCCTCGGCGGCGTCGGCTATCTGTGGGGCGGCGTGCTCGGCGCGCTGGTGTATCTCGTGCTCGAAGAGGCTCTGTCCGCGTATACCGTTTATTGGCAGCTCGGCGTGGGTGTGGTTCTGCTCGCCGTGGTGCTCTGTGCTCGTCAGGGGCTGGCGAGCGTGATCGCGAGACTCATTCCGGCCGGGAGTGTGCCGCGTGGTTGAGCTGCTCGCGGTCGAGGGCCTGTACAAGCACTTCGGCGGTGTTGTGGCGACAGACCGGGTCGACTTCGCCGTCGCCGAGGGAGAGATCCACGCTCTGATCGGCCCGAACGGCGCGGGCAAGACGACGTTCGTTCATCAGCTCGCGGGCGCACTCCGGCCCGACTCCGGCCGCATCTCGTTCGGCGGCGTCGAGGTGACCCACACCTCGTTCCATGAGCGCGTGCGCGTTGGCATCGCGCGCTCGTACCAGATCACCAGCATCTTCCGATCGCACAGCGTGCTGGATAACGTCGCGCTGGCGGTGCTGGCGCGGAGCGGTTCTGCGTTTCGCTTCTGGCGTGCGCTGGCCCGCGAGACTGCGCTATTCGACGAGGCCAGCGCGATCGCAGCAGAGGTCGGACTGCAGACCAAGCTGACGCAGCTCGCCGGCCGGCTTCCCTATGGTGAACAACGGCGGCTGGAGGTGGCTCTGGCGCTCGCTACGCGCCCCAAGCTGCTCCTCCTGGACGAGCCGATGGCCGGGATGGACCCGCAGGCCGCGCACGGGATCGTCGAGCTGATCGCCGGGCTGAAGGGGAGGGTCACCGTGCTGCTCGTAGAGCACGACATGGACGCGGTGTTCAAGCTTGCCGACCGGATCTCCGTGCTCGTGTCCGGCCGCGTTATCGCGACGGGTGCACCCGACGAGATTCGCGCAAACGGGGAAGTGAAGCGCGCCTACCTGGGGGATGAGGCGGCCGCATGAGCTACCCGGCGAGGGGGACTGCGGAGCGTGGAGCAGGGGCCCCGCTGGCGGGGATGCGACGGCGCAGCAGGCCAAGGGGCGCGCACCCGGCCGTGTCCATCGAGCGCTATCGGGATTCGACTCCAGAGGGGCCTTTCCGGTGGCTAGCGGCGCGCCCCGCGTTGGCGGGGATCGACGGCAAAGCGATTGCGGCCAGACGCCGACGCGAGATCATGGATGTGCCAACGCGCACGGAAGAGGCGGCCGCATGAGCTACCCGGCGAGGGGGACTGCGGAGCGTGGAGCAGGGGCCCCGCTGGCGGGGATGCGACGGCGCAGCAGGCCAAGGGGCGCGCACCCGGCCGTGTCCATCGAGCGCTATCGGGATTCGACTCCAGAGGGGCCTTTCCGGTGGCTAGCGGCGCGCCCCGCATTGGCGGGGATCGACGGCAAAGCGATTGCGGCCAGACGCCGACGCGAGATCATGGATGTGCCAACGCCCACGGAAGAGGCGGCATGAGCCAGGACGCGCTGCTTCGCGTACAGGATCTGCAGGCCGGATATGGTCCCAGCCAGGTGCTGTTCGGAGTCGGCTTCGAGCTTCGCCGCGGGGAGATGGGAACGCTGCTGGGGCGCAACGGCATGGGCAAGACCACGACCATCCGAGCGCTGCTCGGCCTCACGCCGGCGCGCGGCGGAGCGGTCAGTCTGCTCGGCCGGCGCGTCGAGCGGCTGCGCGCCGATCAGATCGCGCGCATGGGCGTGGCGCTTGTGCCCGAGGGCCGTCAGATCTTTCCAAACCTCACCGTGCGAGAAAACCTGCAGGCATTTGCCCGCAACCGTACCCGGGTCTCCAAGCCGTGGACTGTTGACGCCGTCATGACTCTGTTCCCGGCGCTGGCTGCGCGTGCCGATCACATGGGCAATCAGCTGTCCGGGGGAGAACAGCAGATGCTGGCGATCGGGCGTGCGCTGATGACGAATCCCTTGCTGCTGATCCTCGACGAGGCCACCGAGGGCCTCGCGCCGCTCATCCGCGCCGAGGTGTGGCGTTGCCTCTCCGCGCTACGCGCGCAGGGGCAAACCGTCCTCATCGTCGACAAATACGTCGAGCGGCTCATTCCGCTCGCGGACCACCACACGATCCTCGAGCGCGGACGGGTTGCCTGGCAAGGGAGCTCGGCCGCACTCGCTGCCGACCACGGAGTGTGGCACCGGTATCTGGGAGTCTAGCCCAAGCGCTCACCCGGGCCCGGCGCGCACCCACAGCGCTTGCGGCCCGCGGAACGAGATGTTCGGGTGGAAGGAGAATGCCTGTCCGTCGGCAAGACGCAGGCGAGGGAAGCGTCGGATCAAAGTCTCCAGGCTACCGCTGGACGTCTTTCGCCTCGAGGCGGAAGCACTGTGAGCCCGCGCCATGCGCCCAAAACTCGACCCGAGGAACACCGCGATCCTCTCCACTCGGCCCGGCAAATTGTGCGCACAGCTCGTAGCTCTTTTCACCTGTGACCCGATAGCTATACGGCATGCCCGTCACGGGGTCGGCGGGGTTGATCTGAAGTTCCGCTTCGTGTGAAAGATCGGAAAGCGCCGCGGGCAGACGTGCCTGCCGGCTCCAGAACAGATCGACCGCCATCGCGAGTTCACGCAGGTCGGCGACGCGACGCGCGTCGAGGCGGCGCTCGCGCTCTCTCCCAGGCGGACCCAGCAGAAACAATCCGACAACCACGCAGACCGCAACCGTCGCGACGACGATCGTGACGAACGTGCGGCGGCCCGCTCCGATCACGCCTCCGCCTCCGCTTCTTCCGCGCGAAGGTCCCAGAGGTAATAGCCGAAGACTGTGCCGGCAATCGCTCCCACGGTCAGGACTTTGAGTACGAAGCGCAGCCCGAGCGCACCTGCCAGGAAGTTGTCGACCAACGTGATCAAATCCCCGATCAAAATGCTGGCGGCGATAAACAGCGTCAGATATGTGAGCCACTTGCGCACCCTCGAAGCGCGTTTGGTAGGCTCGCGGCGGATGGCGTGACCCACGAGTCTCGACATGTACAAGAACACGGGAAAAGCGATGATGAGCGAAGCCACCGCCCAGCGCATGGTGGCGTTCGTATATTCGACGAAGCCCCGTACCTCCACCGGATCCGGAAAGGCGCGATCGATGAAGGTGAAGATCAGCTTCCCCAGGTTGTACGCACAGACGTACAGCGTCGAGAAGAGCACGAGGTACAAGAAGGTTTCCCGAGCGGATACATAAGCCTTTGGCTTCGGAACCGGGACCGGGAAATCCAAATCGGCATAGGCTGCGAGCGCCCGCTTGGTCTGGTCCTGCGCCCATCCCGCCCGCAACAGGGCCTGCTCGATCTGGTCCCGCGGGATGCCTTTGCTCAGCGCGTCTCGGACAAATGCTGACAGCTCATCGTCGATTGCCATCGTCGTCGAATCCCCTCGCTAGCGTGCAACGGAATCCTTGGCCCGGGCGCCAGCGCGCCAACCGAGCTCCCGACGGCGATGCGGCAAGTCCGGTTGGAGCGTCGTGTCAGCACCCGTATTGATCTACAAACCCCCGGCTGGCTTCGATCGTGGGCGGCACGTCGACGGACACGAACCGCACCGAATAAGTCGGATAGTCACATTCCACCGAAGCTTGATAGCTGTCCACCCAGACCGCTGCACGCCCACTGACCGAGAACCGTTCCTTCGCCTGCAACTGATTCAGGACCCGCGTGGGGATCACTGCCTCCACGAACTGCCGGGCGTTTTGGAATCGGATCTCGTGCACTGGAGGGTGTTGGTGCCAGTAGGGCAGCAAGGCACTGATCTCCTTGTCAGGTAGGAAATAAAGATCCAACACTCCGTACGTTGCATCTGCGGCGGGATTGTCGGTCAGATAACCGTAGTGATACGTCCCTCTCAGAAGAAAGCGCCCCTCGAAGTATGCAACCCCGTACGCTCCGATCGATGAGAAGCGCACCGGGCTTCGTTTCGGTACCGCATAGGTAGCAGAGTCCGATGCCTGCACAAGCTGGAGCTCCTCTGCCGAGACCGAGGGGGCCAGCAAGCCGAGCATGACCGCGACGACCGCAAGCAATTCTTTCATCAGGTCGGAGGGGACGTGCAACTCTTGGGCTCGTCGGGCACGACCGGATGCCCCGTCATCTCGGGTACCGAGGCCGCCCGTATTGCTGCCAATGGAGCCGCAAGTTCCATCACCCGTAAGCCAACACGAAGGAGTGAATCGGAAGCTCCGTCCATCCCGGTTGGGGCGTGCCGCTCTCCAACCGATGCTCAAGCCGCCGGTCTTGGAACCAGAGCGAAGACTCTGCCAACTATAGCGCAGGTAGGAACTAAAGCCAGAGGAATCGGCGCCAGCCCCGACCTCAAGGGCAGCCGTGAGCGTTCACAAGGCGCCGCGACGTGCGAGCTGAGGCCGTGCCTCAGGCGCCGTAGTCGATGGAGTAGCGCAACATCTGAATGCCGCTTACCAAGGCCTCTGCGGACTCGAGCGAGAGCTTCAACGCATCTCCCTCTGGAACGATCCGGACTCCGCGAGTGAGAAGCACAGGCATCAACGCCACCTCGAGCGTGTCGACGAGCCTCGCGTCCATGAGCGTCCGTGCGAGCTTGCCGCCGCCAAAGAGCCAGATGTCGCGGCCGGGTCTGCTCTTGAGATCTGATACGGCCTCGGTGAGGTGCTCGGCGATGACCTGTACGTCCGGATGCTCCGCTTGACGGAGCAACTTTGAGGCGACAATGACCTGTCTGCCAAGCAGCGGGTTTCGGTCGCCTTGCGACCTCACCGCCTCGTAGGTGATACGACCTAGGATGAACGTGTCGAACTGCGCGAAGAGAGCGTCGAAGTCGATGCTCGGATCCGAGACGATCCAATCGTAGTCCCCGTGTGGCCCGGCGATGAAGCCGTCCAGGCTGCAGGCGACGTTGTAGCGAAGCCGGCGCATGGTGAGACGCGATGATGCCTGACGTTTGACGCTGGCCCCAAGGACCGTCCGTAAGCTGGGCAGGATCGGCCCGATGGAAGGGTTCGGTACGGCGGCTCGCACTCCGTGCGCAACGGAACCGACACGAATCGTACCGGAGAGTCAGGCCTGGCCGCGAACAGCGTGTTTTGCTCCGGCTTGTCCTTCTCGAATGTGGTTCGTGACCCCGCTTATGGGGAGCGTACCGTTGCCGCAACCGCCACCCGAAACGAGCCAACGCCGACTGCAGCTGGTCCAGCTCGCCCGCGCGTCAGGCCGCAGGCTGAACCAGGTTGATCAGGTTGCCACAGCTGTCTTCGAAGAGCACCGTCGTGATGGGGCCCATGTTCTTCGGTTCGCCTCTGAACGACACGCCAAGGCTCTTCAATCGCGCATATTCCGCGGCGATATCGGTGGAGATGAACGCCGTGGCTGGTATGCCGGCCTCGAACAGCGCTCGTTGATAGGCGGCGCCGGGAGGAAAACTCGCCGGCTCCAGGACGAGTTCAACGCCATCGGCCCCTTCGGGCGCAACCACGGTGAGCCACCGGAAGGGGCCCATCGGAATGTCCTTGCTCTTCTTGAAGCCGAGCTTGTCCACGTAGAAGCTCAACGCCTTGTCTTGGTCATCGACCAGCACGGTTGCGAGACGGATCTGCATGGTTGACCACGTCCAATCGGAGCGCTGCCTTGGGTCATGATGCCCCAAAATCGATTTTTCAGCACGCCAACCGCCGGTCGCTAGCCCCGGGGCAACAGCAGCGTGAAGCGCCGCGATTCCGTGCCTCCGACGTGAAGAAGCGGTGGCGCGCCAACAGGCCGATATTCGCCGCAACGCATGCAACGAGAAGCGTGTGCCATCTCAACCCAGGTGCGAAAGCCGCAGAGAGCCGCTGTTCCGGCGTGAAGGCAATCGGCTTCGCGACGATGCCGAGCCCAGGGGTCAGCCAAGTAATGGCTGCACCGCCTACGATGCCACGAAGCACACCCTGCTGTGCTTCAATGCGCATGCGCGCTACTCGTCCAGTCACGACGGCACGGGTGCACGCTAGCCGGCCAGGCGCTGGCCGTGTCGCCTGGCTAGCTCGCGATATTGCAGCGAAGGAAATTGTCTCGGCCCATCGCTTTGCCCGCACTCAATGTAAGTCGTCTGACACGGAGGGAATCATGCAATCTCCGCCTCCACGAGCTTGGCGAGAAGCGTAAGCGATTCTTGCCAGCCGAGATAACAAGCCTCGAGTGGGATGACCTCCGGTACGCCCTCCTGCACAATGTTCAACTCAGTCCCGCAAGACACCTTCTTCAAGGACACCGTGACCCGCATCTCCCCGGGTAGGTTTGGGTCGTCGAACCGATCCGTGTAGCGGATGCGCTCGTGCGGCATCAGCTCGAGGTACTCACCCCCGAACGAATGGCTCTGGCCTGTGGTGAAGTTGGTGAACGACATCCGATGGACCCCGCCCACTTTGGCGTCCATCTGATGGACCTTGCCCGTGAAGCCGTTTGGCGGAAGCCATTTGACCATCGCGTCGGCGTCGAGAAACGCCCGATAGACACGTTCGGGAGTTGCGCGCAGAACACGGTGAAGCCGGACGGTGTTGGTGGACATGATTACCTCGCTTCGCTATGGGTGGTGGAGCGGGCATCGAAGCAGGTTTGATGCGGCGTGACGCCCGAGGCCGAAGCTCGGGGGTGCACGGCTTCCTCACTCGTTCTTCGGCACAAGGGGTCAGCCGGCCCTGACGTACTCCCTGATGGCATGAGGTACGTCCTGGACCTTTGCCCGTTCCGCTGCGGTCGCGGTGAGGAAGGAGTGGCGCTCTCGTGCCCAGTTCAGGAGGAGTGGTCGATTGAGTTTAGCCCCTTCGCCCATTTCCGAAAGAAACTCTTCAGCCAACGGGGCCGTGCGCGGGAACAGGTGAAAGTGCAAGGCCTTTACTTCCTCCCCAAACCGCGCATAGTAAACAAGCTCGGGACGCACAACCGCTTCGATAGCGCGAACCAGCGAGGCCAACCGGGAGCCGAGGCTCTGTAATGCGTCAGCCGTCAGCCCCGTGACAGATGAGACGGCACCTCTGGCGCTCAAGATCAGGTAGCCAGGGGCACAGTAATCGCGGCACTGTTCCGCTCGGAAGTGAGCATCTTCATAGATCAGGCGCTCATCGGACGCGTGCACCGACGTCTCCTAAGTCGGCTGACGAGGCCGTTGGAAAGCCACGGTCTCCGGCGAAAGGGTGTTTCTACCTGGCAGTTGCATCTGGCATGCGATTTACCCGAACCCGACTCTTCAACGCCCTCAACGCCCTAGCTCACCGGGCCGCATCAGAGAAGCGAAGCGCGCCGCTCGCGGCTCGGGTGCAACTGACGGTTGGGCATCACCATCAGCGAATGCGATACGCCGCGTGACAGGCATTGCACTGCGCAGTCACCGCCGACAATCCCATTAGGGCGCGAGGAAGATCGTGATCGACGGATGCGTCCTGTGCAATGCGGGCGAACTGGCTCGCGACTCTGTGCATTTGCGTACCGATACGGCGCATAGGCTCTGGCATGTACGGAGCCATATGCGATGCGCCATGCGATGCGAGCGAAGACATCCCAAGCCGTTCTTCCGCGATCGTCGTTGCGGCATCAAACCTACCGTCGGCTAGCGCATCTTGTATCTCAGCGATCGCGAGTAGGTGATCGCGCATATTCGCCAGCATGTGCTGCTGCATCATCTCCGGCAAGACGACAAGTTCTCGGCCATCGACATCAGTCGCTAGGGCATCGCCCAGGGAATGGAGCGCCAGAAGTAGAAGTAATGGATATGATCTCACCGGTCCCGATCCTCTCAACCAGCGGCCCAACGAACAGGTAGTAGACGGACGATGTCCGTGTTATTCCACGGAAACCGTCCGCCTATCAGGTTAACAGCCAGCCTCATTCTCCTCGGCCGACGCTGTCCGGTGTGCGATCCAGGCTAGCACTAAATCAAAGCCTTGCCAACCTTGCGTGCGGTGAAAACCCGACGGTGAAAGCATCGGTCTCGCTGGGGATAGACGGACGTTCGCAGGGCTGCTCTTGCACATTGCTTCTTTCAGTGTAAGCTGTATATAAAAACAGCAGTCGGGAGGGCGCCCAGATGGAGCCGGGTCAGGATTCTTCCCCTTTCCTACGCGCCGTGCGAGACGCGATCCGGGTGCGGCACTTCAGCATTCGGACGGAGGAGGCGTACCTGCACTGGATCAAGCGCTTTATCCTGTTCCACGGCAAGCGGCACCCGGCGGAGATGGGTGAGCCGGAGGTCTGCGCGTTTCTCACGCATCTGGCGGTGGACGGGCAGGTCGCTCCAGCGACGCAGAATCAGGCACTCAATGCCTTGGTGTTCCTGTATCGCCACGTAATGGATCGTCCTCTCGGCGAGTTTACGGGCCTCGTTCGGGCCAAGCGCACCCCGCGGCTCCCGGTCGTGCTTACTCCGGACGACGTCGCCCGGGTTTTGCGGGCCTTGGACGGCATCCACTGGCGGATTGCCTTTCTGCAATACGGGTCGGGTTTGCGCCTGCTGGAAAGTGTGCGGCTGCGGGTCAAGGATCTGGATTTCGAGCATCGCGCAATCCTTGTGAGGGACGGTAAAGGTGGCAAGGATCGCGTGGTGACCCTGCCCGACGAACTGGTGGTTCTGCTCGAGCGGCACCTTGCGAACCGCAAGACGCTGTTCGAGCGGGACTGCAAGGACGGAGTGGGGACGGTGTTCCTCCCGCACGCGCTTGCCCGCAATTACCCGCGCGCGGAATCGGAGTAGGCTTGGCAGTACATGTTTGCGGCCGACAAGCCGAGCCTCGACCCGCGCTCGGGGAAACGCCGGCGCCACCACGCGGACGGAAGCGGCATGCAGAAGGCACTTCGCGCCGCATTGCACACCGCCAGGATCTCCAAGCCTGCGAGCTGCCACACGCTTCGACATTCGTTCGCGCCCCGTCTGCTGGAGCACGGCGCCGACATACGCACCGTGCAGGAGCAGCTCGGCCACTCGGACGTGCGGACGACTCAGATCTATACGCACGTGCTCAAGCGCGGCGGGCTCGCCGTGAAAAGCCCCCTGGGAGCGGTGCTGGGCTGACTGCCCGGCGCCCGCTTCGGGTGGCAGTCTCGCTCTCGGTGCCGGGTATCCGGGATGGTGCCGCAGTAGCCGATGTGCGGTGGGTACGGCCGCCGTGCTTTCGACCGCAGCTCGCATGCTCCACTCCGGGGAGATGAAGCGCTGGTGCGACCCGGAGTCGCTTGGCGGCGGAGCAGCCTGACGCACATTCGTGTATCCGACTAGACTTCTCGGAGCGCCTGCCCGCCGGTGGTACCCCCGCCGGCTGGGCCGGGGGGAAACGGTGGGCGTCTGCTGCCGGCGCACAGGCTGAGAAGACTCGCGCCCGATGGGACTTTATCGA
>Ga0335084_10006709_pt1 | contig 11453 bp, 11 predicted proteins | sample Lox_Sample_44_FD_206721 | JGI IMG/M metagenome (GOLD analysis project Ga0335084, IMG submission 206721) | Soil microbial communities from Loxahatchee National Wildlife Refuge, Florida, United States - Lox_Sample_4.4 | ecosystem: Environmental > Terrestrial > Soil > Wetlands | place: USA...
CGCCGAGCACGAACAGGCTGACCGCGATCGTCCCCACCGACACCGCGTTGACGAGACGGCTGCGCCACAGGCTGGTGACGGCCTCGGCGACGAAGTAGAGGAGCGCGCGCAGGAGCGCCATCGGGAGGCGGGATTATAATCCGCGCCATGAGCGTCCTGGTCGGCATCGCGGGAGGGACGGGGTCGGGCAAGACCTCGCTGGCGGTCAAGATCCGGGACCGGGTCGGCGAAGACCGCTGCCTGCTGATTGCCCAGGACTCCTACTACAAGGACGGCTCCACGCTCCCGCCCGCCGCCCAGGCCGCCATCAACTACGACCACCCCGACGCCTTCGACAACTCGCTCCTCGTCCAGGACCTGCGCGACCTGAAGGCCGGGCGGCCGGTGCCGTGCCTCACCTACGACCACGCCTCGTACGCGCGGCGGGTGCTCAGCGACCCCCTCAAGCCGAGGCCCGTCGTCATCCTCGAGGGCATCCTGATCCTGGCCGAGGAGCCCTTGCGCCGGCTGATGGACATCAAGCTCTTCATCGACACCGACTCCGACGTGCGCATCCTGCGGCGGCTCCAGCGCGACATCCACGAGCGCGGCCGCTCCTTCGAGTCGGTGCAGCGGCAGTACCTCGACTCGGTGCGCCCGATGCACCTCGAGTTCGTCGAGCCGTCGAAGCGCTACGCCGACCTCATCATCCCGGAAGGGGCGGAGAACGAGGTCGCGCTGGAGGCGGTGGTGGCCCGCATCCGGGCGATACTGGCGCGCTGAGCCCCCCCAGCGCCCGCAGGCCAGAGCGCGGGCGCGAGGGTGAACTACGGCTTCACGCTGCTCGGCACCGCGCCCATCGCCGTCCAGCCCCCGTCCACGACCAGGCTCTGGCCGGTGACGTGCGCCGCGGCATCCGAGAGCAGGAAGAGTGCGGCCCCCGCCACGTCGGCCGGCGTCGCGACCTTGCCGTCCGGGGTCGCCTCCGCCCAGGCCGCCGCCCAGTCCGGGTCGGCGACCGTGCGTGGCGTGGCCGTCGCCCCCGGCGCGACCGCGTTCACCGTGATCCCGAGCGGGGCCATCTCCAGCGAGAGGTTGCGGGCGAGGGCCTCGAGGGCCGCCTTCGTCATCCCGTAGGGGGCCATCTGGCGGATGGCCACGTGGCCGGTCACCGACGAGAGGAAGAGGATGCGCCCGGGCGTGCCCTGCTCGCGGAACCGATGGGCGGCGGCCTGGGCGAGGAAGAACGATCCGCGCAGGTTGACGGCGAGAAGACGGTCGAAGTCCTCCGGGCGGTAGTCGAGGAAGTCGCAGTGCAGGGTGATGCCCGCGTTTGCCACCGCCACGTCCAGCCGGCCGAACGCCGCCACCGCGCGCCCGACGAGGTCGCGGGTCGCGTCGACGTCGGCCACGTCACCCCCGGCCGGGTGAGCGACGCCCCCCTCGGCCACGATGGCCCGGGCCGCCTCGCGGGCCAGCATCTCGTCGCGGTCGTTCAGGACCACGCCCGCCCCCTCGAGGGCGAGCCGGCGGGCGATCTCGCGGCCGATGCCCTGCCCCGCCCCGGTCACTACCGCCGCCCGGCCGGTGAAGCGCCCGCTCACGCCGAGGCCACCCGCCCCTTCTCGAGGGCGATCACCCGCCGGCCCATGCGCTGGATCATCTCGCGGTCGTGGGTGGCGACGAGGACCGTGGTCCCCCGTGCGTTCACGTCGAGGAACAGCTTCATGATCTCCGTCGCCATGTCGGGGTCGAGGTTGCCGGTCGGCTCGTCGGCCAGGAGCAGCATGGGCTCGTTGATGAGGGCGCGGGCGATCGCCACCCGCTGCTGCTCGCCGCCCGAGAGCTGCAGCGGATAGGCGTGGAGCTTGTGGTGCAGGCCCACCGCGCGGAGGGAGGCGAAGGCCCGCCTCTTCTGCTCTCGGGCCGGCACGCCGAGGATCCGCAGGACGAACGCCACGTTCTCGAGGATCGTCCGGCGCTTGAGGAGCTTGAAGTCCTGGAAGACGACCCCGATCGAGCGGCGCAGCTCCGGGATCTGCCCGTCCGGGATGGCGGTGACGTTCCGTCCGCCCACGAGGATCTGGCCCTGCGAAGGCAGCTCCTCGCGAAAGACGAGCTTGAGGAAGGTCGTCTTGCCGGCACCGGAGGGCCCGGTGAGGAAGCAGAACTCGCCCTTTCCGACGCTCAGGGTCACGTCGGTGAGGGCCATCGACTCCCGGTCGTACTGCTTGTAGACGTGGAAGGCCTGTATCATCGGCGAGGGTCCGAGCCGCCCGCGATTATAGCGGGAGGCGCCGCGGCCCCCGGCCCTTCCGGAGGATCCCCTGCAGGCAGCGCCATCGACCGACGGCTTCCGCCCCCCCTCGTGGCTCAGCGGCGGGCACCGCCAGACGGCGCTCGGCTACTGGCTGCGGCGGCTCCTGCGCTGGCGCCTGCCCGCCGAGGACGTCGTGGTCGAGGCCGCGGGCGGCGTGCGCCTCCTGCTGCGAGCCACCTGGCAGCCCGGGCCGCGGGCGAGCCGGCCGGCGGTCGTCATCGTCCACGGCCTCGGCGGGTCGGACGCCTCCGCCTACGTCGTGTCCGCCGGCCGGCACGCCTTCTCCCGCGGCTGGCACGTCGTGCGGATGAACATGCGCGGTTCGGGCGACGGCTTCGGCCTGTGCCCCCTGCCGTACAACGCCGGCCTCGACACCGACCTCCTGGCCGCGCTCCGGGCCGTCGCGGCGGCGGTGCCCCGGGTCGCCGTCCTCGGCTTCTCGCTCGGGGCCAACCTGACCCTGCTGGCCCTCGGCCGCCGCCGGGCCGAGCTCCCCCCGGGGCTCGTGGGCGCGGCGGCAGTCTCGCCGCCCCTCGACCTCGCCGCCTGCGCCGAGGCGCTCGAAGCGCCGGGGAACGGATTCTACGAGCGCCATTTCATGCGTATGCTCGCCGAGGGCTACCGCCTTCGCCACCGGGCGCGCCCGGATCTCTTCGCCGAGGGCCGCGAGCGCGGACTGCGGACGGTGCGAGAGTACGACGACCGCGTGACCGCGCCCTTCGGCGGCTACGAGAGCGCGGCGCAGTACTACGAGCGGTCGAGCGCGGGTCCCTGGCTGCTGGAGATCGATCGGCCGGCGCTCGTCCTCGCCGCGGCCGACGACCCCATGATCCCCGTGGGGTCCGTCACGCGCTTCGCCCTCCCATCCCGCCTCCGCCGGGAGATCGCCCCGACCGGCGGGCACGTCGGCTTCGTCAGCCGCTCGCAGGCCCCCGGCTGGTTCTGGGCTCCGCAGCGGGCGATGGCCTTCCTGGAGGAAGTGGCTTCCTAGGCCAGAGGAGCCGCCCCCAGCACCGGCCGAAGGACGCGCCACACGTTCTCGGCCACGACCTTCTGGCCCTCGGCCGTGGGGTGGATGCCGTCCGGCTGATTGAGCTTCGGGTCCCCGGCCACCCCCTCGAGCAGGAACGGGACGAGGGCCGCGCCGTTCCTCTTCGCGAGCTCCGGGAAGATGGCGCGGAAGCTCCGCCGGTACGCCTCGCCGTAGTTCGGCAGGGCCTCCATCGCCACGAGGACGAGCCGGGGCGGCGGTGTCTGCCGCCGCGCCTCGTCGAGGATCGCCTGGACGTTCTCGCGCGTGGACTCGGGCGGCTGGCCGCGCAGGCCGTCGTTGGCTCCGGTCTCGAGGACCAGCACCGCGACCCGCTGGCGCATCAGCCATCCCATGCGGCGGCGGGCGCCGGCCGAGGTCTCGCCGCTCACGCCGGCGTTCACCACCCGATACCGCAGGCCCGCGGCGTCGATCTTCCGCTGGAGAAGGGCCGGGTACGCCTCGTCCGGGTCGAGGCCGTAACCGGCGGTGAGGCTCGTCCCGACGAAGAGGACCACCGGCCGGGCGTCGGCGGAACCGGCCCGCGCGAGGGCGAGGCCACCCGGCAGGGCGAACCCCGCGAGGAGCGCGGTGTTTGCCGATAAGATGCTCCAGAGGGGACGAGGCCGCTTCATGTCGATCCTGTGCTGCGAGTCGCTCACCCGCACCTACGCCTCCGGGGGGCGCGAGATCACCGTCCTCAGAGATATCACGTTCGATCTCGAGCGGGGTGGGTTCCTGGCGGTCACTGGACCCTCGGGCAGCGGGAAGAGCACCCTGCTCGGCCTGCTGGCCGGCCTCGACCGGCCGACGCGCGGCCGCGTGGTTCTCGACGGCCGCGACCTCACCGCCCTCACCGAGGACCAGCGGGCGCGGGTGCGGGCGGACTCGGTGGGCTTCGTGTTCCAGTCGTTCCATCTCATCCCGACCCTCACCGCGCGCGAGAACGTGCAGGTCCCGCTCGAGCTCCGGGGCGAGGACGGGCGGGCGCGGGCGGGAGAGCTGCTGGAAAGGGTCGGCCTCGGCGACCGGGGCCGCCACTACCCGGCTCAGCTCTCGGGGGGCGAGCAGCAGCGGGTGGCGGTGGCCCGGGCCTTCGCCCACCGGCCGAAGATCCTGTTCGCGGACGAGCCGACCGGGAACCTCGACGCGGCGAACGGGCAGAACGTCGTCTCCCTGCTCGCCGAGCTGAACCGCGAGCTCTCGACGACCCTCGTCCTCGTCACCCACGAGACGGACCTCGCCGCCCTCGCCCGGCGCACGATCCGCCTTCACGACGGGGCGGTAGCCTCCGACTCGGCGGCCGCGTGAGCCGCCTCCGCTTCGTCCTCGCCCTCGCCTGGCGCGAGGGGCGGGCCTCGCGCCGGCGCGGCGTCCTCATCGTCCTCGCGGTGGCGACCGGCACCGGAGCCCTCGTGGCCATCAACTCCTTCACCGACAACCTGCGCGAGTCGGTCCGGAGGGAGGCCCGAGCGCTCCTCGGGGCCGACCTCGCCGTTTCCGCGGCCGGCCCGTTCTCCGGGCGCGCGGAGTCCCTCCTCGCCGAGGCCCGCGAAGCGACCCACCCGCCGGCGGAGGTGGCGCGCGTCGTGAGCTTCGGGGCGATGGCGCTGGTGCCGGGCGGCCAGACGACCCGGCTCGTCCAGGTCCTCGCCGTGGACCCCGGGTACCCGTTCTACGGCGCAATCGAGACCGCGCCCGCCGGCGAGTGGGCGCGCCTCGCCGCGACGGGAGGCGCCGTCGCGGACGCCTCGCTCCTCGTCGCCCTCGGCGCCCGGGTCGGCGATGAGATCGCCCTCGGCGAAGCGCGCTTCGTCCTGCGGGCCACGATCGAGAACATGCCCGGCGACGTGGGCGTGCGCACCGCCTTCGGCCCGCGCGTCTTCGTCCCCCGGTCTCGGGTCGGAGAGACCGGCCTCCTGACCCGCGGCTCACGGGGCCGCTACGAGGCCTACCTCCGCCTGCCGCGGGGGGCCGACGCCCAGGGGGTCGCCGATCGCCTCCGCCCGCGGCTCTCGGCCGAGCGCCTCAGCGTGCGCACGGTGTCGGAGGACCAGCGGCGCCTCGGCGACACTCTCTCCCGCTTCGGCCGCTTCCTCGGCCTCGTCGCCCTCGTCGCCCTCCTCCTCGGCGGCCTCGGCGTGGCGAGCGCCGTCCACGTCTTCATCCGGCGCCGGATGGCCACGGTGGCGGTCCTGCGCTGTCTCGGCGCTTCCGGCGGCACCGTCCTCGCCGCCTACCTCCTCCAGGCGGTGGCGGTGGGCCTCCTCGGCAGCCTCGCCGGGGCGGCCCTCGGAGCCGGAGTGCAGGCGGCTCTGCCGCGCCTCGCGAGGGACGTCCTGCCGGTGGACGTCCCGTGGTCGGTCTCGTGGCCGGCGGTGCTCGGCGGTGTCGGCGTCGGGGTCTGGGTGGCGAGCGTCTTCTCGCTCCTCCCTCTCGTCGCCGTCCGGCACGTCTCGCCGCTCGGCGTGCTGCGGCGCGACTACGAGGACGAGCGACCCCGCCGCGACCCCGCCCGCCTCGCCGCCGCTCTGGCCCTCGCCGCGAGCCTCGGGGCCCTGGCGGTGATCCAGGCCGGCAGCCTCGCCGTCGGCCTCGGCTTCGCCGCCGGCGTCGGCGTGGCCCTCGCCGCCCTGGGGCTCGCCGCCCATCTCCTCGTGCGTGGCCTGCGTCGCTTCTTCCCGCAGCGCCTGCCCTACCTCTACCGCCAGGGCGTCGCCAACCTCTACCGGCCGGCCAACCAGACCCTCATGGTCGTCCTGGCCCTCGGCTTCGGCGCCTTCCTCTTGAGCACGCTCCTCCTCGTCCAGCACAACCTGCTCCGCGGGCTGCGCGTCGACCGCGGGGCCTCCCGGCCGAACGTGGTGTTCTTCGACGTCCAGCCCGACCAGCGGGACGACGTGGCGGCACGGGTCGCCGCCGCCGGGCCGCTGACCGCGCCGGTGGTGCCCATCGTCCCGATGCGCATCGAGTCCTTGAAGGGCCGCCCGGCGGGCGAGCTCCTGGCGATCGAAGACGGCCGGCGGTGGCCGGGGCGCTGGGCCCTGTGGCGCGAGTACCGGAGCAGCTACCGCGACGCCCCGGCCCCGGCCGAGAGGATCGTCGCCGGCGCCTGGTGGCGGCCCGGCGAGTGGAGGGGGCGAGAAGGGGAGACCGTGCCGATCGCGATGGAGGCCGGCCTGGCCCGCGAGCTCAAGGTGGGGATCGGGGACGAGATCGTGTGGGACGTGCAGGGGATCGAGGTGCCTTCGCGGGTGGCCGTTCTGCGCGAGGTGGAGTGGGCGCGGTTCGAGCCGAACTTCTTCGTGGTCTTCCCGGCCGGGCCGCTGGACGCGGCGCCCCAGAGCGACGTGCTCCTCTCTCGGGTGGAGGACCCTATACGGCGCGCCCGTCTCCAGCGAACGGTCGTGGAGGCCTACCCCAACGTCTCCACCCTCGACCTCGCCCAGGTGCAGCGCACGATCGAAGGAGTCCTGGACAAGGTGTCCCTCGCCATCCGTTTCATGGCCCTCTTCAGCCTCGCCGCGGGCGCGCTGGTCCTGGCGGGGGCGGTGGCCTCGAGCCGCCACCAGCGCGTGCGCGAGGGCGCGCTCCTCCGCACCCTCGGGGCGCGGCGGTCCCAGCTGCTGCGGATCCTGCTCTCCGAGTACGCGGTCCTGGGGGCGCTCGCGGCCGGAGCGGCGATCCTGCTGTCGGCCGCGGCCGGCTGGGCCCTCCTGCGCTTCGTCTTCGACCAACCCTTCGCCCTGCCCGGGCCGTCGCTCCTCGGCCTGCTCGTCTCGGTCCTCGGCCTCACGCTCGCGGTGGGGCTGGCCGGGAGCACCGAGGTCTGGCGTCGGCCGCCCCTGGAGGTGCTGCGGGCGGAGTGACCTGAACCTCGCCGGCCGACGCGTCCGATCGTGCCGGTGCTGGCATCAGCCCAGGTACCCCGGCTGCCAGGCTCGGCCGAGCGTCATGATCCGCTCGAGGAGCGGGCCGTAGTCGATCCCCGACTTCTCCGCCGCCTCCGCGAAGTCCTCCCCGTAGGCGAGCTGGGGGTTCGGGTTCGCCTCCAGGACCACCACCCGCCCGTCCTCGGCGAGGCGCAGGTCGATCCGCGCGTAGCCGCTCAGCATCAGGCTCCGGTAGACGCGCTTGCAGAGCTCCCCGATCCTCCGGACCAGCGCCTCGGGCAGGTCCTTCGCCGGGCCGGTCGCGATGCCGTGCTTCTTCTGGTAGCTCATGCTCCATTTCAGCCGCTCGGTGGCGATCCGCCGCGCCTCCTCGGGCAGGCCGGAGAAGTCGAGCTCCCAGGTCGGCAGGACCTGCAGCCGCTCGTTGCCGAGCACCCCCACGTAGAGCTCGCGTCCCTCGACGTACTCCTCCACGATCGCCGGGGTGTCGATGCTCTCGTGGATGAAGCGGACGCGCTCCTCGAGCCTCTCGTCGCCCTCGACCACCGAGGCCTGCGAGATGCCGATCGAGGCGTCGAGGGTGAGCGACTTCACGATGAGCGGGAAGCGCAGGCGGCGGGGGCGGCGGATCGTGCGGCCGCGGGGCACGACCACGAAGGCCGGCACCGGCACCCGGTGGTAGGCGAGGATCTTCTTGGTGAGGGCCTTGTCCCGGGCCAGCAGGAGCCCGCGGGAGTTGCACCCCGTGTAGGGCACCCGCATGAGCTCGAGGTAGGCGACCACGTTCTGGTCCCACGTGGCGACGTCGGCGAAGCTCTCCAAGAGGTTGAAGGCGATGTCGGGCTTCAGGTCCTGGATCGCTCGCCGGATGACCCCGAGCTCGCTCCCCACCCCGACCGCCTGAACCTCGTGCCCCTCCTCGCGCAGGGTGTGGACCACGTCGAACTCCATCTTCCAGGGGGCGTTCCTGACGTCGTGGCCGGCCGGGTCGTCGGGGGGGACCAGGTTCTCGTCGACCAGAGCGAGGACGCGCTGCTTCTTCATGGGCGGGCTCAGAGGGCGAGACGGAGGCGTCCGGTGTGGAGGTCGTTGACGACGCGCACGGCCAGGAGGACGAGGAAGTCCTGCTTCGCCTGCTCCTCCGGGGAGGCGAGGCGAAGGTTCAGCTGGCGGCAGCGCTCGATCATCTCGCCGAGCACCCGGTCGATGAGGTACTGGTAGCTGCCCGTCCAGCGGCGCACCCGGCGGCCGGCCTCCTTGCGGAAGCGCGACAGGAAGCGGGCCGCCGACGGGGCCTTGGCGTGCTCGGGGGCGTCGGAGAAGAGCCGACGCAGATCCCGGTCGTACAGCTCCGGCTCCCCCATCCCGTACGATTGACGCCGCTGTTCGTAGTGCTGGCGGAGCGTCTTCTCCAGCGAGCGCAGGGGCTCGACCTCCCCCCCGCCACGGAGCCGCGGCTCCTTCCCCGCGATCTCCCGCATGAGCTCGTCCACGTACTCGAGCTTCCGCAGAGCCTTCCACCCTGCGTAGCGGCGGGCCCAGTCCGAGGCCGGGGTGAGCCACACCGCGAACGTCTCGGCGAAGTCCTCGTCGGGGTGGCTCTGGGCGTAGCCCGCCTCCAGGTGCAGGACGAAGCTCTTGCTGTAGGGCCGCGGGGCGTAGTCCTCGGGGTACTTCTCGGAGCTGCGCCCGAAGAGCTGGATGCGGCGCTTGCGGCGGCGGAGGCCGTACGCGTTCTCGACCGCGTGCCCCACCTCGTGGCGGAGGATCCGCAGGCACCAGTCCGGCGTTCCCCCCTCCACCTCCAGCATCTGCGCCTGCTCGAGCCGGGTGAGTCGCGGGTGGGCGAGGTAGAAGGGGATGGCGACTCCCGAGAAACCGTCCGGGCAGAACCACTCGTCGGAGAGCCAGAAGTGCGGCCGGAGGAGGATCCCCCGCTGCCGCAGCTCCCGCCGCACCTGCCGGAGGAACGGCTCGACGAAGCTGCCGCGGATCCGCAGCCCGAGGTCGCACATCCGCAGGTCCAGGAGGCGCTCGTCGTCCCAGCCTTCCCACTGCGCCGGGAGGGGCGCGTGACGTCCCTCCGTGGGCGGGGCGGCCGGCTCGGGAGCGGGGATCATGCCGGCGCGGGGCGTTCAGGGAGCAGCCGGCGGCTCCTTGACGGTGACCTTCATCTCGACCCTCTCCTTCGCCTTGTCGCCCTCGACCGGCGTCGCGCTGATCTGGTCGACGACCTCCATGCCGGAGACGACCTCGCCGAAGATCGTGAACTGGCCGTTCAGCGAGGGTTGCTCGCGCAGGCAGACGAAGAACTGCCGGCCGCCGCTGTCGGGGCTCGAGAGCTTGCGCGCCGCGGCCACGGAGCCGCGCAGGAAGGGCCGGTCGGAGAACTCCGCTGGAAGCAGGCCGAGGCCCCCCGTGCCATAGAGCGCGGCCTTCGCCGGGTCCTTCGAGAGGGGATCGCCACCCTGGATGATCCCGCCCGCGATGATCCGGTGGAACGTCGTCCCGTCGTAGCCTCCGACCTTCGCGGTCTTGACGAAGAGGGCCACGTGCTTCGGGGCCACCTCGGGCAGGAGGCGGATCGTGAAGCTGCCTTTCGCCGTCTCGACGACCGCTTCCGTGCCGGGGGCGACGGGCGGCTCCTTCGCGACCGCGGGCTTCGGCGGCCGGGGGGCCGGCTTCGCGGCCGGGGCCTGCGCGAACACCCCGTGGGCCGCCAGCGCGACGACGAGGGCCGCCGTCAATTGCCTCCTGCTCATGTCCAACCTCCGCGTTGCCAGCTCATCGTAGCAGGGCGCGGGGCTAGTCCTCCCACTCTCCGGTCTCGATCATCCGCTCCCGCAAGGCCATCCGGCGCTGGACCTCGTCGCGATCGCCGAGGGTCGAGGTCCCGACGCCCTCCACGACGCAGGAGGCCGTGCAGGCGGCGAAGGCAGCGGCCTCCAGCGGGTCCCCCGTTTCCTGGTAGCGGACGAGGAAGCCGGCGGCGAAGACGTCGCCGGCGCCGGTGGGATCGACCTCCGGCCGGGGGAGCGAGGGAATCTCGTGCCTCCCCTGCCGGGTCAGGAGGGTGACCCCGCGCCAGCCCCGCGTGAGCGCGACGATCGGCACCAGGGCCAGGAGGTCGCGGGCGCGGGCCTCGGCGTCGGGGAGATCGTGCTCGGAGAGGAAGAGCACGTGCACCCCGGGGAGATCCCGGTCCGGCCTCACCCACTCCCGCGCCGACACCAGCCCGTCGGCGTCGATCACCCGCACGTAGCCCTGCGCGATCGCGCCCACGCAGCCGGCCTCGAGAGCGGGCGCCCGCACTCCGCACAGCTCGCCCACGATCGGCCCCAGGAGCAGGACCTCGGGGTCGTGCCACGAGGCGGGCAGGGCCTCGAGGTCCACGTCGCCGGCCCGGGTGGTCACCACCTGGTGGCGCGTGCCGTCCTCGTCGTACTCGTTGACGAAACGAGTGGTGGCCGGGGACCGCCGCACGAACACCGGAAGGCCGGGGAGCTCGCGCTCCGGCTCGAAGTCGGGGCCGGCGCTGGTGAGGATCGCCGCCTCCCAGCCGAGACTGCGGGCGGCGAGGGCGCCGTAGGTCACCGAGCCGCCGAGGACGTCACCGCCGGGCCGGCGGTCGCGCGAGACGTGGCCGAGGGCGAGGAGGCGCGGCACCCCTGGCCCTCGGCCTCAGGCCCGCGCCTTCTCGAAGAGGCGCAGCTGCGACTCGTCGGGCACCGACACCGCCACCGGGTAGCGGCCGGAGAAGCAGGCCGTGCAGTGGCGGCGGCCCCCCTCGTCGGCCACCGCCTTCAGCAGGCCCTCGTGCGACAGGTAGGCCAGGCTGTCCGCCTCGACGAAGCGACGGATCTCCTCCACGGAGTGCGAGGAGCCGATGAGCTCGCTCTTCAGCGGGGTGTCGATCCCGTAGTAGCAGGGGCCGGTGGTGGGCGGGCTCGAGATCCGCATGTGGACCTCGCGCGCCCCCGCGTCGCGCACCATGTGGACGATCTTGCGCGACGTCGTGCCCCGCACGATCGAGTCGTCGACGAGCACGACCCGCCGGCCCTCGATCACCCGCCGCACCGGGTTGAGCTTGATCTTGACGCCCACCGAGCGTTGGCCCTGGCGGGGCTGGATGAACGTACGGCCCACGTAGTGGTTGCGGATGAGGCCCCACTCGAAGGGCAGCCCGCTCTCCTGCGCGAAGCCGAGGGCGGCCCCCATGCCGCTGTCCGGG
>Ga0335084_10006710_pt1 | contig 11452 bp, 10 predicted proteins | sample Lox_Sample_44_FD_206721 | JGI IMG/M metagenome (GOLD analysis project Ga0335084, IMG submission 206721) | Soil microbial communities from Loxahatchee National Wildlife Refuge, Florida, United States - Lox_Sample_4.4 | ecosystem: Environmental > Terrestrial > Soil > Wetlands | place: USA...
TCGGCCAGAGCCTTCTGCCCCGCCTCGCGGCCCATGTCCGGGTAGTCCCATTCCTTCGAGCCCGGCTTCTCGAACTTGGTCATGCCGACGCCGACGACGAATACCTTGCGACCCATGATTCAGTGACTCCTCAAGCTCTGAGCGTGATTGCTGCGTTGGAGATGACGGGCGCGTTGCGCTCCTTGCACTTCGCGCTGATCAGGATCTGGTTGCCTTCGCGCCACAGCGAGGTCTCGATGGTCTCGCCGGGGAACAACACGCCGGCGAAGCGCGCCTGGTAGCGCGCGACCTTCGCGACATCGCCCCCGAGCATCTGGTCGACCGCCGCCTTGCACACGATCCCGAACGAGCACAGCCCGTGCAGGATCGGCTTGTCGAAGCCGCCGAGCTTGGCGAACGCGGGGTCGGCGTGCAGCGGGTTCTTGTCGCCCGACAGGCGGTAGAGCAGCGCCTGGTGACTCACGGTCGGTGACTCGACCACGGCGTCGGGCTTGCGCGTCGGCGCCTCGTTGCCCGCCTTGGGGCCGCCGTCGCCGCCGAAGCCGCCCTCGCCGCGCGCGAAGATCGAGAAGCGGTTGGTGAAGAGCGGCGCCCCGCCCTGCTCCTTGGTCTCGACCTCGACCACGACGAGCGCCGCCTTGCCCTTGTCGTAGATGCCGGCGATCCGGCCCTGTGACTCGATCTTGGCGCGCACCGGGATCGGGCGGTGGATCTCGATGTCCTGCTCGCCGTGCAGCACCAGCGCGAAGTTGATCTGGATGCCCGGCACGCCGGCCATGCCGCCGACCGCGCCGAACACGGGAATCACTCCGTAGCTCGGCAGGACCTTCAGCTCCTTCTCGTAGGTGTACGAGAGCTCCTTGGGGTCGGTCGCCTTGCCCGGGCCGCTGCCCGCACCGATGCCCAGGTGGTAGAGGATGACCTGGTCCTGGCCCCACTCACCCGTGCTCGGCGCCAGCTTGGCACCGCGCGCCTTCTCCAGATCGATCGGCATGGAAATGTCTCCTTTCGTTCCAGGCTCAGCCCATGAGGTCCTTGGCGATGACACGCATCTCGTCGCCAATGCTCTTGGGCACGATGTAGTTCTTCTCGTCCATGATCTGACCCAGGTGGTCGCGCACGTCCTCGAGCGTGACCGACTTGCCCTTGCCCGCGAACCAGCCGGGCGTGAGCCCGACGAACACGCGCGCGAAGCGCCCGCCGCCGACCGAGAACACCTCGTGCGACAGCTCGCAGGCCTCCGACACCAGGTAGCAGGCCAGCGGAGTCACCGTGGTCGGCTCCAGGTTCGACGCCATGGGGCCGAGCAGGTTCTCGGTGAGTCGCGTCTTGGCGATCGGCGCGATCACGTTCGACTTGATGTTGCTCTTCGCGCCTTCGACCGCGAGCACGTTCGACAGGCCCACCAGCCCCATCTTGGCCGCGCCGTAGTTGGTCTGACCGAAGTTGCCGAAGATGCCGGCCGCCGAGGCGGTGAACAGGAAGCGGCCGTAGTTCTGCTCCTTCATGGCGCGGAACGCGGGCTGACTCACGTAGAACGCGCCCTTCAGGTGCACGTCGAGCACGATCTCCAGGTCCGCGGGCTCGAGCTTGGCGAAGCTCTTGTCGCGCAGGATGCCGGCGTTGTTGATCACGATGTCGACGCGGCCGAACTTGTCGAGCGCGGTCTGGATGATGCCCTCGCCGCCCTGCGGGGTGGCGACCGAGTCGTAGTTCGCGACCGCCTGGCCGCCCGCGGCCTTGATCTCGTCGACGGTCTGGTCGGCCATCGAGTGACTCTTGCCGCTGCCGTCGGCCGCGCCGCCCAGGTCGTTCGCGACCACGTGCGCGCCGCGGCGCGCCAGCTCGAGCGCGTAGGTCTTGCCCAGGCCGCCGCCTGCTCCGGTGATGACGGCCACTCGGCCGTCGAAACGAATGTCGCTCACGATCGTCTCTCCTTTCCCTTGGCGCCGCCGAGTGACTCGGAAACGAGGCGTTTCCAGAGCTCGAACAACCGGCGCCGTTCGGTGTCGTCGTCGCGCAGGATCCGCTGCAGGGCCATCCCGCGCATCATGTGGAAGGTCAGCTCGAGCAGCGCGCCGAAGTCGCGCGAGTCACTGCCCGCGAGCTCGCCGAACAGGCGCGACATGGCGCGGCCCACCTGGCGCTCGAAGCGCACCAGGTTGTCGCGCAGCGCGGCGTCGGTGCGCGACGCCACCCACAGCTCGAGCGCGGCCGCGAACAAGGGGCCGGAGAAGCTGGCCCAGATGGCGTCGAGCGCGGTCGCCAGCCGCAGCTCGGGCGGACCCTCGCGGGGCACGTCGGCCAGGAGCTCCGCGGCGCGGCGCTTGGCCAGGTGCGCGACCGCGGCGATCACGAGGTCGGCCTTGGTCGGGTAGTGGTGGAGCTGCGCGCCGCGCGAGAGGCCGGCGCGCGCGCACACGGCGGTGGTCGAGGTGGCCGCGTAGCCGACCTCGACCAGCGACTCGAGCGTGGCGTCGAGCAGGCGCTGGCGCGTCGACGCGCTGCGCTCTTCCTGGGTGCGCCGTTCGGGACGGCGCACCTGTGCTGCCGGGGAGGGGGGTGCCACTGCGGGCCGCAGCTTAGGGGGTCAGAAACAAACAGTCAAACCTGCATGTTTCTGAGCCGGCGGCAGGCCAGGTCGAGGTCGGCGTCGGTCTTGCCGAAGCAGAAGCGGCCCACGCGCTCGCCCGCCTCGCCGCGCCAGAACGCCGTGCCGGGCACGCAGGCCACGCCGGCGCGCTCGAGCAGTGCCATCGCGCGCGCGTCGCCGTCGGCGCCGGGCAGGCGCGACAGGTCCGCGAGCGCGAAGTAGGAGCCGCCGGGCACGTTCGGAGTGAGTCCCGCGTCGGCCAGCGCCGCGCACAGCTGGTCGCGCTTGCGCTGGTACTCGACGCCGATCGCCGCGTAGTACTCGGGGTCGAGCTTGCCGAGCCCCACTGCGCAGCCGCGCTGCAGCGGCGCCGGCGCGCACACGTAGACCAGGTCGTGCAGGTGCGCGAACGCCTCGCACAGCGCGCGGGGCGCAGCCAGCCAGCCGATGCGCCAGCCGGTGATCGCGAAGGTCTTGGACAGCGCGTTCATGGTGATCGTGCGCTCGCGCAGCCCGGGCAGGCTGGCGGGACTCACATGGCGCCGGCCGTCGAACACGAAGTGCTCGTAGACCTCGTCCGTGAACAGCCACAGGTCGCGCGCGCGCGCGAGCTCGCCCACGGCCAGAAGCTCGGCGCGCGTCCACACGCGGCCCGAGGGGTTGCCGGGCGTGTTGATCACCAGCGCGCGCGTGCGCGGAGTGAGTCGTGACTCGAGCGCGGCCAGGTCGAGCGCGTAGTCGGGCTCGGCCAGCGGCACGTACACGGGCGCGACGCCGAGCGCCTCGAGCGTGTTGCGGTGGTAGCCGTAGTAGGGCTCGAACAGCACCACCTCGTCGCCCGGCTCGAGCAGCGCCTGCGCGGCGACGTAGAAGGCGCCGGTCGCGCCGCTCGTGACCACGATCTCGCCCTCGGGGTCGTAGTCGAGCCCGTCGTCGCGGCGCATCTTCTGGGCGAGCGCCGCGCGCAGCTCGGGAATGCCGTCGGAGCGGGTGTAGGTGTTGGCGCCGGCCTCGATGGCCTCCTGCGCGGCGCGGCGCACGATCTCGGGCACCGGCGTGTCGCACACGCCCTGCGCCAGGTTCACGCCGCCGGCGCGCGCGCAGGCCACGGTCATGCTGCGGATCGGCGACGTGCGCGCGCGGGGCTTGGGCTCGCGCGGCATCAGCGCCCCGTTTGGTCCGGGCGGCGGCGCGTGGTATACAGGACCCGCGGACCTAACACTGTTATAGCGTCTCGCACCGTTATAGGACTTGCACGCCGTTCCATGGAACCCCAGCTCCAGCCCGCGGCCCTGCGCCGCAACCGCCAGCGCGAGGAAGCCCGCCGGGCCATCCTCGACGCGACCGAAGCGATCCTGCTCGAGGACGGCGAGGAGCTCTTGTCGATCCGCAAGCTCGCGCTGCGCTGCGGCTATACGGCGCCCACGATATACCACTATTTCCGCGACAAGGACGGACTCATCGACGCGCTGCTCGAGGAGCGCTTCTCGCGGCTCTTGCAGCGCATCCGGCGCGTCGCGCTCGTCGCCGACCCGGTGGCGAACATCCGCGAGTACTCGCGCGCGTTCTTCCGCTTCGCGTCCGCCAACCCGACCTTCTACCGCGTGATGATCCGCGGCTCGAGCGACGGCGGCGAGCGCAAGATCCAGGCCGCCGAAGCGGCGCGCGAGATCATGTCGGACCAGCTGCGCGCGCTGGCGGCCGCCGGCCGGCTGTGGACGACCGACGTCGACGCCGCGCTCCAGTCACTCTGGGCGGTGCTGCACGGCGTGGTCGCGCTGCGGCTGGGCAACCCCAAGTACGGTTGGTCGAAGAATTTCAGCGAGGTTGCGCTGGAGACGGTGCTGCGCGGACTGGTCCGCCCCGCCCTGGCCCGCAACGGAAAAGGCCCGTCGTGAAGAAGACACGCATCGCACTCACTCTGTCGCTCGCCGCTGCGCTCGCGCTGGGCTGCTCGGGAAAGAAGCAGGAGAAGGCCGTCGCCGCGCCCAACGTGTCGCTGGGCGACGCGACCGCGGTAGACATCGACGACCGCATCGAGGCGACGGGCGAGCTGGTGTCTCCCAACCACGCGAAGATCGCGGCCGAGGTCGGCGGGCGAATCACTTCGCTGTACATCAACGAGGGCCAGCCCGCGCACGCCGGCGACCGCGTGCTCGAGATCGACCCCGAACGGCGCGAGCTCGATCTGCGCGCCGCGCGCGCCAGCAACGCCGAGGCGCAGGCGGGGCTCGCCGACCAGAAGCGCGCCGCCGAGCGCGCCGCGGCGCTGTTCAAGAAGAACGTCGCCTCGCAGGCGCAGCTCGACACGGCGCAGACCCAGCTCGAGCTGGCGCGCTCGCGCGCCGACGCGGCGGCCGCCCAGCTCGGCCAGTCCGAGCGCGCGCGCCGCGACGCCGAGGTGAAGGCGCCGTTCGCGGGCCTGATCGCGCAGCGCTTCGTCTCGGTGGGCGAGTTCGTGCAGCCCGGCACGCCGCTGTTCGAGCTGGTCGCGCTCGACCCGATCGAGGTCGAGTTCCGCGTGGCCGAGGTCGACTCCAGCCGCGTGCGCTCCGGACAGGTGGTCGACGTGCGCGTCGCGCCGTTCCCCGACGAGGTGTTCCAGGCCACGGTCACCCTCGTCTCGCCCATGATCGACCCGGCGTCGCGCACGCTGCGCGTGAAGGGCACGCTCGCGAACCCGGACGGCAAGCTGCGCCCCGGCCTGTTCGCGCGCGCAGACCTCGGCGTCGCGCACCGCGAGGCCGTGCTGATGATCCCCGACGAGGCCGTGCTCGAGCGCTCCGACGGCAAGGTCGTGTTCCGCATGGCCGGCCCAGACAAAGTCGAGCGGCGCGTGATCCAGACCGGCGCGCACAAGGGCGGCAAGGTCGAGGTCGTCGAGGGCCTGGCGAACGGCGACAAAGTCGTGACTCGCGGGCACACCGCGCTGGTCGACGGCGCGATCGTGGCGATCCGGAACCCCGACGGCAGCCTGACCGAGCCCGACGTGGCGAGCGGCGTCGCGCACGAGCCCGCGCGGACCGAGTGACATGACGTTCTCCGACATCGCGATCCAGCGGCCTGTCCTGACCTGGATGATGATGCTCGCGCTCGTGGTCGCGGGCGTGCTGGGAGTCACTCGGCTGGGCGTCGACCAGTATCCGCCCATGGAATTCCCGAACGTGATGGTGGTGGCCACGCTCGAGGGCGCGAACCCCGAGGCGATGGAGGAGGACGTGACCGACGTCCTCGAGGAGAACCTGAACACCATCGCCGGCGTGCGCGAGCTGCGCTCGACCTCGATCACGGGTATCTCGCAGATCGCCGTGGAGTTCCAGCTCGGCACCAACCTCGACCGCGCGATCCAGGACGTGCGCGACGAGGTGGGCAAGGCGCGGCGCAACCTGCCGCGCGAGGTCGAGCCGCCCACGATCAGCAAGCTCAACTTCTCGGACCAGGCGATCCTCTGGATCCCGTTCAGCTCGAACCGCTCGCCGGTCGAGACCTCGGAGTACGTGCGCCGGCACGTGAAGCCGCTGCTCGAGACGATCCCGGGTGTGGGCGGCATCCAGCTGTTCGGCCGGCGCGACCGCGCGATCCGCATCTGGGTCGACGGCGAGGCGCTGCGCTCCCGCGGGCTGGCGGCCACCGACATCATGAACGCGCTGCGGCGCGAGCACGTCGACATTCCCGGCGGGCTGGTCGAGGGCGAGCGCGTCGAGTGGACGGTGAAGACCGACGCCGAGTTCCACTCGGTCGACGCCATGGAGAAGATGGTGATCGCGCAGCGGCCCGACGCGCCGGTGCTCCTGCGCGACGTGGCGCGCGTGGAGGACGGCGAGGACGATGTGCGCGCGACCGCGCGCTTCCGCGGCATCCAGACCGTGGGCGTGGGGGTGCGCAAGCAGTCGGGCGGAAACACGGTCGCGATCTGCGACGAGGTGCAGCGCCGCTTGGATCAGCTCCGGCCGCTCCTGCCCGAAGGCATCACGATCGGCGACGGCCACGGCTTCATCGACTTCTCGCAGTCGATTCGCGAGTCGGTGTCCGAGACGGAATTCGCGCTGGTGTTCGGCGGGCTGCTCGCGGTGTTCACGGTGTTCGTCTTCCTGCGCCGCACGCGGCCCACGCTGATCGTGGCCACGGCCATCCCCGTGTCACTCATCACCACCTTCGCGCTGGTCTGGATCGCGGGCTACACGCTGAACACGATGACCCTGCTCGGCATGGCGCTGGCGATCGGCGTCGTGATCGACGACGCGATCATCGTGCTCGAGAACATCGAGCGGCACCGCGAGATGGGGAAGTCACCCATGGAGGCCGCGCGCGACGGCACGCGCCAGATCACCTTCGCCGCCACCGCGGCGACGCTTTCGGTCACGGCCGTGTTCCTGCCCGTGGTGTTCGTGCAGGGCATCATCGGCAACTTCTTGTCGGAGTTCGGGCTCACCGTCGCGGGCTCGGTGCTGATCTCGCTGTTCGTCGCGCTCACGCTGACTCCCATGCTGGCGGCGCGCGTGCCGCCGCCCAAGGAGCGCGCGCACGGCAGCATCTACCACTATCTCGAGCGCGCGTTCGAGAAGCTCGAGCAGGCTTACCGCGCCGGCCTGCGCTTCACCCTCTCGCACCAGTGGCCCACGCTGGGCTTCGCCGCGCTCTCCTTCGTCGCCATCGTGGTGATGTTCAGCCGGGTCGAGAAGGAGTTCTTCCCGCCCTCCGACCGCGGGATGTTCTTCTCCATGTTCGAGACACCGCCCGGCACGGCACTCGCCGCGACCGAGGCGATGCTCGACGTGAACGAGAAGTACGTGATGGCCCAGCCCGAGCTCGTGGGGCTGTTCGAGGCGGTGGGCCTCGGCGGTCCCGACGGTGTGCCGCGCGCGAACCGCGGGATCATGTTCGCGACGTTGAAGCCGCTGCGCGCTCGGCAGCGCCGCGTGCAGCAGATCATCGAGGACGCACGCGCCGTGCTCGAAGCCGTACCCGGGCAGAACATCAAGATCATGGACCCGTCGGTCATGCAGGCGGGCGGCGGCCAGGCGCAGTTCGAGGTCATGCTGCGCGGGAACCTTGCGCTCCAGGACCTGGACGAGGCCGCGGACAAGTTCATCGCACGGCTGCGCGCGAAGGGCGGCTTCGTCGGCATCGACAAGAGCTTGAAACTGGGCTTGCCCGAGGTGCGCGTGCTGCCCGATCGCGAGAAAGCCGCCGAGCTCGGCGTCGACGCGACCCAGCTCTCGCAAGTCGTGCAGCTCCTGATCGGCGGGCTCGAGGTCGGGCAATTCAAGGACGGCGGCCACCGCTTCGACATCCGCATGCGGCTCGACCGCCAGAACCGAGATACTCCAGACGCGATCGAGCAGCTCTACGTGCGCAGCATGGACGGCAAGCTCACCTCGCTGCGCAACCTGGTGAAGCTCGAGACGGGCGCCGCGCCCTCGGAAATCACACGCAGCAACCGGCAGCGCAGCGTCTCCGTCACTGCGAACCTCACCCCCGACAAGAAGCTCGGCACCGCGATCGAGGACGCGTTCGCGGTGGGCAAGGAGGTCCTGCCCGAGGACATCACGCTGGGACTGTCGGGCTCGGCGCAGTCACTCCAGGAGAGCGGCAAGCAGTTCCTGCTGGCCGTGGGCCTGGGTCTCCTGGTCATCTACATGGTGCTGGCCGCGCAGTTCGAGAGCCTGGTGCACCCGCTCACCGTCATGCTCGCCGTGCCGTTCGCGATGGTCGGGGCGCTGGGCGGCCTGCTCCTGACTCACAACACGATCAACCTGTTCAGCATGATCGGCATCCTGCTGTTGTTCGGGCTGGTGACCAAGAACTCGATCCTCCTGGTCGACTACGCCAACCAGCTGCGCGCCGAGGGCCTCGACAAGGTCACCGCCATGAGCCGCGCTGCGCCGATCCGCATGCGGCCGGTGCTGATGACCGGCGTGGCGATGATCTTCGGCGTGCTGCCCGCCGCGTTCGGCGTCGGCCCTGGCGCCGAGACACGCCAGCCGATGGCGGTCGCGACCGCGGTCGGGATGCTGTCGTCGGTGGTGTTCACGCTCCTGATCGTGCCGGTCTTCTACATCAAGCTCGACGACGGCATCGAGTGGCTGAAGCGCACGCTGCGCCGGCGCCCGTACGCCGCCGCCCCTCAGGCCCCGCGCGGCGCGTCGGAGCACACCCTGCCCCAGGCCGACAAGCCCGCCGCCTAGCCCAGGGGCGCGTTTGACCGCGCTTTCGCACTCCGGCTAGACTCCTTTTGATAACGATTATCAAAATCGGTTTCAGAGGGAGGGCCGTCGATGTCCGTCCGAGCCGTGGTGTGTTTGGGGTGGGGTTGCTGCGCGCTGTGGGCGCTCGCGGGCGCGCCGCCGGCCTGCGCCGACCCGCCGGCGCCCGCGCCCGCCGCGAGTGACCGCGACGTCGCGCGCGACGACGAGATCGCGGACCTGAAGCGCCAGCTCTCGACCGTGGTCGACGAGGTCGAGAAGCTGCGGGCCCAGGTGGCCGCGCCCGAGCAGGAGACCGAGCTCAAGGCGCAGAACGGCTTCGGTCCCGCGGCCGCCAAGGTCTACTCGATCGCCAAGGGTGTCTCGATCGGCGGCTACGTCGAGGGTCACTACGGCTTCAAGGACATGGGCGACGCGCGCGGCGACAACGAGGCGAACCTCGACCGCGAGGTCTTGTATCTCGGCTACAAGTTCAACGACTGGATCGCCTGGACCTCGGAGATCGAGTTCGAGAACGCGACCACCGAAGAGAACGGCTCGGTCACGGTCGAGTTCTCGACGCTGGACTTCATGTTCAAGCCCGAGATCAACGCGCGCGTCGGCGTGCTGCTCTTGCCGATGGGCATCCTGAACGAGGTGCACGAGCCGCCCTTCTACTACTCGACCTTCAAGCCGCAGGTCGAGACCGCGATCATTCCCACCACCTGGTCGGACTACGGAGCCGGCGTGTACGGCCGCATCGGCGAACAGCTCAGCTACCGCGTGTATCTCGTCGACGGCCTGAACGCGCAGGGCTTCGAGAGCGGCGGCATTCGCGAGGGCCGGCAGGCCGCGAGCGAGGCGCTCGCGAACGATCTCGCGTTCGTGGGCCGGCTCGAGTGGGAGCCGCTCGCGGGCCTGTCACTCGGCACCTCGTACTATCAGGGCAACTCGGGTCAGAACCAGAAGATCGACGTGCTGGGCAGCGAGCAGAAGCTGCCCAAGGCACCGGTCTCGATCTGGGAGCTGCATTCGATCTACCGCTGGCAGGGGCTGACCCTGCGCGCGCTGTACGCGCAGTCGCACATCGGCAACGCGGGTGAGTTGTCGAGCCTGTTCAGCGCCGCGGACCACGACGAGCCGGTGATCTCGAGCCGCATGTTGGGCGGCTACGGCGAGGTCGCGTATGATGTCATGCCGCTGCTGTCGCCCGGCTCGGAGATGTCTCTCGAGCCGTTCTTCCGCTGGGAGTATCTCGACACACAGAACAACGTCCCGTCCGGCTTCGTCGCGGATCGCCAGTGGAAGCAGCGCGTGTACGTGCCCGGCATTCAGTTCAAGCCGATCCCGAACGTCGTGCTGAAGCTCGACTATCGCAACGTCGACGACTTTGCCGGGAAGGTGGGGGATCAGGTCGACCTTGGCTTCGGGCTGGTGTTCTAGCCTCGCGCTCTGTCTCGTGCTCGCGGCGGGCCCGGCGCGTGCGACCGTCTACGCGACGCAGGACGCGGCGCTGCACGACGCCTTCCCCGACGCCGACGCGATCGAGGCCAAGAGCTACGTGCTCGACGACGCGCAGGTCGAGCGCGTGCGCCAGCTTGCCGAGACCGAGGTCGACCGCAAGCTGTGGACGATCCACACCGCGCGGCGCGCGGGGCAGACGCTGGGCTACGCGCTGCTCGACCTGCGCACCGTGCGCACGCTGCCCGAGGCGCTGCTGGTCGTGCTGACTCCCGAGGGCACGGTGCGTTCGCTGCGCATCCTGGCCTTCCACGAGCCGGCCGAGTTCCAGCCGCCGCCGCGCTGGCTCGCGCTGTTCGAGGGCCGCAAGCTCGACGACGAGCTCAAGCTCAAGCGCGGCATCCAGCAGATCACGGGCGCCACGCTGTCGTCGCAGTCGGTGACTCGCGCGGTGCGCACGGCGCTCGCGCTGTACCAGGTGCTGATCCAGAAGCCCGCGGGGGGGTGAGTCGATGCGCTTCGTGGTCTCGGGCGAGATGAGCCGGAACCGGCTGTTGCAGGTGATCGTGCTGCTCTACTCGCTGTACGTCGCGCTGCTCTGGGTCACGAACGCCCTGCTCTACTTCTCCAAGATGTCGCTCACTCCGGCGTCGGTGGTGAGCTACTACCTGGGCTCGGAGCAGGCCTTCACCGAGCCGCGCAGCTATCTCGGCATGCTCGAGATCTCGCACTTCCACCTGTTCGCGATGGGCATGCTGCTCATGGTGCTCACGCACCTGGTGTTGTTCGTGCCGCTTGGCAACCGCACCAAGATTGCGCTCGTCGTGACTCCCTTCCTGTCGGCGCTGCTCGACGAGGGCTCGGGCTGGCTGGTGCGCTTCGTGTCTCCGGGCTTCGCCTGGGCGAAGATCGCCGGCTTCCTGGCGCTCCAGGGCAGTCTGGCGGCGCTGGTCGGGCTCGCGGTCTGGTCGGTGCTGTCGGGCACCTCCGACAACTACCGCAGCGGCGAGAACGGCGCGGAGCTCGACGACGACGAGGAGCTCGATTGAGGCGCGGCGCGCGCGCGGCCGCGCTCGCGGCGTGTCTGGCGTGCGCCCGGCCCGAGCCCCTGCCCGATGCGCGCGTGGTGTGTCCCGCCATGGTCTCCGACGGCCAGTACCGCATGGGCACGGTGCTCGAGATCAGCCTGTGCGCGCCGGACCGCGCCACGGGC
>Ga0335084_10006711_pt1 | contig 11451 bp, 8 predicted proteins | sample Lox_Sample_44_FD_206721 | JGI IMG/M metagenome (GOLD analysis project Ga0335084, IMG submission 206721) | Soil microbial communities from Loxahatchee National Wildlife Refuge, Florida, United States - Lox_Sample_4.4 | ecosystem: Environmental > Terrestrial > Soil > Wetlands | place: USA: Florida...
CCCGACCGATGTCGCCGTTCGACCGCCGTGGTCGGGCGCGTCCAGCTCCGCCAGGACGTCGCGGATGGTCTGGTACCGCGCGGCCGGATCGGGCGCGAGACACTTCGTGACAAGTGCGTCGAGCCAGGCGGGAATCGTCGGATCGATCGACCGGACGGGCGGCGGCGCCTGGCGGATGCGGTCCATCAGCTCGGCCACGGCGGTGCTCGCGCCGGTCTGCCGACGGCCGAGCAGCATGTCGTTGAGGATCAGGCCGAACGCATAGATATCCGCGCGTTGATCGACGGCCTCCCCGCGCGCCTGCTCCGGCGCCATGTACTCGATCGTCCCGACGCCGCCGCCGACCGTCATCGTCATGCCGGCCGTCGTCGAGCGCGCGATGCCGAAATCCATGATCAGCGCGCCGTCGTCGGCGTCGATCATGATGTTGGCGGGCTTCAGATCGCGATGCACGACCCCGGCGTCGTGCGCCGCGGCGAGCCCCGCGCCGATCTGACGCGCGATCGACAACACGCGGTCGACCGGCAGCCGTCCTTCTTTCCTCAGGATCGTCGCGAGGTCCGACCCCTGGACGTACGGCATCGTGATGTAGGTGATGCCGTCGATCTCGCCCAGGTCATGGATGCGGACGACGTTCTTGTGGGTGACCGACCGCGCGAGCAGCAGCTCGCGTTTGAAGCGGCGCTCGAGCAGTTGCGCGGCGTCGGCGTCGGGCGCGGCCTGCGGCCGGATGATCTTCACGGCGACCGCGACCTCGAGCGTGCGGTCCCACGCCTGATAGACCGCGCCCATGCCGCCCGCGCCGAGCAGCCGGATGATGTGGTACCGGGTGCCGAAATTCTGGCCCGGGCTCAGGAAACCCTGGCCGTCGGTGCGCGCCGGCCCGCCGGGCGGTCCCGTTCCAGGGTCAGAGGGCACCGGGGTCGCCGCGCCAATCGGGGGTCCGCCCAGCTGCGTTTCTTCCCCCGCGGGATGCGAGAGCATCGTCGCGCCTTCGATCGGCGCGCCGCAGACGACGCAGGCGCCGTTCTGCGGGGGCGCCTTGCTACCACAGCGAGGGCAAGCCATGCCGAGGGACCGCCCCGGATTATCCATTGCCGGGGATGAGGGGCACAACGCCAGGCGACGGGATCGTGATCGGGGCGACCAGTCTGTCCGCCGGCCCGTCGGGGCGGCTGCCGGGGCCGGGCGTCGCTCCCGATCACTCGCGGGGTTTCCCCGTTACGGAAGTGGCACCCGTTTTGCCGTTCTGTCGGTGGGTGCGACGCACGAATTCTCCACTAAGGCTCGCCGCAACCGCCCCCCCGGCGCCGAAGCCTGTCACCGTGCTCATGGTCGAGGACTCTGAGGACGACGCCCAGCTCCTCCTGGTCGAGCTGCGTCGGCAGGGGTTCGCGCCGACCGGGGTGCGCGTCGAAACGGGGCCGGCCCTGCAGGCCGCGCTTGGCACCCGCTCGTGGGACGTCGTCATCTCCGATCACAACATGCCGAGCTTCAGCGGCGACGAAGCGCTGAAGATCGTCAAGCAGCTGGCGCCCGAAGTGCCGTTCATCGTGGTCTCGGGCACGCGCGGCGAGGAGCACGCGGTGGACGTGATGCGCGCCGGCGCCAGCGACTTCATCGTCAAGACCCGCCTGCATCGCCTCGCGCCCGTGGTCGAGCGCGAGCTCCAGGAATCTGAGCTGCGCGCCGAACAGCGCCGGACCGAAGCGGCGCTTGCGGCGTCGCAGACGCAGCTCCGGCACGCGCAGCAGCTCGAGGCGCTCGGCCGGTTCGCCGGCGGCGTCGCGCACGACTTCAACAATCTGATGGCGTCGATCCTGACGTACGCGGACATCGTGCTGAAGGGTCTGCCCGCCGAGGACGGGCGCCGCGCCGATCTCGAGGAGATCAAGCGCGCGAGCACGCGCGCCGCGGACCTGACGCGACAGCTGCTGGCGTTCAGCCGCCGGCAGGTGCTCAAGCGATCGGTCGTGGACATCAATCAGGTGATCGCGGGCGTCGAGCGGCTGCTGCAGGGACTGGTGGGGCGATCGGTCGCGATCGACGTGCGGCCACACCGCCAGCTCTGGACCGTGAGCGGCGATCCGGCGCAGATGGAACAGGTGCTGATGAACCTGGCGGCCAACGCGCGTGACGCCATGCCGTTTGGCGGCACGCTGACCATCAGCACGTCGAACGTCGTGATGTCGGCGACGGAGGACTCGCCGCGCCCGGTCACGCCGGGCGAGTACGTCCGCCTCGAGGTGCGCGACTCGGGCAGCGGCATCCCGTCGGACGTCCTGCCGAAGATATTCGAGCCGTTCTTCACGACCAAGGCCGAGGGCAAGGGCACGGGCCTCGGGCTGGCCATGGTGTACGGCGTCGTGCAGCAGAGCGGCGGCTTCATCTTCGTGGACAGCGCGCCCGGCGAGGGCGCCGTCTTCACGATTTATCTGCCGCGGATCAAGGATCGCAACGAAGGCGCCGAGCCGGCCTGACGGCGGACGGAGTCATGCCCCGCTTTCTCCGATGGTCCACCTATCGGTTCCGCACGAAGCTGCTGATTGTCGTCGCTCTGCCTCTGCTGCCGCTGGCCGCCTTCTGGTCGATCACGGCCGTCACGCTCTACCGCCAGAGCACGCCCGGCAATAACGCGTCGCGCAATCTCGTCGTGCAGGCCGCGCTGGCGCACGTCTACAGCACGCTGCTCGACGCGGATGCAGGTGTCCGCGACTTCGTGCTGACCGAGAACCCGGATGCGGAAGCCCGGTACGAGGAGGCCGTCGCGCGCCTGCCGGCGACGCTCGGCGCCCTCGACAGCGCCGTGATCGACCCCGCCCAGCGCTCGTCGCTCACGGCCCTCAACGCCAAGGTCGCGGAGGAACTGGCGCTCTTGACGCGCCTGCCGGCGCGCTCGATCCCGGGCGAGCCCTTCTTCAGCGAGCGCGGCGCGTTCGATCGAAGCAAGGCGCTGCTCGACGACGTGCGGACGATCGTGATCACCATGGAACGGCGGCAGGCCTCGCTCGCCGAAACGCACGTGGAATCGACCGAGCGCGCCGAGGGCGTGCTGTTCATGATCCTGCTGGCCGGATCGATCGTCTGCGCCGCGGGCGGCGTCATGGCGGCGCTCGTCGTCGCGGGCAGCGTGAGCCGCCGCATCGGACGACTCGCGCGGACCGCCGACCAACTGGCACAGGGCGAGGCGATCGAAGCGGGGCCCGCCGGCAAGGACGAAATCGATCAGCTCGACCAGCGGTTTCACGAAGCCGCGTGCCTGCTGCGCGAGCGCGAGAACGAGCTGCGCGCCCGCACCGAGGAGCTCGAGACGGCGAACCGGGAGCTCGAGGCGTTCAGCTACTCGGTCTCGCACGACCTGCGCGCGCCGCTGCGCGCGATCGACGGCTTCAGCCAGTTGATCGAGCAGGAGCAGGGCGGCCAGCTCGACGAGTGCAGCCGCGACGCGCTGCAGCGCGTCCGCGCCGCCGCCCAGCGGATGGGCGTCCTGATCGACGAGCTGCTGAAGCTGTCGCGCCTCACGCGCAGCGACCTCAGACGCGAGCGGCTCGACCTTGGCGCCGCCGCGGCGGGCATCGTCGACGACCTCTCGCGCCGCCAGCCGTCCCGCGCCGTCGACGTGCACATCGAACCCAACCTGTTCGTCGACGCGGACCCGCACCTCGTCCGCATCGCGCTGCAGAATCTGATCGACAACGCCTGGAAGTACACGGCGCGGACGCCGCGGGCGCGCATCGACATCGGGTCCTCGCCCAACGGCTCCGCCCGGGTGTTCCACGTCCGCGACAACGGCGCGGGCTTCGACATGAAATACGCGAACAAGCTGTTCGGCGCGTTTCAGCGCCTCCACTCGGATCGGGACTTCGAGGGCACCGGCGTGGGCCTCGCCATCGTGCAGCGCGTCGTCCACCGCCACGGCGGCAAGATCTGGGCAAACGGCGTCGTCGACGCCGGCGCCGCGTTCTACTTCACGCTCGAGCCCGAAATCTCGGAGCACGCATGACTGCCAAGCACATCCTCCTCGTGGAAGACAATCCCGACGACGTCGAGCTGACGCTGCGGGCGTTCCGGCGCAGCGAGATCGTCAACTCGATCCACGTCGTGCGGGATGGCCGCGAGGCGCTCGACTGGCTGCATGGCGCGGCCTCCGAAATGCCCGGCGGGCTGCCGACCGTCATCCTGCTCGACCTGCACCTGCCGAAGATCGACGGGCTCGAGGTCCTGAGACGCATCCGCGCCGATTCACGGACCAGCCTCCTGCCGGTCGTCATCCTCACGTCGTCGGACGAGCCGTCGGATCTGCTGGATGGCTACCGGCTCGGCGCCAACTCCTTCGTCCGCAAGCCGGTCGCATTCGCCGACATGATCGAGGCCGCACGGCAGATCGGCCGCTACTGGCTCGGCCTCAACGAGGTGCCGAGCGCGCTGCCGTTCCGGCGGGTGACGGCCTAGATCCGACGACTCGCTGTAAGATTTCCGTCAGTCTCGATGGCCAGATGGATCCTGATCGCGCTCGGGGCGATCGTTGCCGCGCCGCAGACGACGCCCGCACCGAAGGGGCCCCCCGCGGCGCCGGCGTTCGCCGACCTCGGCGCGCTGATGCTCGCGCTGCCGTCGCCGGCGGCACCGCGGCTCGACGAGGCGCGCGCCCAGTGGTTCGTGGCACCGCCGCTCGCCTGCCTCGACGACCTGCAGCCGCGGCCGACGTCCCGGCCGTACTTCTGGGAGGCGACGTTCAAACCGGTTGACGGGTACGACAAGATCCGCGCCTTCTACGGCTGCGGCGACTGGCACTCCGCCGTCAATGCGACGTGGACGATCACGCGCATCCTCAGGCAGTTCCCCGCGATCTCGACGGGCCGGTTGATTCGCGAGAAGCTCGACGACCACCTCGGCCAGTCGAACTTCGAAGGCGAGCTCGCGTACTTCAAGGAGGCGGGGGCGTTCGAGCGGCCCTACGGCTACGTGTGCCTGCTCGCGCTCCACGCGGAGCTGCAGACGTGGGACGACCCGCAGGCCGCGCAGTGGGCCGGACACGTCGCGCCCCTGTCGCATTATTTTTCCGAGCAGCTGATCGCGTATCTGAAGGATCTCGACCGGCCGGTGCGCACCGGCGGGCAGACGAACACGGCCACCGTGCTGCTGGCGATGATTGACGCGGCCGAGACGCTGCACGACTACGCGCTGCGCGCGGCGGCGATCGACTACGCGAAGAAGGCCTACACGAAGGACACCGCGTGCGCCACCGACACGGAGCCCACGGCGGGCGATCTGGCCTCGCCCTGTCTGGCCGAGGCCGTGGTGATGGGCCGCGCGCTCGATCGTGCGGCGTTCGTGCCGTGGCTCGACGCTTTCCTGCCGCCGGCGTTTTCGTCCAGATTCGCGCCGCTCCTCACGACGAACGTCGTGGCGCCGCAGCGCCAGGCCGGCGCCGGGGCGGCGCCTCCTGAACGCCAGGGTGGCGGCGCCGCGGCCGCCGGGCCGGAACGCCTGGGTGGAGCGGACCGAGCTGGCGGCGCGGGCGCCGGAGGCGGTCCGGGCCGCGGCGGGCGCGGAGGCGGCGCCGGGCGCGCCGCGCCGATCGCCCTCGCGTTCTCGCGAAGCGATGCGTTCGCGCGGCTCGCGGGCGCGCTGCCCGAGAACGACCCGCGTGTCCCGGTGTTTCGCCGCCTCGCCGTCATCCACGCCGATATTGGCGCGCGCGCGCTCGCCGATCCGGCGGCCCTCGACGCGCCCTGGCTCGGCGCCTACGGCATTCGCGTCCTGTCGCCCTCGAAGTAGGAGGCACCGATGAGAGGCCGATTCGTGGTGATCGTGATGACGCTCTCGGCGGGCACCGCCGTCCTCGGCGCATCGCAGCAGGCCGCGCCGTCCGGCGGTCCGACGGCGGCGCCCGTGCCGGCGTTCGCCACGCTCGATGCGTTCTACAACTCGCTGCCGCCCATCACGCCGCCGGCGTTCGACACCACCGAAGCGACGTGGCTCGCGGCCATGCCGCTCGCCTGCCTCGACCGCCCCCAAGCGCGGCCGGCGACCCGGCCCTACCTCTGGGAGGCGACCTACACGCCCGTCGCCGACTACGACAGGAGCCGCGCGTTCTACGGCTGCTTCGATTGGCACTCCGCGGTGAACTCGACGTGGGCGCTCGTCAAAGTCATCAAGACGTTCCCGGAGTTCTCGACGCAGCACCTCATCCGTCAGAAGCTCGACGCCCACCTGGGCAAGTCGAACATCGAAGGCGAGGTCGCGTACTTCAAGGAGGCCGGCCAGTTCGAGCTGCCGTACGGCTACGCCTGGATTCTCAAGACGCAGGGCGAGCTGCTCGGCTGGCAGGACCCGGACGCGCAGAAGTGGTCCGCCAACCTCGCGCCGCTCGCCGCGCTCATGTCGGAACGCCTGGTGCAGTACTTCAAGGACACCGCGCGGCCGAACCGCACCGGCGTCCACCCCAACACGGCGCTCGCGATGCACCTGATGCTCGACTACACCGAGATCGCGAAGGACGGGGCGCTGCGCGCCGCCATCGTCGATGCGTCGAAGCGCTACTTTGCAGAGGACACCAGCTGCAAGACCGCTTCGGAGCCCGGCGCGAGCGACTTCCTCTCGCCGTGTCTCGCCGAAGCCACGATCATGAGCCGGCTGCTCGATCGCGCCGCCTTCGTCGCCTGGCTCGACACCTTCCTGCCCGCGCTGCAGTCCGCCGAGTTCAGACCGCTCGCCGAGCCGTCGGATCCGGATCTCATGACGCATCCGGAACGGCTCGCGACCAAGTCGCACGTCATCGGGCTCGCGTTCATGCGCGCCGAAGCGATGAACAGGATTGCCGCGGCGCTGCCGCCCGGCGACCTCCGGGCGCTCACGCTTCGTCGACTGTCAGCGAGGCACGCACAGATGGGCTTGCGGGCCGAAGAAGCCGCTGGCTACTACGGCTCGCACTTCCTCGGGGCGTTCACGATCTTGTATCTGCTGACGGTGACACAGAGTCATTGAGTCCCCTGCATCGCGACCATCGGATCGACGCGCATCGCGCGCCGCGCCGGCACGTAGCACGCCAGGACCGCGACGACGAGCAGCACGGCCGCCGTCGCCAGGTAGCTCACCGGATCGGACGGCTCGATCTCGAACAGCATCGTCCGGACGATGCGGGACAGCGCGAGCGCGGCCGCGATGCCGACGGCAACGCCAATGAGCGCGAGCAGCATCCCCCCGCCGACGACCATCGCCAGCACCTGTGCGGGCCGCGCGCCAATCGCCATGCGCAAGCCAATTTCGCGCGTACGCTGGCTCACGGTATAGGCCACGACGCCGTAGAGGCCGACGGCGGCCAGGAACAGCGCGACCGCCGCGAACAGCGCGAGCAATAGCATGGAAAACCGTCGCTGGGCGACGGAGTCGCTGACGATCGTCGCGAGCGGGCTCAGCGAGTAGGCCGGCAGCGCCGCATCGATCTCGCGCACTGCCTGGCGGACCGGTCCCGCGAGCGCCGCCGGATCGCCGCCCTTCCCGCGCGCCAGCACCCACATCGTGCTGAAGTCATCCTGCATCATCGGCACGTACATGGTCGGATCGGCTGTCGCGTCGAGGCCGTCGTAGCGCATGTTGCCGACGACGCCGACGATGTCGTAGAAGCCCTGCGTGCCATTGCCGATGTCCAGGCCCTGGCCGATCGGATCTTCGTTCGGGAAGTACTTCTTCACGAAGGCTTCGTCGACGATGGCGACGTGCTGGCCGCGGTCGGAATCGGCGGCGGTGAACGCGCGTCCGCGGACCAGCGGCACCGACAACGTCTCGAAGTACCGCGGGCCGATCGCGCGGTAGTGGGCCGACGCGCCCTCGCCGGGCTTGGCGGGCGCGCGCCCGCGGACGTCGAACGAGAGGAAGTAGCCGCCGCGCATCGGCAACGTCTGCACCACCGCGGCCGCCTGCACGCCCGGAAGGGCTTCGAGCTTCTCGAGCAGGCGGTTGAAGAACGTGTGATGCGTCTCGGGCGTCGCATACGACGCCCCGGGCAGCGACACCTGAAACACGAGCACGCGTTCAGGGTCGAATCCGGGATCCACGTTGACGAGCTTGTCGAAGCTGCGCAGCAGGAGCACCGCGCCGGTGAGCAGGACGATTGAGAGCGCGACCTCCGCGACGAGCAGACCGCTGCGCACCCAGCGGCCGCCGGCTGTCGTCGACGATCGGCCGCCTTCCTTGAGCACGCCGGCGACACCCGAGCGCGACGCCTGCCATGCCGGCGCGAGGCCAAAGATCACGCCGGTGAGAATCGACGCAAGCGCCGCGAACGCGAGCACGGTGCTGTCGATCCGCACGTCGGCGACGCGCGGAATGCTGCCGGCGCTCAGCGTCTGAATGGGCGTGAGCGCGAGATACCCGAGCCCCAGGCCCAGGCCGCCGCCAAGAGCCGCGAGCACCAGGCTCTCTGAGAGCATCTGGATGACGAGCCGCCGTCGGTCCGCGCCGAGCGCCGTCCGAATCGCGATCTCCTTCTCGCGGACCGACGCGCGCACGAGCAGCAGGTTGGCGACGTTGGCGCAGGCGATCAGCACGACGACGCCAACCGCGCCGAAGAGGGTCAGCAATGCGGGCCGGATCGCGCCGACGATCTGCTCCTGCAGCAGGACGACCTTCGCGGATTCATTCGCGCTCGATTCGGGATACTGCGTCGCGAGCCGTTCGGCGATCGCTTTCATCTCGACGCCTGCGCGATCGAGCGTGACGCCCGGCTTCATCCGCGCGACAACCCCTAGAAAATGGCCGCCGCGACTGGCGTTGGCCGGGTTCAGGGCGAGCGGGCGCCAGAATTCCGGCGTGCGCGTCGGGAAGTAGAACTCCGCGGGCATCACGCCGATGATCGTCACGGGCACGCCGTTCAACGTGATCGATCGGCCGATCACGCCCGGATCGCCGCCAAAGCGCTGCTGCCACATGCTGTGGCTCAACACGACGACGGCCGGCGCGCCCGGCTTGTCCTGCTCGGCCGTGAACGTCGTCCCGAGCTGCGGCGGCACGCGAAGCAGCGGAAAGAGGTCCCACGAGACCTGCATGCCCTGGATGCGCTCGGGGCCGCTCGGGCCCGCGAGGGTCGCGCTCGTCGTGGTGTAGGCCGCCACGTGGTCGAAGACGCTGTTCTGCTGGCGCCAGTCGAGGAACGAGGCCGGCGCGACCGAGAAGAGGCCGTACTGCGGGACGATTTCGTGCACCCGCACCAGAGCGTCCGAATCCGGATATGGCAGCGGCCGGAGCAGGACGCCGTTCACGACGCTGAACATCGCCGTCGTCGCCCCGACGCCAAGGGCGAGCGTCAACACCGCGACGAACGTGAAACCGGGCGCCTTGCGCAGCTGGCGCAATGCATAGCGGGCGTCGTTGAAGGCATGAGCGAGCATGGATACTAAGACGAACAGGACTGCACGGACGTTGGTGTCGGGCGCCGAGTGCCTAATGCCTGGTGCCTGACGATCGAAGGCTCCTGAACGCCGAGTTGAGCACCGACGCGAGGCGCACGCCGGCGAGCTCGAGCTGGTGGTCGATCGCGAGACGCGCGTTGTTCTGATATTCCTTGTCGAGCGCGACGACCTGCGTCGGAGGCGGCGGCGCCCCGGGTGAGAATCCCGGATACGCGTACGCGTACTGCACCGCGATCTGATGCGACGCTTCAGCCCACGCGGTGAAGTCGATCGGCGCGCCCATCACCTGCTGGGACTGGTACTCGGCCGTCAGCATGTCGAGGTACTTGGTCTCGTCCGTCTCGCGGTCGGCGATGATCCGCGCGTCCCAGACGCCGTGCAGATTCAGGCGCACGCCCGGCGGGGGCGGCGGCTCGCCGGCGACCGTCACGAACACGTCGTTGCCGCCGCGATCGTGGTTGTCGATGCAGTGCAGCGGCTGGTGCAGATCGCCCATGAGGTGGATGATCCACTTCAGGGCCTCGGCGCGCCTCTCTTTCGCGAGCGTCGCGTCGGTCAGGTCGTGCCGCGCGCGTTCGAGCTCCGCGAGAATGCAGTCGCCCCGGGGCGTCGGCTTGCAATCGCGGACCGCCAGGTAGTTGAGCTGGTCGTACGGAATGTCCACGAAGTGCCAGTTGTAGGTCTCCGGACGCTGCGACCGGACCTCGTCCGCCCACGTCGAGACGGCGACGAAATCCTCCGCGCCGAGCAGGTCCTGCGTCGCCTTCTTCGCTTCCGGCGTCAGCCGCCCGAGCGCGATCTTCGCGACGATGTGATGACCCTCCGGCCCCCAGGTGTGGACGACCGGTGACCACAGACAGGCGACGGCCAGCCCCAGCCCGGGCAGGGATAACGTGCGCTTCACCACGCGGATTATACGGGTACGTCCGGCACGTCGCGTCCGTCGGGTCCAGGAACGCCCTCTCGCGTGTCAGCGTATCTATCTGGCGTTACACTCAGCATGAGAGGTGTCCCTGTGGTTCGACGACTTTTCACTCTGACCACTCTGGTGGTCCTGGCCGGTGGCGCAGCGGCGTCCAGTCTGCACGCCCAGACGCCGCCGCTGCCGACGATCGATCAAGTTCTGGACAAGTACATCGCCGCAGCCGGCGGCCGCGCGGCCATCGAGAAGATCACGTCGGCGGCCGCGAAAGGGACGATTCAAATCCCGGACGTGGGCATCAGCGGCACGATCGAGCTCTATCAGAAGGCGCCCGACAAGGCGCTGACGGTCGCCGAGTTCAGCGGGATGGGCGGTCAGCGGCAGGGCTTCGACGGCACGGTTGGATGGACCCAGGACGATCAGAACGGCCTGCGCCAGCTCGACGGCGCCGAGCTGGCCGACGTCAGGCGCAGCGCCATCCTGGGGCGCGAGCTGAAGATGAAGACGATCTACCCGACGATGACGGTGAAGGCTCGCGAGAAAGTCGGCACGCGGGACGCCTTCCTCGTCGAAGCCGTCCCCGCCGACGGCGCGGCGGCGCGGCTCGACTTCGACGCGGAATCCGGCTTGCTCCTGCGCCAGGTCGCCACCCGCCAGACCTCGCAGGGTCCCCTCGAGGTCGAAGTGACCTTCGACGACTACCGTGAGGTGGACGGCGTCAAACGCGCGTTCACGATCCGCCAGGCCACGGCGATGTTCACGGCGATGATTCAGCTGACCGAGGTCAAGCAGAACGTCCCGATCGACGACGCGATCTTCAAGATCCCGAAGGGCGACTGATCGCGCGGCCCGCCGGGGCGTCGTCGTCCGGCCCCGTCGTCGAGGCTATGGACATTTTGTCCACAGTGCGATAGCGTCGGGCCATGCCCGACGCCTGGCGCGCCGAGACGTTCCTTCCGCTCGCGACCGACGCGCTGTTGATCCTCCTCACGCTGGCCTCACGGCCCCAGCACGGCTACGGCATCATCCGCGACGTCGAGGTCCGCTCGGCGGGCGGGAGCGTCCTGCAGACCGGCGCGCTGTACCGGATGCTCCGCCGCCTGCTGCGCGACCTCC
>Ga0335084_10006712_pt1 | contig 11451 bp, 8 predicted proteins | sample Lox_Sample_44_FD_206721 | JGI IMG/M metagenome (GOLD analysis project Ga0335084, IMG submission 206721) | Soil microbial communities from Loxahatchee National Wildlife Refuge, Florida, United States - Lox_Sample_4.4 | ecosystem: Environmental > Terrestrial > Soil > Wetlands | place: USA: Florida...
TAGAGGAGCGCCACGGCTTCGCCGGGGCGCTCCGAACGTTGGGGGTGTGGGGGCCATGTCGGGGCCCCCACGTCGATGAGACTCGACATCATCACGCTGTTCCCGGGGATGGTGGAGCCGGTCGTCTCGGAGTCGATCCTGGGCCGCGCGCGCGCGCGCGGGCTCGTTGACATCCGGGTGGTCAATCTCCGAGACTACGCGGAGGGCAAGCACCGCGTCACCGACGACTACCAGTTCGGCGGCGGCGGCGGGATGGTGCTGAAGCCCGAGCCCCTGTTCGCGGCCGTCGAGGCGCTGCGCACGCCGACGGCGCGGGTGGTCCTGACGGATCCGCGCGGCCGCCGCTTCACGCAGCCGGTGGCGGCCGAGCTGGCGCGGGTGCCGCACCTGATCCTCCTGGCCGGACGGTACGAGGGCGTGGACGAGCGCGTGGGCGCCGGGCTGGCCGACGACGTGATCTCGATCGGCGACTACGTGCTGACCGGCGGCGAGCTGCCGGCGCTGGTGGTGGCCGACGCGGTGATCCGGCTGCTGCCGGGCGCGCTGGGCGCCGAGGGCGCGGCCGAGCGCGAGTCGTTCGCGAGTGGGCTGCTGGAGCCGCCGCAGTACACGCGGCCCGAGGAGTTCCGCGGCGCGCGGGTGCCGGCGGTGCTGCTCTCGGGCGATCACCCGCGCATCGCGCGGTGGCGCCGGGTGCAGGCGCTGTGGCTGACGTGGAAGCACCGGCCGGATCTGCTGGCGACGGCGACGCTGGACGCCGGGGACCGCGGCTGGATCGAGCGATTCGAGCGCGGGGAGACCCCGCCGACCGACGAGGCTCCCTGACGGGGCAAGGAGAAGGAAGGGCCATGGATGCGATTCGACTGGTCGAGGCCGCGCAGCTGAAGAAGGACCGCCAGGGCTTCGCCCCCGGCGACCAGGTGCGCGTGCACGTGAAGGTCATCGAGGGCGAGAAGGAGCGCACGCAGATGTTCGAGGGCACCGTCATCCGCCGCCGCGGCGAGGGCGCGCGCGCCTCCTTCACGGTGCGGCGCATCTCCTACGGCGTGGGCGTCGAGCGGACGTTCCCGCTGCACTCGCCGCGCATCGAGCGCGTCGACGTGGTGCGGCGCGGCCGCGTGCGGCGCTCGAAGCTCTACTACCTGCGCGACCTCGCGGGCAAGGCGGCGCGCCTCAAGGAGAAGCGCGCCGGCGCCGTGCCCGCCACCGCCGCCCCCCCCGAAGAGCCAGCGTAGCCGCTCCCGGCGTGCCGACCGCGGCGCCGTACCGGTACGAAGCTCAGGCCTGGCGCACGGGCCTGAGCCGGATCGCCGGCGTCGACGAGGCCGGGCGCGGGCCCCTGGCGGGGCCCGTGGTGGCCGCCGCTGTCGTCATCGCGCCCGACCGCCGCATCAAGGGGCTCTGCGACAGCAAGCTCCTGCCCGCCGACAAGCGCGAGGCGCTGTTCGCGGTGATCCAGGAGCGCGCGGTGGCCGTCGGCGTCGGCGTCGTGGACCACCTCACCATCGACCGCATCAACATCCTGGAAGCCACGCGCGTGGCCATGATGCAGGCGCTGGCCGGGCTGGCGGTCGTCCCCGAGCTGGTGATCACCGACTTCGTCAACCTGCGCGCGTGCCCCTGCCCGCAGCGCAACCTGGTGGACGGCGACGCGCGCTGCGCCACCGTGGCGGCGGCGTCCATCATCGCCAAGGTGACGCGCGACCGGCTGATGCGCGCGCTGGACGCCGAGTATCCCGCCTATGGCTTCGCGAAGCACAAGGGCTACGCCACGCCCGAGCACGTCGCCGCCATCGACCGTCACGGCCTCTGCCCGTTCCACCGCCGCTCGTTCGTCAGCGCCTGGCGCCAGGGCGAGCTGTTCGCGATGAAGGTCCCGGTCGAGGACTAGCCTCAGGCGTCCATCCGGCGCTCCTCCAGATCGAGCTCGCGCTCGAGCTCGCGCAGCACCTGGTCGTTGATCTCCCCCTCCGCGCGCAGGCGCAGCAGCGCCTCGCGCTCGGCGTCGATCACCGTGCGGCGGATCTCGCGGTGCTCGATCAGCTCCTGGTCCTCGCCGTCGCCGGCGGGGTCGAGCTGGCGCTCGACGTGCTCGGAGCGGTGGCGGTACGTCTCGCGCAGCTGGTCGAGGAGCGGGTGGTGGCCCGGCCACACCGGGTAGAGCTGGTCGATGCGCCGGCCGGCCGCCTGCAGCAGCGCCGCGCGCGCCCGCGCCTCCTCCCCGCGCAGCCCGCTGTCCCGGCCGAGGCCGAGCGCGCGGATGAGCCAGGGCAGCGTCAGTCCCTGCCCCAGCAGCGTGAGGACGATGACCGTGAGGGTCACGATCACGACGGCGTCGCGCGCCGGCAGCGCGAGCGGCAGCGCCAGCGCGGCCGCCAGCGAGACCACGCCGCGCATGCCGGACCAGGACAGCACCAGCGCGCACGCCAGCGCATCCGGCCGCCCGTGCAGGCGCAGCGGCAGCATCACGGTGGCGCCGAGCCAGAGCGCGCGGACGACGACGAGCGCCACCGTCACCACGGCGCCGATGGCCACCAGCCGCAGCGCCTCCGCCGGCGTGAGCGCGCGCAGGAGCAGCGGCACCTCGAGCCCCATGACGATGAAGACGAAGCCGTTGAGGAGGAACGTGAGGGTGTCCCACACGGCGCGCCCGGTCAGCCGGGCGTCGGCGCCCATGATGCGCGAGCCGCGGTGGCCGAGCCAGAGCCCGGCGGCGACGGTGGCGATGACGGCGGAGGCGCCGAGCCGCTCGGCCGGCAGGAAGGCCGCGAAGGGCGTGAGGAGCGAGATCGTCATCTCCACCGGCGTGTCCTCGAGGCGGGCCCGGACGTGGGCGATGAGCCAGCCCACCGCGAGGCCGATGAGGCAGCCGCCCAGCAGGGCCGAGCTGAAGGTGACGATCGCCGACGACGGTGAGAAGACACCGCCCGCCGCCACCGCGAGCGCGATGACGTAGATCGTCAGCGCGGTGGCGTCGTTCAGGAGGCTCTCGCCTTCCAGGATCGTCACGACCTGGCGGGGGACGGCCAGCCGCGAGGTGACCGCGGTGGCGGCGACGGCGTCGGGCGGCGCCACGATGGCGCCCAGCACGAAGGCGACCGACCACGGCATGCCGGGGATGAGGAGACGGGCGGCCACGGCCACCGCGCACGCCGAGGCGATGACGAGGCCGACGGCCAGCGAGCCGATCGTGAAGAGGTTTGCGCGCAGGCTCTGCAGGGGCGTGAAGTACGCGGCGATGTAGAGCAGCGGCGGCAGCACGATGAGGAAGATCACTTCCGGATCGACGCGGAACGCCGGCAGGCCCGGCGCCAGCCCCAGCACCAGCCCGCCGATGACGAGGAAGATCGGATAGGCGATGTCGAGCCGCCGCGCGATGGTGACGAGCGCGGCGACGGCGATGAGCAGGCCCAGGACCAGCTCGGCGTTGTGCACTATCGGCTCGTCCTAAGCACTATCGCGGGCCCCCACCGTTCGGCTATTATCGTAGGGCCAACCCGAAGCTCGCGCACTGGGCGCGGCGTCTCCGCTGTGGCGGAGGAACGCATGCGGGTCCTCACGGGCGCTCTCACGGCTGTTCTCGTCCTGCTCACGGCCGCTCCCGGCCTGACCACCTCCGACGTCGCCCCGCCCCTGTTGCGGCACGGCCCGGCGATTTCCGGGGCCGAGCCCGCGGTGTCGGCTCCGGCTCCCGGTGACAGCGCGTCCGGGTCGCCGGCCCGGGGTCACGGGCGCGGCGCGAGCCGCGTGAGGACCGGGACGCGCCACATCCTGGTACAGCTGCATCCGCACGCCGACGAGCAGCGGTTCCTGCAGCAGGCCCGCGCCCAGGGACTGCGCCGGCTGAGCCGGGTGAACGGCACGACGTGGTTCAGGATGGCGATCCCGGCGGGCGCCGCTCCCGACCAGGCGGTGACGGCGGCGCGACGGCTGCCCGGCGTGCTGCGAGCCACCCGGGACATCGTGGTGAGGATCAACGACCAGATTCCTCCCCGCGACCCGCTCTACCAAGATGATCCCGACCCCTCCACCAAGCCGTGCGACCCGTTCTTCGAGATCTGCGATCCCATGACGCTGGTCGACCAGTGGGGCCTCTTCAAGGTGGACGCCGAGAATGCCTGGCGCGTCACCCGCGGCAGCTCGAACGTCATCATCGCCATTCTCGACAGCGGGGTCGCCCTCAGCCACGACGACCTGCGCGACAAGATCTGGACGAACCCCGGCGAGACCGCCGACAACGGGATCGACGACGACGGCAACGGCATCGTCGACGACGCCCACGGCGCCAACTTCGTCGGGAGCAACGTCGGGAATCCGACCGACGACCCCGCCTCGCAGGACGGGAATCCCGACGTGCCGATGGGCGGCACGTGGGTCTCCGACCCGACCGCGACGTTCGGGATTCGCTTCGCCGGCAATCCGGCCGTGGGCGACGGTGTCGACAACGACGGTGACGGCAACGCCGACATCGGCGTCTCGCACGGCACGATGGTCGCGGGAATCATCGGGGCCTCGACCGACAACGTCAATCCGGACACGGGCCAGTTCGAAGGCATGGCCGGCGCCTGCTGGCATTGCACGCTGATGCCGGTGCGCCTCATCAACGCCGAGGGCTGGGCGTACGGCTCGGATGCCGCCGCCGCCATCTACTACGCCGTGAACAGGGGCGCCCAGGTCATCAACATGAGCTGGGGCATCGACCTCAGCACGCTCGGCCCGTCGGATCTGGCGGACATCCAGGTGATCGCCGACGCCATCGACTACGCCGCCAGCCACGGCGTGATCATGGTGGCGGCGGCCGGCAACGAGGGCAAAGCGGGCCTCGATTTCCCTGCCGTTCTGCCGAGCGTGATCTCGGTGGGCAGCTCCAACTGGCTCGACCGGCGCTCCGAGTTCTCCAGCTACGCCGGCCCGGGCGAGACGCTCGACGTGATCGCGCCCGGCGAGCTGATCTGGAGCACGGCCGTCGTGAGCGCGTACGACGCGCTGCTGTACGAGTTCCTCGGCATCCCGGGGTTCGAGCCGGGGACGCCCACCTACGCGCAGGCGGACGGCACGTCGTTCGCCGCGCCGCTCGTCTCGGGGTACGTCGGGCTCATCCTCTCGCAGAACCCGGGCGCGACGCTGCAGCAGGTGCGGCAGATCATCCGCTCGAACGCGGTCGACATTCTCGATCCGGATGGCGTCGGCGCCTCGCTGGTCGGCTACGATCCCCTCTCCGGCTTCGGGCGGATCCGCATGGTCGTGCCCACGCTGAACCCCGGTCAGAACACGCCTCCGGTCGCGAACGCGGGTCCCGATCAGGTGGTCTCCGTCCAGGGCCAGGCGCAGGCCGCCACCGTGACCCTCAACGCGTCGGGCTCCTACGACCCGGACGGCACGATCGTCTCCTACCAGTGGCTCGAGAACGGAGCCCCGATCGCCACGGGCCAGACGGCCTCGGTGAGCCTGGGGCTCGGCGTGCACACGATCACGCTGCGCGTGACGGACGACGATCAGGCGAGCACCGAGGATCAGGTGACCGTGGAGATCGGGATCGTCGATCTCACCGTCACCGCCGTCTCCGACCCGCCGGCGGCCGCCTTCACCGGCGACGCCATCACGGTGACGGACACCACGGCGAACACGGGCTCGACCGGGACGCCGGCCACCACGACCCGCTACTACCTGTCCACCGACGCCGTGAAGAACGCGGGCGACGTCCTGGTCGGCTCGCGCGCGATCGCCGCGATGACCGCCGGCGGCGCGTCCACCGGCGCCGCGACCGTCACGCTGCCGGCCTCGACGCCGGCCGGCCTGTACTACCTGCTGGCGTGCGCCGACGACGGCGGGGTGCTCGTCGAAGCCGACGAGACCAACAACTGCCTGGCCTCGACGAGCCGCGTCGCGCTGAGCCCGCGGCCGCCCGACCTGGTGGTGACCTCCGTGGAGGACCCGCCGAGCAGCGCGCTCTCGGGCGCCGGCATCCGCGTGACCGACATCACCAGCAACATCAGCACGGTGGACGCGCCGGCCTCGACCACGCGCTTCTACCTGTCACTGGACACGCTCCGCGACGCCGGCGACGTGCTGCTGGCCGGCGGCCGCCCGGTCCCCGCGCTGCCGGCGGGCGCCTCGTCGACCGACACCGTCACCGTCACGATCTCGGCCGGAACCCCGAGCGGCGCCTACTACCTGCTGGCGTGCGCCGACGACCTCGGCGGCGTCGCCGAGATCGACGAGACGAACAACTGCCGCGCCTCCGTCCACACGCTGCAGCTCACGCTGCCCACCGCCGATCTCGCCGTCACCGCGGTCAGCAACCCGCCGGCGGCGGCCTCGCCGGGCGGCAGCTTCGCGATCACCGAAACCACGACGAACGTCGGCCCCGTCATGGTGGGGTCGTCCACCACGCGCTACGTGCTGTCGCTCGACGCCGTGCGCAGCGCCGACGACATCGTCATCGGCGCCCGCGGCCTCGGGGCACTCGGCAGCGGCGTGTTCTCCACCGGCACCGCCATCGCCACCGTCCCGCTCGGCACGCCGACCGCCGTCTACGTCCTGCTGGCATGCGCCGACGACACCAACCAGACCGTCGAGGCCAACGAGGCCAACAACTGCAAGGCGGCCACCACCACGGTGAGCGTGGCGCCGCCGACCGCCGACCTCGTCGTGACCGCGCTGAGCAATCCGCCGGCCTCGTCGCCGGCCACCGGCAGCTTCAGCGTCACCGACACCACGCAGAACGCCGGGCTCACCGGCAGCGCGCCGACGACCTCGACGCGCTACTACCTGTCGGCCAACGCGGTGCTCGACACCGGCGACACGCTGCTGACCGGCGCGCGGGCGGTGCCCGGCCTCGCCGCCGGCGCCGCCTCCACGGGGAGCGTCACCGTGACGGTCCCCGTCGGCACCACCCTCGGCACGTACTTCCTGCTCGCCTGCGCCGATGACACGGGCCAGGTGCCCGAGACGAACGAGACCAACAACTGCCGCGCCTCCGCCGGAACGATCCAGATCACCGCGGGCGGCGCCGATCTGGCGGTGACCGGGCTCGACGACCCGCCGGCCACCGCGCTCTCGGGCGGCACCTTCCGCGCGACCGACATCACGCGCAACATCGGCGCCGTCTCGGCGGCGGCCTCGACCACGCGCTACTACCTCTCGCCCGACGCCGTCCGCGACGGGGCCGACGTCCTGCTGGACGGCACGCGGGCGATCCCGGCGCTGGGTCCGAACGCGTTCTCCACCAACACCGTGACCGTCGGCGTGCCCGTGGGCACGCCCACCGGCCTGTACTACCTGCTGGCCTGCGCCGACGACCTCGGCGTGGTGCCGGAGACCAACGAGACCAACAACTGCCGGGCGTCGGCCAACCGCGTGCAGCTCGTGCTGCCCACGGCCGATCTGGCGGTGACGGCGGTGAGCGAGCCGCCGGGCGCCGCCGTGCCGGGCTCGAGCTTCGTCGTGACCGACACGACGACCAACATCGGTCCCATCATGGTGGGGGCCTCGACGACGCGCTACGTCCTCTCGCTCGACCCCGTGCGCAGCGCCGACGACGTCCTCATCGGCTCGCGCGGCATGGGTGCGCTGGGCAGTGGCGTCTACTCCACCGGCAGCGCCACGGCCACCATCCCCGCCTCCACCGCGTTCGGCGCCTACTTCCTGCTCGCGTGCGCCGACGACACCAACCAGACGGTGGAGGCCAACGAGGCCAACAACTGCAAAGCCTCCGCGAACACGGTCGCCGTGGGGCCGCCCACGGCCGACATGGTCGTGGCCGCGCTCAGCGATCCGCCGGCCACGGCGGCGGCGAGCTCCAGCTTCTCGGTGACCGACACGACCGCGAACGCGGGCGTCAGCGGCAGCGCCCCGTCGTCCTCGACGCGGTATTACCTGTCCACCAACGCCCTCCGCGACGCCGGCGACGTGCTGCTGAGCGGCGCCCGCGCGGTGCCGGCGCTGACCGCCGGCGCCTCGTCGTCGGGGACCATCGCCGTCACCATCCCGACCGCGACCGCCGTCGGGGCGTACTTCCTGCTGGCCTGCGCCGACGATACCGGCCAGGTGCCCGAGACCAACGAGACCAACAACTGCCGCGCCGCCGCCGCCACCGTGCAGGTGACGCCGGCCACCGCCGACCTCACCATCACCTCGCTGGAGGACCCGCCGGCCACGGCGGTCTCCGGCGCCAGCATCCGCGTCACCGACATCACGCAGAACGTCGGCGCCGTCGCGGCGGCCGCGACCACCACGCGATACTACCTCTCGCTCGACGCCGTCCGCGACGTTTCGGACGTCCTGCTCGTCGGCACCCGCGCGATTCCCTCGCTCGCCCCCAACGCGGTGTCCACCGTGACCGTGACGGTGACGATCCCGAGCGGGACGCCGGCCGGCACGTACTTCCTGCTGGCGTGCGCCGACGACCTCGGCGCCGTCAGCGAGAGCAACGAGACCAACAACTGCCGTGCGGCCGTCCACACGATGGCCCTCACGCTGCCGGTGGCCGACCTCGCCGTCACCGCCGTCAGCAACCCGCCGGCCACCGCGGCGGGGGGCTCGACCTTCGCCGTCACCGACACCACGATGAACGTCGGGCCGGTTCTCGTCGGCTCCTCCACCACCCGCATCGTGCTGTCGTTCGACGCCGCCCGCAGCCCCGACGACGTCGTGGTCGGCTCGCGCGGCATGGGCACGCTGGGCTCCGGCGTCTATTCCACCGGCACCAGCATCGCGACCATCCCGGCCGGCACGCCGGCCGGCGTGTACTTCCTGCTCGCGTGCGCCGACGACACCAACCAGACGGTGGAGGCCAGCGAGTCCAACAACTGCAAGGTGGCCGCGACCACCGTCACGGTGACTCCCTAGCGTTCGGCCGCCCGTACGGCGTATCCCGCCGTCCACTCTTTCGGGGACGGCGGCGAGGCGCTATACGGGCGGCATGACCGACGCCCGCCGCACCCTCGGCCAGGCCGCCGAGGACGCCGCCGCGCGCTGCCTGCGTCGCGCCGGCCTCGTGGTGATCGAGCGCAACGTGCGCTTTCACGAGGGCGAGATCGATCTCGTGTGCCGCGACGAGGGCGTGGTGGTCTTCGTGGAGGTGAAGTGCCGGCGCGCCACGTGGGGCGACACGCCGGCCGCCGCCGTGTCGTGGCACAAGCAGCGCCGGCTCACCCGCCTGGCCCAGCACTATCTCAAGTGGCGCCGCCTGGCCGGCGCGCGCTGCCGCTTCGACGTGGTCGCCGTCACTCTGGATGCGCGCGGCGCCCTCGACGTGCGCCACGTGCGCGCGGCCTTCGACGCGGTGGAGACGTAGCGCGCTTGACGGCGGGCGGCGGCGCGGCCATCCTGCCGTGTCATGGCCCGCGAGCACGACTTCGTCCAGGTCGACGTCTTCACCGAGCGCGTGCTCCGCGGCAATCCGCTGGCGGTGTTCCTGGACGGGCGCGGGCTCGACGACGGCGAGATGCAGGCCATCGCCCGCGAGATGAATCTCTCCGAGACGACCTTCGTGCTGCCCGCCACGCGGGCCGACTGCGCCGCGCGCGTGCGCATCTTCACACCGGCGCGCGAATTGCCCTTCGCCGGCCACCCCACGGTGGGCACCACGTGGGTGCTGGCCACACGCGGCCGCCTGGGCGGCGCCGCGCGCGCCACGCTGGAGGAAGGCATCGGGCCCGTGGGCATCGAGCTGGAGGGCGATCCCTCGCGGCCCGCCTTCGTGTGGATGCGCCATCGCGACGCCGAGTTCGCGCCGCCGGTGACGGACCGTGCGGGCGTGGCGGCGGCGCTGGGGCTGCAGGCGGCCGATCTACGGGACGGAGCGCCGATCCGTGTGGGCTCGACCGGCTCGCCGTTCCTCTACGTGCCGCTGCGCGACCGCGCGGCGGTGGATCGCGCGGCGCTCGACGTGGCGGCGATGCGGCGCGCCGCCGGCGAGACGGTGCCCGGCGTGTTCGTGTTCGCCGCCGAGCAGGCCGGCGCCTACTCGCGGATGTTCGCGCCGCATACCTCGCGCACCGCCGAGGATCCCGCCACCGGCGCCGCCAGCGGTCCGCTCGGCGCCTACCTGGTGCTGCACGGCCTCGTGGAGGGCGGCGAGGCCGTGCGGCTCGTCAGCGAGCAGGGCACGCAGATGGGGCGCCAGAGCTTCGTGCACATCCGTCTGCGGGGCGATGCGCGCGGCGTGACCGACATCGGCGTGGGCGGCTCCGTGGTGCCGGTGCTGGAGGGGCGGCTCACGATTCCGTAAGGTACAATCCCCTGCCTATGCCGGTCCTGTGGGACGCGTATCGCACCGCGCTGTCGTCGATCGCCGAGGCCGTGGGCCGCACGCCGCTGGTGAAGCTCAATCGCGTGACGGCCGGCGTGCGCCCCGCCGTCTATCTCAAGGTCGAGTGGTACGGCCCCAGCGGCAGCCTCAAGGACCGCATCTACCTCTGGATGTTCGAGCGCGCCGAGGCGCGCGGCGATCTCAAGCCCGGCATGCGCGTGCTGGAGTGCTCGACGGGCAACGCCGGCATCGCCTGCGCGTTCGTGGCGGCGGTGAAGGGCTACCCGTGCACGATCGTGATGCCGGAGGGCATGAGCGAGGAGCGCAAGAAGATCATGCGCGCGTACGGCGCCGACCTCGTCTTCACCGCCGGCGGCGAGAGCGACGTGGATCTCTCGCTCCGGCGCCTGGCCGAGATCCGGCGCGGCGATCCGGCCGGCTACTGGGTGCCCGGCCAGTTCGACAACGCCGACAACGTCGAGGCGCACTACCGCACGACGGGGCCGGAGCTGTGGGAGCAGGCCGGCGGCGTCATCGGCGCCTTCGTGGCCTCGCAGGGCAGCGGCGGCACGCTGACCGGCGCCGGCAAGTTCCTGCGCGAGCGCGACGCGCGCGTGCGCCTCTACGCCGTCGAGCCCGAGGAGTGCGCGCTGCTGGCCCGGCGCGAGTGGGGCCCGCACGGCATCGAGGGCATCGGTGACGGCTTCATCCCCGACAACCTCGACGTCTCCCAGCTCTCCGGCGTCATCACCACCACCACCGACGAGAGCCTGGTGATGGCGCGCCGGCTCGCCGCCGAGGAGGGCCTCTTCTGCGGCATCTCCACCGGCTGCAACGTGGCCGCCGTGCTGAAGCTGGCCGCGCGCCATCCCGAGCTGCCGTCCATCGTGACCATGGCCAACGACACCGGCCAGCGCTACTTCACCACCGCGCTCTGCGGCGAAGACAAGAAGGTCGACGTGCCGGTGCGCGAGCACCCGATGGATCCCAAGACGCAGCGCGACCTCGACCGCCACCAGGCCGCCTGGGAGATCCTCACCTGAACCCGGTCGAGTACGACTTCGTCGCCGCCCGGCGACGGCTCGAGGCCAAGGCCAAGTCCGCCGGCGAGAAGCTCACCAGCCTGGACGACGCGGCCAGCCGCGTGAAGGACGGCGACCACGTCGTGGCCGGGGGCTGCCTCTTCACGCGCACGC
>Ga0335084_10006713_pt1 | contig 11451 bp, 12 predicted proteins | sample Lox_Sample_44_FD_206721 | JGI IMG/M metagenome (GOLD analysis project Ga0335084, IMG submission 206721) | Soil microbial communities from Loxahatchee National Wildlife Refuge, Florida, United States - Lox_Sample_4.4 | ecosystem: Environmental > Terrestrial > Soil > Wetlands | place: USA...
GGCCGCGCGCCGCGACGAGCGCCGCCCAGCGATCCGCGCCGAGCTGCTCGGGGCGCTCGTAGCGGCTCTTCACGCCGCAGCGCTCGGCCTCGCCGTGCAGCCACAGCGGCTCGGCGTCGAAGATGCTGGTCCAGTTGACGAGCAGCTGGTGCGCGCCTTCGCCGGCGACGTTGGAGATGACGATGCGCTCCGGATGGTCGTGCGTGACCGAGAACGGGTTGACCTGGTCGCTGGAAGCGGCGAACTCGATCAGCGACACCGAGGCGATGCTCTGCCACTGCACGCCCTCGTGCGACTCCTTGCCGTTGGCGGCCGGGTCGAGCCAGCCCCACTTCACCCGCGAATTGCCCGCGTCGATGGCGAGGATCATGCGGTTCTCACCGTGCCGCTGCGGATGCTGCGCAGCCCGCCGCGCGTGCGCAGCGAAAGGGCCCCGTCGCGGTCCAGTCCCGCAGCGATGCCGGTCACGGAGCGGCCGTTGGCGAGGCGTACCTTCACCCTGCGTCCGGCGTGGGCGTGCAGGGTCTCCCAGTCCCGCCGCGCTGGCTCGAAGCCTTCGGCTTCGAACGCGTCGATGGCAGCGGCAAGCGCGGTAACGACTCCAAGAAGAATGCTTTCTGCGTCCACCTCGCCAAACTGATCGACGGAGGCGACGTGTCGACGCAGCCGCCGCGAGAGCGTCTCGGCGCCGTGCAGGTTGATGCCGATGCCGAACACGGCCAGCGTGGCGCGCCCGGCGGCGCGCGTCTCGACCAGGATGCCGCCGAGCTTGGCATCGCCGACGACGAGGTCGTTCGGCCACTTCAGCGCAGCCCGCGCCACGCCGAGCGAGCGCAGCGCGCGCGCCGCGGCGACGCCCGCGACGAGCGAAAGCGCGGCGAGCTCGCGCAGCGGGCGCCGGATGCGCCGCGCGAGGGAGAAGGCGAGGCCGTCGCCCGGCGCGCCCACCCAGCGCCGGCCGCGGCGGCCGCGGCCGGCGGTCTGCTCGCCGGCGACGAGCAGCACCGGCGAGGCCGGCGCCTCCGCGAGCAGCACGCTGTTGGTCGAGCCGCAGCGCTCCACGCGCCGCACTTCGAGCCCCGCAATCTTCATCGGGGCGTAGTTTACGCGGCTCCGAAAGCGAAATCGCGCGGCGTTCGGGTCGATAATGCCAACCTGCCATGAGTCGAATCGAATGAGCCGAATCGCCGTCGGCGGCTTCCAGCACGAGACCAACACCTTCGCGCCTTCGAAGGCGACCTACGGCGCCTTCGAGGCGGGCGGCGGCTGGCCCGGCGTGCAGTACGGCGAGCCCATTTTCGGTGCGGTGGAGGGCGCGAACATTCCCGCCGCCGGCGCGATCCAGGCGCTGCGCTCACTGGGACATGCGATGGTCGGCACCGCCTGGGCTGCGGCGAGCCCGTCCGCGCACGTTACGGCCGATGCGTTCGAACGTATTTTGGGTGGCTTGATAGAAAACCTGGAGGACGCGGGGCGGGTCGACGGCGTCTACCTCGACCTGCACGGCGCCATGGTGTCTGAGGAGTTCGAGGACGGCGAAGGCGAGATCCTGCGCCGGGTGCGGGAGCTGGTCGGCCCGCGCGTGCCGATCGTCGCCAGCCTCGACCTGCACGCCAACGTCACGCGCGCGATGGTCGAGACGGCCGACGCCATGGTCGCCTACCGTACCTATCCGCACGTCGACATGGCCGATACCGGCGCGCGCGCGGCGCGGCTGCTCGACCAGATGCTGAAGACCGGCCAGCGCATGGCCAGCGGCTTCCACACGCTCGACTATCTCACCGGGCTCTCGTCGCAGTGCTCGTTCATCGAGCCCTGCAGGAGCATCTACAACGAATTGGGCGTGCTCGAGAACAGGAACAACTGCGTCCTTTCCTTCACCCCGGGCTTCCCGATGGCGGACTTCGAGGAGTGCGGCATGTCGGTCTTCGGCTATGGCTTCGACGAAAGACAGACGCAGCACGCGGTCGAGCAGCTGCGCCGTCTCGTCGGCGACGCCGAGAAGGACTTCGCCCTCGAGCTGCACGCCGCCGGCGACGCGGTGCGCCGCGCCAAGGAGCGCGGCGAGCCGGGCAAGCCGGTGGTGCTGGCCGACACGCAGGACAACCCCGGCGCGGGCGGCAACGGCGATACGACCGGCCTCTTGCGCGCGTTGATCGAGCAGAACGCCCGCGACGCGGTGCTCGGCCTGCTGATCGACGCGCCTTCTGCGCAGCGCGCGCACGAGGCGGGGAAGGGAGCGAACGCGGTCTTCACGCTCGGCGGGCTGTCGAAGATCCCGGGCGATTCGCCGGTCGGCGGCGAATTCGCCGTCGAGGCGCTCGCCGACGGCCGCTTCACCTGCACCGGTCCGATGTTCAAGGGCTTTCGCATGGCGCTCGGCAACATGGCGCTCCTGCGCAGCCGCGCGGCGCCGGGCGTGCGCGTGGTGCTCGCCTCGCGCAAGGTGCAGGCCGCCGACCAGGAGATGTTCCGCCACCTCGGCGTCGAGCCGCGCACGCAGCGCGTCGTCGCGCTGAAGAGCTCGGTGCACTTCCGCGCCGACTTCGAGCCGATCGCCCGCGAGGTGCTGGTCGTCAAGGCGCCGGGCCCGGCGCTCGCCGACCCGGCCGAGTTCAAGTGGACGAAGCTGCGCAAGGGCGTGCGCCTGCGCCCGCTCGGGCCGGTCCATGCGTAGGGCCTGGCTCGCCGTGCCCGCGCTCGCGGCCTGCACGCAGATCTACTACAAGGACTTCGCGGTGGAGGCGGGCGAGGCGAACTATCCGCCGATGGCGCAGTACGAGGACATCAAGCGCTACGGCCTCGAGCGCGGCCTGCCGGTCACAGGCGAGGGCCCGGGCTTCATCAAGTTCGACCTCGGTTCGGGCGATACGCTCGAGGTGCGCGTGGCGCAGGGACCGCGGGTCGAGCTGACGCTCGTGCGCGTCACGTCGGGGGAGGATTTCTCCGCGCGCGACCTCGAGCAGTTCCGCGACCGCCTCGAGGCGCGCCTGCGCGAGCAGACCGGCCGCATCGTGCGCGTGCGCCTCGCCGGCGAGCGCGAGCGCGCGCGAAGCAACGTGACGTTCCCGGGCGGATTTCCCTGAAGCTGCGATGACGAGGCCGCGATGACGACCCTGTTTGCCTTCCTGCACCACCTGGCGGCCTTCGGGCTGATCGCGGCGCTGACCGTCGAGCTGGTGCTGCTGCAGGGCGAGCTCACCGCGGCGGCGATCCGCCGGCTCGCGCGCGCCGACATCGGGGTCGGCGTCTCGGCGATGCTGCTTCTCGTCGTCGGACTCGCGCGAGCGTTCCATTTCGAGAAGGGCGCGGCGTACTACTTCCACAACTGGGCTTTCATCGGCAAGCTCGCCCTGTTCCTGGCGGTGGCGCTGCTGTCGATCCATCCCACTGTCACCTTTATCGCGTGGAGCCGCGCACTGAAACGCGGACAGACGCCCGCGATCGGCGCCGACACGCTGCGCCGGCTGCGCAGGACGATCCACACCGAGCTCGCCGCCGTCGTGCCGATCGTGCTGTTCGCCGCCATGATGGCGCGCGGCATCGGATCTTTCTAAAAACAAATACTTAGTGTGTAGTCCTCGCGGACTAGGCGCGCGCCATAGGAGTATCGACGAGCAGGTCGCAGGATGCCGACCCATGTGTAGGACGTGATCGACACATCGACGGACGACCGGCCAGCACGCTGTTATCAGCCCCCGCCTCCAGGCAGCACGTTTCAAGGCAGGGCGAAACAAAGCGCAGTCGCCGGTTTGATCGCTGCATCTCGTTTACGTCGCCGTCGGGCGTCGTTGCGGCGGACGCAGCCGCTCGATCAGTTTCGACAGGCGCAGCACGCCCGCGTCGTCGAAGCGTTGACCGACGATCTGCACGCCGATCGGCAGGCCCTCGGCGCTGTAGCTCCAGTTGATCGAAGCCGCCGGCTGTTCCGACATGTTGAAGGGCACGGTGAAGGCGATGTGCGGCAGCGCGTTGTGCGCGTCGTTGCCCGGCGCGGGCAGCTCGGCTTCGTAGGGCAGGATCGGCGAAGTGGGCGAGAGCAGGAAGTCGTACTGGCGCGAGGCGCTCACCGCCGCTTCGCGCATCGCCATCACCTGGTTGTAGGCCTGCATCAGGTCGCGGCCGGAAAACTTCGCCGCGCGCCAGGAGCACCATTCGACGATGAACGGCAGCACCTTCTGCCGCCGCGGCGCCGGCAGCTGCAGGTAGTCGTTGTAGGAGCGGGCTTCGAAGAAGCGGCACATGCCGTCGAGCATCTGCTCGGTGAGGAAGGAGCGGATCGACTCGACGTTGCAGCCGGCGCTGGCGAGCGCGGTCGCGGCGCTTTCCGCCGCGGCGCGCACCTCGCGGTCGATCGACAGGCCGACGCCCATGTCGGGCAGCAAGCCGATCTTCACCTTGCGCGGCTCCAGCTCGCCGAGACCGCGCGTGTAGTCGTGGTCCTGCGCCGGCAGCGACATGTAGTCGCGGGCGTCGGGCCGCGCGAGCGCGTTCAGCATCAGCGCCGCGTCCTCGACCGTGCGCGTCATCGGCCCGGCGACGCGGCCCATGTACGGCGGATGGATCGGCACGCGGCCGAGCGAGGGCTTCAGCGCGAAGATGCCGCAGTGGGTCGCCGGCAGCCGCACCGAGCCGCCGATGTCGGTGCCCAGGTGCAGCGGCGCGTACCCGGCCGCGCAGGCCGCGCCGGCGCCCGAGCTCGAGCCGGAGGGGTTGCGGTCGAGCCGCCACGGATTGCGCGTGATGCCGTGCAGGCTCGACAGGCCCGAGGACAGCATGCCGTAGTCGGGCATGGTGGTCTTGCCGAGGATGATGCAGCCCGACTCGCGCAGCCGCTGCGCCGGCGGCGCGTCCTCGGGCTGCGGCGGCGCGCCCTCGTTCGCGCGCGTGCCGATCGGCGCCGGCGCGCCGCGCGTGTGGATGCTGTCCTTGATGGTCACCGGCACGCCGTCGAGCGGCGAGAGCGGGCGGCCGGCCTCGAAGCGCGCCTCGGCCGCGCGCGCCTGCTCGAGCGCGCCGTCGCGGTCGACGAGGTACATGGCGTTCAGCTTCGGCTCGAGCTCGGCGATGCGGGCGAGCGCCGCGCGCGTCGCCTCCATCGGCGAGAGCTCGGCGCGCCGGTAAGCCGCCGCCAGTTCCGTCGCGGAGCACTCGTGCACAGCAGGCTTCATGGTCCGACTATATACTGCGCGCGAAATGCTGCGCTGCGCGATCCTCGCCCTGACCCTTGCCTGCGCCGCCGCGCCGGCCCGGGCGCAATGGGAGATCCGCCTGTGGCACGCGATGAGCGGCGCGCCGCGCGCCGAGCTGGAGAGCGTCGTCGCGCGCTTCAACGCCGCGCAGCAGGACTACCGCGTGGTCGCTTCCTACAAGGGAAGCTACGAAGAGACTCTCGCCGCGACGCTCGCCACCCAGCGCAGGTGGTCGTGGACCGCGCCGCCGCACGTCGTCCAGGTGGCCGGCGACGGCAGCGAGGCGATGCTGGCGCGCCGCGGCCTGGTGAAGCCGCTGTGGCAGATCCTGCAGGAAGCGGGCGAACGCCTCGACGGCTACCTGCCGGCGGTGGAGGCGCCGTTCACCGACGCCGACGGGCGGCTGCTCGCGCTGCCGGCGACGGCGGCGACGCCGGTCCTCTACTTCAACCGCGACGCGCTGCGCCGCGCGAAGCTCGCGGGCGCCCCGCCGCAGACCTGGTACGAGATGCCGCACGTGCTCGCCGCGCTGGCCGGCGCGGGCTCCGGCTGCCCCTTCACCACCGCGTTCCCGTCGTGGGTGCTGCTCGAGAACATGAGCGCCTGGCACGACCAGCCCTTCGCCACGCGCGCGAACGGCATGGCGGGAAGCGACGCGCGCCTCAACTTCAACAGCCGCCTGATGGTGCGCTGGATCGCGATGCTCTCCACCTGGCGCCAGGCCGGCTACTTCAGCTACTCCGGCCGCGGCGCCGAGGCCGAGGCGCGTTTCGCCTCCGGCGAGTGCGCGCTGCTCACCTCGTCCTCGGCCAGCTACGCCGCGCTGCGCGCGCGCGCGGGCTTCGACCTCGGCGTGGCGCAGCTCCCCTACTACGACGATTTCGACCAGGCGCCGCAGAACACGCTCGCCTCGGCCGCCGGGCTGTGGGTGCTCGCCGGCAAGCCGCACGTCGAGTACGTCGGCATCGCGCGCTTCTTCGGCTTCCTCGCGCAGCCGCGCGTGCAGGCGGAATGGCACCAGAGGACCGGCGACATCCCGCTCACCTACGCCGCCTACGAGCTCGCGCGCAAGGAGGGCTTCTACGCCACCCATCCCGCGCAGGAGGTCGCCGTGCGGCAGCTCTTGGAGAAGCTGCCCACCGAGGACTCGCGCGGCATCCGCCTGGAAGGCTTCCCCAAGATCCGCGGCATCATCGACGAGGAGCTCGAGCAGGTGTGGGGCGGCCGCAAGTCGGCGCTCGACGCGCTGAACGCGGCCGTCTCGCGCGGCAACGCGCTGCTCGACCAGCTGGAAAAGACCCAGTCGGCAAAATGAGCGGTCGATGAGCCCGCGCCTGCTGCGCTGGGCCTTGAACCTGTGGCCGCCGTTCCGCGGCGCCGGCATCCGCGTGCGGCACATCGCCGAGGACTGGAGCGCGGCGCGCGTCGAGCTGCGCGCAGGCCTGCTCAACCGCAACTTCGTCGGCACGCACTACGGCGGCAGCCTGTTCTCGATGACCGACCCGTTCTACGCGCTGATGCTGATGCATCGCCTCGGGAACGAGTATCTGGTGTGGGACCAGGCGGCGAGCATCGATTTCGTCTCGCCCGGCCGGGGGAGGGTCGCGGCGCTCTTCTCCCTGGATGAGAAGACCGTGGAGGAAATAAGAGGACAGGCGGCCGGAGGGCAAAAGATCCTGCCCCAGTACGACATCGAAATCAAAGACGAAGCGGGCGCGCTGGTCGCCCGCGTTCGCAAGACTGTCTATGTGAGATTGAAACCGCGCTACCGGCCCGCGTAACAGCTACCTGGCGGTCTGCTGGTTACTCGGCGAGGAGCGTCTCGATAGCGCCGACCAGCTTCGGATCGCCCGGCTCGACGCGCGTGGCGAAGCTCTGCACGCGGCGGCCGCTGCGGTCGACCAGGTACTTGTGGAAGTTCCACTTCGGCGCCTGGCCGCTCGCCTGCTCGAGGTCGGCGTAGAGCGGGTTCTTCTTGAGGTCGGTCTTGGCGAACATCGGGAAATCGATCGCGTACTGGTTGACGCAGAACGCCGAGATCTCCTTGTTCGAGCCGGGCTCCTGGCCGCCGAAGTCGTTCATCGGGAAGCCGAGCACCACCAGGCCGCGGTCCTTGTACTTGCGATAGAGCGTTTCGAGGCCGTCGTACTGCGGCGTGTAGCCGCACTGGCTGGCGGTGTTCACGACCAGCACCACCTTGCCGGCGTATTCGCAGAGCGACTGCGGCTTGTCGAAGATGGTGGTCATGCTGCGGTCGAACAGCGCGGGGCAGGCAGCCATGGCGATACCCGGGACGGCGAGGAGCAGGCTGCTAATAAGGAAGCGGCGCATTCGGCTTGAGCGGCTGCAGGGCGGCGCGGAAGTCCTTCTTGATGCGCTCCAGGGCGGCGAGCGTATCCGCTTCGAAGCGTAGCACGATCACCGGCGTGGTGTTGGAGGCGCGCGCGAGGCCGAAGCCGTCGGCGTACTCCACGCGCACGCCGTCGATCGTCAGCACGCGCTGTGCGCCGGGAAACGGCCGCGATGCCTGCAGCCTGGCGACGAGAGCGTGCGGCTCGCCCTCCTCCAGGTGCCAGTGCAGCTCGGGCGTGGAGGGTGCGTCGGGCAGCGATTTCAGCGTCGCCTGCGGGTCCTTCTCGCGCGAAAGGATCTCGAGCAGGCGCGCGCCGCCGTAGAGCGCGTCGTCGAAGCCGTACCAGCGCTCCTTGAAGAAGGTGTGCCCCGACATCTCGCCGGCGAGCAGCGCGCCGCTCTCCTTCAGCTTGGCCTTGATCAGCGAATGGCCGGTCTTCCAGATGGTCGGGCGGCCGCCGTGGCGCTCGATCCAGGGCGCGAGCAGGCGCGTGGACTTCACGTCGTAGATGATCTCGGCGCCGGGATTGCGCGACAGCACGTCCTTCGCCAGCAGCATCAGCTGGCGGTCGGCGAAGATGATCTCGCCGTCCTTCGTCACCAGCCCGAGGCGGTCGCCGTCGCCGTCGAAGGCGATGCCGAGCTCTGCCTGCCCGCTCTTCACGGTCTGGATCAGCTCGGCCAGGTTTTTCGGCACCGACGGGTCGGGGTGGTGGTTGGGAAACCGACCGTCGACTTCGCAGTAGAGCTCCTCGACCTCGCAGCCGAGCGCGCGGTAGAGCTTCGGCGCGAGCATGCCGGCGACGCCGTTGCCGCAGTCGACCGCGATGCGCATGCTGCGCGCGAGCTTTACGTCGCCGACGATGCGCTGCACGTAAGCATCCAGAACACTTGCGACGCTGCGCTTGCCTTCACCCGAAGAGAACTGATTGCGTTCAATCCTCTTTCTCAAGTCCTGGATGTCGTCGCCGTAGAGCGTCTCGCCGCCGACCACCAGCTTCAGGCCGTTGTAGTCGGGCGGGTTGTGGCTGCCGGTGACGGAGACGCAGCTGCCGCAGCCGAGGTGGTGCGCGGCGAAGTAGGTCACCGGCGTGGGCGCCATGCCGATGTCGATGACGTCGGCGCCGGCGGCGTTGAGGCCCTCGGCGAGCGCGCCGGCGAGCTGCGGGCCCGACAGGCGGCCGTCGCGGCCGACGGCGAAGGCCGGCGCGCCGCGCTCGCGCGCGAGCGTGCCGAGCGCGCGGCCGACGCCGCGAACGATTTCGGGCGTCAGCGTCTTGCCGACGATGCCGCGGATGTCGTAGGTGCGGAAGATTTCTGCTGGGAGGTTCATGGTTGGCCGAAGAATTCGAGCAGCCGCCGCGGCAGCCAGGTGTGGCGGCCGGGAAACGGGCCGCTCAGGAAGCCGCAGTGGCCGCCGCTGCGCGGAAATTCTAGCAGCAGCGCGGGCGCGGCTTTGCGCGCCGCCGCCTCCAGCGCATGCTCCGGAAGGAAGGGGTCGTTGCGCGCGTTGACGACCAGCGTCGGCACGCGGATGTGCTCGAGGTACTGCCCGCTCGAGGCGCGCGACCAGTAGTCGTCGGTATCGCGGAAGCCGTGCAGAGGCGCCGTGACCAGGTTGTCGAATTCATAGAACGTGCGCGCCGCGCGCACTCGCGCGGCGTCGTAGAGGCCCGGAAAGCGCGCGAGCTTGGCGAGCGACTTGGGCTTGAGCGTAGACAGGAAGTGGCGCGCATAGATCAGCCGGCTGAGGCCGCGGTCGAGCGTGCGGCCGGACGCCGCGAGGTCGAGCGGCGCCGACACGGTGGCGGCGCGCAGCACCACGGCGCGCGCTTCGTCGCCGCGCTCGCCGAGCCATTTGAGCAGCGCATTGCCTCCCAGCGACACGCCCGCGGCATAGACCGGCCGGCGGAAGCTTCGCAGCATCCAGTCGATCTCGTCGCTGTCCCCGGAGTGGTAGGCGCGCGCGAGCCGGTTCGGCTCGCCGGAGCAGCCGCGGAAATGCGGAATCGCCACGCGCCAGCCCTGCGCCGCGCCGTGCGCGGCGAGCGCGCGGGCGTAGTGGCTGCCCGAGCTGCCCTCGAGGCCGTGGAACAGGACCAGCACGCGCGCCGCGGCCGGCTCGCCGGCGAAGTCGACGTCGACGAAGTCGCCGTCGGGCGTGCGCCAGCGCACCCGCTCGAGCGCGACGCGCGGCGGCGGGCGCAGCGAGGGGACGATGGATTGCAGGTGACCGCCGGGCAGCCACCACGGCGCTCTATATGGTTCCAAGCGGCGGCGCTTTCTCTAATGCAGCGTTTTCGGCGGGCCCTTGCGCGTCGGCGCCGCCGGCTCTGCCTGCGCCGGCGCGGGCGAAGCATGGTGCACGATCATGCGCCAGCCGGCGGCGGTGCGCATATACACATTGGTGGCGAGCACGGTCGGGGTCGGCCGCGGGTCGCCCTCGACGACGAAGTTCTCGTGCACGCTGTGCACCGCGAGCATCATCGCGCCGATGGCGACCTGCTGCGAGACCGTGACGCGCGCGCGCGGGCCGGCGGCGAAGATGCGCGCCCAGCTCTCGCGCACCTCGTCCTGCCCCGACAGGCGCTGCCCGGCCGGGTGCACGCAGACGATCTCCTCGTCCTCGGCCCACACCGCCATCATCCCCTCGAGGTCGCCGCGCTCGAGCGCCTCGTAGAAGGCGTTTTCCGCGTCCTGCGCGGTGGGAAAGATCTTGCCGCTCACGCCAGCGCCTTCAGCTCGGCCAACACCGTGTCCACGTCGATCTCCCTCATGCAGCGGAAATGCCCGAGCGGGCACTCGCGCTGGAAACAGGGGCTGCACTCGACATGCAGCCAGAGCACGCGCGCCGAGGCCGAGCCGGGCGGCGTGTGCTGCGGGCTCGACGAGCCGAACAGGGCCACCAGCGGCCGCTCGAGCGCTGCCGCCACGTGCATCAGGCCCGAATCGTTGCTCACCACGGCCTGCGCGCCGGCGATCAGCGCGATCGCCTCGTCGAGCGTCGTGCGGCCCACCAGGTTCGCACCCTGGATGCCAAGCGCCGACTGTACGTCCGCCGCCGAGCCCAGCGCCACCGCGCCGGGGCCGAGCCGCTTCGACAGCTCGGCGAAGTAGGGCCAGCGCTTCGCCGGGCCGAACTCCGCTCCCGGGCAAAGAACCACGTAGCGCTCGCCGAGGCCGAATCTGGCCTTCGCGGCGGCGACGTCCGACGCATCGACCTGCAGGCGGGGACGCGGCAGCGGCATCGCCGGCTGCGCGCCGGGGCGCTCCGCGAGCCGCGCGTAGAACAGGCGCATATCCGGACGCGCCTCGCCCGGTGCTTTCCGGTAGAGCAGGTTGAGCAGGCCGTAGCGCGATTCGCCGACGTAGCCGCTGCGCAGCGGAATGTCGGCGAGGAACGGCACCAGCGCCGACTTCCAGGTGTTGGGCAGCACGATCGCCTGGTCGTAGCGCCGCGTCTTCAGGCCGCGCGCGAGGCGCCAGCGGCGGCCGAGCTCGAGCTTGCCGTGACGCAGCGGCGCCTCGATCACCTCGGCGACCTCGGGCATGCGGCGCGCGACCGGGGCCACCCACGGCGGCGCCAGCACGTCGATGCCCACGCCCGGCCGCTTCTCGTGCAGCCGCGCGAGCAGCGGCTGCGCCATCAGCGCGTCGCCGATCCAGTTCGGCGCGACGACAAGAAGGCGCGGCAAAGCTCGGTGCCCCTCAGTGACCCTTGGGCGCCGCTCCGGTATAGACGTATCGCGTGCCGCAGTACGGGCAGAGCGCCTCGCCCTGATGCGCGACGTCGAGGAACACGCGCGGATGGCGCGCCCAGAGCGGCGCGCCCGGCAGCGGGCAGTGCAGCGGCAGGTCCTTCTCGGTGACTTCTACTTGACGGGGGTCAGCCATGAGCGGCGCTTCT
>Ga0335084_10006714_pt1 | contig 11450 bp, 9 predicted proteins | sample Lox_Sample_44_FD_206721 | JGI IMG/M metagenome (GOLD analysis project Ga0335084, IMG submission 206721) | Soil microbial communities from Loxahatchee National Wildlife Refuge, Florida, United States - Lox_Sample_4.4 | ecosystem: Environmental > Terrestrial > Soil > Wetlands | place: USA: Florida...
TCGACGCCGTCCGCGCCCAGGCGGTGGAGTCGCTGGTCGCCGAAGGCTTCGAGGCCGAGCTGGTCTCCAAGCTGACCAAGGGTCTCGAGCAGGACATCGTGCGCGGCGCCATCCTCGAGACCGGCAAGCGCATCGACGGCCGCGACACCAAGACCGTGCGTCCGATCCACAGCGAAGTGGGCGTGCTGCCGCGCGCCCACGGCTCCGCGATCTTCACCCGCGGCGAGACCCAGGCGCTGGTCGTCGCCACGCTTGGCACCGGCGAGGACGAGCAGATCATCGATGCGCTCGAGGGCGAGTACCGCGAGCACTTCCTGCTGCACTACAATTTCCCGCCCTACTCGACCGGCGAGACCGGCCGCATGGGCTCGCCCGGCCGCCGCGAGGTGGGCCATGGCAAGCTCGCCTGGCGCGCGGTCCATCCGCTCCTGCCCAAGAAGGAGGAGTTCCCCTACACCTTGCGCGTGGTGTCGGAGATCACCGAATCGAACGGCTCCTCCTCGATGGCGACCGTCTGCGGCTCGTCCTTGGCGCTGATGGATGCGGGCGTGCCGCTGCGCCGCCCCGTGGCCGGCATCGCCATGGGCCTGATCAAGGAGAAGAGCGGCTTCGCCGTCCTCTCCGACATCCTCGGCGACGAGGATCATCTGGGCGACATGGACTTCAAGGTGGCGGGCACGACCGAGGGCGTCACTTCGCTGCAGATGGACATCAAGATCACCTCGATCACGCCCGAGATCATGAAGATCGCGCTGGGCCAGGCCCGCGACGGCCGCCTGCATATCCTGGGCGAGATGTCGAGGGCCTTGTCGCGCTCGCGCGAGGCGGTCAGCCAGAACGCGCCGCGCATCACCGTGATCAACATCCCGAAGGACAAGATCCGCGAAGTGATCGGCTCGGGCGGCAAGGTCATCCGCGAGATCTGCGAGGTCACCGGCGCCAAGATCGACATCGAGGACGATGGTACGATCAAGGTCGCGGCGGTCGACGCCTCGGCCGCGCAGGCCGCGATCGACTGGATCCGCGGCATCGTGGCGGAGCCGGAGATCGGCGTGGTCTACACCGGCAAGGTGGTGAAGATCATGGAGTTCGGCGCCTTCGTGAACTTCCTCGGCAGCCGCGACGGCCTGGTCCATATCAGCGAGCTGGCGCCGCACCGCGTCAAGCAGGTCGGCGACGTGGTCAAGGTCGGCGACATGGTCAAGGTGAAGTGCATCGGCATGGATGATCGCGGCAAGGTCAAGCTCAGCATGAAGGCGGTCGATCAACAGACCGGCGAGGACCTGACCGCGAGGGCCGAAGCCGCCAACTGAGTTGATCTCTCGATGAGAATCGCGGCCCCTCCCGTCGCGGGCGGGGCCGGTTTTCGCTTTCACCCGCGGTTCGTGACGCCATGCTTCGCCTGCCCAAGGTGATCGGTCATCGGGGTGCCGCCGCGTCGGCGCCGGAGAACACGCTCGAATCGATCGAGCGGGCGGCGGCGCTGGGCGCGCGCTGGGTCGAGTTCGATGCCAAGCTGACCGCGGACAATGTCGTCATCCTGATGCATGACGACGATCTCGATCGCACCACCAGCGGTCACGGGCCGGTGGCAGCGGCAAGCTGGGCCCAGATCGAGCGCCTCGACGCGGGCGGCTGGTTCGGCCCCAATTGGCGCGGCGTCAAGGTGCCCCGGCTCGACGGGACGATCGCTTGTCTTGCCCGGCTCGGCCTGAACGCCAATATCGAGATCAAGCCCTGCCCCGGCCGCGAGGCCGAGACGGCCGCGCGCGTCATCGAGGTGGTGCGCCAGCACTGGCCGAAGGATCGCGACCGGCCGCTCCTGTCGAGCTTCGCGCTCGAAAGCCTCGCGGTGGCACGCGACCTGGCGCCGGAATTGCCGCGCGGTCTCCTGGTCTGGGACCAGCCGGAGCTCTGGCGCTCGGAAACGGGCCGGCTCGGCTGTCGCTCGGCCCATTTCTCGAGCGAGCATCTGCCGGCCGATCTCGGCGCGGTCAAGCGGGCGGGGCTGGGGGTGGCGGTCTATACGGTCAATGACCGCCGCCAGGCGCGCGGGTTGCTTGATGCCGGGGCTGATTGCATCATAACGGACCGTCCGGATACGGTGCTCGCGGCCTGATCCGGTCCCGTTCGGCCGGCGGCGAGCGAACAGGAGACGTGAGAGAGTGAAGGCACTGAAGCCTCTGATCATCTCGGGCAAGGAAGTGCTGCCGCTGGTGGAAGGCGGCAAAGGCATCTCCGTTTCGAACGGCGAGAGCTCGGGGGCCTGGGCTGCGGCAGGCGGCGTCGGCACCTTCTCCGGGGTCAATGCCGATTCCTACGATCCCGACGGCAAGCTGATCGAGCAGGTCTATCGCGGCCGCACGCGGCGCGAGCGCCATGAGGAGCTGGTCGCTTATGCGATCCAGGGCGGCATTCACCAGGCGCGCATCGCGCATGAAAGCTCGAACGGCCAGGGCCGCATCCACATGAACGTCTTGTGGGAGATGGCGGCCTCGCAGCGCGTGCTGCATGGCGTGCTCGAAGGGGCCAAGGGCCTCATCCATGGCGTCACCTGCGGCGCCGGCATGCCTTACAAGATCGCCGAGATCTGCGCGCAGTACGGCATGTATTACTACCCGATCGTGTCCTCGGCGCGCGCCTTCCGTGCGCTCTGGAAGCGCGCCTATCACCGCTTCCCCGAGCTTCTCGGCGGCGTGGTCTATGAGGATCCCTGGCTCGCGGGCGGCCATAACGGCCTCTCCAACAGCGAGGACCCGCTGAAGCCGGGCGCGCCCTTTCCCCGCGTCGCCGAGCTGAGGCAGACCATGATCGAGTTCGGCCTCGTCTCCACCCCGGTCATCATGGCCGGCGGCGTCTGGTGCCTGCGCGAATGGGAGGATTGGCTCGATAACCCGGCGATCGGACCAGTCGCCTTCCAGTTCGGAACGCGCCCGCTCCTGACCCAGGAGAGCCCGATCTCGGATGCATGGAAGCAGCGGCTGATGACGCTCGATGAGGGCGACGTCTATCTCAATCGCTTCAGCCCGACCGGTTTCTATTCCTCGGCGGTGAGCAATCCCTTCCTCGACGAGTTGCGCGAGCGCTCCGAGCGCCAGGTCGCCTATTCGACGACCACGGTAGGCGAGCATATCTGGCCGTTCCCGGTCGGCGCCCGCAACCGCCTGGTCTATCTGACCGCGGCCGATAAGCTTCGCGCCGTACAGTGGGTGGAAGAGGGTTACACCGAGGCGCTGCGCACCCCGGATTCGACCTTGATTCTGGTGACCCCGGAGCGGGCGAATCAGATCCGCGAGGATCAGATCAATTGCATGGGCTGCCTGTCCGCCTGCCGCTTCTCGAATTGGGCGGAGAACGAGGAAGGCACGACCGGCAAGAAGGCCGATCCGCGTTCCTATTGCATCCAGAAGACGCTACAGACCATCAGCCATTCGGACCACACTGAAGACCAGCTGATGTTCGCAGGGCACAATGCCTTCCGCTTCAAAAACGACCCTTACTACGCGAACGGCTTCATCCCGACCGTCCGCCAATTGGTCGAGCAGCTCCAGACCGGCGACTGACCCCAGGCCCCGGTCGGGCTGTCTTGCCTTGTCACAGGCCTGTCATCTCCCTCCTTCGAGCGCTTGACATAGCTTGTAGCCATTCCAAAATTAGTGGCAATGCTGTCCTGAAGGCAGCTTTTTGGTAAAGGCCAGATCGATACACCGCCCATGAGCCCGAGCCGCCCCTTTGCTCCCCTGGTCGACCGCCTGAAGCAGGCGGGCCTGCGCCCGACGCGCCAGCGTCTGGCCTTGGCCAAGCTTCTGTTCGAGCCGGGCTTCCGCCATGTGACGGCGGAACAGCTTCATGCCGAGGCCGCGGGCGCCAACATGCGGGTGTCGCTGGCGACCGTCTACAACACCCTGCACCAGTTCACGCGCCAGGGCTTGCTGCGCGAGGTCGTGGTCGATCCCGGCCGCTCCTACTTCGACACCAACGCCGGCGAGCACCACCACTTCTTCTTCGAGGAAACTGGCGAGCTTCAGGATGTGGACGGCGCCGAGGTGGAGCTCGCCCGGCTTCCGAACGCGCCCGCGGGCACCAAGCTCGGCCGTGTCGACGTGGTCATTCGCCTGCTGCCGCAGAAGTAGCTCTGCCCATTACCGGATTGGCGCTCGGCGCAGACCCTGTCGCGCCGTCGCCGAGCGACCGTGACATAGTTGGAATAATTCTAATCTATTGACAAGGCCATTGGATCGGCATAGTTAATCCTATCGGAATTCGGCGCGCCGGCGTCCCGGCCGGACCTCGCCGGAATCGATCCAAGACCATCGATCAACAAGGGAGAGCCAGCCATGTCCAAGTCACTCAAGAACAGCAAGACCGAAGGCAATCTGAAGGCTGCCTTCGCCGGCGAGAGCCAGGCCAACCGCCGCTATCTCTATTTCGCCCAGAAGGCCGATGTCGAAGGCTACAACGATGTGGCCGCCGTGTTCCGGTCCACCGCCGAGGGCGAGACCGGCCATGCGCATGGCCATCTCGAGTTCCTCGAAGCGGTCGGCGACCCGGCCACGGGCCTGCCGATCGGCGCCACCGGCCCGAACCTGAAGGCCGCCATCGCCGGCGAGACGCACGAATACACCGACATGTATCCGGGCATGGCTCGCACCGCGCGCGAGGAAGGCTTCGACGAGATCGCCGATTGGTTCGAGACGCTGGCGAAGGCCGAGAAGTCGCATGCCGGCCGCTTCCAAAAGGCGCTCGACACCCTCGGCTGAGCCCCGGGCGTAAGTTCAGGGTTTCGCCCGCGCAAGCGGCGCTTCTCACGGACGGTCGGCGGAAGAGCGGGGTCATCCCGCCCTTTCGCCTGCCGCCTCGCCCTGCGGGCCTGGCCGCCCGCATCAATGCCAGCAAGCTGGAGGCCGACGGCGTCGGCAACCGAAGCGGGGCCGCCGCGGGCGGCGCCTACCAAGGGGGATGTTCGATCCATGAGAGAGGGCAGTCTCGAGCCGCCGGTCCGTCATCCGCTCGACTGGAACGATCCGGACTTCACCAACTGGGAAAAGCTCGATGCCGAGATGCGGCGCGTCTTCGACATCTGCCATGGCTGCCGGCGCTGCTTCAATCTCTGCGACAGCTTTCCCCGCCTGTTCGATCTGGTCGATGCCTCTCCCGACGAGATGCACGGCGTCAAGAGCGAGGACTTCAAGCAGGTGGTGGATGCCTGCACGCTCTGCGATCTCTGCTTCATGACCAAATGCCCCTATGTCCCGCCGCACGAGTTCAATCTCGATTTTCCCCATCTGATGCTGCGCTACCGCGCCGCCGAGCGTGCTCGCGGCCATGTCGAGACGATCCGCGACGAATTGGGCAAGACCGACCGCAACGGCAAGCTCGCGGCAATCGCGAGCCCGGTCGTGAATTGGGCCGGCAGCGAGAAGAACGGTCTCACTCGGCCGCTGATGGAGAAGGTCGCGGGCATCGATCGCCATGCCCATCTGCCAAAATTCCACAGCAAGACGTTCGTCCTGCAGGCGCGCCAATCGGCGCCGGAGATCAACCGCGAAGCGCCGGGCTTCGGCCGCAAGGCGGTTCTCTACGCCACCTGCTTCGTCAACTACAACAATCCTGATATCGGCGCGGCCGCGCGCAAGGTCTTGGCCAAGAACGGCGTCGAGACCGAGGTGCTTTATCCCGCCTGCTGCGGCATGCCCCAGCTCGAGGCCGGCAACATCGCCAAGGTCGCGGAGAACGCGCGCAAGGTGAGCGAGGCGCTCGGGCCCTGGATCGACAAGGGCTACGACATCGTGGCGCTGGTCCCTTCCTGCGCCTTGATGCTCAAGTTCGAGTGGCCGCTGATCCTGCCGGGCGAGGCGGCGATCAAGAAGCTCTCCCAGGCGACCTTCGACGTGACCGAATATGTCGTCGATATCGCCAAGCGCCATGGCATGGCGCCGGGGCTGAAGCCGCTCCAGGGTGGCGTCGCCGTCCATATCGCCTGCCACTCGCGCGCCCAGAACATGGGCCAGAAGGCGGCGGAGATGCTGCGCCTGATCCCCGAGGCCGACCTCGCCGTGATCGAGCGCTGTTCCGGCCATGGCGGATCCTGGGGCGTGATGAAGGGCAACTTCGAAACCGCCCTCAAGATCGGCAAGCCGGTCGCGCGCCAGGCCCAGGGCGCCGGCAAGCGTCATCTGGCCTCGGAATGCCCGCTGGCCGGTGCCCATATCGTCCAGGGCATGGAGCGTCTTGCCGACGGCAAGCCGGCCGCGAGCCAGTCGCGTCACCCGATCGAGCTGCTGGCGGACGCTTACGGATTCTAGCGACGTTCCGCCCGGCGCGGGACGGAGGATCGAGAGGATGATGATGCGCAAGCACGAGATTGCGGCCGGCGACCTGATGAGCGTCCAGGCCTACGCCAAGGTGCGCAAGGAGCGGCGCGCCGCGCTGGTCCAGCGCAAGAAGCTGCGCCGCCTGGAGATCGGCCCAGTCTGCAGCATGCATTTCGAGAATTATGAGAGCATGTGGTTCCAGGTGCAGGAGATGCTCTATATCGAGAAAGGCGGCCCCGAACAGATTCCGGGCGAACTCGCCGCCTATAACCCGCTCATCCCCAAGGGCGCCGAGCTGATCGCGACCGTGCTGTTCGAGATCGACGACCCGGATCAGCGCAAGGCGATGCTGGCGCGCCTAGGCGGCGTCGAGGAAACCGCCTTCATCGAAATCGGGACCGAGCGTGTTGCCGGGGTTCCGGAAGCGGATCAGGACCGCACCACGGCCGAGGGCAAGGCCTCCTCCGTGCAGTTCATCCATTTCCCCTTCACGGCCCACCAGATCGAGGCCTTCCGTAAGCCCGGCGCCCGCATCCTGGTCGGCTTCAGTCATCCGCACTACGGCCATATCGCCGTGATGCCCGAGGCCGTTCGTGCGGCGCTCGCCGAAGATTTCGACTGAGGCTCTGATACCGCCTCGGGTCGAGCGCGCGTCATCCCCCTCCCTGACCCTCCCCCGCAAGCGGCGGAAGGGACAATGTTTTCTCTCCTCGGTGCTCCCCTCTTATTCTTCCCCTCCCTCGGAACGAGGGAGGGCGGAGAGGGGGCTGCTCGATTCAGAAGGTTTCGCTGGGATAGATGCCCCAGAACCATTCGCGCTTGAGCCAGCCGCGATAGCCCTGCACCTCGGCGCGGCACCAGATCGGGTCACATTCGATGAGCTGGCCGATGACCCCCGGCTCGAGCCGGGCCGCCGGCCGCGCGTCTTCCTGCGGCGCGAGGCGCATCGTGCGCCGTTCGCCGGTGATGAGGAAATCGCGCTTGCCGTCCAGCATGCTCTGATGGACCCAGCCTTCCGTTCCCTGCCAATCTCGGATCTTGCGCCAGGTGTCGAACTCCTCGATCACCTCCACCGGCATGCCGTCGCGCTTGTAGATCCAGTCGATGGGATAGGTCAGGCCCGGTCCCGTCCGCAGATTGACCTCGTTCGACCGTAGCGAGACGAAACGCGGGATCGGCAGGCCGGAAGGGTTGGTGCCGGCGGCAAGGGCCGGGCCTCCGCCGAAATCGGGCGCCAGGCTCAGTCCCGCGGCGACCATTCCCAGGGCCAGCAGGATGGCGGCCAGGCTGCGTCCGCCTCGCGACCACGCCCTGTCCGAGTCTCCTTGGGCCTTGCTCATGACCGGATCTCCATCATCAAACGGCAATCGGCTGGAGGGCAGATTCGGCCGCTCTGCCGGCTCGGTCAAGATGCCCCTCGAATCCGGACGAACGATTCCTAACCCGTTGGCGGTCTTGGGCCCTTGGCTGGACAAGGACGGGCGCCCTTGCTATGGCAGACCGCAAGTCCCGCTTGGTACACTGGGTCTCAGTTCTAGACCGGCTCTCCCCACAACCGTCACTCGTGATCGGGCCCGATGCCTCTCAAACCCATCGTTGTCGTCACCCGCAAGCTGCCCGATCCGATCGAGACCCGCATGATGGAGTTGTTCGACGTTCGGCTGAACGTCGACGACCGGCCGCTTTCGCAGGCCGATCTGGTGACGGCGGTCAAGATGGCTGACGTGCTGGTGCCGACCGTGACCGACCGGATCGATTCGGCAGTGCTCTCTCAAGCCAGCCCCAAGCTGCGGCTGATCGCCTCCTTCGGAACCGGCGTCGACCATATCGACCTCGCCTCGGCCCGCCAGCGCGGCATCACCGTGACCAACACGCCGGGCGTCCTGACCGAGGACACGGCCGACATGACCATGGCCCTGATTCTCGCCGTGCCTCGGCGGCTCGCCGAGGGCGAGCGGCTCATTCGCTCGGGCCAGTGGAAGGGCTGGGGACCCACCTCGATGCTCGGTCACCGGATCTGGGGCAAGCGGCTCGGCATCATCGGCATGGGCCGCATCGGCACGGCCGTGGCGCGGCGCGCGCGCGGCTTCGGTCTCGCCGTCCATTACCACAACCGCCGGCGTGTCCATCCCGATCTCGAAGCCGAGCTGGAGGCGACCTATTGGGAAAGCCTCGACCAGATGCTGGCACGGATGGACATCATCTCGATCAACTGCCCGCACACGCCGGCGACCTATCATCTGCTCTCGGCCCGCCGGCTCAAGCTGTTGCCGCGCCACACCTATATCGTCAACACCTCGCGCGGCGAGGTGATCGACGAGAACGCCTTGGCGCGCATGCTGGTGCAGGGCGAGCTGGCGGGGGCCGGCCTCGACGTGTTCGAGCATGAGCCCGCCGTCAATCCGAAGCTCTTGAAGCTCGACAATGTCGTGCTGCTGCCGCATATGGGTTCGGCCACGATGGAGGGCCGCATCGATATGGGCGAGAAGGTGATCATCAACATCAAGACCTTCGCCGACGGCCACAAGCCGCCCGACCGCGTGCTGGAGACGATGTTCTGATTCAGAAGACAGATGTCAGATGACAGGTATCAGAGAAAAGCGCGAAACCGAGATCGCGCGATAACTGCTGATAACTGTCATCTGGCATCTGTCGTCTGATATCTGGCCGGTCATGGATAGACGAGATTTCTATCGGAATGACTCCAACCTCCAGCGCCTGCTGAAGCGGTCGCTGGGGAACGGCTATGCGCGTTGGGAGCCGATGCTGGCCGAGTTCGGCGCCTGGGTCGGCGACGCGGTCGATCGGGCGGCCGCCTATACCGACCGCCATGCGCCGCCCTATCTCGAGACTTATGACGCGCAGGGCGCCATCGCCAATCGCATCCACCGCAATCCCGCCTGGGCCGCCGCCTCGCGCGAGGCCTATGAGCGCGGCGTCGTCGGGCTTAATTACATCCCCGATCCCGCGCCCTTCGAAGTGACCTTCGCCATGGGCTATCTCCTGTCCCAGGCGGATGTGTCGCTGCATTGCCCGGTTACCATGACCGGCGCCGTCGCCTATGTGCTCGATCGCTACGGGCCGCCGGCGGTCAGGGCGCGTTATCGCGAGCGCCTGACCCGGATGGATGGCGAGGCACTCACCGGCGGCACCTGGGCGACCGAGCTCCATGGCGGCAGCGACATCGGCGGCACCACCACGACCGCGCGCCAGGAACGCGACCATTGGCGGCTCAATGGCCTCAAATGGTTTGCGAGCAACGCCGATGGCGGGCTGGCGTTGGCGACGGCGCGGCCCCAAGACGCGCCCGCGGGCACCAAGGGTCTTGGGCTCTATCTGGTGCCGATCACGCTCGACGACGGCACGCTCAACCCGATGCGGTTCCGGCGGCTGAAGGACAAACTCGGCACGATCGGCGTGCCCACGGCCGAGGTCGAGCTGACCGACAGTTGGGCGCTCGAGGTGGCGCCGCCGCCCGAGGGCTTCAATCTCATGATGGCGGCGCTCGAATTCAGCCGCATCCACAATGCCATGGCCTCGGTTGCCCTGCAGCGCCGGGCCTTCGTCGAGGCCTTCGACTATGCCTCGGCGCGCAATGCCTTCGGTGATGCGATCGTCCGTTACCCGATGGTGCAGGACGAGCTGCTCGGCATCCTGGTGACGCTCGAGGCGGGGGCGGCGCTGGCCTTCGCGGCCGCGCGCGGCTTCGACATCGCCGACCGCGCCCACTCGGGCGATGCCGATGAGGCGCGGGTCTGGCTCAGGCTTGCCACCGCGCTCGCCAAGTTCATGACGGCCGAGGATTCGATCCGCGCCTGCTCCGGCGCGATCGAGATCATCGGCGGCAACGGCTATACGTACGACCACGTGACGCCGCGGCTCTTGCGAGACGCCCAGGTCATGACCGTCTGGGAAGGTCCCGCCAACATTCAGGCGCTGGAGATCCTGCGGCTGGTGGCGGGCCGCCATGCTGGCGACAAGGTCTTCGCGACCCGCGTCGAGGCGATGCTCGCGTCCGCATCCGCGTCGCTGGCGCCGCTGGCCGCGATCGTCGATGCCGCCTTGCAGGATTGGCGCGATGCGCTGGCGCTGATTCGGGCCGATGGCACCGAGGCGCGGCGCCACGCGCGCCGGCTCATGGCGCTGATGGCCGATATCCTGGCGGGCGCGCTGCTGCTGGACGAGGCGGAAGCGGGCCTCAAGCTGGGCGATCACCGCAAATCGCTGATCGCGCGGCTCTTTATCGAGGCGCGCTTCCAGCCGCCGGCACGGCGCGGCATCCTGCCGCAGCGCGACTGGATGCATCGGGAATTCGACGCGCTCGCGACCTATCAGCCGATCGCGACGTCGGATCTATCCATCTAGGCCGCGTGCTCACAAGCATGAACCGGCCTCAACGCTTGCTCTCTTTAGCTCCCAATATCTCGATGATTCTGTTCGCGCTTGGTGCCGATGATGCGGTCGTCGGGCGCACGCAACACTGTCCGTCGTCTATTCAAAACTATCTGCACGCTTGGGGGATTTCGGGGAAGAACATGGCGCCACGATTGCGCCATTGGGAGGCCTTACCGGAGGTTGGCGCCTGGCCCCAGGTGGATCGCGAGCGGGCGGCAGCGCTCCGACCAGATATGGTTCTCGCATCCGGAACCGATGCGCTCAATGTCTGCAAGGCCGGGATGTTCGGCCTCGATTCAGATGCGTTCGTCAACTTCGATACGCGCACCTTGGCGGACCTGGATCAGCAGATCGTCGCGATTGGGGAGATCGTCGGCAAGCCGGGGACCGCTCGGGATCTCGTGGTGCAGTTGGCGGCGCGGCGCGAGGCGATCCTGGCCCGGCAAGCCGCCCCGGCACGGCGCCCGACGGTGCTGTTCGAATATTGCGTCTGCATCAAATACGACCCCGACCCAGCGCGCCGATTCGCCAATCCGGGACGATTCATCATGGCGGGCGGATACCTGGCTCCGGATTTGATTCGGCTGAGCGGCGGCGAACCGCTGTTTACCAAGCCGGGCGATGCGGTCGTTTGGACCGATTTCAAGGTCATACGGGATGCGCAGCCCGATATGGTCTTGGTGTTCGATTGCCATGGTTGTCCCAATGCGATGGCTCATCCCATCGCGGCGCGTCCGGGAT
>Ga0335084_10006716_pt1 | contig 11449 bp, 10 predicted proteins | sample Lox_Sample_44_FD_206721 | JGI IMG/M metagenome (GOLD analysis project Ga0335084, IMG submission 206721) | Soil microbial communities from Loxahatchee National Wildlife Refuge, Florida, United States - Lox_Sample_4.4 | ecosystem: Environmental > Terrestrial > Soil > Wetlands | place: USA...
GACCGCCTACGCGGTCGCGACCCTCCGCCGACGCCGCAGCGACCGACCGGCCGCATTCCCCCGTCGATCGCCTTCCGGCCGCGCGGCGCCGACGTCAGGAGAGACGAAGGACGGGCCCTGCCGATTCATGATGAGCCCGGAATCCCGCAGTGACTCGCTGGTTCTCGCCGCCGACGTCGGCGGCACCAAGACGGCGATCTGTCTCGCGAGCGCACGCGGCGGCGAGCCGTCGCGCTCCGAGCGCGTCGCGAGCGCCGCATTCGCCGACTTCGAGTCGCTCGCGCGGACCTTTCTCGGAAGCTCCGGGGACCCGCCGCTCGCCGCGCTCGCGGTCGCGGCGGCGGGCCCGCTCGCCGACGACGGCTCGCGCATCGACGTCACACACCTGCCGTGGCGCATCGAAGCGGAGCGGCTCGCGCGCGCGCTCGGAGCTCCGCGCGTCGCGCTGCTGAACGACGTCGCGGCCAGCGCGCTCGGTATGCTCGAGCTGCCGTCCGACGCCTTCGCGCGCTTGCAGGGCGACACGCATCGCGGTCGCGGGACGCTGGCCATCCTCGGTGCAGGCACGGGGCTCGGCGTCGCGGTCGTCGTCTTCGACGGGGAGCGCGCGCGCGTGCTGCCGAGCGAGGGCGGTCACGCCTCCTTCGCCGCGCGCGACGCGCGAGAGATCGCGCTCCTCCAGCGCCTCGCGGACGCCACGACCGGGCACGTGCCGGTCGAAGCCGTCGTCTCCGGCCCGGGTCTCGTCCGCATCCATGAATTCCTGCGCGCGCGAGGCGACAGCGCGGCGCCGCCACGGCGCGACGCGGCCGCGATCGCCGAGGCCGGGCTTCGCGGCGACGACCCGCTCTGCGGCGAGGCGCTCGAGCTCTTCGCCGCGTGCTACGGCAGCGAGGCCGGCAACCTCGCGCTGCGCGCGCGTTCGCGGGGCGGCGTGTGGCTCGGCGGCGGGATCGCGCCGAAGATCCTGCCGGCGCTGCGGCGCGGCGGCTTCGTCGAGGCCTTCTGCGCGAAGGGATCACAGCGCGAGTGGCTGCGCTCGCTGCCGCTCGCCGTGTGCCTCGCCGAGGACGCGCCGCTGCGCGGCGCGCTGCGCGAGGCCAGGCGGATCGCGGCAGAGGCTCGCTAGGCCCGCACCCGGCGCGCATGAAAGGACTTCGGCCGCGTGAGCGGCTCGAAGCCGATGCGCGAGAGCGTGCAGCCGCGGCCGGAGTCCTTCACGCCGGTCCACGCGAGCATCGGGTCGAGGTAGTCGCACCGGTTCACGAAGAAGGTGCCGGTGTCGACGCGCGCGCCGAGCGCGAGGCCGCCCGCCTCGTCTTGCGTCCACACGCACGCGGTCAGCCCGAAGCGGCTGTCGTTCATCTGCGCCACCGCCTCGTCGTCGCTGGCCACGCGCGCGATTCCGACCACCGGGCCGAAGCTCTCCTCCGTCATCACGCGCATCGAGTGGTCGACGTCGACGAGCACCTGCGGCGCGAGGTAGGGCGTGCCGGCCGCGTCGCGCGGGAAGACCTTGGAGTCGATCAGCGCGCGCGCCCCCCGGCCGATCGCCTCGGCGATCTGGTCGCGCACGAGCTGCGCCGCGCTCGCGCGCACCATCGGGCCAAGCGTGGTGGCGGGGTCGAGCGGGTCGCCGAGGCGGTAGGCGCGCACAGCCTCCGCGTACGCGTCGACGAAGCGACCATACACGTCCTGGTGGACGTAGATCCGCTCGATACCGCAGCACGACTGCCCCGCGTTGAAGAACGCGCCGTCCACGAGCTGCGCTACCGCGTCGTCGAAGTGGGCGTCGGAACGCACGTACGCGGGGTCCTTGCCGCCGAGCTCGAGCCCCGTGCCGATGAAGCGCGCCGCCGCCGCGCGCGTCACCGCGTGGCCGCCGTCGACCGAGCCGGTGAAGGCGACGAAGTCGATGCCGTCGCTCGCGATGAGGCGCAGCGCGGCGGCGTGGTCGCAGTGGAGCACCTGGAAGGCGCCGGACGGGAGCCCCGCCGCGCGGAAGGCCTCGTCGAAGCGCTCGGCGCAGAGCGGCGTCTGCGCCGAGTGGCGCAGGATCACGGCGTTGCCGGCCAGGATCGCCGGCACGACCGCGTTGACGGCGGTGAGATACGGGTAGTTCCACGGCGCGATCACGAGCACGACGCCGAGCGGCTCGCGGCGGACGAAGCGCGTGAAGCCGGGCTTCGGCGGCGGCACGACGTCAGCGAGCGCCTCGGGCGCGAGCGCGGTCATCGCACGTGCGCGCTCTGCGAGGCCTCGCACCTCGCCGGGGCTGTGCGCGATCGGTCGGCCCATCTGGAGTGTGATCTCCCGGGCGACCTCGGGCGCGCACGCCTCGAAGGCCTCGACGAAGCGAGACGCGATGGCCTGGCGCTCGGCGAGCGGCACCTGCTTCCAAGCCGCCTGCGCCGCGCGCGCGCGCGCGAGTAGCGCCGCGATCGCTGCGCCATCCGCGAGCGCGCGCTCGGCGACGATGCGCCCGTCCACGGGCGACACGACCCGGATACGCTCCGACATGCTCCCCCCGGCGCGCCCCGCGCGCGCTGCGCGCAAGGTATGGGGAGCCGTGCAGAGCGGCCAGCGCCATTCCCTTCGCGCGGCTACGTTGGCGCGCCGATGGCGCAGCCGTCCGACGCCTGGCCCTTCACGTTCCGCTGCCAGCGGTCGGGCAACTGCTGCTCGCAGCCCGAGGGCGAGGTGCGCGTCGGACCGCTCGACGTCGCACGCATCGCGAAGCACCTGCGCCTGTCGGAGGAGATCGTGCGCAAGCGCTATGTCGCGCGGCGTGGCGATCGCTTGATCGATGCGCCGGGCGGGCGCTGCGTCTTCCTGCGCGACGGCCGCGAGACCGCGTGCAGCATCTATCCGGCGCGGCCGAAGCAGTGCCGCACGTGGCCCTGGTGGCCGGAGCTGTTGCGCTCACCCGAGAATCTCCGCGACGCGATGCGCCTGTGTCCCGGCATCACGCCTGCCGTGCAACAGTCCGCTCGGCCTGCGGAGCCCGTCGCCCTCCGGAGAAGCGCCCGGCGCGATTGAGCGGCGAGGACACCCGCCCGGGCGCGCTCGCCGCGCTCCGCGAGCGCGACTTCGCGCTCTACGCCGCGGCGCGCTTCCTCGCGACGCTCGCCTGGCAGATGCTCTCGGTCGCGGTCGGCTGGCAGGTGTACTCGCTGACGCGCGACCCTCTGATGCTCGGCTGGGTCGGTCTTGCGCAGTTCCTGCCCTTCGTCGCGCTGGTGCTTCCGGCGGGCCAGCTCGCCGACCGCGCGCAGCGGCGTCGCGTGTTGATCGGCGCCTACGGCACCGACCTCCTCGCCTCGGGGATCCTGCTCGCCTTCACCGCGAGCGGCAGCCCGCGCGTGTGGCCGGTCTTCGCGGCGATGTCGCTCTTCGGCAGCGGGCGCGCGTTCTGGATGCCGGCCGGTCAGGCGATCGTGCCGAGCCTGGTGCCGGCCCCGCTCTTTCCGAGCGCGATCGCGGTCAACTCGACCCTCTTCCAGGTCGCCGTGATCGGCGGGCCCGCCCTCGGCGGACTCCTCTATCTGCTCGGCCCGCTCGTCGTCTACGCGAGCGCCGTCGTGGCGATGCTCTGCGTGGTCGCACTGATCGCCTCGGTGCGCCCACCGGACGCGCCGGGTCATGCGGTGGTCGGACGCGAGCTGCTCGAGGGTCTCCGCTTCGTATTCCGGCGCCGCACGCTGCTCGGGGCGATCTCGCTCGACCTCTTCGCCGTGCTCTTCGGCGGCGCCACGGCGCTGCTGCCGATGGTCGCGAGCGACGTGCTGCACGTCGGCCCGGCGGGCCTCGGCATCCTGCGGAGCGCGCCGGCCGTCGGCGCGGCGCTCACGGCTGGCGTGCTCGCGCTCCGGCCGCTCCGACGCCACGTCGGCCGCTGGCTCTTCGGAGGCGTCGCCGCCTTCGGGCTCGCGACCGTCGTCTTCGGCCTTGCGCGCGAGCTCTGGCTTTCGCTGGCTGCGCTCACCGTACTCGGAGCGGGCGACATGCTCTCCGTCTACGTGCGGCAGATCCTCGTGCAGCTCGAGACGCCCGACTCGATCCGGGGGCGCGTCAGCGCGGTCAACTCGATGTTCATCGGCGCCTCGAACGAGCTCGGCGAGTTCCGCTCGGGCGTGACGGCGCGCTGGTTAGGCCTCGTCCCCTCGCTCGTGTTCGGCGGCGTCGCGACGCTCGTCGTGGTGGCCGACTTCGTGCGGCGCTTTCCCGAGCTGCGCCGCATGGACCGCCTGCCCGATCCGGCGCGGCCGGAGGAAGAGCGGTTGGCGATCTGATCGGCGACGAACGCGTCGAGCGGGCGCTGTACCGCGCCGCGCCGGATCGGCACACAGTCCTCGATGCCTGCGCGATCTCGTAGCCCGCCGCCTTTTGGCCGTTGTCGAAGCTCGGCGTCGCGCGCGCCATCGGACCTCTCGCTCCAATTCGCGAAGATCGAGACGAACCAGGCCGTGCCGAGCGCGTTAATCGCGATCGACGTGGCAAGGAACGCGAGCCCCGTGCGCGTGAAGCGTGTGACCGCGCCGAGCCAGGCCAGCACCAGAAGGAGCGGCTGGACGTCGGCCGAGTAGCAGTGACCGAACTGGAGCTCCCCCGTTCCGATCGTCATCAGGACCGGCACGAGCACCGGCACCACCTCGGCCTAAGAAATCGCCGCCTGACGTCTCGTCTCGCGCCGCAGGCTCCGCAGCAGATAGAGATAGAAGGGCGGCGTGGCCAGGAAGATCGAGAGCCCATGCGGCGAGAAGGTCGCGAAGGGAAGCGGTCGGTCGCGACCGGCGTCGCGAGCAGCAGCGCGTGCAGGTTGCGGGGACGTAGTGGAAGTCGAAGAGTCCGTAGCGCTCGAGGTTCGCGCGGAACATGCATGCATGTCCTCGTAGCTCATCCAAGCCTCGAAAGGATCGCCGAAGCGTGCCGCGTCGAACGCGAGGAGCAGCGCGACGCCGGCGACGACGAGCAGGGCCACCGGAACCAACCGTCGCAACGAAGCGTCGGTCGCGATGCCACGCCGACCCTCGCGCCACTGATAGAGGCCGACGGGCGCCGCCGCGACGAGCACCACGTGGCTGCGCGTCCAGAGGAACGCGACGCCCTCGCGATCGAGCGCGACGAGCAGCCGGTAGAACAGCGCGCCGTCGAGCGCGCCGAGCAGCCGGTAGAACAGCGCGCCGTCGAGCGCGCCGAGCAGCGCGGAGATGAACGCCGAAGTCGAGACGGCCGTCGAGCAGCGCGCGCGCGTAGTACATGTAGAACGGCCACGGCGATTGCGAGAAGGCCACGCCGACCAGCAGCCACTGCGCGCTCCAGTAGACGACGAGCCCGGCGAGGAAGAAGCGGGTGGCGCCCCGCGTCGGCACGTCTTTCACCCTTCCCAGGGTCGGGACCGTGCGCCGCGTTGCGCCACCCGCAAGCCCCATGCTACGACGGGCCCGCCCGTGGCGCGCAATCCTCTTCACGACGTCGCAATCGTGGGCGCGTACCACACCCGCCAGGCGCGGGTCCTCGAGGGCGTGCGCGAGATCGACCTGATCCTCGACACGGCACGTGGCGCGCTGGCTGCCGCGGGTCTCGGCTGGGATCAGGTCGACGGCCTCAACCTGCGCGGCGCCCGCTCGCGGCTCCACTCCCGGGAGGCCGCGCACCTCTTCGGCGGCCTCCCGCGCTGGACCGGGCTCGGACTCGGCATCGAGGGGGTGCTCGAAGCCGCCGGCGCGATCGCCACGGGACAGTGTCACACGGTGCTGATCGCCGACGCGCAGGCCGGCGAGTACGTGGACCGCGCCGCCACCTCGCCCTGGACGCGGCCCTCTTCCGAGTTCGTCGAGTGCTTCGGGCTCTACACGGCGGCCGAGTTCGCGCTCTGCGCGAAGCGCCACATGCACCTCTACGGCACCCGGCCCGAGTCGCTCGCCCACGTCGCCGCCACGATCCGCAACCACGGCGCGCTGCACCCCGAGGCGGTGCACTACGGACGTCAAGTGACGCCGGGGGACGTTCTCGCCTCGAGGCTCGTGGCCGAGCCCTTCCATCTGCTCGACTGCGCGATCAACTCCGAGGGCGGAGCGGGGCTCGTGCTGACCCACGCGTCGCGCGTGCGCGATCTCGACGTCACCCCGGTGTATCTGCTCGGCGGCGCGCTCGAGCGCCTCGGCATGGCCTACGTGGCCGCGCCGGTGTGGGATCATTGCGGCCAGGTCGGCCGCTGGGCCGCGGAGCAGGCCTTCGCCGCCTGCGGGCTCTCGCCGGCCGACGTCGACGTGTGCGAGTTCTACGACCCCTTCTCCTTCGAGCTGATCCGGCAGTTCGAGGCCTACGGCTTCTGCGGCGAGGGCGAGGGCGGCGACTTCGTCCTCGGAGATCGGATCGAAATCGGCGGCGAGTTCCCGCTCGTCACCTGCGGCGGCCTGATGTCGTTCAGCCACGCCGGCACGGCGCAGCTCCTCCAGAAGGTGATCCACAGCGTCCACCAGCTGCAGGGACGCGTGCCCGACGCGCTGAAGGTGCCTGGCGCGTCGGTCGCGATGACCAGCAACGGCGGCTCCGGCGCGCTCTTCACCGACGTGCTGCTGCTCGGTCTCGACCGCGCATGAGCGGCGCGCGCGGCATCCCCCTGCCCCACCCGACGCCGCTCTCGCGGCCGCACTGGGACGGCTGCCGCGAGGGCCACCTGCTCGTGCAGCGCTGCGGTGCTTGCCGCCGACACGTCTTCGTGCCGCAGCCGCTCTGTCCGACTTGCCAGAGCGCCGATCTCGCGTGGGTCGAGTGCAGCGGCACCGGCTCGGTCTACAGCTTCACGGTCGTGCACCGGCCGCAGCGGCCGGAATTCGACGTGCCCTACGTGGTGGCGATCGTCGAGCTCGACGAGGGCGCCTTCCTGCTCACGAACCTCGTCGACTGCCCGCCCGACGCGATCGAGATCGGCATGCGCGTCGAGGTGACCTTCCGGAAGATGTCCGAGGACATCACCCTGCCGTATTTCAGGCCGATCACCTCGGCTGCTTGACCACCCGCAGGTACGGCTTGAGCGTCTTCCAGCCGCCGGGGAACTTCTTCTTCGCCTCCTCGTCCGAGAGCGACGGCACGATGATCACGTCCTCGCCGCTCTTCCAGTCGACGGGCGTCGCCACCGAGTGCTTCGCGGTGAGCTGGAGCGAGTCGATGACGCGCAGGATCTCGTCGAAGTTGCGCCCAGTGCTCGCGGGGTAGGTGATCGTCAGCTTGACCTTCTTATCCGGGCCGATCACGAAGACCGAGCGCACGGTCAAGGTCTCGTTCGCCTTCGGATGGATCATGTCGTAGAGCTGCGAGACCCGGCGATCGGGGTCGCCGATCAGCGGAAAGTTCAGCGCCGCGCCCTGCGTCTCCGCGATGTCCGCGGCCCACTTCTTGTGGTCGGTCACCGGGTCGACCGAAAGCCCGATCACCTTCACCCCGCGCCTCTCGAACTCGCTCTTGCGCTTCGCGACGGCGCCGAGCTCCGTCGTGCAGACGGGCGTGAAGTCCTTCGGGTGCGAGAAGAGCACCGCCCAGCCGTTGCCGATCCAGTCGTGGAATCGGATGCGTCCTTCGGTCGTATCGGCCTCGAAGTCCGGAGCCACATCACCGAGCTGAAGCGCCATGGGGGTCCTCCTGTTCGCGGTTGGGCGCGCCGCGCCACCGCGAGACGTTTATGATACGCGCGTCCGAGGAGGAGCCCCGATGGCGGAGTGGAACGGCGGTCAGCTCGCGGCGCGGCAGCTCGCGGCGGAAGGCATCGACACGCTCTTCTGCGTGGTCGCAGGGCCGATGATCGAGGTGCTCTCGGGCGCGGTCGAGGCCGGAATGCGCGTCGTGAACTGCCGGCACGAAGTCTCGGCGGGGCTGATGGCGTCGGCCTGGGGCTTCGTGAAGGGAAAGCCCGGCGTGTGCGTGGTCGGGTCGGGCCCCGGCATGACCAACGCGCTGACGCCGATGTACGTCGCGACCGAGAGCGCGATGCCTCTCGTCGTGCTCGGCGGCTCGACCTATGGGCCGACGCGTGGGCTCGGCGGCTTCCAGGAAGCCGACCAGACCGCCCTGGCAAAGCCCGCCTGCAAGTGGACGCAGCAGATCGACTCGACCGAGCGGATCCCCGAGTGGATGCACCTCGCCCTCGGCAAGGCAGCGAGCGGGCGACCCGGCGCGGTGTATCTCGACTTCCCGGGCCACCAGGTCTCGCGACGCGTCGGCGAGGAGCGCGTGCGCACGCGCGCGCGCGGGCCGCGGATCGCGGTGCCGCACGCCGATCCCGACGCGATCGAGCGCGTCGCGGCGCTGCTCGCGAACGCCGAGCGGCCGCTGCTGCTCGTCGGCAAGGGCGCCGCCTGGGCCGGCGCGGGCGACGCGCTTCGCAAGCTCGCCGACCTCGGCATCCCGTACGTCTGCTCGCCGATGGCGCGCGGCACGATTCCCGACGACCACCCGAGCTTCGCGAACGGCGCGCGCGGCGAGGCGCTCGCGGAGGCCGACGCGATGCTGATGGTGGGCGGGCGCTTCAACTGGATCTTCGGCTTCGGCAGCGCGCGGAGGTCCGCGCGGCCCGCGCGCATCGCGCAGATCGACGTCGCCGCCGAGGAGCTGTGGAGCGGCGCGGACCTCGAGGAGGGCCTCGTGGCCGACGCGCGCGCCGCCTGCGAGCAGCTCCTCGCGGCGCTCGCGGGGCGGAAGCTCCGCTCCGCCGACGGCCGCTGGCTCGCGAAGCTCGCTGCGAAACGGCACGAGAACGAGGCGCTGCTCGCGCGCGCGATGACCTCCGACGCCGTCCCGATCGACCCGCACCGCCTCGTGCGCGAGCTGCGTGACGCGCTGCCGCGCGACGCGCGCATCGCGGTCGACGGCGAGACGATCATGGGGATCGCGCGCCAGATCCTTCCCTGCTACGTCGAGCGCGGCCTGCTCAACGCAGGAACCACGGGCTGCATGGGCACCGGCGTGCCGTATGCGATCGGCGCGAAGCTCGCGCATCCCGAGGCGCCGAGTGTCGCGCTGCTCGGCGACTACGCCTTCGGCGCGGCGGCGCTCGAGGTCGAGACGGCGGCGCGCGTCGGCGCGCCGGTCGTGTTCGTCGTCTCGGACAACGAGGGCATCGCCGGCCACGCGATCCAGGACGGCATGTTCCCACCCGGCGCGCCGCGCATCGCGAGCCTGTTGCCGGCCCACTACGAGAAGCTCGCGGAGCTCGTCGACGGCCACGCCGAGCGCGTCGAGCGCCCCGAGGAGATCCGGCCCGCGCTCGCGCGCGCGCTCGCGTCGGGGCGCGTCTCGGTCGTCCACGTGCGCGTCGACCCGAAGGCCACGCGACTCTCGGGTGGCGTCTACCTGCGCTGAGGAGGGAAACCCGTGCCGATGCCGCTCGAAGGTCTGCGCGTCCTCGACTGGACCATCTGGCAGCAGGGCCCCGTCTGCTCGGCCATGCTCGCCGACCTCGGCGCCGAGGTGATCAAGCTCGAGTCGCGCGACGGCGGCGACCCGGGCCGCGGGCTCGTCAGCATCGGCGGGGCCGGACTCGCGAAGCGCCCGAACTTCTACTTCGAGGCCAACAACCGCAACAAGAAGAGCCTGACCCTCGACCTGAAGCACCCCGAGGCGCGCGAGATCGTCTACGAGCTCGCGGCGCTCTCGGACGTATTCGTGCAGAACTTCCGCAAGGGCGTCGCGGCACGGCTCGGACTCGACTACGCGAGCTTGCGTCGGCGCAACCCGCGGCTCATCTACGCGAACGCGACCGGTTACGGGCCCGAGGGACCCGACAGCGCGGAGCCGTCGTTCGATCAGCTCGGTCTCGCGCGCTCCGGACTCATGCTCGCGGCAGGCGAGCCCGGCATGCCGCCGCTGCCGATCGCCGGCGGCATCGCCGATCAGATGGGCGCGGTCGTGATGGCCTACGGCGTGCTCGCCGCGCTCGTCGCGCGCGAGCGCTTCGGCATGGGCCAGGAGGTCGACGCCTCACACCTCGGGTCCATGTCGTTCCTCCAGGGCCTGTCGCTCTCCTGCAAGCTGATGGCGGGCTTCGCCTTCCCGCGCACGTTCCGTTCGCGCGCGCCGAACGCGCTCTGGAATCACTACCGCTGCGCCGACGACAAGTGGCTCGCGCTCGGCATGCTTCAGTCCGACCGCTACTGGAAGGATCTCTGCCGCGCGCTCGGGCGTCCCGAGCTCGGCGACGATCCGCGCTTCGTGGACTTCAAGAAGCGCACGGAGAACGCGGGTGACTGTGTCGGCATGCTCGATGCGATCTTTGCCACGAAGCCGCGCGCACACTGGATGAAGATCCTGCACGACGGTGGCGACTTCATCTTCACCATCGTGAACAGCGTCGACGACCTGCCCGAGGATCCGCAGATGCGCGTCAACGGTTACATCGTCGACCTCGACCATCCCGAGTTCGGCAAGACTCCGATGGTCGGAGTCCCGGTGCGCCTGTCCGAGACGCCGGGCTCCGTGCGCATGCCCGCACCCGAGCTCGGTCAGCACACCGAGCTGATCCTGACGGAGCTCCTCGGCTACGACTGGGACCGCGTCGCGACGCTGCGCGAGAAGGGCGCGATCTGAAGAGCGGCCAACGAAGGCATGAGTCGATGACCACGAGGCCTTCGACGACCCTCTCCCTCTTGTTGCTCGCGTGCTGTGTCGCGGCGACGTGCAGCCAGCCGCCATCGAAGACGAAGCAGAGCGCGCGGCGAAGGCGCTGCTCGAGGAGCGCGGCGCGCGCTTCGAGCTGCGCATGTATCTCGAGGATCGCCTCGCGCGCGACGAGCTCACCGACCTGCGTCGCCGGCTCGGCCGTCCGGCATGCGAGTGGGTATGCGGCCCGCGAAGCAGCTCACCTTCGACGATCATCGCCGTCGCAGCCGACGTGGCGGGCCGCGTCCGGGTGCCGGCCGGACGCGCGGCCCGCGTCCGATCGTCCATCACGTGAGGCGTGAGCCGATGCCGCGCGAGTGCCCTGCGCACGTGACGCTGAGAGTTCGCCGGGGATTCCCGTCGCTCCGGCGGCGACCCTTCGTGACGGAGCTGCGCCGTAGCTTCCGCGAAGCCTGCGAGCGCGGGTATTTCCGCGTCGTCCAGTTCTCGGTCCAGACGGATCACGTGCACCTGCTGGTCGAAACGGCAGGCAAGCCCGCACTCGGGCGCGGCATGAAGTCGATCGCTGCGCGCGTCGCGCGCGCGGTGAATCGCGTCTTCGGACGCGCGGGCGTCGTGCTGCTCGGGCGTTATCACGTCCGCGCACTGCGCACTCCGAAAGAAGTCAGAAATGCGCTCGCCTATGTGCTTCTCAACGCTCGCAAGCACTGGCGGCACCGGCGAGGAACCGCTCCGCCGGTGATCCTCGACGAAGCGTCATCGGCCGAGTGGTTCGACGGCTGGGTCCGCAGGACCCCGCCGCTCTCTTCGGGCGAACCTCCTCCTGTCGCCG
>Ga0335084_10006717_pt1 | contig 11449 bp, 9 predicted proteins | sample Lox_Sample_44_FD_206721 | JGI IMG/M metagenome (GOLD analysis project Ga0335084, IMG submission 206721) | Soil microbial communities from Loxahatchee National Wildlife Refuge, Florida, United States - Lox_Sample_4.4 | ecosystem: Environmental > Terrestrial > Soil > Wetlands | place: USA: Florida...
CGGGCGATCGTCGGTCATGTCCCGCGCGCCTCGCTCGTCACACTCGAGTCGGCCACGCACGCGCTCACCACCACGCATGCGGACGCGGTGGCCCAGGTCATCGACGAGGTCGCCGCCGCGGGGGCCGCTCGTCGATCGACTGGGGCCCCGTGATACCGTAGAGCGCTCCGATGTTGAGAGAGTGGCAGGCGTTCCAGGAGGTGGCCAAGGCCTTCGCCGAGGGCGTAGCCTGCCTGCGCGTCTCCGGCCTGGCCCCCGCCGCCCGCGCCCTGGTCGTCTCCGAGCTCCTGCAGATCCATTCGCGCGCCGCCGTCGTCGTCGTCCGGTCGATGGCCGACGCCCACCGCGTCACCCAGGACCTGCGCTTCTACGGCGCGCCCGTCCTCGAGTTCCCCGAGCGCGAGCCACGACTGTGGCGTGGCGGCCACCACCGCGAGGCCGAGGCCGAGCGCGCGGTGATCGCGCGGCGGCTGGCCGCCGGCGAGCCGCTGGTCGTCGTGGTGACCCCGGCCGGGCTCGACACGGCGCTGCCGGCGCCGGGGGACTTCGCGGCGCGCACGCTGCGGATCAGCGTGGGGGACCGGCTCGAGCGCGAGCTGCTGCTGGAGTCGTTCGAGGCGGCCGGATACGAGCGTACCGAGACGGTGGTCGAGGTCGGACAGTGGAGCGTGCGGGGCGGCATCGTCGACGTCTTCGCCCCCAGCCATCCGAGCCCGGTGCGGCTGGAGTTCTTCGGCGACGACGTGGAGTCGATCCGCCTGTTCGATCCGACCACGCAGCGCTCCGTCGAGCCGCTCGACGAGCTGCTGCTGCTGCCGCTCGGCGCGCCCGCCGACGACGCGGAGGGCGCCGCCCACGTGCTGGACTTCGCCCCGCCCGGCGCGCCCGCGATCCTCGATGTGCCGGCGCTGCTGGACGAGACGTCCGAGGAGGCGCCCGGCCGCCGCCCGCTGCGCGAGGTGCTGGGCGAGCGGCCGCGAGTCGAGCTGGAGCTGGTGGCCGGCACCACGGCCGGCGGCCACGTGCTCGACACGCAGGACGTCCCGCGCTTCGGCGGCCGCTTCGCCGACCTCACGGCAGCGCTGGCGCGCTGGCGCGCCGAGGGCTTCACCGTGCGGCTGGTGGTGGCCGACGCGGGGCAGGCCGACCACCTGCGCCAGATCCTGCGCGACCACGAGGTGGAGGCGCCGGTGGCCGCCGCGCTGGAGGCGGCCGAGCCGCTGGCCATCGTGGCCGGCGAGCTCTCGGCCGGCCTGTCGATCGGCGCCGTGGGGCTGGTGCTCCTCACCGAGTCGGAGATTTTCGGCGCCCGGCGGCGCACGCTGCGGCGGCCCAAGTACCAGCGCGGCGCCGCGCTCACCGCGTTCACCGACCTCGAGATCGGCGACCTCGTGGTCCACGAGGACCACGGCATCGGCCGCTACGTCGGCCTGCGCACCATGTCCATCGGCGACCGCGACGGCGACTTCCTGGAGCTGGCGTACACGGAGGGCGGCCGCCTCTACGTGCCCGTCGAGCGCCTCGACCTCGTCTCGAAATATCTCGGTGGCGACGCCGGCACCGCCCGGCTCGACCGCCTGGGCGGCGCCTCCTGGCAGCGCGTGAAGGAGTCGGTGCGCGCGGCGCTGCGCGAGATGGCCGAGGCGCTGCTGAAGCTCTACGCGCGCCGCGCGGTGGCCGAGGGCCACGCCTTCGGCCCCGACACGCCGTGGCAGCGCGAGTTCGAGGCGGCCTTCCGCTTCGAGGAGACGCGCGACCAGCTCCGCGCCATCGAGGACGTCAAGCGCGATCTCGAGAGCGCGCGCCCGATGGACCGCCTGGTCGCGGGCGACGTCGGCTACGGCAAGACCGAGGTGGCGCTGCGCGCGGCCTTCAAGGCCGTCGGCGAGGGCCAGCAGGTGGCGGTGCTGGTGCCGACCACCGTGCTGGCCCAGCAGCACTGGTCCACCTTCACCGACCGCTTCGGGCCGTTCCCGGCCAAGGTGGAGCTGCTCTCGCGCTTCCGCTCGCCCCGGGAGCAGAAGGCGATCGTGGAGGGGCTGCGCACGGGCGCCGTGGACGTGGTCATCGGCACCCATCGCCTGCTGTCCAAGGACGTCGCCTTCAAGCGGCTCGGCCTGCTGATCGTGGACGAGGAGCACCGCTTCGGCGTCGCCCACAAGGAGCGCATGAAGCAGCTGCGCGAGTCGGTGGACGTGCTCGCGCTCACCGCCACCCCGATCCCGCGCACGCTCTACATGGCGCTCTCGGGCGTGCGCGACATGTCGGTCATCGAGACGGCGCCGCTCGACCGGCTGCCCATCGAGACCATGGTGCGCCGCTTCAGCAAGGCCGTCATCAAGGAGGCGCTCGAGCGCGAGCTCGCCCGCGGCGGCCAGGTCTTCTTCGTCCACAACCGCGTGCAGTCGCTCCTCTCGATGACGCGCTTCGTCCAGGAGCTGGTGCCCGACGCCCGCGTGATCATGGGCCACGGCCAGATGAAGGAGCGCGAGCTCGAGGCCACCATGGTGAGGTTCGTGAGCGGCCAGGCCGACATCCTGGTCTCCACGGCGATCGTGGAGTCGGGGCTGGACATCCCGGCCTCGAACACCATCATCATCAACCGGGCCGACCGCTTCGGCCTCGCCCAGCTCTACCAGCTGCGCGGGCGCGTGGGGCGCGAGCGGCTGCAGGCCTACTGCTACCTGCTGGTCCCGGCCGACGGGCGGGTGGACGAGCAGGCCCAGCGCCGGCTGCGCGCCCTGCAGGAATTGACCGAGCTCGGCTCGGGCTTCAAGCTGGCCCTGCGAGATCTAGAGATCCGGGGGGCCGGCAACCTCCTGGGGGCCGAGCAGCACGGCCACATCGCGGCGGTGGGCTACGATCTTTACAGCAAGCTTCTCGCCGAAGCTGTGCAAGAATTGAAGGGCGATCGGGCCGGGGTCGCCGTCGAACCGGTCATCAACGTCTCCGTCGAAGGGTTCTTGCCCGAAGACTATGTGCCCGAGGTCAATCAGCGACTGGCGTTCTACAAGCGGCTGGCCGGCGCCGCCGGCGACGACGAGCTCGCCGACCTGCGCGCCGAGCTGGCCGACCGCTTCGGCCCGCTGCCCGAGCCCGCCGCGCAGCTCATCGACGTCGTGCGCATCCGCATCGCGGCGCGCGCGCTCGGCATCGAGCGCGTCGAGTCCGGCGAGGGGACGGCGGTGATCACCTTCGCGCCCTCCACGCCGATCGAGCCGGCCGCCATGGTGAAGCTGATCCACGCCAGCCGCGGCCGCCTGAAGATGCGCCGTGAGTTCACCGTGGAAGCGGCGGTGGCCCGCGGCGGCTGGGCGGCCGTGCGCGATTCGCTGCTGGGCGTGCTGCGGGGCTTCGCCGCCTGATGGTGCGGCGCCTGCTCGCCCTCGGCGCGCTCACCACGCTGCTGGCCGGCTGCGGCATGACGGTGCCGGGCTGGGTGCCGTGGCTCGGCACCAAGACGCCCGCGCCGGAGCCCGCCGCCGCCGTCGCGGCCCCGGCGCCGGCCAATCCGAACCTGCTCGAGTCGCCGAAGCCCGGCGACATTCGCCAGCGGTCGGTGGAGGAGAACGACGAGGTCTCCGACCGCATCATCGCCGTCGTCAACAACGACGCCATCACGATGAACGAGCTGATCGAGTCGATCGTCATGTACCGGTCGGAGAACCGGAGCGGCGGCCCCAGCGACGACGAGCTGCGCAAGGAGTCGCTGTCCCGCCTGATCGACAACCGGTTGCAGCTGCAGGAGGCCGACCGGGAGAAGATCACCGTCGACGACGCCGAGCTCAACGAGGAGTTCCTCGACCGCATCAAGCGCTACAACGTGAAGAACGAGGAGGAGTTCGAGAAGATCCTCAAGGCCCAGGGCGTCACGCTGGACTCGATCAAGAAGCGGCTGCGCGACGGCCTCAAGGTCTCCAAGCTGGTGCGCCGCAAGGTCGCCATGCGGATCTCGGTCACCGAGGACGAGATCACGCAGTACCTCGAGGAGAACCGCGGCAAGCTGGAGACGGGCCTCTCTTACCACGCCCGCCACATCCTGATCACGCCGGAGGGCGACACCGACAGCGGTTGGGAGGCCGCCCGCATCAAGGCCACGATGCTCCGCGCCCAGCTCGCCGACGGCGCCGACTTCGTCGAGCTGGCCAAGCAGCACTCCCGGGACGCCACCGCCAAGGACGGCGGGGACCTGGGCACCCTCAAGCGCGGTGAGCTGTCCCAGGAGGTCGAGGGCGCCATCCTGGCCCTCAAGCCGGGGCAGCTGTCCCCGCCCTTCAAGTCACCGCTGGGCTACCACATCTTCCGCCTGGAGTCGAAGGAGGGCCTGGAGGGTGACGGGCTGGTCCGCATCCGCAACCAGATCCGCGACATCTTATTCCGTCAGAAGTACGAAACCCGGCAGGAGGCCTGGCTGAAGGAGATCAAGCAGCGGGCCATCATCGAGGTCCGGATGTGAAAAATCGTTGACAACACACCGGCCCGGATGGGAGGATGTCTCCAACGCCGTCGCCCCAACCTCGTAGAAACTCTATCAAAACAGCAACAACAAACCTGAAGCGGCGACATATCGCCGCGCCCGGAGCCCCCGAATGAGTTCCCGCCGAGAACGAGGTCAGCCCAACGCCACCGAGAACGCCCCCACCGTGCCCGCCAACGGCATGAACCTGTCCGAGCTCAAGGAAAAGGCGATCGCCGATCTCAACGGGATCGCGCGGGACCTGAACGTCCAGAACTACGGCGGGCTCCGCAAGCAGGAGCTGATCTTCAAGATCCTGCAGGCCCAGGCCGAGAAGGACGGGCTGATCTACGGGGAGGGCGTGCTGGAAGTCCTGCCGGACGGATTCGGATTTCTGAGGGCTCCCGACTACAACTACCTGCCCGGGCCGGACGACATCTACGTCTCGCCGTCGCAGATCCGCCGCTTCGACCTGCGCACCGGCGACACCATCTCCGGCCAGGTCCGGCCGCCCAAGGACACCGAGCGCTACTTCGCGCTGCTCAAGGTCGAGGCCATCAACTTCGAGACGCCCGACCAGGCGCGCGAGAAGATCTTCTTCGACAACCTCACGCCGCTCTACCCGATGGAGCGGCTCAAGCTCGAGTGGAACACCGAGGACCTCACCACCCGTGTGATGGATCTCCTCTGTCCGATCGGCAAGGGCCAGCGCGGCATGATCGTGGCGGCGCCGCGCACCGGCAAGACGATGATGCTGCAGTCCATCGCCCACGCCATCGCCACCAACCACCCCGAGGTCTACCTCATCGTGCTGCTCATCGACGAGCGGCCGGAGGAAGTCACCGACATGCAGCGCTCGGTGAAGGGCGAGGTGGTGTCGTCCACCTTCGACGAGCCGCCGCAGCGCCACATCCAGGTGGCCGACATGGTCATCGAGAAGGCCAAGCGGCTGGTCGAGCACAAGCGCGACGTGGTCATCCTGCTCGACTCGCTGACGCGCTTCGCGCGCGCCCACAACGCCGTCATCCCGTCCTCGGGCAAGGTGCTCTCGGGCGGTCTCGACGCCAACGCGCTCCAGCGCCCGCGGCGGTTCTTCGCCACCGCGCGCAACATCGAGGAGGGCGGCTCGCTGACCATCATGGCCACGGCCATCGTGGACACCGGCAGCCGGATGGACGACGTGATCTTCGAGGAGTTCAAGGGCACCGGCAACATGGAGGTCCACCTCGACCGGCGCCTGATGGACAAGCGCATCTTCCCCACCATCAACATCGAGCAGTCCGGCACCCGCAAGGAGGAGCTGCTGCTCGAGAAGGACGAGCTGCAGAAGGTCTGGCTGCTCCGCAAGGCCCTCTCCCAGCTCAACCCGGTGGAGGCCATGGAGCTGCTCCTCGACAAGCTCAAGCAGACCAAGAGCAACAAGGAGTTCCTGGCCGCGATGCATGCGATGGGGTAGGCTAACCGCCCGCGCGCTTTGCCTTTTCCGGCGCGGGCTGGTAGTCTTAGGGCTTCCAGGGAGGGACTGCGACCGTGAAGGTGGGCATTCATCCGGAATACGTGGACACGACGATCACCTGCGCCTGCGGGGAGATCATCAAGACGCGCTCGACCAGGCCGGACATCCGGGTGGAAGTCTGCTCGAAGTGCCATCCCTTCTTCACCGGCAAGCAGAAGCTCATGGACACGGCCGGTCGCGTGGAGCGCTTCCAGCGGAAGTACAAGCGGCAGCCGGCAGCGCAGCCGTAAGCGGCCTCGGGGCGGAGCTCCGGCTTTCGCCCGGGAGGCGCTGATCCGCCATGCTGTTTGACAAGCTCCGTCAGATCGAAGAGCGGTCGCAGGAGATCGCCCGGCGGCTGGCCGACCCCGCCATCTTCTCCCAGCAGGCCGAGTACGCCCGCCTGCGCAAGGAGCACGCCGACAGCCAGGAAGTCGTCGAGCGCTTCGGCGAGTACCGCGACGTCCTGCGCAAGCTGAGCGAGGCGCAGCACATCCTGGCCGAGGGCGGCGACCGCGAGCTGGCCGAGCTGGCCCAGGCCGAGATCGACGAGCTGACCGTGCGCCAGACCGCGCTGGAGGCCGACCTCACGCGTCTCCTGCTCCCGCGCGATCCCAACGACGACAAGAACGTCTTCGTGGAGATCCGCGCCGGGGCCGGCGGCGACGAGGCCGCGCTGTTCGCCGCCGAGCTCGCGCGCATGTACACGAAGTACGCGGAGCGCCAGCGCTGGAAGGTCGAGGTGATGGACTCCAGCGTCACCGGCGTGGGCGGGCTCAAGGACGTCATCCTCTTCATCCAGGGGCGCGGCGCCTGGAGCCGGCTCAAGTTCGAGCGCGGCGTGCACCGGGTGCAGCGGGTGCCGGTGACCGAGTCGGCCGGGCGCATCCACACCTCCACGGTGACGGTGGCGGTGCTGCCGGAGGCCGAGGACGTGGACGTGCAGGTGGCGGAGAAGGACATCCGCGTGGACGTCTACCGCTCGTCGGGTCCCGGCGGCCAGGGCGTCAACACCACGGACTCCGCGGTGCGCATCACGCACATCCCCACCGGGCTGGTGGTGACCTGCCAGGACGAGCGCTCGCAGATCAAGAACCGCGCGAAGGCCATGCGCGTGCTCAAGGCACGCCTGCTCGAGCGGGCGCAGGAGGAGCAGCAGGCGGCCATCGCGGCCGACCGCCGCTCCCAGGTGGGCACCGGCGAGCGCAGCGAGCGCATCCGCACCTACAACTTCGCGCAGAACCGCGTGACCGATCACCGCGTGGGCCTCACGCTGCATCGCCTGCCCGAGGTGCTCGAGGGCGAGATCGACGAGCTGATCGAGGCGCTCGCCGCCGCCGAGCAGGCCGAGCGCCTGCAGAAGGTGGCGAGCTGATGCGCGCCGTCGACGCCGACCCCCTCGTGAACTCGCCCGCGACGGTGGGCGCCGCGCTGGCGCGCGGCGCCGCCACGCTCGCCGCGGCCGGCGTGGCATCGGCGCGGGTGGACGCGGAGTGGCTGCTGGCCGCCGTCCTCGACGTGCCGCGCGGCCGCCTGCTGACCGATCCCGACCGTGCGCTCGACGCGGACATCACCGCCCGCTACGCGCGTGCGCTCGAGCGCCGGGCGACGCGGGAGCCGCTGCAGCACATCCTCGGCAGCCAGGCCTTCCGCGACATCGTCGTCCGCGTCGGCCCCGAGGCGATGGTGCCGCGCCCGGAGACGGAGGCGCTCGTCGAGTGGGCGCTGGCCCTGCTGCCCGGTGTGCTGTCGCCGGTCGTCGTGGACGTCGGCGCCGGCAGCGGCTGCATCGCCTGCGCGATCGCCGCCGAGCGTCCGGCCGCGCGCGTCGTCGCGCTGGAGATCTCGCCCGCGGCCGCCGCCCTGGCGCGCGCCAATGCCGCCGCGCTCGGCCTGGAGGCGCGCGTCACGGTGGTCGAGTCGGATCTGTTCGCCGCGCTCGGCGGCCTGCGCGCCGATCTGATCGTCGCCAACCCGCCCTACCTGCCGAGCGCGGTCATCGAGACGCTCCCACCCGAGGTCAGCCGCTTCGATCCGCGGCTGTCGCTCGACGGCGGCGCCGACGGCCTCGACGTCATCCGGCGCCTCGTGACGGGCGCGCGTGCCCGCCTGGCCGCCGCCGGCGCGCTCGTGATCGAGACGGCTGGCGGGGCCCAGGCGAGCGCGGCCGCCGCGCTGCTCCGCGAGGCCGGCTTCGCGGACGTCGCCACGCGCGCCGATCTGGCCGGCGTGGAGCGCTTCGTCGCCGGCGTGGAGCGCGAGCCATGAGCCCGCTCACGCTGGCGCTGCCGAAGGGGCGGCTGCTCGACCCCGCGCTCGACCTCCTGCGCGAGCTCGGCGTGGACGGCGTCGACCAGGCCTCCCGGCGCCTCATCTTCGACGACGCGCGCGCCGGGCTGCGGCTGCTCTTCCTGAAGCCCTCCGACGTGCCGGCCTACGTGACCTACGGCGTCGCGCAGCTCGGCATCGTCGGCAAGGACATCCTGCTCGAGCAGGAACCCGACGTCTACGAGCCGCTCGACCTCGGCTTCGGCTTCTGCCGGCTGGTCGTCGCCGAGCCCCGCGAGCTGTGGGAGCGCGACGATCCCGCCAAGTGGTCGTGGGTGCGCGTGGCGACCAAGTATCCGCGGCTGACCGAGCAGTACTTTTCCGCTCGCGGCGTCCAGGTCGAGCTCGTGCGCCTGGACGGCTCCGTCGAGCTGGCGCCGCTGGTCGGCCTCGCGGAGCGCATCGTCGACCTGGTGCAGTCGGGCGAGACGCTGCGCGTGAACGGCCTGGTCGAGGTGGCGGAGATCACGCGCTCGACCGCGCGGCTGATCGTCAACCGCGCGGCGATGAAGACCGAGCACGCCGCCATCAACGGCCTCATCGCCCGGCTGCGCGACGGACGGCGCCACGCCGCTCCTGGAACAGGCCACCCACGGCCCGAGCCGGCCGCGCGGCACCCGCTCCCATGAAGATCCTGGACGCGCGCACGCTGGGCGTCGACGGCGTGGCCCGCGCAGTCGACCGGCCGCCGTCCAGCGTGGCGGCGGACGTCGTGCGCGCGGTCGAGTCGATCGTGGCCGACGTGCGCGCGCGGGGCGACGCTGCGCTGGTCGAGTACACGGCGCGCTTCGACAGCTTCCGCGTGCCGGCCGCGCCCGGCCTGGCGCTGAGCGCGGCCGACTTCGAGACGGGCGAGCGCGCGGTGGATCCCGCGGTGCGCAGCGCGCTGGCCTACGCGGCCGAGCGCATCGAGCGCTATCACGCCGCCGCGCTTCCGAAGCCGTGGCGGCTCACCGACGAGCATGGCTCGGTGCTCGGCCAGGACGTGCGGCCGCTCGACCGCGTGGGGATCTACATTCCCGGCGGGCGCGCGGCGTATCCGTCGACGGTGCTCATGACGGCCGTGCCCGCCCGCGTGGCCGGCGTGCGCGAGATCGTGCTCGTCACCCCGCCGGCCGCCGACGGCAGCGTGCCGCCCGCCGTGCTGGCCGCCGCCCGCGTGGCCGGCGTGACGGAGGGCTGGCGGCTCGGCGGCGCCCAGGCCATCGCCGCGCTCGCCTACGGCACCGCCAGCATCCGGCGCGTGGACAAGATCGTGGGGCCCGGCAACGTCTACGTGGCGCTGGCCAAGACGCGCGTCTTCGGCGACGTCGGCATCGACATGGTGGCGGGTCCCAGCGAGGTCGTCGTCGTCGCCGATCGCGCGGCCGAGCCGGCCTGGATCGCCGCCGACCTGCTCGCCCAGGCCGAGCACGATCCGATGGCGCGCGCGCTGCTGATCACCGACGCGCCGGAGCTGCTGGAGCGCGTGGAGGCCGCGCTGAGCGCGCAGCTGGCGAACCTGCCCCGCCGCGCGATCGCCGCCGAGGCGCTGGCGATCAACGGCGCCTTCATCCTGGTCGGCGACCTCGAGGCCGCGGTGGACGTGGCCAACCGGCTGGCACCCGAGCACCTCGAGCTGATGGTGGCGGTCCCGGCCGCGCTGCTGCCGCGCGTGCGGCACGCCGGCGCCGTGTTCCTCGGCGCCCACACGCCGGAGGTCGTCGGCGACTACGTGGCCGGGCCCAATCACGTGCTGCCCACGGGGGGCACCGCGCGCTTCGCCTCGCCGCTGGGCACCGAGGACTTCGTCAAGCGCTCGAGCGTCATCGAATACTCGCCCTCCGGGCTGGCGGCGGCGCAGCCGCATCTCGCCGCGCTCACCCGCGTGGAGGGCCTCGACGGCCATGGCCGGGCCGCGGCACTGCGCGCCGGGGCACTGCGGGCCGGAGGGGCCGAGGGGAACCCTCCCAGGGTTCCCCTCCCAAAGGAGAACGGGAGATGAACGAGCGGCAGGCGCGGGTCGAGCGCAAGACGAAGGAGACCGAGGTCGCGATCCAGCTCAACCTCGACGGCGCCGGAAGCTCCAAGGTGCAGACGCCGATCCCGTTCTTCAGCCACATGCTGGAGGCGTGGGCCAAGCACGGCCTGATGGACCTGGCCGTGGAGGCCACCGGCGACGTCGAGGTGGACATCCACCACACGGTGGAGGACGTCGGCATCGTGCTGGGCCAGACGCTCAAGCAGGCGCTGGGCGACAAGAAGGGCATCGTGCGCTACGGCACCGCCTTCGTGCCCATGGACGAGGCGCTCGTGCAGGCCTCGGTGGACCTCTCGGGCCGGCCGTTCCTCGTCTTCAGCGTGCCGGTGGCGCGCACGCGCGTGTCGAACTTCGACATGGACATGCTGCAGGAGTTCTTCCGCGCCTTCGCGTTCAACGCGGAGCTGACGCTGCACGTGACCATGCACTACGGCCACAACCTGCATCACATCGCCGAGGCCGTCTTCAAGTCGGTGGGCCGCTCGCTGGCCGAGGCCACGCGCCTGAACCCGCGCATCGCCGGCGTGCTGCCGTCCACCAAGGGCACGCTCTAGCGATGGTCGCCGTCGTCGACTACGGGCGAGGCAACCTCGGGTCGGTCGAGCGCATCTTCCGCGCCGCCGGGGTTCCCGCGGTCGTGACCCAGGATCCGGACGCCGTCGACGCGGCCGAGGCCGTCGTGCTTCCGGGGGACGGGGCCTTCCACGACACGATGCTGAATCTCGAGCAGCTCGGGCTTCTCGAGCCCGTGCGGCGGGCGCTCGACGGGCGGCGGCCGTTCCTGGGCATCTGCATCGGCTACCAGCTGCTGTTCTCCACCAGCGAAGAATTCGGCGACGGCAAGGGGCTCGACGTCATCCCGGGCGTCGTGCGCCGCTTCCCGCCCGGCCTCGACGTCCCCCACATGGGCTGGAACCGCGTGTGGCACGGCGGCACGCTGCGGCTCTTCGAGGGTATTCCAGACGGTGCCCACTTCTATTTCGTGCACTCGTATTTCCCCGAGCCCCACGTCGGCGACTGCGCCGTGCCGGGTGCGCTGCGACAAGCCTGGTGTGACTACGGTGTGCGATTCGCAGCCGCCATCGAGACGGGGCGGATCTACGCGACGCAGTTCCATCCCGAGAAGAGCGGCCGCGCGGCCGGCGGCCGC
>Ga0335084_10006721_pt1 | contig 11444 bp, 9 predicted proteins | sample Lox_Sample_44_FD_206721 | JGI IMG/M metagenome (GOLD analysis project Ga0335084, IMG submission 206721) | Soil microbial communities from Loxahatchee National Wildlife Refuge, Florida, United States - Lox_Sample_4.4 | ecosystem: Environmental > Terrestrial > Soil > Wetlands | place: USA: Florida...
GCATCCGCTGATGCCGACGCCGGCGTTGTACACCGGGGCGCAGGCGAAGCCGCTGTTCACCGAGGCGCCCGCCGCCGTCCGGACACCGCCGCTGGACCTGCTGTACATCACCGACCGCGCGCCCGCGAAGAGCCCGGACGAGCAGGAGCCGTACACGTCCGAGCGCTCGCGCTCGGATGCTTTCGGCTCGACGACGATCTTGTTCGGCGAAGACATGACCTGGGACGCGCTGGTGAAGCAGAGCCTGCAGGTCGAGCGGAAGCCCTCGGTGGATCTCACGCTCGGGCCGACCAAGGAAATCGGCCGGTTTCCGACGATCCCGTACCAGGTTGTCGAGACTCCAACCGGGCTGACGCGTGCTCCCGCCGTCGTCGACGCATGGGAGACCGCTACGCGGGCACTGCAGGCCGAGGTCGCGCGTCGCCTTGCCGCGAGCCCTCGCAAGGAAGTCGTGCTCTACGTGCACGGTGTCGCGAATACGTTCCAGGACGCCGCGCTCACGATGGGCGAGTTGTGCCACTTCCTGGGCCGCGAATTCGTGTGCGCGATTTTCACCTGGCCCGCGGGCGGCAAGAGTGGCGTGCTGTTCGGATACGAGGTGGACTACGAATCGAGCTTGTTTGCCACCGAGCACCTGCACAAGACGATCCGCGCGATCGCGGGGACGCCCGGGTTGCAGAAGATGCACCTGCTTGCGCACAGCCGCGGGACTGACGTGCTCGTCACGGCATTGTCGGACTTGAACGCCGAGGCCTACATCGAACGAAGCAACATCGAGCAGCGCTTCAAGATCGGCAACGTTGTCTTGATGGCGCCTGACCTCGATATCGATGTCGGCGTTGCCAAAGCCTTCAAGGTCTTCTCGGACCCCGGCCTCCCGTACGGCCCGGCGCCGGACCCGAGGGTGGTTCTGGCGCGCATGTCCGGATTTCACCTCACGGTCTACGCGTCGCCCGAAGACAAGGCGCTCGCCACGTCCGGCTGGCTGTTCGGAAGCATTGTCAGGCTTGGGCGCATCAACCAGGCTTTGCTTACGCCGGATCAGCTTGAGCACGCACGGTCGCTCGGCTTCCTCGACGTGATCCAGGTTCAGGGCAAGACCGACCTCTTCGGCCACAGCTACTTCGTCTCGAACCCCGAGGTAAGCTCCGACCTGATCGCTCTGCTGCGCTACGGGCTCGGTCCCCGCGACCCGGGCAGGTCGCTGGAATTGGTGGAGAAGCCTTTCTGGCGGATACCTGAAGCACAGGGCACAGGCGCCGCGCACTAGCAGAGGGCGGCAGAGCGAGTCGGTACGCGGCATGTTCAGTCGATTCCTCAACGGTGTCGGGCTCACGGCACTGGCGCTCCTGATCGCGGCGATCGGGGTCTGGGGCGCGCTCCTGCTCGAGTATGCGGGGCCACGCAGCGACCTGTTGCGCACGGCGCTGGTCGCCGGCTTCGCCCTGGCTGCGGTAGCGACGCTGATCGCGCTCTTCGTGCGCCGCTGGCGCTGGCCTGCGATTGGCGTTTATGCAGTCCTGTGCTCAGGCCTCGCAGTCCTGTGGTCGAGCTTAGCGCCGACCAACGACCGTGATTGGCAAACGGGTCTCGCCGTGCTGGCCTACGCCACCATCGATGGCGACAAGGTCACAGTGCACAACATCCGGAACTTCGACTACCGGAGCGAGACCGACTACACGCCCGCCTATTACGACAAGACCTTCGATCTGCGGGAGTTGCGGTCGCTGGACATTGTTACCTCCTACTGGGCGGGCCCGGCGATCGCCCACTTCTTCGTGAGCTTCGGCTTCGCCGGGGACGACTATCTGGCCATTTCGATCGAGGTCCGCAAGCCGAAGGGTGAAGGCTACTCGACCCTCAAGGGCTTCTTCCGACAGTACGAGCTAATCTACATAGTGGCCGACGAGCGGGACGTCATCCGGCTGCGCACCAATTATCGCCGCGATCCGCCCGAGGACGTGTATGTCTATCGGATCAGGGGTTCGACCCAGGCCCAGCGGCGGCTGTTCCTGGAGTACATGGACAGCCTCAACGCGCTCCGGACGCAGCCCGAGTTCTACAACACGGTGACGACCAACTGCACGACCAGCATCTGGACGATGATCCACGCCAACGCCGGGAGCACTCCGTGGACCTGGAAGATCCTGGTCAACGGCTACGCGCCGGAGTACCTGTACGAACAAGGACGGCTGGAGGCGATGGGCCTCTCGTTCCCGGAACTGCATGAGCGGGCGCACGTCAACGCGCGCGCCCAGGCAGCCGACAAGGCGGCCGACTTCTCGCGCCGAATTCGCGCCGGCGGCGAGCGATAGGCGCGTCGTTCGGGCGTGCGACAATTTCATATATGACCACCGAGTTCCCGAGAATGCTCATGGCGCTTCGTATTCGCTGGCTCTCGCTCCCGCTCGCATTGTTGCTGGGTGCCACGATCGCGATCGGGCAGCAAGTTCAACCGCTCAAGCCCGCCGACCGATCTAGCCCGCGTGCTGCGATCCAGACCTTCCTCGAGTCCGGTGACGCATTCGGCGAATATGCGGTGAAGGAATACCTGCCGTCGCCGTCGCGCGCCAAGTTCGACCATGTGGAGTTGCTGGGCGCGAGGAGAAATCAGGCGCTCGACCTGAGCGAAGTCCCTCCGGCCGCACGCGTCAAGACCGGATACGCGGCGGCCAACGCCCTGTACGAGGTCCTGAACAGGATCCCGTTGCCGTCTTCCGACCAGATACCGGACGCGGACCAGATCAAGCCCGTCGCCGCGAATGCCGAGCCGCAGCGGTGGGTCATCCCCGACACCGAGATTGCGCTGGTTCGCGCAAAGACCGGGCCGCACAGCGGTGAGTTCCTGTTCAGCCCCGATACCGTGGCGCGGGCGGTCGAGTTCTACGAGCGCGTGCGCGATCTGCCGTACGTCCGACCGGTTCCCCTCAAGAATATCCACGACATCATTTCGACCGCGGGCGGCTGGATGATCCCGTACTCATTGATCCAGGCGCTTCCCGCATCGCTGCGCGTCCCGATCGCCGGCCAATCGGGATGGAAATGGATCGGCCTCACCCTCATCCTCGCAATGCTCGTGCTCTTCCTGGCGATCACGTATCGCGTGACCCAGCTGGGCGACGACAGGCATGCGCTCAAGCGCGCATTGGGACGGCTCGCGATGCCGGTCGCGGTCCTGCTCGCGATGCCGGTCGTCGAGGAGCTCGCGCTTGGCCAGCTCGTGCTGGTCGAATCGGTTGGCAGCGCAGTGCAGATCGCGGTGACCGGGATCACGTACCTGGCCTCGGCATGGCTGGCATGGCGCCTCGCTTCCGTCGTCGCCGAAGTGATCATCGCGTCTCCGCGCTACGGCGCCGAGAGCCTTGACGCGCACATCGTCCGGGGCGGAGTCCGCCTGGTCGGTGTGGGTGCCGCGGCGGCGTTGCTTGCCGTTGGTGCCGACCGCGTCGGAATACCGGTGTACGGGATCGTCGCAGGGCTGGGCGTGGGCGGCCTGGCGCTCGCCCTCGCCGCTCAACCGACGATCGAGAATCTCATCGCCGGCATCAGCCTCGTCGCCGACAAGGCCGTCCGTGTTGGCGAGTCCTGCAAGTATGGCGACGCGCTGGGCACTGTGGAGGCGGTTGGTGTTCGCTCGACGCGGATTCGTGGGTTCGATCGCACGCTCACCAACATTCCAAACGCTGTTCTGGCCAAGATGCCGGTCATCAGCCTCACGCGGCGGGACCAGATGCTGATACAGACGGTGCTCGGTCTGCGCTACGAGACCACAGAGGAGCAGCTTCGTTACGTACTCGACAACCTTCGCCAATTGCTCAAGGGCGATCCGCGGGTGGCCCAGGATTCGGCGCGTGCGCGCCTTGTCAGTTTCGGCGACAGCTCGCTCGATGTCGAGGTGTTTGCCTACGTGAAAACCACCGTCTGGACAGAGTTCCTCGGTATCCGGGAGGAGCTGCTGCTTCGTATGATGGACATCATCGAACAGGCGGGCACCGCGATGGCGTTTCCGTCGCAGACGCTGTATCTCAAACGTGACGACGGAATCGAATCGATCGAGGTAAAGGACGCGGAAGCCAGCGCCCAGGAACGGCGGGAAAAGGGGACGCACGCCTAGGCATGCGCGATTCCGGGTGAGCGGCTCTTGGCAAAAACCGCTGCCGGTGTGCCACCTGCGTCTTGAGACCTTACACAGGCGGCGCGACCGCCATCCTCACGCAACGAGCCTGAATCCGGCAACGGAAAAATGATGATCGAACGTGAACGCAACGCGAATCTGCGAGCGCTTCATGATGGCAAAGCTGGTTGCGTCGACGGCCGAGAGCTTGTGCAAGTCTTGGCGCCGGAAGTACTCCCAGGACTGTTCGAGATCGCGCAGCTCGCAGGGTAGGATCTTTACAGTGCGTGGTTTGTAGATCAAGTCTTTCCATCTAAGCGCCACGTCGCGATTGGCATTGCGAGCAAGGAAAGTGAAGGTCTCAATAACCACAGGAACGGACGTGTGAAGTCTGGCGCCCGCCCGCTGCAGGACGTTCCACTGTTCCCGAGCCTAGGGGTGAAGCGGATCACGCGAAAGGGCGAGGGCGATCCACGCTCCGCTGTCGACGAAGGCGGCTTCGCCGTGCCGCATTAGGGCTCGTCGTGGATGGTGTCGTGCTCGATCGCTGGCCGCCGTGACTCGCCGTCCCAGATCGCGACCGGACCTGCGATCGGTGGTTTCAGTACGACCTTGCGGATCGCTTCCCGAACAAGTTCTGCGACGCTGCGGCCGGACCGGGCGGCTGCTTTGCGCAATGCGTCGAGCTCTTCCTTCGGCAGATAGACCTGAGTTTTTTCCATGTATGTCACTCTAATACCATCGATGACATACATCAACTTCCTCTAATTAGCCGCAGGCCGTGGACCGCTCGATTGCGGAAGCGGTCGGAACATTGCGGGAAACCCTCGTTGGCGGATCTAAATTCCGGCCCGGGGCTTTGCCGATTCTCCGGCTTTACTCAGGCGAAATCGTCGGGCGACAACTCGATTGGCCTGCCGTGCGGGGTGCGGCCGGCGGCGCGGTGCCAAGCGTCACGGTACCGCCCCAAATTCTCTTCGCTCGCGATTCCCTTCTCGGCCACCAAGCGCTCGAGAGTGGCGAGCCAGTGCCGGTAGTAGGTCTCGCCAGTATGCGGATCGCCGGCAGCCTGCGCCCGCTTGATCTCGTCTGCCAGAATCGCCGCCCACTCGCGCCAGGTGAAGAGCCCGCGCTGATGCAGGGCCAGCGCAATTGCGAAGACCTGCGCCTGCCACGGCTCGTGGAATACCGGCCCCCCTCGTCATCCTGTACGCCAATTTCGTTCGTACTGAACCGCGCAATCGCCCCGGTCCCGGTGTCTGGACAGCCAGCAAGAACTTCGACCACGTCCATCGAGCGCGGTCAGTGGGCGAATCGCAGCGCTTGACGCACCTTGCACCGCCGCGTAGCGTCGCGTCCTTCGATCTTTCACGTTGCGTCCTCGCGTGGCCCACGAAGACTCCATCGCATCGGTGCTCGGATCTGCGCAGCAGCACCATCGCGCTGGACGCTTTTCGCAAGCTGCCGCCCTCTACCAGGAGGTGCTACGGCGCGCGCCCGATCATGTGGAAGCGCTGCAGGGCTTTGGATGGATGGCTTATGAGCTAGGCAAGACCGACCTCGCGGTCGAGCTCATGCGGAGAGCTGTATCCGCCCAACCATCGACCTCCGTGCATTTTCATCTGGCCCTAGTGCTTCAGTCGAAAGGGAATGTGAGCGGTGCGATTCAGCACTATCAGAAAGCGCTTTCACTGAATCCGGAGTTTCCTGAGGCGCTTCTCAACCTCGGCGGATTGCTCAAGGTGCAAGGCAAGCCTGACGCGGCGGCAGAGCTCTACGAGCGGGCGCTCGCGCTGCGACCAACCTTCGCCGAGGCCCACAGCAATCTCGGGAACGCGCTGGTCGCGCGGGGCAGAGTCGAGGAGGCAGTCCGCTCATATCGGAAAGCGCTCGCAATCAGGCCGGACTACGCAGACGCGCAACTCAACCTTGGCGAGGCGCTCTATGCGCAGGGAGAGTACGAGGCCGCCGCGCAGAGCTACCAGCGAGCTATCGAGATCGATCCTACCGATGCCGAAGCATACAACGGGCTTACGCGGGTGTTGCTCGCGCATGGGCAGGCGGTGAACGCTCTGCGGGCCGCTGAGCAGTCGTTGCGGATCCGGGAAACGAACGAAGCCAAGGGACTCATTGTCCGCTGCCTCGACGATCCTGCCGTTCGCGGCGAGGCGGCACGGCTGCGGCATCTACTTACACGCGCGATCTGCGAACCATGGTGCCGGCCAGGACAGGTTGCGGCGGCAGCCGCAACGGTCATCATGTCGGATCCCGGCCTGGGGCCATGCATCCAGCGCGCCGCGGCAGCGTGGCCGCGAAGGTTATCGGAAAAGGAGCTCTTCGGAAACGACGGCCTTCGCTCGGCATCTAACGAGCCGTTGCTCATGGCCCTGCTCGAGAACGCGCCAGTGTGTGGCGTCGCGATGGAGCGGTTCCTCGCGATGGCAAGGACGACTCTTCTCGCCGCGGCCGAAGCGCAGTCTGCCGACGTGCTGGCTCCGGAAACCCTGGCTTTCTACTGCTCTCTGGCGCGACAGTGCTTCGTCAACGAATATATCTTTTCCTGCAGCGAAGAGGAAGCCGATCGGGCGCGTTCCCTCAGGGACCGACTCGTGGAGGCGCTCAAGAGCGGTCGGCCCGTTCCGGCAGTCTGGCTGGTGGCTGCCGCAGCCTATTTCCCTCTGCTTACTCTGACGCACATCGAGCGCGTGCTTGATCGACCATGGCCGGAGGCGGTCGGGGCATTACTCACGCAGCAGGTCCGGGAGCCGCGCGAGGAAAGCCGGTATGCCGAAGCCATCCCGCGCTTGACAGCGCTGGAGGAAGGGCTTTCCCGTCTGGTGCAGCGTCAATACGAGGAGAATCCCTATCCGCGATGGGTAAGGGCCGAGCCGGCGGGCCGAAAACTGACCCTTCAGGAGTTTCTCGCCCGGGAATTTCCTTTCGCGCCGTGTCGGCATTTGCGAGGAGAGGGCGAGGGTCTCGATGTTCTGATCGCTGGATGCGGAACGGGGCAGCAGTCGATTCAAACCGCGCAGGCGTTCATGGGTGCGAGGATTCTGGCCATCGACCTGAGCATGTCGAGCCTCGGCTACGCGACGCGCAAGACTGCCGAACTCGGGCTCGAGAACATCCGGTACGCGCAGGCCGATATTCTGAAGCTCGGATCCATCGCAGAGACGTTCGATCTAATCGAGTGCGTAGGCGTTCTTCACCATCTCGCCGACCCGGTCGCCGGTTGGCGTGAGCTGTTGCGGCTGTTGCGTCCCGGGGGCTTCATGCATTTGGGCCTCTACAGCGAGCCGGCGCGACAGGACATCGCGGCGGCGCAGCGGTTCGTCGCCGAACGAGGATACGCGGTAACGCCCGATGGGATTCGCAGATGCCGGGAGGATCTTGTTGCCGCCGGCGCACGATTCGAGCGCGTTACGAAGATCGACGATTTCTGCGTGACCAGTGGTTGCCGCGATCTTCTGTTCCATGTGAAGGAACATAGTTTCACGCTCGCTGCGATCAAGCAGTGTCTCGCCGATCTGGACCTGCAGTTCATCGGCTTCAAGATCGGACCGCACATTCTTCGGAAGTACAGGGAGCGCTTTCCCGATGACCGGGCGAACACCAATCTCGATCACTGGCAGCGGTTCGAGAGCGAGAATTCGAACACCTTCATTGGGATGTACAATTTTTACGTGCAGCGTCGGAGCTGATGGCACCATCAGGTCGCCTAGAACTCTTGGCCTTGCCTTCCGTCGGTCGGTGTTAGCGAACGATATTGGGTCACGGCGTGGGCCATCCTTGTCCGCGCAGTTACGCGAATCACAAGGCGATGTCAGCGCCAGAACCGCAAGCGAGTCTTTCGCGAGGTCAGCTATTGGCCGAGGCTGTGTGAAAACGTGATGCTATTTCTGTTGGGGGATTGTCTGACCCTTTCCGACCTTGGAGCGTCCGCCAGAAGCGCAGCCTTAGACTCGGAATCGACCCAGGCCCGGGCGATGACTCGGGCTCCGATGTGAGGGCCGGTCTTCGTCTCGTAGTGCTCGACGATTGGATCGAGCACGTCCGGATCGACGTAGCCCTTCTCGGTCAGGACTGTCTCCAAGGCGCACACCCGGAGCTGCGTCTCCGACAGCTCGGAGTGTTCGTGGTGGTCGTCGGTGCTCATGAACGTAATTTATCTCAGTCGTCGACCCACGTGTAGTCCGGCAAAGCGCCGGCGCGCGCCCGTTCGATCACGTCGCCACCGTCTCTCGCTGGCGCGTGGAAAAGCGACTCTGTGAGGGCGTTGCTCGCCGGAGAGCGCAGTCAGCGATAGAGCTGCTCGCGCGACGGTGGCAGACCGGACGGCCCGCGCACGCGCTTCGAGGCGAGCGTCTGAAAAATACCGACACTATTTCGCGTGAAGCCGATCGAGGCGGCCGCGAGATAAGCTATCCATAGCCGGGTATTCACGGCGCCGACCTCGCGCCCGGCAGCCGCGCGATTGGCAGAAAGGCTATCGTGCCAGAGCCGCGTGGTGCGCGCGTAATGCTCGCGCCACGCCTCGACATCGTGCACCTCGAAGCCGTAGCGCTCCAAATTGGCGATCGACATGCCGAGGTGATCGAGCTCGCCACCCGGAAAAATATAACGCCCTATCGCGGTGGCTGCTTTAGGCTTTTTCTTGTTACGACGTTCATACGCTGCCGAGCGGAGCGCGATCGAGTGATGAAGGTAGAACCCGCCTGGCTTCAGCAGGCGGTGGATGGTCTGGAAATATGCGGGGTGATTGGCGACGCCGACGTGCTCGAACATGCCGATCGAGGCGATCTTCTCGAAGCCACCTTCAATCAGCGAATAGTCGCGCAACTCAATCGTCACCTTGTTCTCGAGTCCGAGGCGGTAGACCTTTTCCTTCGCATAGGCGAATTGCTCCTCGGCGAGCGTCACGCCGACCGCGTTAACGCCATAATGCTTGGCGGCGTGACAGACGAGCGCGCCCCAGCCGCAGCCGATGTCAAGAAGTCGGTCTCCCGGCTGCAAACGCAGCTTGCGGCAGATCATGTCGAGCTTGTCGTACTGCGCAGTCGCTAGATCGTTGTTCCAGTCGCGGAAATAGGCGCAGCTGTAGACCATCTCAGGATCGAGAAAGAGAGCATAGAACGCGTTGGAAAGATCATAGTGGTAGTGGACGTTTTCCCTGTTGGTTTCCTCGCTCCCATCCTTGCGCGCTCTGTGGCCGCGAATGACCTCAAGTGGCCACGGGCCGCCGCGCGGCACGACCATGAATTTCAATGCAGTCGTCAGTGCCAGACCCTTGTTGAGACGGCTGCGGATCTCTTTGGTGCGCAGCTTCGGCTCGCGCCCGAGGAAATCGAAAATTCCGCCGTTGCGGATGTCGATCCGCGCGGTGACCCAGAGATTGAGGAGCGTGTCGACGTTCGGCCGCCGCAGTATCGCGGCGACGACGCCCTCGTCGGCAAAAACGATGGCAAGCGCGTTCGAAGGCAGGTCGGCAGGGACGGCGGAGCCGTCCCACAGCACAAATCCGAAGTCGAGCGAAAGGAGCTCGCGGATGTGGGCGAGCAACCGCCTGAATCCTTCGAGCCGTCGCGCGGCCTTTCCGCTTGTCGGGCCGTTCATTTGCGGCTGCCCCAACTCAATGAAATTTCATTCAACCGAGGTCCAGCCGGAGCCGCAGCCGGAACCTGAGGCGAGCCGCGCGATTTACGGTGACGGATTGTCCACGGCCGCTCGTGAAAAATTGCCGCGACCATTGGCAGCATCGGCAATTCTTTGGTCGGACGTTCTCTTGAGATCCCAGGCGAGGCCCACTCTGGACATCAAGAAGATACACCACTTGGACGGATCCCAGTGATACCAACGAATGCCGTTGCGATAATCGGTCGGAAAGCGATGGTGAAAATTGTGGAATCCCTCTCCGTTGGTAAGCAACGCATTGAGCCAGTTGTCGCATGCAGACTGCCCCGGCATGTACGTCTTCACCCCGAACCAATGGGCGAAGGAATTCACGCAGAAGGTCGAATGCAGAACAATGACGATGCGCAGGCAGACAGCCATGACGAACCCGCCCAGCGGATGGCCGATCCACCACGCGATCAAGATGGGGAGGGCGATACCGCCGCCGACAGACCACCATGCATGGTGATCGTGCTGATGGGTGACTAGGCGTGATCTGCGCAGGTCCCGGACGTTGTCGTAGTTGACGCGATGGCGCCAGAAGAGGATCCAACCGATATGAGCGTGCCAGAATCCTTTGTTGACACCGTATGGGTCGTGATCGGTGTCGGTGAAAAGATGATGCTGTCGGTGCTGTGCTGACCATTTCAGCGCGGACTCCTCGAAGGTTGCCGCGCCGAACAAAAGCAGCAAGAAGCGCACGGCGGGCACCGTCTTGAACGTGCCGTGAGCGAACAGGCGGTGATAGCCGATAGTCGTCGACATCCCGGTGGCGAGCAGAAAGAAGAAGAACAAGGCAAGCTCGGGCGCCGTGATGCCGTAGTAGTAGATGTAGAGCGGCGTTCCGACAAGGCCGATCACATGCAGAAAGACCAAGAAGACCAGCCCCACCCAGCGGATTCTGCGCTTGGGCAGCGGATAATCGTCTGCAATGATCTCGGCCGTCATTGTCACCAAGTCGCTGTCCGCGAGCGGGGCGTCCGCGCGGGTCGCTTGACCAGGACTGATGATAACGCGTTTCGTCGCTCGCAAGCTGCGTCGGCACGCAGGCATGGCTTGCGTGCGGCCTCTTACAACGCAGCGTCAGCGACTTCGAGTATGCGACTCAGGAGGATGCAATCCGTTCAGCAGGCGCTCGATCAACCGATCGAGCGTCATCGCGCGGCCTTCGCGCCACGCGGCGTCAAACGCGGACGCATCCGATGCCGCCGCGCGCGCGGATGCGACGCGCGCGCTGGATTCCGCTTGTTCAGTTCACGGCTGGCAGAGACAGCAAGCGCCGCGCCTCCGCGACCGACGCGGGGTAGCGATCGTATTTCGCGCAGAGACTCACGACCTGCTTGACCAGCGCCGCGTTCGAGGGTGCCAGCGTGTGCTTGTCGAGGCGGACGTTGTCTTCCAGCCCGGTGCGGCAATGGCCACCGAGCTCGAGCGACCAGCGAACGAGCGTGAGCTGATCTCGGCCGATGCCGGCGCCGGTCCATGTCGCGTCGGGGGCCAGCCGCCTCAGCGTTCTTCCGTAGAACTCGAAAACCTCTCGATCCACCGGCATCGCGTTCTTGACGCCCATCACGAACTGGATGTGCAGGGGTCCGGGGATCTTGCCGGCCTTCTGCATCGCCACCGCCTGGAAGATCATCGACAGGTCGAAGGCTTC
>Ga0335084_10006722_pt1 | contig 11443 bp, 9 predicted proteins | sample Lox_Sample_44_FD_206721 | JGI IMG/M metagenome (GOLD analysis project Ga0335084, IMG submission 206721) | Soil microbial communities from Loxahatchee National Wildlife Refuge, Florida, United States - Lox_Sample_4.4 | ecosystem: Environmental > Terrestrial > Soil > Wetlands | place: USA: Florida...
ATGGTAACAAGCGCAGCGGATACCAGTCCCGCGTCCCGCGAGGTGAGCACGGTGTCAAGATGCCCCAGGGATGCTTGATCCCTCCTGGGATACCAGCCACAAGTGTTTCTGTTAAGCCCGCAATATTCGCGAGTCGTGTTCGCGAATAATGCGGGCTAGGGGGCGACCCATGCGGACAGTGTACCTGGACAACAATGCCACGACCGCCATCGCCCCCGAGGTGCGCGAGGCAATGGAGGCGTTCTTCACCGCCGAGTACTTCAACCCCAGCTCGGCCTACGAGCGTGCCTCCCCGGCGGCCCAGGCCATCAAGCGGGGCCGGGAGACCGTGGCGCGGTTCCTGGGGGGCGTCGAGCCTTCGGAGATCCTGTTCACCTCCTGCGCCACGGAAAGCCTGAACACCGCCCTCTACGGGGCGGTCCGGGCCAATCCCGCCCGGCGCCACGTGGTCACGACCACGGTCGAGCACCCGGCGGTCGATGGGGTATGCAAGGACCTGGCCCGGAGCGGCATGGACGTCACCTTCCTTCCCGTGGACCGGGCGGGGAACCTCGATCTCCGCACCTTCATCCAGGCCCTCCGGCCCGACACGCTGATCGTGGCCATCATGCACGCCAACAACGAGACGGGTGTGATCTTCCCCGTCGACCAGCTGGCGCGGATCACCAAGGAGACCGACCCCGCCATCCTCTTCCTGACCGATGCCACCCAGACGGCGGGAAAGCTTCCCCTGGATCTCTCCGGGGCCCTGCGGCACGTGGATCTGCTCGCCTTCTCCGGCCACAAGCTCCACGCGCCCAAGGGAGTCGGTGCGCTCTTCATCCGGCGGGGGACGCCCGTTCGCCCCTTCATGATCGGGGGCCACCAGGAGGGCGGCCGACGGGCCGGCACCGAGAACGTGCCCTACATCGCCGGGCTCGCCCGCGCCGTGGAACTGGCCCAGGAGAACCACGACGCCGTCGAGGCCCGCATCCGGCGGCTGCGCGACCGGTTGGAGCGCGGGCTCCTGGAGCGGATCCCCTGCCTGGAGGTCAACGGCCAGGGCGCACAACGGCTCCCCAATACGCTCAACGTCTCGGTGCACTTCATCGAGGGCGAGGGGATGCTCTACCAGCTCAACGCCCACGGCATCTGCGCCTCGTCCGGGTCGGCCTGCACCTCGGGCTCGCTGGAGCCGTCCCACGTCCTCCGGGCCATGCACGTGCCCTTTACCGCCGTTCACGGCTCGGTGCGCTTGTCCCTCGGCCGCTACAACACGGACGAGGACGTGGATCACGCGCTGGAAATCTTCCCCCGCGTCGTCGAGAGTCTGCGACGCCTCTCCCCGTACTGGGACCCGGCCCATGACCGTCCCCGCCCCGAGGCCGAGGCCATGATGCAGGGAACGTAGCCCCACCCGCAAATTCCAACCCGCCGAGACGCTCACCCGCATCCTTCGCGAACGCGGCTCGCGAACAATGCGGGCTACGGGCTCGAGGGACTGGGGAGCCTCTCTCCTGCACAAGAATCCAGACCTTGACAGCGGGCCACGGGGAGAGTCATGCTCTGCGGGGAGCGGTATCCCCGGGAACACTTCCCGTCTGCCGACCTGACGAGCGAGCCGTGCGAATCCGGGCCAGGGCACGCCAGGCGCTGCTCCCGCTCCTGGCCCTCTTATGAGGGCCTGCACCCGCGCCCACATCCCAACCCGGTTCACTGGAGCTGAGGTGCCCGATGCCCGCGATTGCTTCTTCCGCCGCCCAGGTTCCGCAATCCCGGATCCGCGAGATCGCGGAGATGGCCATGCGCATGGACGGCGTCATCCGGTTGTACTTCGGCGAGTCCAACCTTCCCACCCCGGACTACCTCAAGCGCGCGGCCGCTCGTGCCCTGGAGGAGGGCTACACCTTCTACTCCGAGAACGCCGGCCTACCCGGTCTGCGCCAGGATCTGGCCGACGCCTACCACCGCCTCCACGGGGTCACGCTGGATCCCGGATCCGAGATCGTCGTGACCGCTTCGGGGGTCCAGGCCCTCAACCTGGGCATCCGCTGCGTGCTTGATCCTGGGGACGAGGCGCTGCTCCTGACCCCGGCCTGGCCCAACGCCTCCGCGATCACGTGCCTGCACAATGCGCGGCCGGTGGAGATTCCCCTGCAGATGCAGGGGGACCGATACCGGGTCGACTTCGATGCCCTCGAGGCAGCGCTGACCCCGCGGACCCGGCTCCTGGTCTACACCTCGCCATCCAATCCCCTCGGCTGGGTCGCCACGGACGAAGAGCAGGGCCGGCTCCTTGCCTTCGCCCGCCGCCACGATCTCTGGCTCCTCGCCGACGAGGTCTACGAGCGGTTGTACTACCGCACGCCCGACCTCGGCACCCCCTCCCCGTCCATTCTGCGGAAGGCCACGCGGCAGGACGCCGTCTTGATCGGTCAGTCCTTCTCCAAGACGTACTGCATGACCGGCTGGCGTCTGGGCTGGCTGGTGGCGCGGCGCGACCTCGGCGCGCGGGCGGCGCAGCTGAACGAGTTCGTGGTCTCCCACGCGGCGAGCTTCATCCAGCGGGCGGCGCAGACCGCCCTCCGAGAGGGCGAGGCAGAGCTCGGCCGCATGCTCGAGCGCCTGAAGGCGAACCGGGACTTCTGCTTGGATGCGCTTCGCCAGATGCCGGGCGTCAGCGTGCCGAACCCGGACGGGGCGTTCTACCTGTTTCCCCGGATCGCCGGGCTGACGGATTCCCTCGCCTTCTGCAAGCGTCTCCTCGTGGAAACCAAGGTCGGGCTTGCCCCCGGGATGGCGTTCGGGGCAGGCGGCGAGGGCTCGGTCCGCCTCTGCTATGCCTCTGACCGATCCCTCCTGGAGGAGGCCATGGAGCGGCTGGCCCGGTTTCTGCCGAAGTGGGACGAGGCCCGCCTCGCACCCTAGCCCGCGTCATTCGCGAACCTGCCCGCGAATAACGCAGGTATGACCAAATTCCTTCGTGAATTATCCGGGCGAGGAGGCCGTATGGCACGGTTTCAGGTCCGCGAGCAATTGTTCGGCAGCCACGCGGCGACGGTCCTTTCGGATACGGTGACCGGAGCCCGCGCAGCGATCGCCCATCGAGGCGCAACCCTCCTGTCCTTCACGGTGCTGCACCAGGGCGGGCTCGTGCCGATCCTGGACGGGTTCGCGACACCCGAGGAGCTCGAGCACCCCCAGGGAGCCCGATCATGGATCATGGCCCCGTTCTCGAACCGGATCGCCGACGGCTGCTACCGGTTTCAGGGGGAATCCCATCAGCTCGAGATCACCCTGCCCAAATCGCGCACCGCAATCCACGGTCTCGTCCGGACCGAGACGTTCGAGCGGATCCGGGTCGAAGAGACCGAGGAATTCTCCCGTGCCATCTTTTCGTGTCAGGCAATCCGGTCGCGTCGATTCGCCGGCTACCCATTTGACCTCGATGTGCGGGTGAGTTACGTCCTCCGGGAGCGAAGCCTCTGGCTCGAGATCGCGGGAGAAAACGTCGGCTCGCAGCCGGCGCCCTTCGGCTGCGGCTGGCACCCCTACTTCCGGACCTCGGACAGCGGGATCGACCACCTGAGTCTCTCCATCCCGGCCCAGGGCGTGATCCGCACCGACGATCGGCTGCTGCCGCTGGAAGGGCAGGCGGCCTTTTGTCCCCTCGACGAGGCGCCGGAGCTGGATTTCCGGCCCTCCCGGCCAGGGACCGCGCGAGGGCTGGGAAAGCTGGTCCTGGACCGGTGCTTCTACGGGCTCTCGGCGGACGACGATGGCTTGTCACGGACCCGCATCGAGGATTCCCGCACCGGCTTGACCCTCACGGTCCTCCAGCAGGGTGGGCTGATGCACGTGTTCACGGGGGACACGCTCGCCATCCGTCCGCGGGCCTCCATCGCTCTCGAGCCGGTGCAGTTCATGACCAACGCCTTCAATCGGCCCGAGGCCAGTGAACGGATCGTCCTCCCCCCCGGAGAGACCTCAGTCTTCCGGTTCGGCGTGGAGGCGGGCGCACCCTAACCCGGTCTGCCCACAGGCGGAAAGGGACCGGGGCGCGGGGCTGCGCAGCGCGCTGACGGGCAGCCGGTTTTCGTGGCCCGGTTCGCGCATTCGTTCCGCCATACCACCAGGACCTGAGATGGCCACGAAGGACATCATGGCCGCCTTGGCCGGAGTAAGACCCGGCCGGATTCCCTTCGTCCCAAAGATATGGGTCGACCTGGCGGCAGCCCTCACGGATACAGACATCCGGACGGTTATAGAGGATCCGCTGGAGGCCCTAGCGGTCATCCTGAAGGCCGGCCGCGACTTCGGCCTGGACGCCGTGCGGCAATTCCCCTTTCCGGCCCGTCGCCTAGATCACGCGGCCGGCGGGGACTGGGTAGAGGTCGACGGCCGCGGAAACCGCCTCGGCCGCATCGACCTGGCCGGCGGCTTGCAGACCCTGCTCGATCGGTGCGAGGACTACCGGTTGGAAGACCCGGCATTCGCGGCTTATTACAACTTCCGGCATGCCCCGGGACCTGTGGTGCGCTCGCTCGATCAGGCCCGTGCTGTGGCCGTTCCCGGGCGGGCCGATTACGAAGAGCTCGGTTGGGGGCGTAACCAGCGAGCGGCGCTGCGACGGGTGTTCGGTCCTGACGCGCCGCCTGAAGCGGGCCCGATGATCTTCGCCGACTGCGGCTCGATCGGGATTTCCTTCTGCCATTACCTCAACGGCATGGACACCACACTGACTGACCTGTTCGACGATCCGGCCCTTGTGCGGGCGCTGATGGACAAGGGCGTAGCCATCGCAGCCGAGAGAGGCAAATACTGGCTCGGCCAGGGGTACCGTGTTCTTCGGATCAACGACTCGGCCGGCAACATGTCGGTGATATCGCCGGATCATTGGCGCGAGTTCGTGCTCCCCGGCCTGCGTGATCTGGTAACCGAGCTCCACCGACACGAACCGTCTTGCCGGCTGTACTGCCACATATGCGGCAGCATCCTGCCGATCATGAAAGACCTGGTGGAAAGCGGCTTGGATTGTATAGCCCCGCTCGACCCGCTGGGAGGATTCAGCGTGGCCCAGGCACGGGAACTGGTCGGTGGCCATGTGGCCCTGATGGGCGGCATCGACACGCAGAGCTTTGTGCGGTCGACCCCGGGTCAGATGGTGACGGAGGCGCGCTGGTGCGTGGAAGGCGCGGGCGGCTGCGGCTTCATCCTCGGTTCGGGCTGCGTGGTGCCGAGGACAGCGCGGCCGGAGAACCTGCGCGCTGTGGTGGAGTGGACCCGGACGTACACCGGGTAGCCGCCGCACCGATCGCATTTGCCCCGGCAGCAGACGGGGCCAAATCCGGCCTGGTTTCCATCATGCCGCGCGAGCGTCTCGCGATTCTTCTTGACCCTCAACCGGGGCGATGATATTCGGGGCCCATCATCCCGGGTACAATTCAATAGGGCGAACAATCAGGATCCCTACTGATTCAACGAGAAGGAGGCTGAGCATGGGTATGAGCCTGCTACGCAAGAGCATCGTTCCATTCCTTCTCCTGACGACGGCGGCTTCGTTCGCCTTCGCCGGCGAGACCCCGGCGAAAAACGTCAAATTGACCTGGTCGTCGATCAGTGTCCCGGCGGACGCCCATACTAGGGCCATGTGGGTGTTCAAAACCGAGCTGGAGCGTCTGTCCGATGGCCGGATCTCCGTCGAACTCTACACCTCGGGCCAGATCTTTACCCAGGAGGGCGAGCTCGCCGCCGTCCGGGAAGGGACGCTGGACATGGCCTATTATGGCGCCGGCTGGCTGGCCGAGTTCGTGCCTTATGTTTCCATGCTGGAGGCGGCCTATACCTTCACGGGCTACGAGCATATGAACCGGGTCCTGAACGGGGAAATCGGAAAGAAGATTTTCGAGGATGTCGCTGCGCAAACCGGCGTCCGTCCTCTGGCCGCCTTCTATCTGGGCACCCGCCAGCTCAACTTGCGCGACATCGGTCGTGAAGTCCGGAAGCCGCAGGACATGAAAGGCGTCAAGCTGCGCATGCCCTCCTCGCCCGCATACATCGCACTGGGCAAGGCCCTGGGCGGGAACGTGACCCCCATGAGCTTTGGGGAAGTCTATCTCGGCCTCAAGACCGGCTCCATTGACGGCCAGGACAATCCCCTGCCCACGGACAAGAACGCCAAGTTCTACGAGGTCACCAAGTACATCATTCTCACCGACCATGTCGTGGCATCGGTATGGCCGACAATCAACGAGAAGAAGTGGCAGTCCCTCTCGCCCTCGGACCGCGACCTGGTCATGAAGGCCATCGACAAGGCGCGCGAGGCATGCGCCAAGCAGAACCTGGAGACCGAGGCCGAGATCGTGAAGTTCTTCAAGGAACAGGGCCTGATCATCATCGACAATCCCGACAAGAAGGCATTCGCCGAGTACGCAAAGAATTCGTATCAGAACGAAAGCAAGAACATCTCGGCGAAATGGGATTGGGGGCTCTACGACAGAATCCAGGCCTTACGGCCGTAGTACTATTCCTGGCGTAATTCGCCCCGGACTGCGCCCTGGCAGCAATGCCGGGGCGCTTGGCTATCCGCGCAGATATGCATGCAAGGACGGGGGGATCCCGATGAGCCTGCCTGCCCGGATCTTCTTCACGACCCTAGATGTCCTCGAGATCTACATCCCCACCATCAGCTTCGCCCTCATGTTCGTCGTGTTCATCATTGAAATCGCCTACCGCTATTTCATCGTTCCCTTGACCTGGACCATGGAGTTCTCTCTCATGGCGTTTATCTGGACCACTCTGTTCGGCGCCTGCTGGGCGCTGCGGGACGATTCGCATGTAGTCTTCGGTTTGGTCTACGACAGCGTCGGCCCGAAGGCGCAACGCATCATACGCATCGCCGGCAACGGGCTGATGTTCATCGCCTTCTGCATCGCGCTGTATCCCTCCTGGAGGTTTGTCGCCTTCATGGGATTCAAGAAGGCCGACGTCATGCAGATATCCATGAGTCTCGTGTTTTCACCCTACATCGCCTTCCTCGTGCTGACCATCGGACGGACCGGCCATTCACTCTGGGACGACGTTCGTTCGCTCGTGGCGGGAAAGGAATCGCGGGTATGAACCTGCCCCTGATCGTATTTCTGCTCATGTTCATTCTGACCTTCCTGCTGCGGATCCCGATCGCCTTCGGCATGATCATGAGCTCAATCTTTTACTTCACCGTCGCGACCGGACCGGCCGCCACGATCGGCATGGCTGCCAACCAGTTCCTCAGCAACATGAACGTCAGCTTCATTCTCCTCGCCGTCCCGCTTTTCATCTTTGCGGCCAATATCATGAACACCGGCGCGGTGACGGAGCTGATCTTCCGATTCGCGAACACCGTCGTCGGCCGATGGAAGGGAGGAATGGGACACGTCAATGTGCTCGCCTCGCTCATTTTTTCCGGCATGACGGGATCCGCCGTGGCCGACGCGTCGGGCCTGGGCATCATGGAAATCGAAGCCATGCGGAAGAGCGGCTACGACGACCCGTTCAGCTGCGGCATCACCGCCGCTTCGGCGACCATCGGTCCCATCTTTCCGCCCAGTATACCCATGGTCTTCTACAGCATGCTGTCGGGTGCCTCCGTGGGGGCCCTTTTCATGGGCGGAATGTTGCCGGGAGTGCTCATGGCGGTATTCCTCATGGCGTACGTCGCCTATATCTCGAACCAGCGCAACTATCCGACCGGGGTCAGCGTGGGATTCAGGCAGTTTGTCCGGGATACCCTTCATGCCCTGCCCGCGCTGTTGACCCCCGTCATCCTTCTGGGAGGGATCTACACCGGCGTCGTCACGCCCACAGAGGCGGGAGCGCTCGCGTCGCTCTGGGCCCTGGTGATTTCGGTGTTCTATTACAGGTCCCTCGGCTGGAATCAGCTGGTCGAGGTCGTGAAGAGCACCGCGAAAATGACGGGCACGGTGTCGATCATCGTCGGAGCCGCCTTCAGCTTTTCATACATCATCGCCATCGAACACATCCCCGCAGCCATCGGCCAGGTCTTTCTCAACATCACGACGAACAAGTACGTGTTTCTGTTCATGGTCAACGTGCTGTTTCTGATTCTCGGGATGTTCATGGATACCATGGCGATCACGCTCGTGTTCATCCCCATCGTTCTGCCCATCGTGAACCAGCTCGGGATTGACCTCGTGCACTTCGGCGTGGTGATCGTGTTGAACATGATGATCGGCTTGTTGACGCCGCCGTACGGCGTCCTGCTGTTCATCGTGTCCGGTATCTCCAAGACGCCGCTCAAGCAGATCATCAAAGAGTCTCTCCCCATGACGGGCACGCTCATCGTGCTCCTGTTCCTGATGACGTACGTGCCGGAGATCGTTCTGTTCGTTCCGCGCATGTTGGGCCAGATCAAGTGACGGGAAGATCTCCGGAGGCCGGCCCGCACTCGCGCACCCCCCCACCACCGGGGGCCCCGTGGGTGCAGGTCTCCGACGGGGCGGGTATAGAAGGCGCCGAGTGGCAAGACCGATTCAGGATCGCGTCGGGAGGACCGGCTGGCCGGTCACGTGCTCAGGCCGGTGGGGACGGGGCACCACCAGCTCGGACCGGCCGTCGATCGGATGAGGAGCCGGATGGGGGGTCGGCGGGTGTGATTTGGAGTGGCTGTGGTGGTCCGCCTCCTTCTCGAGACGCGGAAGGCGCGTGGGCGCGGTCCCGAGGCCCAGGCTGGCCAGGGCGACGAGGGTGAGCGTGACCGCGACGCCTGGCGCAATGGCCAGCCACGGCGCCGTGAAGACGGCCGTCTGCGCTCCCATCAGGAGGTTCCCCCACGTGGGGGCCGGAGGCTGGACGCCGAATCCGAGGAAGGAGACGGTGGCCTCGGCCAGGATCGAGCGGCTGAACTGCACCAGTCCGACCACCACCAGGACCCCGGCCAGGTTCGGGAGGTGATGGCGCCAGATGACGCGGCCCCCGCTCGCGCCCAGGGACCGGGCGGCCTCGGTATACGCCGCGCCGGCCAGTTGCCGGACGGCCGCCCGCACCAGCCGGGCCGTCGCCATCCAGCCGGTGGCCCCGATCACCGCGATGAGGGGAACCGGCCCGGGGGGCACGATCGACGCCACCAGCAGAATGGCGAACAGACTGGGAAAGGCTAGCCCGAAATCCACCAGCCGCATCAGCACCGCGTCCGCCACTCCCCCCCGATAGGCCGCCAGGGCACCCCCCAGGGTTCCCAGCGCGAGAGCGATCAGGGTGGCGGCCAGTGCGATTCCCAGGGTCGCGCGGCCTCCGAGCACCAGGCGGGCCAGCAGATCCCGCCCCGTGTCATCCGTACCCAGCCAGTGCGTCAGACTCGGCGGCTTGAGCAGGCCGTCCAGGTCGACCCGGTACGGATCGAGAGGCAGGAGGCTGGGCAGCACCAGGAGCAGGAGCAGGCCGCCCAGCACCGCACGGCCCCAGCCGGATCCGAGCCGTCGCCGGATCTCGGGATAGCTGGAGGCGCTGTAGCAGCTCATTCGTCGACGGTCCGCGGATCCAGCCATCGGGTCAGCAGGTCCGCCATCAGGCTCGCCGTCACCACCACCATCCCCGCCCACAGACTGATGACCAGTAGGACGGGATAATCTCGCCGGGCCACGCTGGCGGTCGTGAGCTGGCCGATCCCCGGCCAGCCGAAGATCGTCTCGACCACGATGCTGCCCTCGAGGAAATGCGCCAGGTTCAGAGCGGCAATGGTGATGATCGGGACCGCCGCGGCGCTCAGCGCATGCCGCCAGAGGACGCGACGGGCGCTGGCGCCCATGGCGCGGGCGGTCCGCACAAAGTCGGAGGACAGCACCTCCAGGAGCGCCGATCGGGCGTACAGGGCCAGGGACGCGGCGTGGCTCGCGGCCATCGTCAGGACGGGCAGGATCAGGTACCGGAGCCGTGCCCCGAGATCGCCCTCCCGGCCGATCGGCGCGAGGCCGGCCGAAGGCAGGATCCCCAGCCAGACGCTGCACAGGAGGATCAGGCCGATGCCGAGCCAGAAGCTGGGGGTGGCGATGACGGCCACCGCGCCGTGGCTCAGCATGCGGTCGATCCAGCTCCCGTGACGTGCCGCCGCGATGACCCCGACCGTGAGGCCCACCGCCAGGGAGAGCCCGAACGATAGGCCCCCGAGGATCAGCGTGGCCCCCAGCCGCTCCAGGACCACCTGCGAAGCCGGGCGCCGGTGAAAATACGAGGTCCCCAGCTCCCCCGCGAAGACCGCCCGGACCCACCGGACCACCTGCTCGGGCACTGATCGGTCCAGGCCGAGGCTGTGGTTGACCCGCTCCTCGAGCGCCGGGGTGTACCGATCGGGCCCCAGCAGGACCTGGGCGGGCCCCCCCGGGGCAAGCCGCAGGACCAGGAAGACCGCCAGGATCAGCGCAGCCAGAGTGAGGGTGACCTCGACCGCGCGCCGCACCAGGAAGGCAAACACCGCGCTAGCGTCCCCACGCCCACTCGGGGAGATTCCAGAACAAGTTGACGGGATGGGGCTTGACCCCGGCGAGGTCGGTCGCCACGGCGTGGAGCTCGTTTTCGGAGTACAGGTACAGCCGCGCCACGTCCTGCGCCAGGAGCCGCTGGATCTCGCCGTAGATGCGCTGGCGCTGGGCCCGATCCGCCAGCGTCAGACCCTTGGCCAGGAGCCCATCCACCTCGGGGCTGTTGTAGCCGCCGTAGAGATTGCCCCTGCGGTAGAGGACGGACTGGTCCGGATCGTACACCGGGTTCCAGATGCGGCTCAGGGCGTCAAACTGCCCCTCGCGCATCCGGGACGTGAAGACGCCGGGCTCGAGTCGCTCGATGCGCATCTCGACGCCAACCTGCTTGAGCTGCTGCTGCGCCACCACCAGGGCTTGCTCCAGGGTGCGGTCCACGTTCTTGACCATGACCCCAAAGGCGAGTCGCTGTCCCGCCTTCTCGCGGACCCCGTCGGTCCCCGCCAGCCACCCCGCCTCGCCCAGCAGTGCCTGCGCACGGCCTGGGTCATACGGGTACCTGGGGACATCCGGGTTGTAGGCCCACGAGGCCGGCGTGGCATTGCTATGCACGACCTGCCCCCGCCCCCCGAGGAGGCGCTTGACGATCCCTTCCCGGTCGATGCCGCGAAGCACCGCCTCGCGCACCCGGCGGTCCTGCCAGTACGGACGCTGGAAGTTTAGCGTGATGTCGTAGAAGCGGGTCGTGGGGACTTCCAGCACCCGGACGCTCGGGATCTTCTCCACCACCGGCAGGTCGCGCGGCTCGACCAAGGCGTACTGGATCTCCCCGGCCCGCAGCTGCGTCAGGACCACGTTCTGGTCCGGCAAGATCTTGAAGACCGCCCGGCCGATCTTCGGCGCGCCACGGTAGTGATCGGGGACGGCGTCGAAGAGTATGGACTGGCCCGGGCTGAAGCCGGCCAGCCGGTAGGGGCCGGAGCCGACGGGTT
>Ga0335084_10006723_pt1 | contig 11442 bp, 8 predicted proteins | sample Lox_Sample_44_FD_206721 | JGI IMG/M metagenome (GOLD analysis project Ga0335084, IMG submission 206721) | Soil microbial communities from Loxahatchee National Wildlife Refuge, Florida, United States - Lox_Sample_4.4 | ecosystem: Environmental > Terrestrial > Soil > Wetlands | place: USA: Florida...
GAGGTGCGAAGTATCAGGTGGAGCAAACTTTCTGATGATGTGCCTGGACTGCCAACTCGCCTCTCTTGATTCGCTTTTTATTTAAGAATTCAGCAGGTACCGGAATTGACCATGGGGCAGGAACGTTCGAGAAAACGTCTATATTCATTCTTGACACACACAGGTGACCTCTGGTATATTTAAACAACCGTTTAAACCAAACAGTTAAGGGAGGTTTTCGTGGATACCAAAGAGGAGATCCTCAACGCTGCCGAAGTTCTTTTCGCGCGCGCGGGATACCATGCCTCATCGATGAGGGCGATAACAGAGAGCGCCGGAGTGAATCTGGCCCTCGTAAATTATCACTTCGGCACCAAAGAGGCATTGCTTGAGGCCGTTATCGCACGGAGATTGCGGCCTGTAAATGAGCTCAGGGTCAAGAGATTGCAGGAGATACGAAACAGGTCGGGAGAGCGGAATATAAAACCCGATCTTCCAGAGATCCTTCGGGCGTACATTGAGCCGGTTTTCAGCAACGGTGAATCGGAGAGGGACTGGGTCGATTTTACAAACCTGATAGGCAGGGCCTTCACTGAGCCTGACAAGACGGTCCAAAAAACGTTGCTCCGCCATATGAAACCGGTAAATCAGCTCATACTCGATTTACTCAGGGACGCCCTGCCGGGCCTTTCCGGAGAGGAAGTCTTCTGGAGATACCAGTTTTTTATCGGAGCGCTTGGCCTGGCCATACGCATACACTCGGACCCCGGATATGGGCGATTGAAGAAAAACTTCGAGACAGATTCTGAAACCTTAATGGAGATGCTGGTTGCTTTTGCAACTGGAGGAATGGAAACTACGGGGAACCGGGTGAGTCGAAAAGGGAAGGGGCAAGTAATTCAACCAAGGTTTGCTTGACGTATTTCATACTTGGCAGTGCTGTCATATGGATGATGAGTGCAGCTGTTGTACTCTGCATTATGAAAAAGTGCACATGACCCGCAAGGTTCATATAACGTTATCATAGATGGTTTACAGAAATAGGAGGAAACTCACATGACGTTCATAGACCTTCTTATGCTCATCAAGAGAAGAGCCAGGGTAATTGCGATCATTGGAGTGCTTGCCGGATACCTTGTTGTCTCCGGCTGCGGGAAACAAAGCTCTACAGGGGCACCGCAGGGCGGCCCACCCGAGGTGGGTATAGTGGTCATACAGACTCAACGCGTGGCCCTTACCACAGAGCTTCCGGGTCGCACCTCTGCCTACCTCATTGCAGAAGTGCGGCCGCAGGTAGGCGGCATCATTCAGAAACGCCTGTTTACGGAAGGCTCAGACGTCAAGGCAGACGAGGTACTCTACCAGATCGATCCGGCCCCTTATCAGGCTGCCTATAACAGTGCAAAGGCGGCTCTGGCCAGAGCTGAAGCCAATCTTATTCCAATCCGGCTTAAGGCCGGTCGCTATGAAGAGCTCGTTACCATCAATGCGGTCAGCAAACAGGACTACGACGATGCAAGCGCAGCGCTCAAACAGGCGGAGGCGGATGTCGAGGCCAGCAAGGCTGCGGTCGAGACTGCCAGGATCAATCTGGCCTATACCAAGGTAACTGCCCCCATCTCCGGGCGAATCGGCCGGTCATCGGTGACTAACGGCGCTCTCGTAACCGCCAGTCAGCCTGCTGCACTGGCTACCATTCAGCAGCTCAGTCCCATCTATGTGGATGTCACCCAGTCCAGCGCCGAGCTGCTGCGCCTGAAGCGGAACCTGGCCAGCGGCCTGCTGAAAAGCGATGGCGAAGCCCAGGCAAAGGTCAGGCTGTTGCTTGAGGATGGCAGCGCCTATCCATTGCCCGGCACACTGAAGTTTTCTGAAGTTACCGTGGACCAGAGCACCGGCTCCATCACGCTGCGGGCTATATTCCCTAATCCAAAACAGACATTGCTGCCGGGCATGTTTGTCCGGGCCGTCCTGGAGGAAGGGGTCGACGAGCATGCAATTTTGGTTCCGCAGCGTGGGGTCACCCGCAACCCTGACGGCAGCGCCATGGTCATGCTGGTTGGAAGCGAGGAGAAAGTGGAACCCAGGGCCATCAAGGTGGTCCGGACCGTGAGCGAAAACTGGCTGGTAAGCGAAGGACTGAAGCCAGGCGACCGTGTCATCCTGGAAGGACTCCAGAAAGCGCGCCCAGGTACACCGGTCAAGGCGGTACCGTTCGGCAGCAAAACGGATGGAACTCCGGCCAGCGCTCCGAACGCGGCAGCGCCAAAAAAATAAAGGAGACACTTTATGCCCAAGTTTTTCATAAATCGTCCTATTTTCGCCGTGGTGATCGCGATAATGGTCATGCTGGCCGGCCTGCTGGCGATCAAGACCCTGCCGGTATCACAGTATCCTCCTATCGCGCCGCCCCAGATAACCATTAACGCCACGTATCCCGGCGCCTCTGCACAAACGGTGCAGGACACCGTGACCCAGGTCATCGAACAGAAGATGAACGGCATCGACAATCTGATCTACATGGCATCCACCAGCGACTCGTCCGGGGCCGTGTCTATCAACCTTACCTTCAAGGCCGGGACAGACCCAAACATCGCGCAGGTCCAGGTGCAGAACAAGCTACAATTGGCCACGCCGCTTCTGCCCCAGGTCGTGCAGCGGCAAGGTATTCAGGTGCTCAAATCCACCAGGAACTTTTTGATGATTGTCGGGCTTGTCTCGGAAGACGGCTCCATGGGCCGCAACGCCCTTACAGACTATATGGTCTCCAACGTCCAAGACATTATCAGCAGGTTGGAAGGGGTGGGTGAAATTCTGTTGTTCGGGACCCAGAACGCCATGCGGATCTGGCTGGACCCCACCAAGCTGAACAACTTCCACATGACCACCAACGATGTGATCACGGCGCTGCAGGCCCAGAATGCACAGGTCTCGGCCGGCCAGTTCGGCGGCACCCCTGCTCCGCCGGGTCAACAGTTGAACGCCACCATAACGGCCCGTACATTGCTGCAGACAACCGATCAGTTCGATGCCATCGTCCTGCGCACCAACAGCGATGGTTCAACCGTAAAACTCAAGGATGTGGCCGTGACCAGTATAGGCACCGAGAGTTACGATATAGAATCATTCTATAAGGGAAAACCGGTAGGCGGTATGGCGATCCGGCTCGCGGCAGGCGCCAACGCACTTGATACGGGCAATCGGGTCAGGGCCAAGATGGAAGAATTGTCCAGATACTTTCCACCCAGCATGAAGGTGGTTTATCCCTACGACACCACGCCCTTTGTCAAAATCTCGATCGAGGAAGTGGTAGAGACCCTGATCATGGCCATCTTTCTTGTCTTCATCGTCATGTTTGTCTTCCTCCAGAACATCCGTGCCACCCTGATCCCGACCATCGCGGTCCCGGTGGTCCTGCTCGGCACTATGGGTGTCCTGGCGGCAGCCGGTTTTTCGATCAACACCCTGACCATGTTTGCACTGGTGATTGTGATCGGCCTTTTGGTGGACGACGCCATAGTCGTTGTCGAGAATGTGGAACGGATCATGTCCGAGGAGGGGCTGTCGCCCCACGATGCCACCATAAAATCAATGGGGCAGATCACCAGCGCCCTCTGGGGCATCGCCACAGTCCTGACCGCAGTCTTTTTACCGATGGCTTTCTTTGGCGGCTCCACCGGCGTCATCTACCGCCAGTTCTCTATTACCATAATATCAGCCATGATCCTCTCGGTGATGGTGGCGATGATCCTGACACCGGCGCTGTGCGCCACCCTGCTCAGGCCGATCGAAAAAGGGCATCATCTCGGTGAAAAAGGCTGGTTTACGTGGTTCTTCCGCCGGTTCAATAAATTGTTTGAGCGCGCCAGGGCACTGTATGAGGGGATAGTCGGCCGCTCCTTTGGCAAACGGAAACGCTATTTGATTTTATACGGCGCCATTGTGACCGCCATGGCTTTCTTTTTTCTGCGTCTCCCCACCGCGTTCCTGCCGGATGAGGACCAGGGGTTCATCGTCTGCCAGATCCAGCTTCCTGCAGGTGCCACCATGGAGCGGACCATACAGGTGATACGCCAGATGGAGAAGCATTTTCTGGAGAAGGAAACCAAGACAGTGGACGCGATAATCACCGTGGGCGGCTTCAGCTTTGCCGGTCGCGGCCAGAACATGGGATTAGCCTTTGTGAAGCTCAAGGACTGGAAGCTGCGAAAATCCTCTGACTTAAAGGCGCCGGCCGTTGCCGCCCGGGCCATGATGGCTTTCTCGCAAATCCGGGACGGTCTGGCCTTTGCCTTCTCACCGCCTGCGGTGGTGGAACTGGGGCAGGCCAACGGTTTTGACCTCCAGCTTCAGGACCGCGGCGGCCTGGGACACGACAAACTGATGGAGGCCCGCAATCAGTTGCTCGGCATGGCAATGAAAAACCCAAAACTGATCGCTGTGCGACCCAACGGTCAGGACGATTCTCCCCAGTTCAAGCTGGATATCGATGATGTGCGGGCCGGCGCCCTTGGGGTCTCCCTGACCGACGTCAATAGTGTTCTGGCCACAGCCTGGGGCAGTGCCTATATCAACGACTTCATCCAAAACGGCCGGGTCAAGAAGGTCTATCTCCAGGCAGACGCCAGGTACCGGATGCTGCCTGAGGACATCAACAGCTGGTATGTCAGCAACAAGAACGGTCAGATGGTGCCGTTCTCCGCATTTTCCACCGCCCACTGGCGGTACGGCTCGCCCCGTCTGGAGCGCTACAATGGCATTCCATCTGTGGAGATCATGGGACAGGCAGCGCCGGGGGTGAGCACCGGCGAGGCGATGACCGAGATGGAGAAGATGGCTGCCCAACTGCCGCCAGGGATAGGTTACGACTGGACCGGTCTCTCCTACGAGGAAAAACATGCCGGCGCCCAGGCGCCGGCGCTCTACGCAATCTCGCTCCTGGTGGTGTTTCTCTCCGTGGCAGCGTTGTATGAGAGCTGGACCATCCCCTTTGTCAATCTGCTGATGCTGCCGCTGGGCCTTGTGGGTGCGGTCACGGCGACTACACTGCGGGGTTTGCCCAACGATGTCTACCTCCAGATCGGTCTGCTCACCACCGTGGGGCTTTCGACAAAGAACGCCATCCTGATCGTTCAGTTCATCAAGGCGCAGCTGCATCAGGGCCATGAGCTGGTTGAGGCCACTCTTTCGGCTATAAAGATCCGGCTTCGTCCGGTCATCATGACCTCACTGGCCTTCTTTTTCGGCACCTTGCCGCTGGCTTTGACCCGGGGAGCCGGGGCCGCAGCCCAGAACGCTATCGGCACTGCCGTTACCGGCGGGCTGCTCTCGGCCACTTTCATAGACCTGATCTTTATTCCATTTTTCTTTGTGATGGTGTCACGGCTGTTTGGCCGGAAAGAATATAAACCGCATGCAGCAGCACCTGCTGTTGCCAATGATGCGGGGGGACAGTGATATGAAGAGATGGCTTAGGGCAAATATCCTTAAGAAGCTGGCAAGCCGACAAGCTGGCAAGCCTGCAAGCTTAGCAAGCGACATCAATACAAGAAACCTCTCTTTTGACGCTTGCCATAATTACTCTGAGACACCGAGACGAAAAAAAAGACAAGGCCCTGGACTACGTGGTGCAACCGTTGCTATTGCCTTGTTTGTTCTCTCAGGCTGCGCAAGTATGGCCCCGGAATATACACGCCCGGAAGCGCCTGTCCCATCCGAGTGGCCGAGCGGCCCTTCTTACAAAGACAGCTCAGTCAAACCGGGCGATCGAAGCGCAGCCGACATCACATGGCAGGAGTTCTTCGTCGATCTGAAGCTGCAAAAGCTGATCGCCCTCGCGCTTGAAAACAATCGGGATCTGAGGATAGCCGCACTCAATATCGAAAAGTCACAGGCGCTGTATCGCATCCAGCGGGCCGAATTGTTTCCGTCCGTGAATGCAGGCGCACTATTCAGCAAAGAGCGGGTACCCGGAATATTATCGGGCGCCGGACAGCCGGTGACGAGTGCGCTGTACAACGTGAATTTAGGGATCAGCTCCTGGGAGCTGGACCTCTTCGGCCGTATTCGCAGCCTGAATGATGCGGCGCTGGAGCAGTTTTTCGCCACTGAGGAAGCACGCCGTAGTGTACAGATCAGCCTCGTGGCCGAGGTCGCAAGCAACTACCTGACCCTTGCTGCCGATGAAGAGCTCCTGAAAATAGCCCAGGACACGTTCGCGAGCCAGCAGACATCGTACAACCTTATCAAACGCCGCTTCGAAGCCGGCGCCTCCTCGGAGCTGGATGTCCGTCAGGCCCAGACCAGTGTGGACTCGGCACGGGTGGATATTGCCCGCTTCACAAGCCAGGTGGCGCAGGACGAAAACGCACTGGCGCTCGTTGTGGGCTCGCCTGTGCCGGCGGACCTCCTGCCTTCCGGGCTCAGTGAGATTACGGCATTGAAAGAGCTCAGCGCAGGTCTGCCGTCCGAAGTACTGCAACGCCGCCCCGACATCATGCAGGCAGAGCACCTTCTTAAAGCTGCCAACGCCAACATCGGCGCGGCACGTGCGGCGTTCTTCCCGAGCATCACCCTTACGACGAGCATTGGTCTGTCAAGCGATCAGCTGTCCGGACTCTTCAATGGAGGAGCGGGAACATGGAGCTTTGCACCACGAATCACCCTGCCGATCTTCGATGCAGGGCGAAACCGGGCAAATCTGAAAGTGACGGAAGTCGATCGCGAGATCTTCCTTGCCCAGTATGAGAAAGCGATCCAGAGTGCGTTCAGGGAAGTGGCCGACGCCTTTGCGCAACGCGGCACTCTTGGCGATCAACTGGAGGCCCAGCAATCTCTGACGGACGCCAACGCCGTAAGCTACCGATTGTCGCAAGCGCGCTACGAAAAAGGCATAGCAAGCTACCTGAACGTCCTGGACTCGCAGCGCTCTCTTTACAGTGCACAGCAGGGGCTGATTACGGTTCGCCTTTCCCGGCTCACCAATCTGGTGACGGTCTACAAAGTGCTGGGTGGAGGAGTGTAATGAACACAGTTGAGGATTCGTGTCACGTGTAGAGTACAGGAAGTATCTTTTCTCGGATCACTGATTATAAATGATCCTGCTTTTGAATGAAATTGTAACCGTACACTGTCCGGTGGGTAACGTCCTGACTTCTACAGATCAGGGATTATCGTGTTAATCAGGATACGGCCAATTCACTCTTTTTGTCTTCGCCTTCAACGAGGATTTGGTTTCGCCACCCTTGAGCTTTGTCATAAAATGCTCCATAGCCTTAATCTGTTTAAAGAGTTTCTCGAACTCCCTGAAGTCAAGGGACTGCGGCCCGTCGGACAGGGCATGTTCGGGTTCAGGGTGCACCTCAACCATAAGACCGTGCGCTCCCACCACAATTGACGCAAGGGACATGGAAGGCACCAGGCTCCTCTTGCCTGTGGCGTGGCTCGGGTCAAAGATGACCGGAAGATGGGAACTCCCCTTTACCAGCGGAACCACCGAAAGGTCAGCGGTATTCCGGGTCGCGGTCTCAAAGGTCCTTATCCCCCTCTCACAGAGGACCACGTTCGGGTTTCCCTCAAGGAGCATATACTCGGCAGAGGCAAGCCATTCCTCCACAGTTGCGGAAAGCCCCCGCTTCAGTATGACAGGTTTTCTTGTCCTGCCTATTTCCTTCAGGAGATCATAATTCTGCATGTTCCGAGCGCCTACCTGGAGTATGTCTACCTTTTCCGCAACAGCCTCCACATGCTCAGGGCTCATTACCTCGGTGACCACAAGAACACCTGTCGCTCTCCTCAGCTCATCCAGGAGATTCACTCCCTCTGCCCTTAATCCCTGAAAACTGTGGGGACTCGTCCTCGGCTTGTACGCCCCACCCCTCAGCACTTTGACCCCCAGCTTCTTCAGGAACTTCGCTGTCTTGAACATCTGTTTCCTGCTCTCAATGGCACAGGGACCTGCAATGACCAGAAAGGGTGATTTCCCCCCCACGCTCACATGCTCCCCGAGTTTCACTACAGTGTCTGAGGGATGAAAATCTCTGCCGACCAGCTTGTATGCCTTGGTGACATGCAGCATTTCCCGTATCCCTTTTATGTCCCTGAACGGCGCATCATCGACCCATCCCTGGTTCCCTATCACCCCTATGGCGGTCCTTTCAGCCCCGGGAATGGCAACAGGTTTGAACCCCAATGAGAGTATCGTCTTTTTGACCTTCTCAATATCCCTGTCACTGGCCCAATGATGCATTACGATAAGCATGGAACACTCCTTCGCTGTTTTCCTCATTTTACACAAGGAGGAGGAAAATGGCAAAAAGGCAGGAGAGAGAAATGTTACAATAGTCCCAGCTCACAGCGTAAGGAGTTGTCGTTCTTCATGGACGGAATCACGAAAAGGGAGATAGAAATCATCCTTGACTCCACCCACGACGGCATGATCGCGGTCAATGCTGCAGGCATAGTGACCCTCTTCAACAAAGCGGCTGAAAGGATCACAGGGTTAAGGGCAGATGATGTATTAGGAAAACCTGCGGTTGAGGGCATTCCGAATACCCGCCTCCAGATTGTCCTCTCCAGCGGTGAACCTGAACTGAACCAGCAACAGGTCCTCGGCAATACCGTGATTATCACCAACAGAGTGCCTATCCGCAACGAAAAAGGGAAAACCGTAGGGGCAGTGGCAGTATTCCGCGATATCACCGAGATCAAGATCCTCGCCGAGCAGGTCTCTGACCTCTGGAGGGTGCGGAGCCTGCTTGAGGCGGTGATCGAGGCGACCGAGGACGCCATCTCGGTGGCAGATGACAAAGGCAGGACCATCATTGTGAATTCCGCCTACACCCGCATCACAGGCCTCCCCAAGGATGCGGTGATCAACAAGCCGGTCACGGTGGATATCGCAGAGGGCGAGAGTATGCACATGAAGGTGCTCAATTCGGGAAGACCGGTCCACAATGTACGCATGAAGGTGGGCCCTGCAAAGAAAGAGGTGATCGTAAATGTTGCCCCGATCTTCATAGAAAGAAAAATCAAAGGGAGCGTGGGAGTGATCCATGATATCTCCGAGATCATCGCCCTCACCGAGGAGCTTTCCAAAGCCAGGAAGCTGCTCCGCCACCTCGAGGCACGGTACAGATGGGAGGATATTATAGGGAAAAGCCCTGTGATGGAGAGGGCAAAGGAGCAGGCGAAAATGGCAGCGCAGACCCCTGCTACCGTGCTTTTGCGGGGAGAGAGCGGCACAGGGAAGGAACTCTTTGCCCACGCGATTCACAACGCGAGCCCGAGGAGAAAAGGGCAGTTCATGAGGGTGAACTGCGCCGCCATATCAGAAAACCTTCTCGAAAGCGAGTTGTTCGGATACGAGGAGGGCGCTTTCACCGGGGCACTGAAAGGGGGCAAGAGCGGGCTTCTCGAAGAGGCACACGGAGGGACCATCTTCCTTGATGAGATAGGAGACATCACACCCCATATGCAGAGCAGGCTATTAAGGTTCCTCCAGGAAAAGGAGATTATCCGTGTGGGCGGGACGAGACCAGTGCCTGTGGATGTGCGGGTCATCTCAGCCACAAATGCGAACCTCGAGCTAAAGGTCCACGCAAAAACCTTCAGGGAAGATCTCTACTACCGCCTCAATGTCATCCCCATTCATGTGCCGGCGCTCAGGGAGCACAAAGAAGACATACGTCCCCTTGCGGAGCATATCATATTTAAGCTCAACCAGGAGTTCGGACGCGAGGTGCAGGGACTGTCGGATGAAGCGGTCCAAAACCTTATGCGCTATGACTGGCCCGGGAATGTGAGGGAACTTGAAAACGTGCTGGGCAGGGCCATGATCTCGATGCGTCCCCAGGAGACGGTCATGAACCTGGAGCATCTCCCCCTGCTTCCCTGCGAGCAGATAGGCACGACTATCCCACTGCAAATTCAGGTGCAGCCCCTTGGAAAGACCCTCGAGGAGGCTGAGCGCAATGCCATTGTGCGTGCGCTCAGGGAAACAAACGGCAACCGTACAAAGGCGGCAGCCCTGTTGGGTATCTCCATGCGGAGCCTCTTTTATAAGATAGGAAAATACGGGTTGAAATAACGCTGCGTGTATTTCAGGAGCCGCACCGCTGCCTTGCAAAAAGAGGACAGGCTTTCGTAGATTATGGTTGGAGACAGGAATGAAGACTGAACTGGACGTGCGGACAAAGAATGATCTCCGGACCTGGGAGGAGCAGAGCGGTCTGCTTGCCTTCCTTTCCAGGGTCCAGGAAGAGGTAGCGAGATTCGAGAGGACCTTCGGGTTCGGAATCTCAAGTCTTGTCGCACCTCCCCGGGAAATAGATGACAGCACGCACTATATACCTTCTGTCGCCTTTGTTCTTATCCGCAAGAATGAACTCCTTTCCGGAAGAACCTATTGCCTCTACTCTCTGCTCTCTCACAGGGAACTTTCCGGGCATATCGGGCTCTATTCCAACGGCAGGATAGAGACGCTTGGAAATTTAAGCCTGCTCAGCGACTTCAGCAGGGGAAGAGCAACTCTCTATGACTGGCTGAGAGAGCTTGTGAAGGCATCCTGTGAAAAGCGGTAGCGGTCCGGGGGGAGACAATACGCCACGCTCTGCGGGCATTCTCATCATCGGCAATGAAATCCTTTCAGGCAAGGTCAAAGACAGTAACTCATCCTTTCTCGCAACAGAACTGAGGACCCTTGGGGTGAGCGTTATGCGCATCTCGGTCATTCCTGACGACGTGGAGGTAATAGGGAAAGAGGCGGTGGAGTTCTCAGAAGCCCATGATTTCGTATTCACCTCAGGAGGCGTGGGTCCCACACACGATGATGTCACGATGGAAGGGATTGCGAAGGGCTTTCACGTGAAAGTCGTCCTGCACCCTGAACTGGTGGCCTATTTCCGCGCGCACTATGGTGACAAGGTGAATCCTGCGATCATGAAAATGGCACAGGTCCCTGAAGGGGCAGAGCTCATCCACGCTTCTGGCATGGGGTTCCCCCTCGTTTTGTTCAGAAACATCTTCATCTTACCCGGTATCCCCCAATATCTCATAAAAAAATTCTCTGCAATAAGAGAGAGGTTCCGCTCTTCCTCAATCCACCTCAGACGTCTTTTCCTCAAGGCTAACGAATCCGATATCGCGGAGACCCTTGACCAGGTGGTGAGAACATACAACGATGTCACCTTCGGCTCTTATCCCATCCTCGACAATCCGGAATACTCCATTATAGTGACCGCGGAATCGAGATCCGAAGACGCATTGACCAGATCGGTCACAGAGCTCATATCCAGACTTCCCCACGATATTCTCGCGAGAGCGGAATAATCTTTAAGTTTCAGTCTTATGACCGCTGAGAGAGGCGTTCGGTTCGCACGTAAGAGCACGGGTTAGGTGCCAGTCCGCTTGTGCGGACTGATAAGGCAATCTTTCAGGGCAGACCGATCTTAGGTTTACTCTGAA
>Ga0335084_10006724_pt1 | contig 11442 bp, 6 predicted proteins | sample Lox_Sample_44_FD_206721 | JGI IMG/M metagenome (GOLD analysis project Ga0335084, IMG submission 206721) | Soil microbial communities from Loxahatchee National Wildlife Refuge, Florida, United States - Lox_Sample_4.4 | ecosystem: Environmental > Terrestrial > Soil > Wetlands | place: USA: Florida...
ACCGCTTCGGCCTGAGCGCCCATCTGCGACGCCAGGCGCGTTGCCTCGCCCAGCACCTCCGCCATGACCTTCTTCGGATTGCCCTGCCTGTCGTCCTCGACCAAGCACCAGAAAGAACCGGCCATGAGATTCGCCTCTCCTGTTTGGTGTTCTAAATGGCCTTCGCGTCTTCGCGAAGGGCGCGGACGAGTTCACGGGCGGCGTCGGCCGCCTCGCCGGGGATGACGCGCCCCGGCGGTCGCGGCGGCAGCGCCTCGAGCTTGATGACCGACAGCGCCGGCGCCTCAGCCTGGAGGCCGAGATCGGAGCCTTTGACGTCCTTGATCTCCTTCTTCTTGGCTCCCATGATGCCCTTCAGCGTCGGGTACCGCGGCTCGTTCAAGCCCTTCTGCGCCGCCGCCACGGCGGGAAGTGGCAGGTCGAACACCTCGAGCCCGCCCTCGACCTGGCGGCCTACCCGGATCGCCTTGCCCGCCTCGTCCACCGCGGCTTCCATGATCCAGGACGCGCAGGGCCAACCGAGCAGCTCGGCGACGGCCGCGCCCACCGCACCCATGTCGTCGTCGATGGCCTGCCGACCGAAGAGCGCCAGCGCCGGCGCCTCCTGCTTGATCACAGCCGCCAGCGCGCGCGCCGTCATCAGCGTATCGGCCTCGGCCCAGGCCGGGTCGTTCAGGTGAATGGCCCGGTCCGCGCCCATGGCCAGGCACGAGCGCAGCGCCTCCTTGACCCGGTCCGGGCCGAGGGACACGGCGACGACCTCGCCCTGCCCGCGTTTCTCCTTGATCCGAAGGCCCTCCTCGAGCGCGTACTCGTCATACGGGGAGACGATCCAGGTGATGCCGGCCGTATCGATGGACTTCCCGTCCGGCCCGATCTTGACCTGGGTCGCCGTGTCCGGAACCTGCTTGATCATGACGAGAATCTTCATGCCGTGGCGCTCCTATCGTAGTGGAGTTGGCGCGTGATCCGGAAACGGTCGCCGGGAATGAACACCCGGTCGTACACGATGGGCCGCGACTCGGCGTCGGTCGAGACGCGGTCTGAGCGGAAGCAGGGCACCCCGGGCGCGCAGCCGAGCTCGCGTGCCGCGCGGGCCGGCAGGGTCTCGGCCGAGACGGTCTCACGCGCGGACGTGATCTCGATGCCGAGCTTGAAGGCCAGCACCTGGCGGAGCGGCGTGACCGCGAGGTCGGCCTTCGCCACCTCCTCGCCGAGCGCCGCCGACAGGTGGGAGACCTGAAAGCTCGTGGGATGCCCGTCGACCAGCCTCAGGCGCTCGAGCGCGAAGACGCTGGCGCCCGGCTCGAGTCCGAGCTCGCGCGCGGCCTGCCGGTCGGCCCGGGCGCGCTGGGTGCGAAGGAAGCGCGTGGCGACGTTTTCGCCGACCGCCGTGAGATCGCCGGCGAAAGCGCGGAAGTGGAGGATGTCGTAGTCGACCGACGGCGACGCGACAAAGGTGCCGAGACCGTGGCGTCGGGAGATCAGGCCGTCTCGTTCCAGCACCTCGAGAGCCTGGCGGAGCGTCATGAGCGTGACGCCGAATTCCATCGCCAGGCGGCGCTGGTTGTCGAGGCGCCCGCCCGGCGCGATGCGACCCGCGCGAATCCGATCGCGCAGAGCCTGCGCGATCTGATGATACCTGGGCACCCGCTTCCGCACAGCGCCTCCCCAACGATTTGTTCCAGAAAGCAGAGTGTTCTAGAACTCCGCGGGCCGCTCGGCTCCCTCGTCGAGCTGTAGGACAGGATTCCAGTCAGGCTGGACGGGCAGTTACGGCAACCGGGAGGATTGTAACCGGGTCGGCGCTGCCCGGTCAAGGGGGCCCCGGGCGGCGCTATTCGCTGGCCAGGCGCTGTGAGAGGGCGACCAAGCCCGCAAGCTTGGCAGCGGCCGCACCCGAATCGATGGACCGCGCGGCCAGCGCCACGCCTTCCTTGAAATCGCGCGCCTTGCCACCCACCGCGAGGGCAGCCGCCGCGTTCATCAGCACGATGTCGCGGCGCGGCCCCGGCTCGCCGGCCAGCACCTGGCGGATTATGAGGGCGTTCTCCGCGCGATCGCCGCCTCGGAGGTCCTGGATGGAGGCTGTCGGCACCCCGAAATCCTCGGGTCGAACGGTCGAGCTCCGGACCACTCCCTCGTGGACTTCGGAGATGTGACTCGGACCGGTGTTGGAGATCTCGTCGAGGCCGTCGGCGCCGTGGACGACGAACGCCCTCAGGGTTCCGAGCTCCGCCAGGACGCGGGCGAGCGGCTCCGTCAGCGCCTGCGAGTAGACCCCTATGATCTGGGCGTTGGCGCCGGCGGGGTTTGTCAGCGGCCCGAGCATGTTGAAGACGGTGCGGATGCCCATCTCGCGGCGCGCGGCCATGACGTGCTTCATGGCGGTGTGCAGGACCGGCGCGTAGAGAAAGCCGATCCCGACCTCGTCCACGCAGCGGCCGATCTTTGCCGGCGGGAGCTCGATGTTGATACCGAGCGTCTCGACCACATCGGCAGACCCGCACAGCGAGGACACCGAGCGGTTGCCGTGCTTGGCGACCCTGAGCCCGGCCCCAGCCACGACAAAAGCGGTGGCGGTCGACACGTTGAACGTCCCGGATGCGTCTCCGCCCGTGCCTGCGGTGTCGATCAGCATCTCGCGATCCGTGCCCGTCGCCCCCACGACCTCGTCGGCCTTCGTCCGGACCCTGACCGCTTTCTGGCGCATCACCTGGGCGAAGCCGATCAGCTCCTCCACCGTCTCGCCCTTCATCCTGAGCGCGGTGAGGAACGCGGCGATCTGAGCGTTCGTCGCAGCGCCCGACATGATCGCCTCCATGGCCGCCGCCGCCTCGATGCGCGACAGATCCCTCCGATCCACGAGCGCGCGCACGGCCTCGGTGATGATCGGGCTGGTCACGGCCGTTCCCCCCGGCGCTCCCCGCGCGGCCCGATCGCGGCGGCGGCATCGAGCACCTCGCCGACATTGATCGGCTTGGCGAGCACCGAATGCACACCGCTCCGCTGGAGCTCCTCCGGGGAAACCTCGACGGCGAAGCCGCTGACCAGGATCACCGGTAGACCCGGCGCCGCGTCGCGCACGGCGCGGGCGAGCTCCCAGCCGGTCATCCCGGGCATGCTCAGATCGCTGAAGACCAGGTCGAGGAGCTCATTCCTGACGCGCGCGAGCCCCTCCGAGGCGTTGCGCGCGACGATGACCATGTGCCCGGCCGACCGGAGCACGTCGGCGATCACGTCACCCACGGATTCCTCGTCGTCGACCACGAGACAGCGCAGCCTCGCCGTGGGCGTGGCCGCGATTGGGCGGGGGACCGGCGCCCGCGGCCCGGCGCCGACCGGGAAGCGCAAGGTGAACGTCGTTCCCCGGCCCTCTTGGCTGTCGACGGCGATGGTCGCGCCGTGCCGCGACAGAATGCCGTAGGTCATGGACAGGCCCAGCCCCGTCCCCTTGGGCCCCTTCGTCGTGAAGAAGGGGTCGAAGATCTTGCCGCGCACGGCCTCCGGGATGCCGACACCCGTGTCGGCGACGCGAACCTCGATCCGCTCCCCGCGGCGCGCCGTCGAGAGCGTGATCGTGCCGCCGCGGGGCATGGCATCCACGGCGTTCAGGATCAGGTTGGTCATGACCTCGCGAAGCTCGGCCGGGTCGCTGAGCGTCGTCGGCAGATCGGACGCGAGATCCGTCACCGCTTCAATGACGATCCCGCGGCGCGGCGGCTCGAGCCGCCAGGAGGATTCCGTCAGCTCGAGCGCCTCGCGGACGACCTGGTTGAGGTCCACCGCGACGGCCGGCTGGTCCCGCCGGATCCGCGTGAACTCCTGGAGCCGCCGCACCGTCTTGGCGCCGTCCGTCGCCGAGCGCTCGATGATCTGCAGCCATTGGCGCGCCGTCGGGTCCGTGACGCGGTGAAGCAGCAGCTGGGCGCGCCCGAGGATGGCGGCGAGGAGATTGTTGAAGTCGTGCGCCACGCCAGATGCCATCTCACCAAGCGCTCGGAGCTTCTCGCTGCGAACCAGCTGATCCTGGGCCAGCGCCAGGTCCTCGTAGGCGCGCGTGCGGTCCTGGTAGAGCCGCGCGCTGCGAAGCGCCAGCGCCGCCAGGCCCGCGATGTTGGTCAGCAGGCGCTCATCGGCCTCGGAGAAGGGCCTGTCGGTGCTGCGAAGTGCCAGCACGCCGACCACCTGGGAGCCGGCCAGCATGGGCACGCCGATCCAGTGCGGCAGGACATGGTCGGCGTTCGCAAGCTCCATGCCCCGGCGGACACATTCCCCAGCGTAATCGTCCGTCCGAATGGGCCGGCCGGACGTCGCGACACTGGCCATGAGTCCTACGCGGGAGTGGATGGAGCGCCGCGGCGGCTCGACGTCGCGGATACCGTCCTGCGTCCGCAGGAGTGGCACCATCTCCGCGTTCGCCTCGTCGACGACGGCCAGGACCATGTTGCGCGTGTCGAGGAGCCGCGCGACCTGTCGGTGGATGGCCTCGACCACGTCCTCCTGGCGCAGCTGGCCCGTGACGGCGCGAGAGAGGTCGTGGAGCACCGACAACTCGGAGAGCAGGGCCTCGCTCTCCTCGAGCCGGAGCCGCGTCTGGCGCGTCAGATCGGCGTTGTCCATGAAGAGGCCGACCTGGGAGGCTACGCCTTCGACCAGGCTCACCTCCTGCGGCGAGAACGAGCGCCCCGGCTCCCACCAGACGAGAGACACGCTACCCACAGGCTCGCCGCCCGCAAGTGCTGGCGCGAAGAGAGCGGAGAGCGAGCCGATGCCCTCGAACACCTGCTGGTCCACCCGTGGATCGCTTTTCACGTCCGCGGACCAGGCCGCCCGCCCCTCGTTCAGCAACTGGCGGAGAGCGGGCATGCGGTTGAGCACGAAGGGGCGGGCGAGGAACGTCTCCACCAGGGCCTTGGGCACGTGCCAGCCTGCCGCGGGGACGAGCGCGCTCTTGTCGGTGGAGAGCGTGTATACGCCGACCATGTCGGCGCCGAGCGCGCGGCCAACTTCGGCGGCCACGCGCCGCAGGGCCTCGCCCGCGCCCTCGGGCTCAGAGAGCGCCTGGCTCACGGCGAGCAGCGTCGTCGCCTCCTGCAAGCGATCCTGGACGAGCCCGTAGAGGCGCTGATTCTCGAGGGCGAGCGCGACCTGGTTGCCGATCGCCATCCCGAGATCCTGCTGCCAGGGCTCGAACGGCGTGACCCGCTCCGTGTAGTCGAGCGTCATGACCCCGATGACTTCCTCCTGCCTGATGAGGGGCACGACCATGTAGGACTTGATGCCGAAGGCTTCGACCCATGCCCGCGGGATCAGGTCGGTGTCCGACGCGTCGGCGACGATCGCCGGACGGCGCGTCTCGATGGCCTGCGCGTGGATTGGCACCTCGCGCGGGAGATCATCGACCATGGACTCGAAAGCGGCCCAGAGCACGGGCTCCTTCCGCCCGTCGGCGAACTGAGACATGAGCGGGATGACGTGGTCGCCCTCCCAGCGCTCGATGCTGCAGCGGTCTACTCCGCACACGGCCGCGATCCGCTGGGCAACCTGCTTGAGCATGCGACGCGGCTCGAGGGTCGAGTTGAGAATCTCGGCCACTTCGAGGAGCGAGCGCGTTTGCCGGAGTCGCTGTGTCGTCTGGGAGTACAGACCGGCGTTGCGGATGGCCACTGCGGCCTGGGCGACGAAGCTCTCGAGCAGCTCGCGCTCGTCTGAGCCGAGCCGGAGCGGGGCCCGGCCGCACAGGGCGAGAACGCCCAGGAGCGAATCCTGGAGGAGGATGGGCACGCCGAGAAAGCTCGTCAGCCCGTGCTGCCGCCACCACGACTCGACCTGAAGGCGACCATCGCCCAGCGCATCCGGGATGGACAGGGGCTGGCGCTGCACCGCCACGATCCCGATGGGCCCCTGACCGAAGGCCATGGTCCGAAGCGGGTAGGTCGCACCCATCGGCTCATCCGAGAAGGCGCGCACGCGCAGCGTCTCGCGCTCCGTCTCGGCGACCCACACTGACACGACCGGCACGCCCATGAGCGCGGCCGCTGCGCGCGCGATGCCCGCCAGCACCTCGTCCGTGTCGAGCGAGGACGACACGAGCTGGCCCAACCGCGCCAGGGAGCGCAGCCGCTCGGCCTGCTGCGCCGCCTCGCGGTAGAGCCGTGCGTGCTCGATGGCCACCGCGGCTTGGCCGGCGAAGGCCTCGGCGACCTCCTGGTCGCGGCGTCCGAAGGCCCGCCGCGCGCGGAACGTGAGCACCCCGATGATGCGCTCGCCCGCGCGCAGCGGGAGCCCCATGAAGTGCGTGTAGCCCAACCGCCGATCGGCGGCCATGTGTTCCGGCATGAGGCCGGGCAGAGCGTCCATGTGGCCGACGATTGCCCGTCCCTGCGCGACCACCTGTCCGGAGAGGCTCTCGCCCACCTTGATACGCGGACGGAGCATGGTCGCGGACGCGGTCCCCGCCAGCCCCGCCACGACCAGCTCGTTGCCGTCCAGGAGCCGGAAGCCGGCATTGTCCACGCCCAAGAGCCGCATGGCCTCCTCTGCCACGCCAGTGAGGAGCGTGTCGGTCGGCGCGAGCAGGCCGATTTTCTTGTTGACCTCGAGCAGGGCGGAGAGAGACGCGCGCCCGCTCCGCTCGTCGGCGAAGAGCCGGGCGTTTTCGATGGCGACCGCCGCCTGGCCGCCCAGCGCCGTCATGACCTCGATCTCCGCAGCGGAGACGGGGTGGGGCTGCCACCAGTACACGGTCAGGCCTCCATAGGGCTCGCCCTTGATGAAGATGGGCACGGAGAGCACGCTCCGGTAGCCCTCGCGCTCGACCAGAATTCTCGTGTCCGTGGACAGCGGGATCGTGGGGTCGCTGAGGATGTCGGCCGTCCAGACGGGGCAGCGCTCCCGGATGGCGCGGCCGGCCGTGCCCTCACCGACCCGCACCCGCAGGCCGCGGAGGAACTCGCTCGAGACACCCGCAGCCCGCAGGTAGGTCAAGAGACCGGTGCCTTCCTCTGCTCGGAAGATCCCTGCCGCCGCCGCCCCCGTCAGCCCCTGGCATCGCTCCACGATGGCGTCGAGGATCTGGTCGAGCTCGAGCGAGGACGCCAGCGCCCCGCTGACCTCGAACAGCGCCCGATAGCGGGCCGCGCTCTGCTGGGCCTCGGTGAAGAGCTGGGCGTTGTCGATCGAGATGGCGGCGTGGCTGGCGAAGGACAGCAGGAGGTCCATGTCCCCCGCCACGAAGGCATGCGGCGCGCGCGTGAAGACATTGAGGACGCCCACGAGCCGCTCCCGCACGAGCAGCGGGATGGCGACGCCCGAGACGAAGCCCTCGGCCCTGAGCCACGGGAGACCCACGATCTCTGGCGACGCCTCGATCCGGTCGATGACGACGGGCTGGTGACTGACCGCGACCCGGCCCGTGGCGCCTTCGCCGAAGGCGAGACTGCCGGGCCGATCCGCCGGCAGGCGCCCGTGCAGCCCCGCCTCGGCGCAGAAGCGGAGCCGGTCGCCCTCGGCGATGGCGAGCCGCGCCGCCCCGTCGGGCACGAGCCCCCGCGCCGCGCCCACGACGGCGGCAAGCACGTCCTCCAGCGAACGGGCAGCCGTGAGGCTGTGGCCGATTCGGGCCAGCGTCTCGAGCCGCCGGCTCTGCTCCTCCATCTGCGCGAGGAGGAGCGCCCGCTCGACGACCTGGCCGATCTGGTGGGCAACGGCCTCGAGGACCTTGACCTCCTCGGGCTGGAACTCGCGCTGCTCCTGCGAGATCAACGACATCACGCCCCAGGTGCGCCCCTTGACGGGGATGGGCAGTGCGAGCTGCGTCCGGTGGGCGCGCACGGCCTGCAACTCGGTCAGCCAGGGATCGGTGAGCGACGACGGGTCGAGGTGGGTCACGATCAGTCGCCCCGTCCGGGCCGCCTCGCCGACATACGAGCCGTCGACCGGCCTCACGCGGATATGGTCTGCGAACTCGGGAGTGAGCCCGCGCTGGGCAATCAACATCAGCGTGCCGTCGGTCGGATCGAGCTGGTGCACGCCGCCCACGTCCATCTGCGCCAGCGCGCGGACGACATCGAGCATTTCCCCGGCGGTGGCGACGACGTCGGCCGAGCGGCCCATGCTGAGCGCCACAGCGTTGAGCGCCTCGAGCTCGCGGTTTCGCCGGGCCAGTTCCAGATCCGGGTCGAAGGGCTCCAGCTCGATTCCCGGCTCACCCAACCGTCCGCGGAATGCCCGGGGCTCGCCGTAGAGCAGCGCGGCCGCTGCGGCCCCGGCGAGCCCGCATAGCCCCAGCACAGCCAGCCACCCCACGAGCGCGCGCCTGGTGCGCTCGACGTCGGCGGCGACGAGCAGCCAGAGCCTCCCCGGCCCTGACACCGCGACCTGGCCGGCGGGGCGGACGAGGAATTCCCGCCCGCCATCGAGGCGAACCCTGCCGGCCACTGTCGCTCCGACCCAACCCGCCGTCGGCGCACCCTGGAGAGATGAGACAGGAGGACGGCCATCGGCGAGGAACAGCACGCCGGACCGCTCGGACGCTCCCGTGACAAGCGGCAGCACGTTCTCGAGCTTGCGGGCGATGACCACGAAACCCGCGGGCCGGACCTGCGCGGCGTCCCCGGACGCCGGACCGATGACGGGAACCGCGGCGACGACGTAGGGATGGCCGTTGAGAACGGTCAGCCCGGGAGGGGAAGCGCTGATTGCCGTCGGATCGGGAATGGGCATCGGCGGCAGCGGAGGCACCTGGAGGAGCGCCCTTCCCGAGGAATCGAGCACCGAGATGAAATCGGCGATCCGCTCGAGGGTGACGGCGGCGAGACGCGGTGACACGCCCTTGGCCAAGGTCGCCCAGTCGCCCTTGGCGACGCCGTCCACGAGAGCCGGGTCTCGCGCGAGCAGCCGGGCCTCGCGCTGCAACGCACCTTGAGTGCCGGCCACGATCGTGGCCGCCGCCTCCTGGGCGCCCGCCACCGCCTGCTCTCGCGCGAGCGACAGTTGGCGGAGCGCGACCGCGACGCCGCCCGCGCCCAGCGCGGAGAGGGCGAGAGCGCCGAGGGCGACTCCAAAGAGACGATCCCGTGTCGAGGCGCGCATGAAGGGAACCGAGCCTCCCTGGACCCGGCCAATCCAGCATATGCAGAACGGCCCACGAGGGCAACTTTCGCGGAACTGCCCCGAGTCCACGGATCCGCACGCTGCTGACAAGGGTCCAGATGCGAGGCGGCGCCCTGCTGTCGGTTTGAACGACGGCGTATGCCGTCGTGAGACGAGGGCTGAGCTGATTCCGCAGCTATTGGGCCCTTATCGGCGGCCGGCGCTACAGCCCCAGATAGGCCTGCTTGATGTGGGGGCTCGCGAGCAGGGCCGCACGGGCGCCTTCGAGCGCGATTCGCCCGTTCTCGAGGACATAGCCGCGGTGGCAAAGCTGGAGCGCGCGCAAGACGTTCTGCTCCACCAGCAGGATGCTCAAGCCCTCCCGGTTGATGCGCTCCAGGTTGTCGAAGATCGCCCGCACCACGACCGGGGCGAGCCCGAGGCTGGGCTCATCCAGCATCAGGAGACGCGGCTTCGCCATGAGCCCGCGGCCGATGGCGCACATCTGCTGCTCGCCGCCCGACAGCGTGCCCGCCACCTGCCTTTCCCGCTCCGAAAGCCTCGGGAAGAGCTCGAATACCCACGCGAGGCTCTCGCGCCGGCGCCGGCGGGACTCGGCCGACCGGGCGCCCAGCTCGAGATTCTCTCTCACCGTCATCGTGGGGAAGAGCTGGCGGCCCTCCGGCACGTGCGCGATGCCGCGCGCGACGACGCCCGCGGGACCGAGATCGCCGAGGCTCTCGCCGGCGAACTCGATGCTGCCGCTCCGGAGCGGCAGCAGGCCGGAGACGGCCCGGAGTGTCGTCGTCTTCCCCGCTCCGTTGCCGCCGATGAGCGCCACCACCTCGCCCTCGCGCACCTCGAGCGAGGCCTCGTGGACGGCCGTCATGTCGCCGTACCCGACCTGGATCCCGTCAAGGCGCAGCAGGGTGGACATACTCCTCCCCGAGGTAGGCTTCGATGACCCGGTGGTCCGCGGCGACCGCACTCGGCGCGCCCTCGGCGATCTTCTCGCCGAAGGAGAGCACGACGATCCGGTGCGACAGCGACATGACAGCGCGCATGTTGTGCTCGATGAGCAGCACGGACACGCCGCCCGCGTTGATGGCGCCGACCAGCCGGACCATGGCGTCGATCTCGGTCGCGTTGAGCCCGGCCATGACTTCATCGAGTAACAGCAGAGATGGTTCGGTCGCGAGCGCGCGGGCCAGCTCGAGCCGCTTGCGGTCGGCGAGGGTCAAGCCCGCGGCGGGATCGTCCTGCCGCGGGCCGAGCCCGACGCGCTCCACGACGGCCCGCGCCGCGTCGAGCGCCTCGCCCATGGCGGGATGCCTCGAGAGCGCCGCGATCCTGACGTTGTCGACGACGGAGAGCTGCGCGAACGGCCGGACGATCTGGAACGTGCGCGCGAGCCCGAGGCGGCAGATCCCGTGTGGCTTGAGGCCGCGGAGGCTCCGGCCGCGGAAGCGCACCTCCCCCGCGTCGCTCGCCAGGAAGCCCGAGAGGAGGTTGAAGACCGTGGTCTTCCCCGCTCCGTTGGGTCCGATCATCCCGAGCATCTCGCCCTCGGCCATGGACAGGTCGAGGCCGCCGACCGCCTGGAGACCGCCGAAGCGCTTCCGGAGGCCCGAGACCTCGAGGAAAGTCACGCCGGCCTCCGGGTGAACAGCCGACGGACGGCGGGATAGGCGCCCTGAGGCAGGAAGAGCACGACGGTGATCAGCAGGAGCCCGTAGACGATGAGGTGCGCGCCGTTCCACCCGCCCTGCGAGAAGTACGTGCGGGAGATCTCGGCGAGCGGGCTCAGGATGAACGAGCCGATGACGGGGCCCAGGACCGTGCCGGCACCGCCCACGATGGGCCGGATGATGATCTCCACGGACAGCGGGATGCCGAAGACCGCGTTGGGCTGGAGCGAGAAGAGGTAGAACGCGTAGAACGTGCCGCCCACTCCCGTGAGGAAGGACGACAGCACCATCGCCAGCATCTTGCAGCGGAAGGTGTCGACGCCCAGGGCCTCGCAGGCGCCTTCATCCTGGCGGATGGCGGTCAGGTACGCGCCGAGCCGGCGGCGCTCGAGCGCCCACACGAGCGCCGTGGCGCCCAGCATGAGGGCCAGGGCGACGTAGTAGTACGCGCGGTTGTCCTGGAACTGGAACTGCCGCGGGTTGCCGGTGAACGTGATGTAGAGGCCCAGCGCGCCGCCGACGGCGTCGACGTTCAGCGCCACGACGCGGCAGATCTCCGCGAAGGCGACCGTGAGAAGCACGAAATAAAAGCCGCGGAGGCCGAACCGGAAGCCCAGGTAGCCGATGAAGGCTCCGAGCGCCGCAGCCAGGAGCCCGC
>Ga0335084_10006725_pt1 | contig 11439 bp, 9 predicted proteins | sample Lox_Sample_44_FD_206721 | JGI IMG/M metagenome (GOLD analysis project Ga0335084, IMG submission 206721) | Soil microbial communities from Loxahatchee National Wildlife Refuge, Florida, United States - Lox_Sample_4.4 | ecosystem: Environmental > Terrestrial > Soil > Wetlands | place: USA: Florida...
GGGCAGCGCGCCCTCGCGTGGCAACGGCAACTTCACCGTCAACTTCGAGAACGGCCGCACCATCGACCCGACCTCGAACGACCACGGCACGCTCGACGTGAGCTACGACAACCGCACCTCGCTCCAGATCGGGGCGGTGTTCCTGGGCGCCCGCAACGACGACCCGTCGAACCCGGGCTCGCAGTACATCGACATCGCCTACCAGTTCGGCGCCTCGGCGGTCGGCGGCGAGCTCCAGGTCGCCTTCCAGACCACCGACAACGTGAAGAGCCTCTCGCTGCACACCCGCTGGGCCGGGGGCGGCCAGGGCCGCGGCGACGCCCGGTACACCGAGGCCACCGAGCAGGTCGAGGCGTCCCAGTGCTGGCCGGGCGTCACCGCCGGCGACACGGCGTGGCAGACGGTCTACGAGCGCGTGCACTCCGGAGTGACCACCATCGAGTCGGGCGACATCGCCGGCTGTGGCGCGTTCTCCGACCCGGTGTACTCGACGCTGGTACTGCCGTAGCTTCGGCGCCGTGCCGCGGTTCGCCGTCATCCCGGGAGGTCGGGTGGGTTCCCCGCCCTCCCGGGCTGGGACGGCCGCGGAGCCGGAGGGCGCGGGGCGGGTGGAGGAGCTGTACCGGCGGCACGCGGCGGGTGTCCTCGCTCGGTGCCGCTACCTGCTCCGCGACGACGAGGCGGCTCGCGACGCGACCCAGGACGTGTTCGCTCGCGTGCTGCGGTCGCCCGGGGAGCTGGCGTCGGCGGGATCGCCCACGTCGTACCTCCTGCGCGCGGCCACGCATCAATGCCTGAACGTCCTCCGGGCCTCGCGGGCGGCCTGGCGGGACGAGATCCAGAGGATGGCCCGCGATCGCCGGGAGCGGGGCATCGAGCCCGAGTCCCGGGAGCTGCTCCGGGCGCTGCTCGCCGCGGCGCCGGACGAGGCGAAGGAGCTGGCGGTGCTCTACTTCGTGGACGAGATGACCCAGGCCGAGATCGCCGCGGAGACCGGGCGCAGCCTCCCCACGGTGCGGAAGCGCCTCCGGGAGTTCCTGGCCGCCGCCCGCGCTGCGCTCGCCGAGGCGATGCCCGATCTGGTGCTGCCCGATCCGGAGGCGCTGCCATGACCGCGCCCGTCGGCCTCGGCGGGCCGGGCGTGGCCTGCTCCGCGCTGAGGGTCCGCCGACTGGATGCGGGAGAGCTCTCCGGCGAGGAGCTCCTGCGCACCGAGGCGCACGTGGCGGGCTGCGAGCGCTGCCAGGCGGTGCGGCGACAGATCGAGGCGGAGCGCGAGGCGCTCCACAGGCACCTTCCCTTCCCGGCCTTCGCGGCCGGAATCGCGGGCCGCCTGGCCGGCTCCGCGCAGGCTCCGGGCGGGTGGCGCCGCCGCTGGGTTCCGCTCGCGCTCGCGGCCGGGCTGGCCGCGGTGGTCGTGACGCCGATCGTGCGCCCGTCGCTCCTCGGCCGCGGCGACGTGCTGCCCGGCGTGCGGACCAAGGGTGCCGCCTCGGTGCAGGTGCAGGTGGCGACGCCGGCGGGTCCGCGGACGCTCGCCGCGGGCGAGCCGGTCCCCTCGGGGGCGGCGATGCGCATCGTGCTCGCCCCCGGCGATCGCAGGGAGGCCGCGGTCGCGCTCGTGGACCGCGACGGCCCGGCGCTGCTCTACGCCGGGCCCGCGCCGGCGGGGCCGGTGCCGGGTGCCTTCGAGTGGACGGGGGAGGGCGACGGCGAGCTCGTGGTGGTGCTCGACGATCGCCCGGTGGACGGCGCCGCGCTCCTCCAGCGGCTCCGCGACCAGGGCCTCGGGGGCGCCGTGCCGGGCCGGGGTGCCGAGCTCGTGGTCGTGCCCCTCACGCGGAGCGCGCGGTGAGCTCCGCCCGGCGCGCGTTCCTCCTGGGCGCCGCCGCGCTGGCGCTCCTCCACGGCACCGCGCGTGCCGCGGAGGCGGTCGCCCGGAGCGCCGCCGTCTCCGAGGTCAGGCGCTTCGCGCTCGTGGCCGGCGAGCCCGACGGCGGGCCCGGCGCGGTGCGGCTCCGCTACGCCGAGCGCGATGCGCGGCGCATGCACGCCATCCTCACCGGCGTGGGCGGCGTGCGCCCGGGCGACGCCCGCCTGCTCCTCTCGGCCGGAGCGCCTGCGTTCATGAAGGCGCTCGGCGAGCTCTCGGAGGCCGCGGGCCGGGCCGGGGCGGCCGGCGAGCGCACCCTGCTGCTCGTCTACTACTCGGGCCACGCCCGCGACGGCGCGCTCCGCCTGGGACAGGGCTCGATCCCGCTCGACGCGCTCCGCGAGGCGCTGGCCTCCGCCCGGGCCGACGTGCGGGTGGGCCTCCTCGACTCCTGCCGGTCGGGCGCCATCGTCCGGGCGAAGGGCGTCCGTCCGGCCCCGTCGTTCGACGTGAAGACCGCCTCCGACGCAGGGCCGCGCGGGCTCGTGCTGGTCGCCTCCTCGGCGGCCGACGAGGACTCGCAGGAGTCCGACGCCATCGGCGCCTCGTACTTCACCCACCACCTCGCCTCGGGCTTGCTCGGTGGCGCGGACGCCTCCGGCGACGGCCTCGTGACGCTCGCCGAGGCCTACGCCTACGCCTACGCGCGGACGGTGGGCTCGACCGCCTCCTCCGCGGCGGGCGTGCAGCACCCGGTCTTCCTCTACGACCTCGGCGGAGCCGGCGACGTCGTGCTGTCCGACCTCACGGGCGTGTCGGCAGGGCGGGCGGGCGGCATCGTCATCCCCGCGGCGGCCGAGGGGCTCTACGTGGTGCTCGACGGCTCGGGCCGGGCGGTGGCGGAGGTGGCGAAGGCGCAGGGAACGGAGCGCCGGGTGGCGCTGCCGGCGGGGCGCTACACGGTGAAGAAGCGGCTCCCCGACGAGAGCGGCCTCCTCGTGGCGAGCCTCGACGTGGGGGGCGCGCCGGTCCCGGTGGACGACGGCCGCATGGACCGCGTCCCGCTCGATCGCGATCCGCAGAAGGGCTTCGGCGGGGCGCGCTACTCGGTCGTCACCGGCGTCGGCCTCCAGCGCTTCTTCGACCGCGCCACCCGCGACGGGCTCTTCCCGCCGGCCGCCCTCGGCGGCGTCGAGGTGGCGGCGCGTGACGACCTCGGGCACGGGCTGGGCTGGGGCCTCGACCTGGCGATCGGGGGAGGGAAGGGCCAGGTCGACCTGGGGGACGGGGCCGAACCGCTGCCGTTCACGTTCGACGAGCTGGGCGGTGGCGTCGCCATCTGGAAGGAGTGGGGCGTGGGCCCGGTGGACCTCTCCGCGGGCCTGCGATTCGGCGTGACCTGGCTGCATCGCACGTTCGAGCCGGCCGCCGAGCTCCCGGCCCAGCAGTTCTTCACGGTGACGCCGGGCCTCGTGGGCGCGGCGCGCTGGCGGCTGACGCGGAGCCTCTCCGCCTTCGGGCGCGTGAGGACCTCCTGGCTGTTCTACGACGTGGACCAGAACCGGAGCCTCGGATTCGTCGAGGGCTTCCTGGGAGTGGAATATGCGCTGGGTGAATAGCCTCGGCCCCGCCGCGGCGGCGCTCGCGCTCGCGGCCTGCGGCAACTACTCGACCGAGGACGTGCGCTTCCTCGCCGCGTTGCCCACCCGCGGGGACCTCCATGTGCACGTGCCGGCCTCCGGCGCCTCCTCCGCGCTCGCCGCCTGCGACACGGGCGAGGCCACCGTGTGGCAGGGCGCGAAGGCGGTCTCGGACGGGCTCGACGGCGGCGTGGACTTCATCGTGGGGCTCGTGGACTCGGTGAGGCGCCTCGAGCCGAGCGAGCGCGCCGAGGACATGCGCAGGTGGGGCCCGTTCGACGACGACCGGCACCCCGGGCGCGAGATCCAGGTGGTCATCACCCGCGTGACCGGCCCGGACGGAGGCGTCGCCCACCGCTTCGCGTTCGAGGCACGGGTGAAGGGCCAGCCGGACTTCACCCCCGTCGTCACCGGCGCCTTCGAGGGCCCCTCCGCGAGCGTGGGCAAGGGCTCGATCGAGCTCTCGTTCGAGGCGCTGTGGAGCCTCGGCATGAACGATTCGAGCACGCCCCACGGCGCGCTCCTCGCCACCTACGACCGGACCGGGGAGCCGCGGCGCGTGAGCATCGCCATCGTGGGCGGCGCGCTCGGGCTGGGCAGCTTCAGCTACGACTTCGAGGGCTGGGTCGACGGCTCGGGCTCGTTCTCGTACCGGATCCCGAAGGGCCTCGACAAGCTCTACATCTCGTCGTCGTTCGACTCCGCGGGGGCGGGCCGGGCGGCGGTGAGCTACGTGACCTGGCTCGGCCTGGGCGGCTCGTTCGAGCAGTGCTGGGACGCCGCGGCCTGCCTCGTGTACGTGAACGACCCGCAGAACTACTCGTGCTCGACGCCGCCCTGCTCCCTGGGAGAGGTCGCGTCCTGCCCGGCCGTGCCCTCGCCGCCGTTCTGATCGGACGGCCGGCCCTGGGCCTCCGACGGCGAGTCGGCCTGGGGAAGCGCCTCGTCCGGCGGGGCCTCCTCCGGCGGCTCCTCGCGGTCGTCCTGGGGCCTCGGCCCGGCGAGGATGCGCTCGAGCTCCGCGGCGGCGCGCCGGTGCGCGTCGTCGTCGAGGCGACCGGTGGCGTGCATGCGGTCGAGGAGGCGGCGCGAGCGTTTCCGGAGCCACGTCGACGGCCGGTCGAGATCCACGCGCAGGGGCGCGGGCAGCAACGAGACGAGCACGGCCGACTGGGCGGGCGAGAGATCGGAGGCGCCCACGCCGAAGCGGGCGCGGGCGCCGGCCTCGATGCCGAACACGCCGTCGCCGAACTCCACCACGTTGAGGTAGAGGGCGAGGATGCGCCGCTTCGAGAGCGAGCGCTCGAGCTTCATGGCGAGCACGGCCTCCTCGGCCTTGCGGAGGAGGCTCTTCCGCGTGCCGAGCCACAGGTTCTTCGCGAGCTGCTGGGTGAGCGTCGAGGCGCCGCGCGCGAAGCGGCCGACCCGGAGGTCGTGCTCGGCGGCGTCGCGGACGGCGGCCCAGTCGACGCCCTCGTGCCCGTAGAAGCCCGCGTCCTCGGACAGGATCAGCGCCGCGACGGCGTGGGCCGGCACGCGCTCGAGCGGGATCCAGACGAGGTGCGTGCGGAAGGGGCGGCGCTTCGCCGCGGCCTCCGCGCGGCGCTGCTCGATGAGGGCGGTCGTGGCCGGGTTCGCCCGCGCGAGGGGCCTCGGGTCGGGGAGGGCCCGCCACAGCGCGGCGGCCGCCAGGCCCGCGAGCGCGATCGCGGCGAGGAGCGCGATCAGGGCTCTGCGGAACGCGTGGCGGCGCGACACCGCGCGGACGTTAGCACGGGCCTGTGGTAGGACGGCCGGGACGCAGGCGTCCACACCACGCAGCGACTCGAGGGACCGAACCATGGCCGATGCCAAGAAGTACGCGCCGCGCGACTACTCGAAGCTCCGGGGCCTCACGGGGATCTCCGACGAGCAGATCCAGGAGCACCTGAAGCTCTACGAGGGCTACGTGAAGCGCTGCAACGCGCTCACGGAGCGGCTCTACTCGATCTGCGGGGAGGGGAAGGCCTCGGGCGCCGACCCGGTCTACGCCGAGCTGACGCGCCGCCTGGGCTTCGAGTACGGCGGCATGGTCAACCACGAGTACTACTTCGAGAACATGGTCGGCGGCGGCGAGGCGGAGCCGCCGGCGGGCTCGCGGTTCAGGAAGGCGGTGGAGGTATCGTTCGGCAAGTTCGAGACCTGGCGCGCCGACTTCCGCGCCGTCGCCACCATGCCCGGCGTCGGCTGGGCCTTCACGTTCCAGGATCCCTCCACCGGCTGGCTCTCGAACCAGTTCGTGGAGCTGCACCAGGACAACCTCGTGGCCGGCTTCCGGCCGATCCTGGTGATGGACGGCTGGGAGCACGCCTTCATGCGCGACTACCTCGCCACCGAGCGCGCCCGGTACGTGGACGCGTTCCTCGAGAACGTGAGCTGGGACACGGTGGAGAAGAGGCTGGGCTGAGGGGGCACGGCCCCGGCCGGGGCCGGCTTGACTCAAACGAACGTTCGTTCTATTTTCGGGGCGTGCGCAAGGGCGAGAAGACCCGCGACCTCATCCTCGACACCTCGGTCCGGCTCGCGAGCGAGCTCGGCCTCGAGGGGCTCTCCATCGGCCGGCTGGCCGACGAGCTCCGGCTGTCGAAGAGCGGCCTCTTCGCCCACTTCGGCTCGAAGGACGATCTCCAGGTCCAGACCCTCGAACGGGCCGCGGAGCGGTTCGCCGAGGTGGTCGTGCGCCCGGCCCTGGCGGAGCCGGCCGGCGAGCCCAGGCTGCGGGCCCTCTTCGAGCGCTGGCTGGAGTGGCCGCGCCGCGTGAAGCAGCCCGGCGGCTGCGTCTTCGTGGCGGCCTCCGCCGAGCTGGACGACAGGCCGGGCCCCGCGCGCGAGCGGCTGGTGGCCCTCCAGAAGGCGTGGCTCGCCACCATCGCCCGCGTCGTCGAGAGCGGCAAGGCGGCGGGGCGGTTCCGCGCCGACCTCGACCCCGACCAGGTTGCGTTCGAGATGTACGGCATCGGACTCGTCTGCCACCTCTCGGCGCGCCTGCTCCGCGATCCCCGCGCCGTCGAGCGGGCCCGGGTCGCCTTCGAGCGCATCGCCGCCGACGCCCGCCTGCGCAGCTGATCCCCCCGGAGAGAGAAGAGGAAGGCATGGACGCGTCCCAGAAAAGCACGAACGTTCGGTCTAACGGCAACGGCGTCGCCAGCGCACCCCGGGCACCGCTCGCCCTGCGTGCGGGGCTCGGCGCGATGGCCGCGGTGGCCTCGCCGCTCGCGGACCGGGTGGCGGCGCGCTGGTTCCTCACGCCTCCGCGGGCCCCGTCGGGCCGGCAGCGCCCCGCCGGCGAGCCGTTCGCGCTGCGCGTCGGCGCGGAGCTCATCCGCGGCGCACACCAGGGGTCGGGACCGGCGGTGGTGCTCGTGCACGGCTGGGGCGGCCATGCCGCGCAGCTCTCGCCGCTCGCGCCGCCGCTCCTTGCCGCCGGCTGCTCGGTGGTCTCGTTCGACGGACCGGCCCACGGCTCCTCGTCGGGCCGGATGGCGACCATCCCGCGCATGGCCGACGCCATCGCGGCGGTGGCGGGCCGGTTCGGCGCGAGGGCCGCGATCGGCCACTCCTTCGGCGGCGCCGCGCTCGGGGTGGCCCTGCATCGCGGGCTCGAGCTCGACGCGGGGGTGATCATCGGCGCGCCGTCGTCCCCGTTCTCGTTCTTCGACGCGTTCTGCGCCGCGTTCGGCCTCGACGCCGACCGCCGGCGCGGCGTCCGCGAGCGCCTCGAGGCGTACGTGGGCTTCCCCATGACGCGGTTCGACGCCCGCGAGCTCCTGCGCACGGTGCGGACGCCCGGCCTGGTCGTGCACGACGTCGGGGATCGCGAGGTCCCGTTCACGGAAGGCGAGGGGATCGCCGCGGCGTGGCCGGGGGCGACGCTCTTCCGCACGGAGGGCCTCGGGCACCGGCGGATCCTCCGCGATCCGGCCGTGGGCCAGGCGATCTCGGAGTTCGTGGGGGAGCGCCTGCCACGCTGCGGGTGCGGGAGGCTCGCGGTCGGCGAGGCGGGCGGCGAGCCGCGGTGCGCGAGCTGCCTCCTCTCGCTTCACCTCGAGGACAGGTCCGGCCGGGCGCCGAGGCGAGCCTCGTAGGCCCCGACCCGGGTGGGGCACCCGGACGGATGGTATGGCGGCGTGCCCATCGACCCGTAACGGTGGCGCATGGCCGAGAAAGGCGCGGGCCATGGCCGACCGCCACCGGACGGGCAGCGTCCCGACGGCACGCTCCCCGCCTCGCTCCAGGAGTCCGCGGCCGCCGGGGAACCCGCGCGCCCCGTCGAGCCGGGGCTCGCGCCCGGCGAGCGGCTGGCCGATCGCTACGAGGTCGTCCGGGAGATCGGTCGCGGCGGCTTCGGCGCGGTCTACGAGGCCGAGGACCGGTCGCTGGGCCGGCGGGTGGCGCTGAAGGTGCTCCATGCCCCCGCGCCCGGGCGTGGCGGCGCGACCGCCGAGGCCGAGGTCGTCGCCCGGCTCTCCCATCCGAACATCGTCCAGATCCACGATCTCGTCGCCGCGGACGGGAGCGCGTTCCTCGTGCTCGAGCTCCTCGAGGGCGAGCCGCTCTCGCGCCGGATCCAGCGCGGGCCCCTCGCGCTCCAGGACGCGGTGCGCGTCGCGCTCTCCGCCGCGCGAGGCGTCGCCCACGCCCACGTCCGGGGCGTGGTCCACCGCGATCTCAAGCCCGCGAACGTCTTCCTCTGCGCCGGCGGCGAGGTGAAGGTGCTCGACTTCGGCCTCGCCCAGCTGGTCGGCCGTCCCGCGATCCACGCCGGGGGCACGCCCGGCTGGATGGCGCCCGAGCAGAGGCAGGGAAGGCCGGGCGACGAGCGCACCGACGTCTGGGCGCTCGGGGCGATCCTGTCGCGTTGCCTGTCCGGGGACGCGCCCGCGTCGTCACGCCTGGCGCTGCCGGAGTCACGGGATCTCGAGGCGCTCGTCGAGGCGGCGCTCTCGGAGGACCCGGAGAGACGCCCCCGGGATGCCACCCGCGTGGTGGAGGCGCTCGAGGTCGTCGCGCGGCGGCTCGGCGCGAGCGGGCCGTCGGTGCCGGCCCCGGGCCCGCGAAGCGTGCTTCCCCGTACGATCACCCCGCTCGTGGGGCGCGACGGCGACGTGGCCGCCGTGCTGGACGCGCTGCGCGCATCCCCGCTCGTCACGCTGACCGGCGCGGGCGGCACCGGCAAGACGCGGGTGGCCATCGCCGCGGCGGAACGCGTCCCGCGCGAGGTCGCCGACCGCGCGGTGTTCGTGGACCTCGCGGCGGTGGCCGAGCCCGGCCGGGTGCACCGCGCCGCGGCGGCGGCCCTACAGCTCCGCGACCTCCCCGCCGTGGCGCCCGTCGCCGACGCGGTGGCCGCGGCGCTCCGCGACGAGTCGCTCCTCCTCGTCATGGACAACTGCGAGTACGTGGTCGAGGCGGCCGCCGAGCTCGTGGCCGTCGTGCTCGCCGGATGTCCCGGAGTCCGCGTCCTCGCCACGAGCCAGCTGCCGCTGGGGCTCGCGGGCGAGCGGGTCCTGCCGCTCGCGCCCCTGGGCGCACCACCGGAGGACACCGATGCCGGGGCCGGCGATCTCGAGGCCTGGGCGGCGCGCTTCCCGGCGCTCCAGCTCCTCGTGCAGCGGCTCCGGGCAGTGAACCCCGGTTACGCCCTCACCGCCACGGACGCGCCTCACGCGGCCGAGATCTGCCGGCGGCTCGACGGCCTGCCCCTCGCGCTCGAGCTCGTCGCGCCTCGGTCGAGAGTGCTCTCGCTCCGGGAGATCGCCGAGCAGCTCGACCACCGCTTCCAGCTCCTCTCGCGGGGCGATCGCACCGCGCCGGCGCGCCAGCGCGGCCTGGCGGCGGCGCTGGAGTGGAGCCACGCGCTCCTCTCGACGGCCGAGCAAGCGGCGGTGGAACGGCTGTCCGTGCTCACCGGGGCGTTCCCGCACTCGGCGGCCGCGGCCGTCTGCGCTCCGCTCGCCGCAGGGGCGGGCGAGAGGGTGGATCTCCTTCAGGGGCTCGTGGAGAAGTCGTTCGTGGTGGTGCAGCGGACCGCCGACGGAGGGCGGCGCTTCCGGATGCTCGAGACGATTCGCCAGTACGGAGCGGAGCGCCTGCGCCGCACCGGAGGGCTCGACGAGGTGCAGGGGCTGCTCCTCGGCTGGGCCGTGGATCTCGCGGAGGGCGAGGGGCGCCCGGGCCGGGCCTGGAGTGACCTCGTCGTCGAGGAGTACGACAACCTCCGGCTCGCGCAGGACGTCGCGGCCGCGTCACCGGAGCGGGCCGTGGAAGGGCTTCGACTGGCCGTGGCCCTCTGGCCGTCGTTCGTCGGGCGGGGAGACGCTGCGGAGTTCGCCGCCCAGGTGGGGCGAGCGATCGCGCTCGCCCCGGGAGCGCCGCCGGCCTTGCGGGCCGAGGCGCTCGTCGGACACTCCGTGCTGGTGCACTACACGATGGACGCCCGCGGGGTCCGGAAGGCCGCGGTGGCTGGGCTCGCGCTCGCCTCGGAGAGGGGCGACGAGCGGCTCGCCGCGCTCGCGCGGTTCGCGCTCGCGTGGGCCGCGCTCACGGAGGGAAGGGTGGCGGAGGCTACGGAGCTGGCGGATCGCGCGGTCGCGTCCGCGCGAGCGTCCGCGGCGGACTGGCCGCTGGCGATGGCGCTCCAGGCCCGGGCCGGTTGCGCCTCCGTGGCGGGGGACGATCCCCTCGCGCTGGGACTGATGCGCGAGGCGATGGCGCTCGTCCACGACGGGTTTCCCGGCGTGCTGGGGAGGTTTCTCTCGGTCAACCTTGGGCTCCAGGAGTACCTGAACGGAGACCGCGAGGGCGCTCGCCGTGCCTTCCTGAGAGCGCTCCACGAGACGGGGCGATTCGCTCTCCGGCGGTTCGTGGCGGCCTGCCTGGAGATGGGCGCGTACATCGATGCGGACCAGGGGGAGCTCGAGCGGGCGGCGCGAATGCTCGGAGGCGCCGAGCGCCTCCGCGAGGTGACGGGCGCACCGCTCTTCCCGCACTGGAGGCGGCCGCACGACCACGCCGAGCGGCGCACGCTCGCTGCGCTGGGTGAGTCCTGCGCGCGCGAGCGGGAGGTCGGCTCGAAGATGCCGCTCGACGCACTGGCTGACCTGGCGCGCGAGGTCCTCTCGTCGAGTCGCGCCGCGACGGGTTGACGCCCGCCGGGTCGCGCCGCGACACTCCGCGACCGTGTCCGTCCCCGCGCCCACCCGCGCCGCGCTCCGGCGAGCGCTCCTCGGCTGGTACGACCGGGCGAGGCGCGACCTCCCGTGGAGGAAGCCCCAGGGCGAGGCCGACCCGTACGCGGCCTGGATCGCCGAGGTCATGCTCCAGCAGACGCAGGTGGCGACGGCGATCCCGTACTACCGCCGCTGGCTCGAGCGGTTCCCCACGCTGGCCTCGCTCGCCGGCGCCCGCGAGGAGGACGTGCTCGCGGCCTGGAGCGGGCTGGGCTACTACGCGCGCGCGCGCAGGCTCGTTCCGGCCGCCCGCGAGGCGCTCTCCCGCCACGGCGGCCTGCCCCGCACCGTCGAGGCGCTCGCCGCGCTCCCGGGCTTCGGGGCGTACACCGCGGGCGCGGTCGCCTCGATCGCATTCGGCGTGCGCGCGCCGGCCGTGGACGGGAACGCGGCGCGCGTGCTCTCGCGCCTGTTCCTCGTGACGGGCGACCCCGCTGCGCCGGCGACCCGCGGCAGGCTCGCCGCGCTGGCGGCGGGGCTCGTCCCCGCGCGGCGCCCCGGCGACTTCAACCAGGCGCTCATGGAGCTCGGCGCGACGATCTGCCGGAAGCCGGTCCCCGCGTGTGCGCGATGCCCCCTTGCCCGCGCCTGCCGGGCACGGCGGGCCGGCCGGGCCGCCGCGATCCCCCCCGCGCGGCGGCGCCCGGAGAGGAGGGCG
>Ga0335084_10006728_pt1 | contig 11437 bp, 8 predicted proteins | sample Lox_Sample_44_FD_206721 | JGI IMG/M metagenome (GOLD analysis project Ga0335084, IMG submission 206721) | Soil microbial communities from Loxahatchee National Wildlife Refuge, Florida, United States - Lox_Sample_4.4 | ecosystem: Environmental > Terrestrial > Soil > Wetlands | place: USA: Florida...
GAGCGCTACGACGGCGCAGGGCTCGGGCTCGACGCGGCCTGTGCGGTGCTCGAGGAGATCCAACGCAGCGGCTGCAATGGCGGCGCGTGCCACGCGCAGATGTACACGATGGCGACGCTGCTGCGGCACGGCAGCGACGAGCAGAAACTGAAGTATTTGCCGAAGATCGCGTCGGGCGAGCTGCGGCTCCAGGCCTTCGCGGTCACCGAGCCCTCGAGCGGCACCGACACGACGCGAATTCGCACGAGCGCGCGGCGCGTGGGCGGCGCCTATCGTGTTCATCTCGCGCACCGAGCACTCGGACCTCATGCTGCTGCTCGCCCGCACGACGCCGCGCGAGCAGGCGGAGAGGCCTGCTGACGGCATGTCGGTTCTGCTCGTCGATCTGCGCAACGCGGTAGGCAACGGCCTCACGATCAAGCCGCTCGCGACGATGATGAATCACGCGAGCACGGAGCTCTATTTCGACGACCTCGAGGTGCCTGCCGAGAACCTGATCGGCGAAGAGGGGAAGGGCTTCGGCTACATCTTGGACAGCATGAACGCGGAGCGGATCCTGATCGCGGCCGAGTGCGTCGGTGACGCGCGCTGGTTCATCGGCAAGGCATCCGCGTACGCGACGCAGCGCGAGGTATTCGGTCGGCCCATCGGCCAGAACCAGGGCGTGCAGTTCCCGATCGCGCGCGCGCACGTGCAGACGGAAGCGGCGGCGCTCATGGTCGCGAAGGCCGCCGGGCTGTTCGACGCGGGCGAGAAGTGCGGCGCCGAGGCGAACATGGCGAAGCTGCTCGCGTCGGAAGCGTCGAGCGCGGCCGGCGACATCTGCATCCAGACGCACGGCGGCTACGGCTTCGCCGAGGAATACGACATCGAGCGCAAGTTCCGCGAGACGCGCCTGTACCAGGTCGCGCCGATCTCGACGAACCTGGTCCTGTCGTACGTGGCAACGCACGTGCTCGGGATGCCGAAGTCGTTTTGAGCGGGTCCGCGCTCTAGCGACCCACCCGGCGGCACGGGCCGTCTCGACGTGGGATACTGCCCACAGATCACCTGTGCGACGAAGATGGGCAGAAAAGGTTTGCATTCCAGTGGACGGGAGCGTATGGTAGCGGCCGCTCAAAAATAATAGACGGCAGCTTTCTCGCGGGGGCGTTCGAAAGTTGAATCACAGCAGCGCGGCGGGCTCCTTACTCGAGGAGATCGAATCCTTCTGTCGGCTTACGGGGATCGCCGAATCCACGTTCGGTCGGCAGGCCGTCAACGACGGCAAGCTCTGCGTTCGTCTGCGCAACGGCAAGGACGTTACGCTCGACACAGCCGCCAGAATTCGTAGCTACATCAGCGGGCATCAGCCGGAGCCGGCGAACGGCGCGCCGCACGCCGAGCACACAACCAAGGGCACGATAATAATGAGCGATAAGACCTCGAAGCGCGCAACCTCGGGTCCGAAGGCCGCCAAAAAGACGGCTGCCAACGGTGCGGGTGACCGGCCGTTCCGGTTCTACGACAACCGCCAGAAGTACCTCGCGTTCGTCAACACCACGAACGAGAAATGGAAGGTAGCCGAGCGGGCGACCCGCGAGCTCGCTCTGTTGAAGCCGACGCCGCCTGCGCTGCGGCTGTTCGACGCGGGCATGGGCGATGCGACCGTGCTCAGCCACCTAATGCGCGCGATGCACCGCCGCTTTCCCGTCATGCCGTTCTTCATCGTCGCCAAGGAAATCAGCCTCGAGGACGTGCGTCTCTCGCTCGAGAAGTTTCCCGACCGCTTCATCGAGCACCCCGCCAGCGTCATCGTGATCACGAATCTCTATTACGCCGAGGCTCCGTGGCTCCGGCCGCGCGACGTGAAGCACGCGGCCGCGCTCAACTGGCGCGAGGTCGCACTCGAAGGCGGGTCGTCGCAAGAGTATGCGGAGCAGCTGCGGGCCCTCGACCCGTTCCTCGTCGACGGTTGGCAGGTCAAGTCGAGCGAGAAGACGGGCAACCCGATGTACGTACGGCCCTCGGTCGTCGTGATCTATCGCAAGGACCACGCCTTCCTGCTCGACAGCGTGATCCCGAAGCCCGGCCAGGTCGGCGGCAACTACGACCTCGTGGTCGCATCGCAGCCGTGGCGCGCGCGGATGAGCGCTGAATTCAAGGTGAAGAAGGTGCTCGCGCCGCTCGTGCAGGCGCTAGGTCCCGCGGGGCGGCTGCTCGCCGTGCAGTCTTGCGGCGGCGACCCGGCGCTCGAAATGGTTCACGAGATCTGGCCGGACGAAGAACCGTTCAAGGTGAATCGGCACGAGCTCGTCAAAGTGCTGCGCCAGGAGCTTGGCCGCGACGCCCGGAACTTCAATTTCATCTCGGGGTCCGACGCGAAGTCGATCTTCCGCTACGAGATGCACACGCTGCCGAGCGAGGTGCAGCAGAGCATCGGCACGTCGACGCTGTTCGCGGCCTGGAACGCGTCGATCTACGTGAGCCAGATCGAGGACGAGCGGCTCGACCCGGTGATCCGCGCGGGCAACTACCTCGAAGCGACTTCGAAGGTCTTGAAGAAGCACAGGGGGCTCTGGTTCAACGACGAGAGCTTCGTCGTCTCGCGCAAGCCCTGACGCGAGACCCTCGGATTCCGCAAACCGGATCACAGCCAATGCCAACGCCGAGCAACGAAGAGCTCCACCAGCAGATCGTCGCGTTCATGAGCGACTACTCGATCGAGGCGACTCCTCACGACGAGGGCCGGCTCGAGGAGATTCGCGGTGTATTGAAGCCCGGCCAGTCGGTCTATGTTGCACACCCGCCCGGCGTACCGATCGACGACATCGTGAAGCTCGCGGGCAAGCTCCAGAAGCTCGGCCTGCGCGCGGTGCCGCACATCATCGCGCGCAAGCTCGAGAGCCGCGATCAGCTCGACACGGCGCTCGCCGCCTGCAAGGACCTCGGCATCGACCGCGCGCTCTGCGTCGCCGGCGACATCACGGCCGAGAAACCCGCGTTCGACAGCAGCCTCGAGGTGCTGCAGACCGGGCTGTTCGCCAAGTACGGGTTCCGCGACGTCGGCGTCGCGGGCCATCCGGAGGGCAGCAAGGCGATCGGCGACGAGCGCGTCGAGAAGGCGCTGCGCGGCAAAGCGGAGTTCGCCAAGAGCTGCGGCTTCAACGTCTACTTCGCGACACAGTTCGGCTTCGACCCGCAAGCCTTCACGGACTGGGAAGCCGCGACGACGGCGAAAGGCATCACGCTGCCGATCCACGTCGGCATGCCGGGTCCGGCCTCGCTGCGCCAGCTCGCGAAGTTCGCGATGCTCTGCGGCGTCGGCGCGTCGATGCGCATGCTCACGACGCGCACGGCGGCGATGGCCAACCTGCTCAGCGCGCAAGCGCCGGACGACATGGTCGCGTACATCGCGCGGCATCGCGCCGAGCATCCCGGCTCGCGTCTCAAGAAAGTTCACTTCTTTGCTTTCGGCGGCGTCGTCAAGACGGCACGTTGGGCAAATGCGGTGCTCTCAGGGCGGTTTGTCTTGAACAAGGACGCAACTGGCTTCCGAGTTGAAGACGTCAACTAATTATCTTTACGAAAACAGTAGGTAGGAATCATGAGCAAGTCATATCTGTTTACGTCGGAATCCGTATCCGAAGGGCATCCGGACAAGATGGCGGACCAGGTCTCGGACGCGATCCTCGACGCGATCCTCGCGCAGGAGCCGCGCAGCCGCGTCGCGTGCGAGACGCTGACGAAGACCGGCATGGTCATCGTGGCCGGCGAGATCACGACCAACGCCGTGATCGAAGTCGAGCACATCGTCCGCAAGACGGTGCTCGACATCGGCTACGACCACTCGGACAAGGGCTTCGACGGAACGACGTGCGCCGTGCTCAATGGCCTCGGCAAGCAGTCGCAGGACATTGCTCAAGGCGTGGACCGCAAGGCTCCCGAGGAGCAGGGCGCGGGTGACCAAGGCCTCATGTTCGGCTACGCGACGAACGAGACCGACAGCTACATGCCGGCGCCGATCATCTACTCCCACCGCTTGGTCGAGCGCCAGGCGAAGGTCCGCAAGTCGGGCAAGCTGCCGTGGCTGCGGCCGGACGCGAAGAGCCAGTGCACGTTCGTCTACGAGAACGACAAGCCGGTCGGCATCGAAGCCGTCGTGCTCTCCACGCAGCACGCGCCGGAGATCAAGCTCAAGGCGCTCCAAGAGGCCGTGATGGAAGAGATCATCAAGCCCGTGCTGCCGAAGAAGTGGATCACGAAGAAGACGAAGTACCACATCAACCCGACGGGACGGTTCGTGATCGGCGGCCCGATGGGCGACTGCGGCCTCACGGGCCGAAAGATCATCGTCGACAGCTACGGCGGCTTCGCGCGCCACGGCGGCGGCGCGTTCTCGGGCAAGGATCCGTCGAAGGTCGATCGTTCGGCCGCGTATGCTGCACGCTACGTCGCGAAGAACGTCGTCGCGGCCGGGCTCGCGGGCCGCTGCGAGGTGCAGGTGTCGTATGCGATCGGCGTCGCACGGCCGACGTCCGTGACGGTCGAGACGTTTGGGACGAACACGGTGCCCGAGCAGAAGATCATCAACGCGGTGAACGAAATCTTCGATCTGCGCCCGTACGGCATCATCAAGATGCTCGATCTCTTGAAGCCGATCTACCTGCCGACCGCCGCCTACGGCCACTTCGGCCGCGACGGGTTCAGCTGGGAGAAGACGGATCGCGCCGCCGCGCTCAAGGCGGCCGCGAAGTAACGCCGAAGCAACGAACGAGCGGCGCTTCGCGCGATGCGAGGCGCCGCCCGGCGGTTTCTCAGTCAATCGAGATGCGTGAGAGGGAAGGATGACGGCACTAATCTGTGGATCGGCGGCCTACGACAACATCATGGTGTTCGAGGACTCGTTCAAGAACCACATCCTCCCGGACAAGATCCACATGCTCAATGTGGCGTTCCTCGTGCCGAAGCTCCGGCGCGAGTTCGGCGGCTGCGCGACGAACATCGCCTACAACCTGAAGCTGCTCGGCGAGACCCCGTTGCCGATGGCCACCGTCGGCGCGGACTTCGAACCCTATCGCAAGTGGCTCAAGAAGCACGGCATCAAGCAGGACCACATCCGTGCGCTCGACGACTGCTACACGGCGCAGGCCTTCATTACGACCGACCTCTCGTCGAACCAGATCATCGCGTTCCACCCGGGCGCGATGAACTTCTCCGAGAAGAACAAGGTATCGGACGCGAAGGGCGTGACGATCGGCATGGTCTCGCCCGACGGGCGCACCGGCATGATCAAGCATGCCGAGCAGTTCGCGAAGAAGAAGATCCCGTTCATCTTCGACCCCGGCCAAGGCATGCCGATGTTCAACGGCGACGACCTGCGCAACTTCATCGAGCAGGCGACCTGGGTCACGGTGAACGACTACGAGTGGGAGCTGCTGAAGGACCGCACCGGCTGGAGCGAAAAGGACATCGTTTCCCGCGTCGACGCGCTGATCATCACGCTCGGCGCGAAGGGGTCCGTGATCCACACGAAGCAGAAGACCCACGAGATCCCGGCCGCGAAACCAAAGTCCGTCGAGGACCCGACCGGCTGCGGCGACGCGTATCGCGCGGGGCTCCTGTACGGCTTGCTCAATGACCTCGATTGGGAAACGACGGGCCGCATCGCGAGCCTCATGGGCGCGATCAAGATCGAGCACCAGGGCCCGCAGAATCACACGTTCACGCTCGAACAGTTCAAGAAACGCTACAAGGCCGCGTTCGGCCAAAAATTGAAATAGGAACAGGAGATAAACATGGCTGCCGTCACGAAGGCGAAAAACGCGACCTCCGCAAACAAGGATTACTTCGTCAAGGACATCGGGCTTGCCGATTTCGGCCGCAAGGAAATCGAGCTCGCGGAGCTCGAGATGCCCGGCCTCATGGCGACCCGCGCGGAGTTCGGCTCGAAGCAGCCGCTCAAGGGCGCGCGGATCACGGGCTCCCTGCACATGACGATCCAGACCGCCGTACTGATCGAAACGCTCCAGGCGCTCGGCGCGAAAGTCCGCTGGGCGAGCTGCAACGTGTTCTCGACCCAGGACCACGCGGCTGCGGCGATCGCCGTGCGCGGCACCTCGGTGTTCGCGTACAAGGGCGAGTCGCTCGAGGAGTATTGGGACTTCATCGACCGCACGCTCGATTGGGGTAACAGCGAAGGCCCGAACATGATCTTGGACGACGGCGGCGACGCGACGCTGTTCGTGCACTTGGGCTTCGAGGCGACGAAGAATCCCGCGATCCTCGACAAGAAGCCCGGCAGTGCCGAGGAGGCCATCCTCTACGCGCAGCTCAAGAAGTCGATCAAGAGGGACCCGAAGCGCTTCAAGAACATGCCGGCGGGCATCCGCGGCGTGTCCGAAGAGACGACGACGGGCGTGCATCGCCTGTACCAGATGCACAAGCAGGGCCGGCTGCTGTTCCCGGCTATCAACGTGAACGACTCCGTCACGAAGTCGAAGTTCGACAACCTCTACGGCTGTCGTCACTCGCTCGTGGACGCGATCAATCGTGCGACCGACGTGATGCTGGCCGGCAAGATCGCGGTGGTCGCGGGCTACGGTGACGTCGGCAAGGGCTCGGCGCAGTCGCTGCGCGCCCAGTCTGCGCGCGTGATCATCACGGAGATCGATCCGATCTGCGCGCTCCAGGCGGCGATGGAAGGCTACACGGTCATGCCGATGGACGAAGCCGTGAAGATCGGCGACGTGTTCGTCACGACCACGGGCTGCGTCGACGTGATCACCGAGAAGCACGTGAAGCAGATGAAGCACAACGCGATCGTCTGCAACATCGGCCACTTCGACAACGAGATCCAGGTCGACAAGCTCCGCAAGTACAAGTGGGTCGAGATCAAGCCGCAGGTGCACCACGTGACGCTGCCGAGCGGCCGCAGCATCATCCTGCTCGCGGAGGGCCGACTCGTGAACTTGGGCTGCGCGACGGGCCACCCGAGCTTCGTGATGTCGAGCAGCTTCACGAACCAGACGCTCGCGCAGATCGAGCTGTACTCGAATACGAAGAAGTATCCGCTCGGCGTGTACGTGCTGCCGAAGCAGCTCGACGAGAAGGTCGCGCGGCTGCACCTCGACAAGCTCGGCGTGAAGCTCGACACGCTCTCGAAGGCGCAAGCCGACTACTTGAGCGTGCCGGTGGGCGGCCCGTACAAATCGGATCACTACCGGTATTGATCGGCGGCCTTGAGCCGCTGCTCCAAGGCGAAGCCCGGCCGCATTCGGCCGGGCTTCTTCTCTCGGGTCTCTCAACGAAACGACTCGCGGTGACTGAACCATGAAAGACGATCTGGCCATAGCACGTGGCACGAAGCTGCGCAAAATCGTGGAGCTCGCGAAGGAGCGCCTCGGCATCGACCCCGACGACCTCGAACCCCACGGCCACTACAAGGCCAAGCTGTCATCGGAGCTGCTCAAACGCCTCGAGTCGCGCAAGGACGGCAAACTGATCCTGGTCACGGCGATCACGCCGACGCCGGCGGGCGAGGGCAAGACCACGACGACGATCGGTCTCGCGGACGCGCTCAACGCAATCGGCAAGAAGGCCATGGTTTGCGTGCGCGAGCCGTCGCTCGGGCCGTGTTTCGGCGTCAAGGGCGGTGGCGCAGGCGGCGGCCATTCGCAGGTCGCGCCGATGGAAGACATCAACCTGCATTTCACGGGTGACTTTCACGCCGTGAGCATCGCGCACAACTTGCTCGCGGCGCTCATCGACAACCACATCTATTTCGGCAATCAGCTCGGCTTCGACATCCGCCGGCCGATGTGGCGGCGCGTGCTCGACATGAACGATCGCAGCCTGCGCAGCATCGTGAACGGACTCGGCGGCACGGCCAACGGCTTCCCGCGCGAGACGGGCTACGACATCGTCGCGGCCTCGGAAGTCATGGCGATCCTCTGCTTGTCGTCGTCGCTCAATGACATGAAGGAACGCTTCGCGAACATCATCGTCGGCTACACGCGCGAGAACAGACCGATCCGGGCGCGCGACGTGAACGCGCAGGGCGCCATGACGGCGCTGATGAAAGAGGCGATCAAGCCGAACCTCGTGCAGACGCTCGAGCACACGCCGACGCTCGTGCACGGCGGCCCGTTCGCGAACATCGCGCACGGCTGCAACTCGGTCCTCGCGACGAAGACGGCGCTCAAGCTCGCCGACTACGTCGTGACGGAGGCGGGCTTCGGCGCGGACTTGGGCGCCGAGAAGTTCGTCGACATCAAATGCCGCAAGTCGGGACTCCGGCCGTCCGCCGCGGTGCTCGTCGGCACGGCGCGCGCGCTCAAGTATTCCGGCGGGGCGAAGATCGAGGACGTCAACAACGAGGACTCGAAGGCGTTGATGCAGGGCCTCGCGAACATGGACCGCCACATCGACAACATCCGTAATCATTACGGCTTGCCGGTCATCGTCGCGCTGAACCGCTTCGGCAGCGACACGGATCGCGAGCTCGACATGATCAAGAAGCACGTCGGCGAGCAGGGCGTCGAGGCGCTCGTCTGCACGCACTTCGCGAACGGCGCGAAGGGCGCGACCGATTTGGCGAAGTCGATGGTCAAGCTCATCGACACGAAGCCCGGCTCGCTTCAGTTCGTCTACGAGGACGCGGACCCGCTGTGGAAGAAGATCGGCAAGGTCGCGAAGAGCATCTATCACGCGAGCGAGGTCGTCGCGGACACGGCGGTCCGCAACAAGATCGAGAAGTTCCAAGAGGACGGCTTCGGCAACTTGCCGATCTGCATCGCGAAGACGCAATACTCGTTCTCGACGGACCCGAAGCTGCGCGGCGCGCCGAGCGGCCACGTGTTCAACGTGCGCGACGTCTACTTGAGCGCGGGCGCCGGGTTCATGGTCGTGCTCTCGGGCGACATCATGACGATGCCGGGCCTGCCGAAGAAGCCGGCGTCCGACAACATCGACATCGACGCGGACGGCAACGTCGTCGGCCTCGCGTAGCTTGCCGAAAAGAAAACGGGCCGGTGTTGCCACCGGCCCGCGTTCGGTTGCCGCACCCCCCAGCGCAGCTGAGACTCGATCTCGCGGTTAGCCCGCGCCGATCTCCTTGCGGACGATCGCCGCGCCCTCGGCGAGCGCCTTGAGCTTGAGCTTCGCGACCATCCGCGCGAGCGGCTTCATTCCGCAGTCCGTGGACAGCGTGACCTGCTCGGGCGACAGGGCTTTGAGCGTCGTGCGCACGCGGTCCGCGATCGCGTCCGGCGTCTCGACCATGCTCGTGCGGATGTCGAGCACGCCGACCTGAACGCCCTTGTTCTTCGGGCAGTTCTTCAGGAACTCGACGCCGTTCATGTGCCGGTTCGCGTAGTCGAGAACGAACTCGTCGACGCCCTCGGTGTTCCAGAAGTACGGCAGCACCGTTTGATAGCCCTGCGGGAAGTTCGCGCTCAGGATGTCGTTGCCCCAAGCGTTGCCGAAGCAGAAGTGCCAGCCGATCTTCGCGTTCACGCCGTCGCACATCATCTCGATGCTTTCACGAATCCACTTGTAGTCGTCCTTGTTGTTCGTGAACAGCGGCAGCCACGCGCCGAGGTCTTCGATTTGGAGATAGGTCGCGCCGGCTTTCACCAGCTCCTTCATCTCCTTGTTGAAGATCGGGCAGAGCGCGAACGTGAGGTCCTTCGGGCTCTTGTAGTACGACTTGTCGTTGAAATATACGTGCCACGCGAGGTTCGCGGGGCCCGCGCCGATCGACACCTTGACGGGCTTGCGCGCGTGCGCCTTCGCGATCTGGAAGAGATCCGTCCAGCGCAGCGCGTCGCCCTTCTTGTCGACCGGGCCGTCGTTGACCACGCCGCCCCAGTCGTCGAGGAACGTCTTGCCCGCGCTCGGACCGGCGCCGATCATCGACGGGTGCGGGTTGCGAGTCGGCTCGAAGCCCGGGATGCGCTCGTAGAGGTACCAGCAGAACGAGCCGATCACGCCGACGTAGTCGTCGTACCACATGTTGCCGTCGGTCACGATGTCGAGGCCCGCTTCCTCCTGATCGTCGATCACCGCGGCGACCGCGTCCGTGTAGGCCTCCTCGTGCTCGACCTCTTTGAACGCGACGCGCACGTCGCGGCCGAGGAGCTGATGCTTGAACCAATGCGGCCGGGGATAGGAGCCCACCATCGTCGTGGGGAGCACTCTGTTGACTACTTTCTTGACCATTCTTTGTTCTCCGTTTTCCTGAGAGATATCAGCGCCAATACCCCCGATTGCCGGGCGTTTCTTCGAGCGGTCGGAGTATACGCCAGCCCTCCGACACCTGGGATAGAGAAACCCCTGTCAGTGCCCGGGGTTCATCAGGAACGGCGGCGGGTAGTGTCGACCGCCGCGCTCGAGCGTAATCCAACGCATCTCGGTGAACTGATCGATGCCGGCTTTGCCGCCGTGACGGCCGAGGCCGCTCCACCGCACGCCGCCGAACGGCACGTGCGGCTCGTCGTTGACCGAGCTGTCGTTGATGTGCGCCATGCCGGTGTGCAGGCGGCGCGCGATCGCGAGCCCGCGTTCCTCGTTGCGCGTGATGATGCCGGCGGACAGGCCGTACTCGGAATCGTTCGAGATCGCGACGGCCTCGTCGTCGCTGCCGACGATGACGATCGGCGCCACGGGTCCGAACGTCTCCTCGCGCATCACCTTCATGTCGAGCGTGACGTTCGTGAGGATCGTCGGCTCGTAGAACAGGCCCTTGTACTTGCCGCCGCAGAGCACCTTCGCGCCCTTCGCGACGGCGTCGTCGACTTGGTCCCGGATCTTGTCGAGCTGCTTCTGGTTGATGATCGGGCCGATGCAGTTCTGCATCTCGCGCGGGTTGCCGACCTTGAGCTTCTTGGTGTTCTGCACGAACTTCTCGGTGAACTCCGCCGCGACGTCCTTGTGCACGATGATGCGCTCGACCGACATGCAGATCTGCCCTTGGTGCATGAACGAGCCGAACGTCGCGGCGTTCACGGCGTGCTCGATGTCGGCGTCGTCGAGCACGATCAGCGCGTCCTTGCCGCCGAGCTCGACGCAGCATTTCTTCAGGAGCCCGCCGGCTTTCGCCGCCACTTGCTGGCCGACCGCCGTCGAGCCCGTGAAGCTGATCCCGCGCACCAGGGGATTCGAGATCAGCTCGTCGCCGACCTCGCCGACGTGCTCGCGCGAGCACGTGACCACGTTGAACACGCCCTTCGGGATCCCGGCCTCCTCGAGCACTTCGGCGATCAGGAGCCCGCCCGACACCGGCGTCTCCTCGGACGGCTTGAGCACGATCGCGTTGCCGACGGCGAGAGCCGTCGCGAAGCCGCGCGACGACAAGATCAGCGGGAAGTTCCACGGCGAGATCACCGATACGACGCCGAGCGGCTCGCGCACGACGAGGGAGAGCTTGCCGTGGTCGGAGGGCAGTATCTCGCCGGTG
>Ga0335084_10006729_pt1 | contig 11437 bp, 12 predicted proteins | sample Lox_Sample_44_FD_206721 | JGI IMG/M metagenome (GOLD analysis project Ga0335084, IMG submission 206721) | Soil microbial communities from Loxahatchee National Wildlife Refuge, Florida, United States - Lox_Sample_4.4 | ecosystem: Environmental > Terrestrial > Soil > Wetlands | place: USA...
AGGATCGCGGCGTCTCGTTTCATCGAGATCCCTCGCTACGCTCGGGATGACAAACGAATCGGCGTTGACCCGCGTAGTCCGTGTCAAGAGTCCCTACTCCCTGGTCACGCGCAGCACTTCTTCCTGCGACGTGATCCCCGCGGCGACCCAGCGCATCGCATCGGAGCGCATCGGCAGCATGCCGGCTTTCTCCGCCTGGCGCCGGATGTCGGTCTCGTTGCCGTTGTTGTGCACCAGCATCCGCACATCGTCGTCGATGTGGAGCAGTTCGTAGATGCCCGTGCGGCCGACATAGCCGGTGTGCCCGCATTGCGCGCACCCGGCCGCACGGAAGCCCTGGCCGCTCGGCTCGGGTTGCTTGCAATGCGGGCACAACTTGCGCACGAGTCGCTGCGCGAGCACGCCCAGCACGGACGACGAAAGCAGGAACGGCTCGATCCCCATGTCGACCAGGCGCGTGATCGACGAGGCGGCATCGTTGGTGTGGATCGTCGCGAGCACCAGGTGGCCGGTGAGCGACGCCTGCACCGCGATCTGCGCGGTTTCGAGGTCGCGGATTTCGCCGATCATCACCACGTCGGGGTCCTGGCGCAGGATGGCGCGCAACGCACGCGCGAAGTCCATTTCGATCTTCGCGTTGACCTGCGTCTGGCCGATGCCTTCGAGGTCGTATTCGATCGGATCTTCCACCGTCATGATGTTGGTGGTGGAGTGATCGAGGCGCCGGATCGCGGCGTAGAGCGTGGTCGTCTTGCCCGAGCCCGTCGGCCCGGTGACGAGGATGATTCCGTGCGGTTGCTTGATCAACTCGTCGAAGCGCTTGAGCGTGCGGTCGTTCATGCCGAGCGACTCGAGCGTCAGGCGCGACAGGTCCTTTTCAAGGAGACGCAGCACCACGCGCTCGCCGTGACCGGTCGGCAGTGTCGAGACGCGCACGTCGACCGCCTTGCCGCCGACGCGCAACGTGATGCGACCGTCCTGCGGCAGGCGCTTTTCGGCGATGTCGAGCGCCGCCATGATCTTGATGCGCGAGACCAGTGCCGCGTGCAGCGCGCGCTTCGGGCGCACGATGTCGCGCAGCGTGCCGTCGATGCGGAAGCGCACCATCGAATAGCTCTCAAACGCCTCGATGTGAATATCGCTGGCGCCGTCGCGCGCGGCCTGCGTGAGGAGCGCGTTGATCATGCGGATGATCGGCGCGTCGTCCTCGGTCTCCAGCAGGTCCTCGACGTCGGGAACCTCCTGCATCATGCGCGTGATGTCGAACTCGCCCTCGATATCGCCGACGATCTGCTGGGCGCTGCCTTCCTGCTGCGCGTAGGTCTGCGCGATCGCTTCGGAGAGCTTGTCCTGCGCGACCATGATCGGCCGCACCTTGCCGGGGAAGACGCGCATCACCTCGTTGAGCGCGGCAAGCGGCGTCGAGTCGCTGATCCACGCTTCGGCCTCGCGCTCGTTGGTGGGCTTGAGCAGGATCGCGTTGTCGCGCGCGTACGCGTAAGGCACAAATCGTTGCGCGGTGCTCATGCGGCTGCTTCCTATCGGATCGATGCGCGGTGCGCCTCGGTTCAGGGTGTGACGAGGACCGGCTGGAAACCGCGTTTCTGCAGGTCCGCCATCGTCGCGCCGACGCTCTGAGTGGCGCGATCCACCGCGACACGCACGCGCACGAGATCGCTCTTGTTGTCGGGGGCGCGCACGCTTTCCCAGTAGGCGTCGAATCCCGCCGCACGCAACTGCTTTTGCAGATCGCGTCCCTTGTTCACGTCCGAGACGGAGGCGACCTCGATCAGTTGCGTTCCGCCGCGCGGCGGCTCCGCGCCCGGTATCGCCACGAAGGCGCCGGTCGTTGCGGGAGCCGGAGACGGCGCCTTGGCAGGCGCTGCTGGAGCACCGGGGCGCTGGGCAGGCTCGACGCCGGCGGGTGCGGCCGGTGCTGGAGCAGCCGCGAGCGTCTTCGGCGCGGTCGGCGCAGGAGTATCGACCGGCGCCGTCGATGATGCGCCCGGTGCAGGCGTGGGAGCAGGTGCAGGTGCAGGCGGTGGGCCGGGCAGCGGTATCAGATCGGGGGCGGGCGGCGTCGATGACTCCGGCTTTGGTGCCGTACCACCCGTGCGCGGTCCTGGCGCGGGTGGCACGGGCGGCGCTTCGCGAAACTCGAAGCCGCGGAAGATCAGGTTGTCCGGCTTCTGCGACGCAGAGAGCGTGGCGCGCATGTAGTCGTAGCGATCGAGCGCCAGTCCATAGGACGTCGCCTCGTCTCGCACGACGTATGGACGCAGGAACACCATGGTGTTGGTCTTGGTGTGCTGGCGCGTCTCGTAGCGGAACAGCCAGCCGATGAGCGGGATGCTCCCGAGCAGCGGAACGCGGTTGTCGCTGTCGTTCGACTGATCTTCGATCAGCCCTGAGAGAACCACGAGATTGCCGTCTTCGACCAGAACGTTCGACTCGAAGCTGCGCTTGTTGGTCACGATCTGCCCTTGCACCGTCGTAGGCGCGATCGAGGAGACCTCGAGGTAGATCGCAAGCTTGACCGCGCCCCCTTCGGAGACCTGCGGCTTCACGCGCAATTGCGTGCCGATGTCCTTGCGCTCGAACGTCTGGAATGGATTGGTCGCGCCCGAAGTTCCTGTGGTGAACGAACCCGTCTGGAACGGGACGTTCTGGCCGACGAGGAACTTCGCTTCTTCGTTGTCCAGTGTCTGGATGTTCGGCCGCGACAGCACGTTGGCATTCGCGACCGTCTCGAGCGCGCGCGCGAGAAAGGCGAGGTTCGTGATCGTGCCGATGCCCGGCAGCGTGACCGAGCCGCGGATTACGCCGATGTTCATGCCCTGGCCGAGCGAGCCGAGGTTCTGCGCCGCATCGATGATGTTGGTACCGCCGCCGCGCGCGCCGAAATTCGTGCCGCCGATCACGCTGGTCGAGTTGCTGTTGCTCTGGGAGAAACCGCCGAGCGCCTGCCACTGCACGCCGAACTCCGCGGCCTTGTCCTGAGTGACTTCGACGATGAGCGATTCGATCATGACCTGCGCGCGGCGCACGTCGAGCTTTTCGATGGTGGCGCGCAGGCTGCGGTAGACCGGCTCGGGGGCGGTGATGATCAGCGAGTTGGTCGCGGCGTCGGGCTGGATCATTCCGGCGAGCCCGCCTGTTGGGCCACCGCCGCCGCCACCGCCAGCGCTGAGCGTCGTCTGCTGCGGCGTCGGCTGAGTCGTTTGCAGTCCCGGCTGGGCGCCCGTCGCGGCCGGCGCAGGCGACAGTCCACCGCCGCCGGTTTGCGGATTGAACGAAGGATCGGCCGCGACGATCGCACGCAGCAGCGGAGCGAGCTTCACCGCCTCTGCGTTGCGCAGGTAGACGACATTGATATTGCCCGGCGTCACGCTTGGCTGGTCAAGACGCTCGATCAGCTGTTTGGCGAGCGCGCGGCGCGCCGGACTGCTCGCGCGCAGGATCAATATATTGGTGCGCGTTTCAGCGAGCACCTGCACGCGCTGGCCGCCGTCGGTGGCCTGTCCGGCCGCGCGCGCGGATTCGTCGAGCACGCGATTGGCGATGGTCGCGATTTCGCTGGCGACGCCGTGCTTCAGCGGAATGATCTCCGCATCCGCGGTCGCCGGCGAATCGAGCGCCTCGATGATGCGGGCGATGCGGCGCAGGTTGTCGGCGTAGTCGGTGATGATCAGCGAGTTGTTGGCGCCGACGGCGGAAATCGTGTTGTTGGGCGCAATCTGCGGACCCAGCACGGCAACCTTTTTGGTCGCCCACTCTTACTGAAGGGGCAACACCTGCGTCACGACCTGGTCGCCGCGCGGCGCGGCCTGCTCGGGCGCGACGACGCGGCCGCCCTGGAGTTTGGCATCGGCTTCCGGAAGGATGCGCGCGACACCTCCCGGCTGGCCCGACTCGACGATGGTGAAGCCCTGCAAACGCAGCGCCGACAGGAGCTGCTCATAGGCCTGCTGCTTTGTGACCGGCCGCTCAGTGACGAGATTGATGGTGCCCTTGACGCGCGGATCGATCACGAACGTTCGATTGGTGAACTGACCGATCGCCCGCACGACCGCTTCGAGGTCGGCGCTGACGAAGTTCAGCATCACGGTCTCTTCGGCCGGCTTCGCGGGGTTGGCGTCTTTCGTCGCGGGCTTGGCAGCGCGCGCGGGAGCTTGTGCAACGACGGGCGCGGGCAGCGCGAGCGCGCAGATGACCGCCCACGCGATCGGTCTCATCATCGCGTCGAGCACCGGGGATGACTTTTCCCCTGCGCTTGGTATCGCGCGCAAATCGTTCATCTCAGGATCCGAAGTTCAGAATCGCGGACTCGCCGTCGCGCCTTCCCAGCAGCGATATCAGCCCGGTGAGTTGCGTCTTGATCGCAGGGTCGGTTCCGGGCAACGCTCTGGCGACACCCTGAAAGCGTAAGCGCCCACCCTCGGAGATTGTGCCACTGCCGGTCAGTTCGAGGGGGCCAGAAATGGTTAGCAAGTTCAGTTGAGTTCCAGGAAACACGCCGTTGGTAAGCAACCTGTAGTGACCAAAGGGCGAGACCGGTGTGAGATTGCTCGACGCAAACTGCCATTCGGCCGTGACATTGCCTTGAAACCGCCGCGGTTCGATAGCCAGCCGATCCCAGGTCACTGAAAGCACGCCACCGGGCCGCACCGTGTTCCAGGGCGCGCCCAAGCCGATCAGCAGCGAGGCGGGCAGGCGCAAGGTGCTTGGCCCCGCTTCCACACGGCCATCGAGTCCCGCACGTATGCGCAAGGGCTGCGCCAAGGCGGAAGGATGGGCGAGCGTCAAATCGATCGAACCGAGAAGGAGCGCGACCGGCGAGAGTTGCCAGGTGAGTCGCTCCGGCAGACTCGCGCGCATGGATCCAGGGGTCACGCCGGACGCAAGCACGAGGGTGGCATCGCCGCGCCAGAACGAGCCGCGGGTCTCCGCGAGATCCACTCTTCCAGCGGTGGCTGATCGCACGAGCGCGCTCACCCATTGCGCGGGCGCCAGCACGAACGTGGCGACCGTGACCGTAATCAGCACGACGAGCGCGTACCCGATCCAGCGCAGCATCGCCTAGCCTCGCGTCGCGCGCGCTGCGGCGCGCGGCAGGACGCATTTCGGGCACACGGGTTGACGGTGCATCGCTGCGCGTCACTTACGCGCCAATCGCAACGCCAGTTCGACGTCGACGTTGCCGGGCGTTCCGGTTGCGTTCGCGGTCACGCTCGTGGCACGGCCGCCGAGTTCGCGCTCGACGCTGGCGAGCCAGGTAGCCCAGCCCGCGAAGGGCACGTTGGCGAATGTGAGCTGCAGGTCGCCGTCCGACAGCGGCACGACGCGCGCGGCCTTCAGGCCTGCCGTGGCCAGCGTCTTCTCGACTGCCACGCGCGTTTCCTGCGGCGACAGTGTCGCGACCTGCGCGCGCGAGCGCAGGCTTTTCACCTCGGCCAGCAACGCATCGAGCTTGGCGGCCTGCGCACGTGCTTGCGGCAACCCGCGTTCGAGCCGCGCGATGCCGCTCACCGCCGGTTCGATGGTCAAGAGGTACACGAGCGCGGCGATGACGATTGCGCACCCCGCCAGCAGCACGGATTTTTCGCGCGGCGATCGTTCAGCCCAGAATTGCAAGAGACCATCCATCTCAGCCCCCGCTCGGTGTCAGCCGCGCCGTGCCATCGGCTTCGAAACGCAGGTTCAGGCCCTGCTGGATTGCCTGTGCCCGCAGCGCATTCTGCAGGCCCGCGTTGTCGGCAGTGCCGGGCTTGAATTTGACCTTCAACGATCCCTCGCGAAATTCCAGGCCGGCAACGCTTCCCAATGGCGCAGTCGACAGGAGTTGTGCGAGCTGAGCGTTGAGGACCGAAAAGTCGTCGGCCGAAGCGATTCCGGCGCGCGCACGCAACCCACCCAATTGTCGTTGTGTTTGCAGGACGGGATCGACCACCGCGGTCGCCTCGGGGAAGGTGCTGCGGAACGCGGTTTCCATCTGCGCGCGCAGGTCGCGCGCCTCGGTCTCCAGCTTGAAGAAGTAGGCGTTCATGCCGACGATGAACGTCGCAATGGCGACCGCTGCCCAGATCAACGGCGCCCTCAACGTCGCCATGGAGAGCTTCGACAGACCCCCGATCGACAGTCCGCCGAACAGTCCACCCTGGGCGAACGGCCCTTGGAGCAGGTTCACTCCTGTGTCGGCTGCGCTCAGGTCGAGGTCACGCTGCGTAACATCGATCTGAACACCGGCTTCGCGCCCGGCCGCTTCCACCTTGGCTGCATCGCGTCCGAACACCCAGAGGCGCTTGACGCCAAGTTGCCGGACGGCGAGGGCGACCGGCGCTGGAAGGCCCGCGCCGTCCAGATCGAATGCGAAACCTTCGTGGCGTCCGCTGCGCACGATTCCACGGCCACGATCGACGCGCAACGCGAGCACGCCCGCAGCAGGAGCGGGCACCGAATAGATCTCGCTGTAGGCCCGATTCACGCGAATCCCGGTTTCGCTGAACACGTCCAGCGTGCGCGTCAGCAGCACGCGATCGATCACCGACACTGCGATCTTGGGTTGCGCCGCAAGCGTGGTGGTGCCGCTCGCGCGCGCCGGGGGTTCGAAAGCGAAATGCAGATCCGATGACTCCGACAGCAGGCGATCCTCGAGCAGATTGGGCAATGCCTGGCGCAGCTTCGCCTCGGAAAGTTTCGGCGCCTCGATCGCGGTGACAAACACGTCGGAACTGTCGAACAGCACATCGACCGTCGACGCGCGCGGCAACAACGCGATCGGCGTCTCGCCCGCCTGCGATGTCGCGGCACCCGCGTTGAACGCCACGTACTGCACGACGGTCGACGACGCGAGTTGTCCCTTGCCGCCCAGCGCCCGCCGGGGCGGCAGGAACACCAGCAGGCGCTGGGCGGATTTCTCCTTCCTCAAAGCTCTCGTTGCCATAACACCTGGATCGGCTGCGAAGTCTGCGGTGGACCGCGTTTTACCAGCGCTTCCATGCGCGTGTTGGCGCGGTCCAGCTTGACCTGCCCACGCACGAAGAAATAGCGCGAAACCGTGTTGATGTCCTGCTGCGTCACGGGGTCGGTGCTCGCGCTGCCGTGGCTGAACCGGGCAAGGTGGTTCCGCAGGTCGCCGAAGTCGCGGAAGTAGCCAACCCGTTCGCGATCGGCCACGAGCGCGCGTGCATCGGCAAGCGAAAGATCGGCGATCCGCGCGGCGATCGTCTCGGCTGCAGCCGTGTTGACGTTGACGGCGGTGCGGTCATCGAGGATCACGACATATGGTGCCAGCTTTGCGGCGGCGTCGTGATCGATGCCGGCGATGCCCGCGAGGTCCTGCGGCAGAAGCAGTCCGATCGGCGGAGCGTTCGGATCGGTTCCGCGTAACGGTTCGGAACGCCCCATGTCGGCCGGCACGGGTGCCAACGACGTCTGCATGCGCACAGCGATCAGGTCGGCGGTCTGCTCGGGAAGGCCGAGCATTTGCGCGAGCCGGCGCAGGACGAGCAATTCGCGTTGCACGATCTTGCCATCGGGGCCGATCAGGTTGCGCAGGTTCAGGCGCGACTGCGCATCTTCGATGCCGCCGGCGATCGATGCTTGCGACGCGAGCGTCGATGTCTCGCCGAGCTGATCGAGCCGGGTCTCCGCCAGCGGTTGCGCCCATGGTTCGGTCAGCGCGTCGAAGTTCGAGCGCAATGCGTCTTCACGCAGGATCGCACGCGCCCAGTCGAGAGCTCCGCGAAGGAGCAGTCGGCTCTGCGAGACGAGTTGCTGGTTTTCGATCGTGCGCAGGAGGACGAACTGGTTCCAGAACAGTCCAGTCACGATGAGCGTTGCCAGCGTCGCGACGAATAGCGCCATCAGCACCGCGGCGCCGCGTTGTCCGCGCTCGTTGCAAATGAAGTGGCGCGCTCTCATGTCTACCCTACGAGGAAGACCTTGCGGAAGAGCGTGCCGTCGTTGCGTTCGACGGAGATCTCGACGCCTGGTGGCGTGAGCGATGGTACGAGCTGCCCCGGCACCGCGGGCGGCACCGCCGCGGGCGTCTGCGTCACGAGCGGATCGACCCAGGTCCCCTGTTGATCGTTCCAGACGCGCACGCGCAGCGACTTGATGCCGCCGAGCAAGCGGACGTTGGTGATCTCTTCCGCCGCGACCGCTCCCCGTCCACGCATGGGGAGACTGGCGCTGCGCACGAGGAATCCGTCCTCCAGGCGATAACCGATCACCTGCAGCGCGGAGGGTGCGTCCGCTTCGCCCGGCGCGAGCCGCGTGATCGACAGCGCGGGCTGCCCGCCGATGGTCAATATCGTGACGGGTGGCGTCGTCATTGCGAAAAACGTCGGGTTGATCGTCTGCGCTAGATCGCGATCGAGTTGCCCGAACACCGTGAGCAACGATCGCACACGCTCGCCTTCCGGCTCCAGCCGCGCACGCGTCGTCACCAGCGTATCGAGGCCGCGCCACGCGATGATCGAAACCGTCGCCAGAATGGTGATGGCGACCAGGAGCTCAAGCAGCGTGAATCCGGCGTGCAAGCTTGGCTTCGAGCGGTGAGGCAGGGCGCGGATCATCTATTTCTCGCCGCGCTATTGATTGGTCGGCAGCACGGTCATCATCTCCGCGAGCTGGCGCGGTCCGTCGGAGCTGTCGATGTAGACGCGCAACTCGATGCGACGGAAGAACGGATTCGGGGTCGACTTGATGACCTGCTCGCACGCGAACATCACGCCGCCTTGCTCGCAGTCTGCAGTGCTCTGACCGATGTCCAGACGCTGGCGCGCCAGGCGCAGCTCGAGCAGGCGGTTTTCCGCAGTCAGCGTGGCGAGCAGCTTCAGTCGCGTGCCATCCGCGGCGCTGGTCAACGACATCGCGCCGCGCATCGCGGCTGCGAGCGCCACGCCGATGATGACGAGCGCAACCAGGACCTCGAGCAGCGTAAATCCCGCCGCGCGAGACGCACGCCGCACGTCAATTCTTCGCAAGCGTGCCTCGACCGGTTTCATCGAACTCGATCGCCACCTCGGCGATGTCGTTCTCGATCTCGAGCCGGTAGCGCGGCTGGATCCATTCGCGAGCGACCGGGATGCGCACCGGCGGAGCGCCGGGTCCGAGCACCACCTGCGACGGTTGGCCGCCGCGCCCATCGATCAGCGCCAGGCGTTTGAGCGTGCGGTCCCACGTGCGCTCGCGCAGCATGTCGTCACCGGTGAGCAGCTGGCGCTCACCGCCCGCTTCGCTCACGAAGCGATAGCCGTTGAGGTCTGCTTCCCAGACGATCGCCTGCTGGCGGATGCGCGCTTCATCGGCCGCCAGCGCCATGAGCTGCCCGACGCGTTGTCCTTCGCGGGCAAGTTGCTGCCGCGGGTCAGGCGTGACGCTCACGGTGACGATCATGAGAAGAATGCCGGCGAGCACCATGACCACCAGCAACTCGAGCAGCGTGAACCCCGCCGCTTTGGAGCGTGCGATGGCAGCAGCCCCGAATTGCATCGCGCGCCTCGATCCGTGCCGCGACGACCTAGAGCGACCAGGAGCCGATGTCCGCATCGGGCCCTTCACCGCCCGACTGCCCGTCACGGCCAAAACTGAATACGTCGATCTCTCCACGCAAGCCCGGATTGAGAAATTGATACTCCTTGCCCCAGGGATCCTTTGGCAGCGACGAACGCTCGAGATATCCACCCTGCTTCCAGTTGTTCGGTACGGGCTCGACACTTGGCTTTTCGATCAGCGCGCGCAGACCTTGTTCCGTGCTTGGATAGCGCCCGTTGTCGAGGCGATAGAGCTTGAGTGACTGCATGAGCGATGCAACGTCCTGCCGTGCGGCCGCCACGCGTGCGTCGTCAGTGCGTCCGACCACGCGCGGAACGATCAGTGCCGCGAGAATGCCGAGGATCGTGATCACGACCATGATCTCGATCAGCGTGAATCCGCGTGCGCGCCGATTGCGTGGCGAATGCAGCAGGGAATAGAAGATTGAGGGTTTCATGGGAACCGATCGCCTGAGCTAGGAGATTTGATGAGATGGCGCGCCGAAGACTTTGATTGGCTGACGCTTTTTGGCGCGCTAACGAGGGATGCGCGCATAATATCAACGCGCTGCGCGCATTGGACGCGATTCAAGGGTGATCCACGCGCAGCTAGGTCGTCAGGATGAGCGCGGAGACGGAGCTACGCGCGCATCATCGAGGCCATCACCGGTTCGTTCGCTGCATGAAGAAGGTTCTTCGCGTTCTCGGACACGTTGCAATGTTGTCGTTGGTCGCGTTGATTGCGACCTATTGGGGCATCAAGGTCCTGACGCCGCCGCCTGCAAGCGCCCCTCCGCCCCTTGCTGCACCGCCTCCCAGGGATCCGGATCCGGTGCTCGCTGCCCGAATGCTCGGTCTGGTCCAGGCGGCACAAACCGTCGTGGTTTCGAACATCCAGGTCTCGGGCGTGTTCGCCGCGGGCCGCGATTCAGCGGCTGTGCTCGTGGTCGACGGAAAACCCGCGCGCGCATATCTGATTGGCCAGGAAGTCGCGCCCGGCACGTCCCTCGAGGCGGTCCGTCCAGACGGTGTGACGCTTTCCGGGGCCAGCGGAAAGCAGGACGTGCGCATTCCACCGCGACCGGTCGCAAGCTTTGGTGGTCCTCCGCCGGCGCCTGCATTCGCGTTGAGCGGCAACACGCTCTCGGCGCCATCCGAGACGCCGACATTCGCCCCGCGGCCCGTTCCTCCACCACCGCAACCGAATCCCGCGCGCGAACCCCCACCGCCACAGCCGCAACTACACCCGAATCCCGCGCGCGAACCGCCGCCGCCCCAAGGCAACATCGCTCCGCCAGGCGGTCCGGCTCATCCGGCTGCGACCAACTAGAGAGGCGTTGGCCCGACGCAGGATGTCGAGGAACTTGATCATCTCGCTTCTGTCACCATGTTCAATGGCGAGATGAAACCGAAAGTGGACTCTGGTGCGAGCACGCCGCCCAATGGCGACGGTGAGCTGTTGTGGCGCCGCACGTTCTACCTGCTGAGCGCGGCGATGGGCGCATATGCGCTCTGCCAACTCAGCGTGGGCAGATTGGCAGGTGCACTCGCAGATGTCGGAATGACCTGCCTCATGATCTCGCTCATCCCGCAGTTTCCGTTTGTGCGCGCGATCGTTGCGGGTGCGCGCCGCGAGCAATCGCAACAGGAGCTGCTGCAGGATCTCGAACGCGTGCGCAACCAGAGCCCATGGGCGGAGACCGCTAGCGCAGCCGGATGGTTGCTCCTGGGTGCATCGTTCGTGTTGCGCGCCTTCGGCGTCGCGTAGGCAAACCGCGCGCACCAGCGGATTTTCACCGGCTGGCCCGCGATTTCTGCGCTCCATCGCGCGCGGGTGGCCCGCGCGGGCGCTCGTTCCTACATTGCAACTGTCGACGCCGTCTCCGGTCTTGGAAGTT
>Ga0335084_10006730_pt1 | contig 11436 bp, 9 predicted proteins | sample Lox_Sample_44_FD_206721 | JGI IMG/M metagenome (GOLD analysis project Ga0335084, IMG submission 206721) | Soil microbial communities from Loxahatchee National Wildlife Refuge, Florida, United States - Lox_Sample_4.4 | ecosystem: Environmental > Terrestrial > Soil > Wetlands | place: USA: Florida...
ACGAGTCCGGCCAGTTCCAGGGCGTGAAGCTCTCCAACATCCGGCCCGGCGGCGCGTTCACCGGCATGTCCGAGAACTCGGTGTGCTTCGAGCTGAACGGGACCAAGCTCGACGGCGTGCAGCGCCTGCCGCAGGCACTGCTCAGCATGGGCAACGGACAGAGCTGCCTGAAGTGCCGTCAGCCCGACGGCACCGAGACCACGCGATGCCTGTAGCGCGCGGACTCGCGCTCGCGCTCGCCGCCGCGCTCTGGCTGGGGGCGGTGCCGGCCGCGCGCGCGCAGGAGGCGCCGCCCGCGGGTGAGGTGCTGGTCACCCTCGATTTCCAGGACGCGGACATCACCGAGGTGATCAGCACGATCGCCAAGGCGACGGGCAAGAACTTCCTGTACGACGACCGCGTGCGCGGCCGCGTCACCGTGATCTCGCCCGAGCCGGTCACCGCCGACGAGGCGTACCGCGTGTTCGAGTCGATCCTGGCGGTGAAGGGCTTCACCACGGTGCCGTCGCCGGGCGGGATCCTGAAGATCCTGCCGCTGCGCGACGCCAAGGAGAACCCGATCGAGACGGTGCCGGCGAACAAGGTCGCCGAGGACCGCGACACGTTCATCACGCGGCTGATGCCGCTTCGCTACGTGAAGGCCGACGCGATCAGCGACACGATCAAGCCGCTGGTCTCGAAGGACGCGACGGTCATCCCGTACGGCCCGACCAACACGCTGATCATCACGGACGCGGCCGCGAACATCCGCCGGCTCACCAACATCATCGACCAGATCGACGTCTCGACCTACCAGGAGACGATCAAGCTGGTGCCGATCCAGTACGCCGACGCGAATCAGCTGGTGCAGCAGCTGCAACAGATCTTCGGCGACGACAGCGGCGGTGCCGTGCCCGGCCAGCCCGGCGTGCGGCGGGCGCGCGCCGTCGTGCAGCAGCCGACGCCGGGCGTACAGGGCATCCCGGGCAGCGACCAGAGCGGCGGCGCCAGCTCGAACGCGCCGCGCTTCATCGCCGACGAGCGGACCAACGCCATCGTCGTGATCGCGACGAAGAACGTGCTGCGCGAGGTCGAGCGGATCATCACGCTGCTCGACTACAAGCGGAAGGGCTCGGGCCGGATCCACGTGTACCGGCTGCGCAACGCCGACGCCGACGAGATCGCGCAGACGCTCTCGAGCCTGGCCAGCGGCTCGCCCGGCGCGAGCGGCGCTGGCGGGCTCGGCTCGCGCACCGGCACGCAGCGCACCTCGCTCACGGGCCTGGGCTCGAGCGTGAACCCCGCGGGGAGCGCACTCGGCGGCGGACTCGGCGGGCTCGGCTCGACCGGCGGCGCGAGCTCGAGCGCGGTGGCCGAGCTCGGCGAGGGCGTGCGCGTGACCGCCGACGCGCCGACCAACTCGCTGATCATCCAGGCCAGCGCCGAGGCCTACGCGACGCTGGCCGAGGTGATCGAGGCGCTCGACACGCGGCGCCCGCAGGTGATGGTCGAGGCGTTGATCATGGAGGTCAACGCGAACCCGGCCACTACGCTGGGCTCCGCCTGGCTCACCACCATGGCGACGGGCGACGGCAGCACGCTCGGCGCGGGCAGCGGGAACCTCGCCAGCGCCGACGACTTCGCCAACACCACCGGCCTCGCCACCGGCGGCGCGTCGGCGGCGGGCTTCGTCACCGCGTTCCTCGGCCGCACCGTCTCGATCCCGGACCCGAACAACCCCGGCCAGTTCATCCAGGTGCCCTGGATCCGCGCGCTGATCACGGCCAGCGAGAGCAACACCGACACGAACATCATCTCCGCCCCGACGATCCTCACCGCCGACAAGAAGGAGGCGGAGATCGTGGTCGGGCAGAACATCCCCGTGCCGACCTCCAAGCTGCAGGCCGCCGGCACGACGACGAATCCCGAGAACCCGTTCCAGACCTCGCAGAGCATCTCGCGCCAGGACGTCGGCGTGACCTTGCGCGTGACGCCGCAGATCAGCGAGGGCGACACCGTTCGGTTGAACGTCTTCCAGGAGATCAGCGAGGTCGTGCCGCCCGCGCCCGGCGCGGACACGACGCTCGGCCCCACCACCACCAACCGCAAGGTCGAGAACACCGTCTACGTGCGCGACGGCGAGGCGGTGATGATCGGCGGCATCCTCTCCGACGTCCAGCACGACAACGAGTCCAAGGTCCCGTGGCTCGGCGACATCCCGATCATCGGCTGGGCGTTCAAGGGCACGCACACGGACGGGCGCAAGATCAACCTCCTGATCGTGCTCACGCCGCGGATCGTGCGCGACCCGCAGGACCTGCAGCGGCTCACCGTCGAGAGCCGCGAGAAGTTCAAGTCCGCGTCGAGCCCGGCGATCGACTTGACCGACGAGGAAAAGGAGGAGCGGCGCAAGGCGCTCGAGGCAGGCATCCCCCTGCCGATCGACCCGAACCCGGTGCGCCGGGAGCTCGACAACCAGGACCAGCGCTACCCGGTCGAGAGCCTGCCGCAGCTGCGCCAGGACGCGGTCGAGCGCGAGAAGGCGCGCGAGCAGGAGATCGAGGCGCTCAAGAAGAAGGAGGCGAGCGGCAGCTACCTCGTGCAGGTCGCCCACTTCCCGACCGCCGAGGAGGCGGTGGCGCTGCTGCAGAAGCTGATCAAGGAAGGCTACGACGGAACGGTGCTCTCGCAGAGCGAGCAGGGCTCGACCACGCACTGGGTGCAGCTCGGTCCGTACAGCAACGAGGCCAAGGCGCAGGCCGTCGCGCGCGACGTGAACGCGACGATGGGGCTGCAGTCGCTCGTGGTGGTGGAGCCTTAGCGATGGCGGCGCCGCTCGAGCTGCGCAGCGTCCTGCTCAAGCACACCTCCCTCTCCGAGGAGGGTCTGCAGCAGGCGCTGAAGAAGCAGGAGCAATCGGGCCGGCGGCTCACCGACGTCCTGCTCGAGCTCGAGCTGGTGCCCGAGGGCGAGCTGATCGGCGCGCTCGGCGGCATGTACGGCATCCCGACTCGCGACACGCTCGCGCCGGAGGAGGTCGACGCCGAGATCGCCACGCAGGTCCCGATCGCTTTCGCGAAGCACCACTACATGCTGCCGATCAAGCGCGATGGCGAGCGGCTCGAGGTGGCGATCTCCGACCCGCTGCTCACCGATCCACTCGACGACCTGCGCATGATCTACGCCGGCGCGCGCTGCGAGCCGGTGCTGGTCACGCGCCGCGCGATCCTGAACTGCATCAACCACGTCTACGACCAGGCCAGCTCGGCCGAGGACGTCGCCGAGGAGTTCAACGAGAGCGAGCTCGCCGACATCGCCTCCGAGCTGATCTCTGAGCCCGAGGACCTGCTCGATTCCAGCGAGGAGAGCGCGCCGATCATCCGGCTCGTCAACTCGCTGCTGCAGCAGGCGGTGAAGGAGCGCGCCAGCGACATCCACATCGAGCCGCAGGAGAAGGACCTGGTCGTGCGCTTCCGGGTCGACAACCTCCTGCACGAGCCGATCCGCGCGCTGCCGCGGCGCATGCAGCAGGCGATCACCACGCGCATCAAGATCATGGGCCGGCTCGACATCGCCGAGAAGCGCCTGCCCCAGGACGGCCGCATCGTGCTGAAGATCGCCGGCCGCGACTACGACGTGCGTCTGTCGACCCTGCCGACACAGTACGGTGAACGCTGCGTGCTCCGGCTCCTGCCGCGCACGCAGGAGCTGCTCTCGATCGAGAAGATCGGGCTCTCCGCGCGCCACCAGGAGACGCTGCGCAAGCTGATCCGCCGCAACAACGGGATCATCCTGGTCACGGGGCCGACCGGCTCGGGCAAGACCAACACGCTCTACGCCGCGCTCGCGGACATCAACAAGCCCGAGCACAACATCATGACGATCGAGGACCCGGTCGAGATCCGGCTGGGCGGGATCAGCCAGATCGAGGTGAAGTCGTCGATCGGGCTCACTTTCGCGGCGGGGCTGCGCTCGATCCTGCGCCAGAACCCGAACGTGATCCTGGTCGGGGAGATCCGCGACCTGGAGACGGCCGAGGTCGCGATCCAGGCCAGCCTGACCGGCCACCTGGTGTTCTCGACGATCCACACCAACGAGTCGGCCGGCACCATCACGCGGCTGATCGACATGGGCGTCGAGCCGTTCCTGATCTCGTCGTCGCTCGTCGCCGCGATCGCGCAGCGGCTGATCCGCGTGCTGTGCAAGCGCTGCCGCGAAGCCTACACGCCCAGTGACCAGGAGCTCGCCGAGATCGGGCTGCGCCGCGAGAACGTGGGCCAGCGCCCGATCTACCGCGCCAAGGGCTGCGTGCACTGCAACCACACCGGCTACCACGGGCGCACGGGGATCTTCGAGATCCTGCAGATCGACGACGTGATTCGCGGCATGATCACGCGCGGCGTCGACTCGAAGCAGATCCAGGATCAGGCCGTCCGTCTGGGCATGCAGACGATGCGCATGCACGGCGCGCGCATGGTGCTCGAGGGGAACACCTCGGTCGCCGAGATCCTGCGCCAGACCGAGGAGGAGGCCGTCGCGGCGCTCGACCCGGAGGCGGCGTAGGACGTGCCGGTGTACCGCTACAAGGGCGTCGCCGCGGGAAACCGCGCGGTGTCGGCCTCGATCGACGCCGACAGCCTGCGCTCCGCCCGCGCCAAGCTGCGCGCCGAGGGCATCTTCCCGACGGAGATCCTCGAGGGCAAAGTGCGCAGCGAGGCGTCGGAGCTGCTCAACAAGCTGCAGCTCCCCCAGCTCCGCCGCATTCCCGACCTGGACCTGGCGATGTTCTCGAGCCAGCTCGCCACGCTCGTCGCCGCGGGGCTGCCGCTCGTGCAGGCGCTCACCGCGCTCACCGAGCAGGTCGAGCGCGAGCGCTTCAAGGCGGTGATCGGCCGCGTGCGCGAGTCGGTGAACGAGGGCACCTCGCTCGCCGAGGCGCTCGGGCTGTTCCCGCACGTCTTCGACGAGCTCTACTGCTCGATGGTGCGCGCGGGCGAATCGTCGGGCGCGCTGGCGCCGGTGCTGCAGCGACTCGCGGAGTACGTCGAGAACCGCATGGTGCTCCGCAACCAGCTGATCAACGCGATGATCTACCCCGCGCTGATGCTGGTGTTCAGCGGCGGCGTCGCGGGCGTGCTGCTCGTGAAGGTGATCCCGAACATCACCGCCATGCTGAAGGACATGAAGCAGGAGCTGCCCCTGCCGACGCGTGTGGTGGTCGCGCTCTCCGACGTGGTCACCGCGTACTGGTTCCCCGGCATGCTGCTCTTGGCGGCGGCGGTGCTCTTGTGGGCGCGGATCGTGCGCACCCAGCGCGGCCGGCTGGCCTGGGACGGCTTCACCCTGCGCATGCCGATCTTCGGCCGGCTGATCCGCTACGTCGCGATCTCGCGCTTCGCGCGCACGCTCGCCACGCTCACCGCGGGCGGCGTCAGCATCGTCCCGGCCCTCGAGATCTCGAAGACCGTCGCCGCGAACGCGGTGATCGGCAACGCGATCGACGACGTGAAGGACGCCATCACCCGCGGCTCGTCGATCGCAGGCACCATGCGCACGAGCGGCCAGTTCCCGCCGCTGGTCACGCACATGATCTCGGTCGGCGAGGCCTCGGGCGAGCTGCCCGCCATGCTCGGCAAGCTCGCCGACACCTACGACGCGCAGGTCGGCAACGCGCTGCAGCGCATGCTCGCACTGCTCGGCCCGGTGCTGCTCATCTTCGTCGCGATCGTGATCCTGATGATCATCCTCTCGACCCTGCTGCCGCTCATGAACATGACGACGGCGCTGTAGCGGGGCGTCCAAGGAGAACCCATGCAGAAGACCTCTCGCAACGACGGCTTCACGCTCCTCGAGATCATGGTCGTGGTGCTGATCATCGGCATGCTCATGGCCCTGATCGCGCCGCGCATCTTCGGCCGCTTCACGCAGGCCAAGGTCGACCTGGCCCGGGTCGGCGTGAAGCAGATCTCGGCGCAGCTCGAGCTGTACAAGCTCGACAACGGCGCGTACCCGACCAGCGAGCAGGGCCTCGACGCGCTCGTGCACGAGCCGTCCGGCGAGCCGCGCCCCAAGCGCTACCCCGAGGGCGGCTACATCAGCTCGGACCTGCTCAAGGACCCATGGCAGAACCCGTACCACTACGACCGGCCCGGGAAGAACAACCCGAACAGCTACGACCTGTACTCGTACGGCGACGACGGGGCGCCGGGCGGCGAAGGCAACAACGCGGACATCGGCAACTGGGAGGTCAGCGCCCAGCGCTGAGAGCCGTGTCGTCGAGGCGCGCCCACGGCTTCACACTCCTCGAGCTCATGATCGTGATCACGCTGATCGTGATGATCACGGGCATCTTCGCGGGCACGATCGGCGGCGGCTTCGGCGTGCACATCCGCAACGCCGGCCGTGCGCTCGCGTCGGAGCTCGAGTACGTCTCGCAGCGCGCGGTCACCACCGGCCGTGCGCAGCGCTTCGTGATCGACCTGGACCAGCAGGTGTTCCGGGTCGAAATGGAGCCGCCGGACGAGCGCGAGCCCGAGGGCCCGCTGCCCGACCACGCCGAGGGCCTGTCGCTCGCGCCGCCGCTCTCGAACCGCGCGTTCGTGCCGGTCGACTCGCAGCTCGGCGACTGGCGCCGGCTCGACGATGCCGACCAGGTGCGCATCGCCGCGGTGCGGCTGGGCGACGAGGTGAAGAAGGACGGCGCGGTGGCGATCGGCTTCTCGAGCGACGGCGCCTGCGATCCCGCGCAGATCGTGCTCGTCGACGACGGCGGCTACGCGGTGCACGTGCGGCTCATCGCCTTCACCGGCGAGGTCCGCATCGAGGAGCCCCAGCTTGCCGCGAAGTGACACCGGCGAAGATGGCTTCACGCTCATCGAGGTGCTCGCCGCCGTCTTGATCGTCTGCCTCGTGTTCGGGCTTCTGCTCGAGACGGTGACTCGCAACCTGCGCGACCTGTCGCGCGCGCGGCAGGAGGCGCGCGCCGCCCAGGTGGCCGAGGACCGCGCGCGCGAGATGACCGTCGTGCTGGCGTCCGGCGAGAAGGTCGAGGACGGCGTGCACGAGGAGCCCTGCGCCGACGAGAACGCGCAGGACCTGATCTGTCAGACGATCGTCTCCGAGGAGAAGCTCCAGCTGCCGCCCGACTACCCGGGCGAGCTCTCGCCGTCGCCGCTGTTCAGCCGCGCGAACGAGCCCAAGCGGCCGCTGCAGCCGGGCCAGGCGCCGCCGCTGCGCCTGCTGCAGGTGCGCGCGTACCCGCCCGAGACCGACCCGAACACCGTCGATCCGTTCGTGCTGCTCGTGGTCGGCCCGCCGGACACCGCGGCGCAGCAGCAGCTCCAGCAACGCCAGCAGCAGGGCCAGCCGCCCGGCCAGCAGGGCAACACGGTCGGCGGGTCGAGCCGGAGCTCGCGCCAGGGCTCGAACGGCGCGCCGCTCGGCGAGAGCGGCCTCCCGCGGAGCGGCATGCAGTGACCCGGCAGGCCGGCTTCACGCTGCTCGAGATCATGGTCGCCGTGCTGATCATGGCGCTCCTGCTCACCTTCACCTTCCAGGCGTACCGCGGGATCGAGAGCTCGTACCAGCGGGTCGGAAATTCGACCAGCCGCGACCGCGCCGCGCGCATCGTCCTCGACCGGCTCGAGCGCGAGCTGGTCGGCAGCGTGCTGGTCGAGCGCGAGCAGGGCACCGATCCCCTGCTCGACCCCTACTTCTTCTACGGCAACGCCAAGCCGTACGCGGACTCCGAGGGCGACGAGCTGCGCTTCGTGACGCGCACGCCGCTGCGCGCGCCGGGCGCGCCGTCGGTCGGGCTCGAGATCGTGACCTACGGGGCGATCCCGTCGCAGACGGGCGCCGGGCTGGCGCTCCTGCGCCAGGCCGAAGCGATGCCGCCGCAGCTCGCCAAGGAGATCGTCTGGACCGAGCCCGAGGTGGTCGTCGACAACGTCGCGCTGTTCATCGCGCGCTACCACAGCGACCAGGGCGACGCGAGCGAAGGCTGGGACTCGACCGGCGTCGAGCGACTCGACCAGCTGCCCAGCGAGCTGGTCGTGACCGTCTCGCTGCTCGAGCCCTCCGGCCCGAACGGGGAGCTGGCGGCCGGCCCCGAGTTCTCGCGCACGATCGAGCTGCCGGTGCGCCCGTTCAAGATGACGCCCGAGGGCGCGCAGGACGACGCGGCCGCCTGCGGGGGCGGCATGACCGTGAAGCAGTGCCTGAGCTCGGCTGCACCGTCGATCCAGTCCGCGAGCACCTCGCTCGCCAGCGTGATCTCGCAGGCGCAGGCGCAGGTCACCGACAAATGTTGGAACCCCGAGCAGCCGAGCGCCGCGCTGCAGCGGCTGAAGGTGCTGCTCGGTGGCGTGCCGGGCTTCGACGCCTCGGAGTGCAAGTGACTCGCGCGCGCGGCGAAGAGGGCATCGTGCTGCTGCTCGTGCTCGTGCTGATCGTGGTCGCGGTCTCGACCGCCTACGCGATGAGCAAGACCTCGCTGATCGAGGTGCTCTCGACGCGACAGCACAGCCAGCACGAGCGCGCCGAGCTGATCGCGAAGTCGGGCATCGCGCTCGCCAAGCGCACGCTGCAGGACGACCTGGTCGAGGGCGACGAGATCACCAAGTCCGTCGAGTCCGACCGCGACGCCTGGGCGGTGCTCGCTCACCAGGAGATCGAGCTGCCGGGCGGCGCGCTGCTGCGCGTCGGCGTCCGCGACGCGGGCAACAAGATCGACCTGAACGCGCTGATCGACGCCGACGGCAAGCGCATCGGCGAGAGCAGCAAGAACTTCCTGAAGGCGGTGCTGGCGCACATCCGCGACACCGTCCCGGAGTTCAAGGGCTCGAGCAAGCTGGGCGACCAGGACATCGACGAGCTCGCCGACGCCATCCTCGACTGGCTGGACAAGGACGAGGAGACGCGCGTGGGCACTCCCGAGCACGAGTACTACGTGGAGATCAAGAAGGCGAAGTCGGCGCCGCTCAACCGGCCGGTGTTCGACATCGACGAGCTGGCGGGAGTCCCGGGGATGGATCCCTTGCTGCTCGACGCGTTCAAAGCCTACTTTACGCCCTACCCGATGTTTCCAGGTACGAATGGGGGAGGCGTGAACCTGAACACGGCGCCGGCTCACGTATTGGCACTCGTCTATCACGGCGTGGGCGACCAGTTCGAGCTCGTCGACCAGCGCGACGTGTTCGAGATCCTGAAGGCGCGCCGCGAGGGCAAGGTGTTCTGCTCCGGCGCCGGCCAGTCGCCGTGCGTCGAGTTCGCGCCCACGGTCGGCCTCGCCGCCGGCGAGCAGGTGTTCCCGCCGCTCACCTACACGAGCCGCGTGTTCGCGGTGGACTCCGAGGCGACGGTCGGCGAGACGCGCGCCTGCGTGCGCGCCGTGGTCGACCGCGGCACCGGCTCCGAGATCAAGACGCTCTACTACGAGCTGGGCTGCTCCTGATGTTCGAGCGCAGCATCGTCGGGCTCGACATCGGCAGCTGGTCGCTGAAGCTCGCCGAGCTCGCGGCCGGCCTGCGGGGTGCGTCGTTCGCGCGCTTCGCGGAGCTGCCGCTGCCGCAGGCGGCGCCTTCCGAGGAGATCGAGGCGACGATCCAGCTCTGGCTGCAGAGCCGCGGCCTCTCGCCCGAGGTGCTGGTCACCGCGCTCTCCACCGAGCGACTCACCCAGCGCCACCTGCGCTTCCCGTTCGCGGGAGCCAAGCGGGTCGCCGCGGCGATCGGCTACGAGATCGACGAGGAGCTGCCCGTGCCGATGTCCCAGATGCTGGCAGGACACGAGCAGGTGTTGACCCGCCCCGACCAGACCGACGTGCTGGTCGCGCTGGCCGCGCGCGGCGACGTGGAGCAGCACCTCGCCGCCTGCCGGCGCATGGAGCTCGACCCGCGCATCGTCGAATGCGAGGGCGCGTCGCTCGCGAACCTCTCCAGCTACCTGGGCCTGTCCGACGTGTCGCGGCTCATGCTCGACGTCGGCCACGCGAAGACCAACCTGGTGCTCCTGGTCGACGGCAAGCCGATCGCCCTGCGCCGGATCCCGATCGCGGGCCTGCACCTCAGCGCGGCGCTCGCGCTCGACCTGCGCGGGTCGCTCGACGCCGCGCAGGAGCACAAGCACAACCACGGCGTGTTCGAGCGCGGCAGCACCAAGCCCGTCTCGAACGGCGTGCGCGACCTGCTCGAGAGGCTGGTGCGCGAGGTGCAGCGCTCGGTGCAGTCGATCGTGGGCGACCCGCTCGACCCCGTCGCGCCCACCGAGATCGTGCTGGTCGGCGGCTCGGCGCGCCTGCCCGGGCTCGCCCGCTTCTTCGAGGAGCGCACGGGCCTGCCGGCGCGCGTGCTCGAAGTGACCCGGACCGGCGAAGGCGCCGAGGAGCTCGCCCAGGCCGGGCCCGCGGTGTTCGCACAGGCCGCCGCGCTCGCGCTGCGCGGCGCGGCGACGGAACGGGTCACCCAGACCGACTTCCGCCAGGGCGACCTCGGCTATGCGCCCGACCTCACCGGCCTGCGCCCGCAGCTGCGCCTGACGGTCGGCCTGTTCGTCCTCTTCCTCGTCGTGTGGGCGGCGAGCGCCGGCGCGCGCGCGATCATCGCCGGCCACCGGATCGGCGCGCTGCGGGACCAGATCGGCTCGATCACGAGCCAGGTCTTCCCCGGTACCGAGCCCGGCGCCGACCCCCTGAAGACGCTCGAGACCAAGGCCGCCGAGACGCGTGCGCTCGCCGCGCACCTCGGGGTCACCGGCAAGGGACTCTCGGTGCTCGAGATCCTGCGCCAGATCTCGTCGCTCACCCCCGAGTCACTCGACATCTCTCTCGACGAGCTCTCGATCGAGCGCCAGAGCATCTCGGCCCGCGGGCACAGCGCCGACTTCGTCTCCGCCGACCAGCTCAAGGCCGAGCTGTCCAAGTTCGACGGCTTCAAGCGCGTGTTGGTCACCGACGTGAAGACCGACCCGCGCCGCGGCGGCAAGACCTTCGCGGTGTCGATCAAGCTCGGCAACGACGAGGACACGCCGTGAACGAGCTGCTCGCACCGATCCGCCGCTACCTGGCCGGGCGCTCCGCGCGCGAGCGCTGGCTCCTGGTCGCCGGCGCCTGCGTGGTGGCGCTCCTGTTCGTCTACCTCGTGATCATCGCCCCGCTCGAGGTGAGCGCGCGCAAGAGCGAGGCGCAGACGTCGGAGCTCGAGAACCAGGTGGTCCGCGCGCTCGCGATCGCCTCCGAGATGCGCGGCCTGCAGGGCGAGCTCGCCGACGTCGAGGGCCGGATCCAGCCGGGCGCGAAGACCAACCTGATCGCCCTCCTCTCGACGCTGGCGGCCGACGCGAAGATCTCGCAGGAGCAGCTCGAGTCGATCGAGCCGAAGCAGCCCTCCGCGAACGCGCAGTACCCCGAGACGCGCGCCGAGGTGCGGCTCAAGGGGACCTCGCTCGCGCAGGCCGTCG
>Ga0335084_10006733_pt1 | contig 11430 bp, 8 predicted proteins | sample Lox_Sample_44_FD_206721 | JGI IMG/M metagenome (GOLD analysis project Ga0335084, IMG submission 206721) | Soil microbial communities from Loxahatchee National Wildlife Refuge, Florida, United States - Lox_Sample_4.4 | ecosystem: Environmental > Terrestrial > Soil > Wetlands | place: USA: Florida...
AGGGCGCGAGTCTTCCGCCCACGAGCTGCCCGCGCGAGCGCGCCGTGTAGGGCGAGTTGGCGTAGAAGCGCTCGGAGCGCGCGCCTTCGGCCGAGAGTCTCTCGAGGAAGGGAGTCACGGGCTTGCCGGCGAGCTGCGCGCCGACCACGTCCGCGCGCACGCCCTCGAGAAACACGATCAAGAGGCTCGGCTTGCGGCGGAAGACGGGCCGGTCGACGAAGCCGTCCGGCGGACGCCGGTAGTCGGCCGGGTGGTCGCCCGCCAGCCCGTTCTGGTCGATGCCGTCGCCGGGCAGGTCGAGCGCGTACGGGTGCCTGGTGGCGTCGAAGGGCGCGGGGTCGGCCAGCGGGGCGAACATGCCGTAGCCGTCGAAGTCGAAGTCGGTCGCGCGCTGGAAGAGCGGCAACAGGACAGCGCCCGACGCCTTGCTCTCGAGCGCATCGCAGCTGGTGCCGCCGTGCGCGCACTCACTCGAGAGCACCGCGATCGAGAGACCCGACGCGCACAGGAAGCCCGCCGCGAGCGTCAGCGCGGCCGGGACCTCCCAGCCACCGCGTGGCTCGGCGCGCCACGCGAGCGGCCGCAGCACGCGCACGCCCAGCGCTCCCGACAGCGCGACCGCGCCGATCGCCAACGCCACCGGCGTGATCTGCGCCTCGCCCTGCGCGATCCACTCGAGCGGCGACCCGCCCGCCAGCGCCAGCCACAGCCCGGGATCGAGGATCTTGCCCAGGTAGAGGAACAGGCGGTAGCGCACGTAGAGGAAGCCGAAGGCCGGCACCAGCACCGCCAGCGCGGCCACCGCGAGTCTCTGCAGGCCCAGGAGCCGCGTGCGACGCAGGAGCGGCAGGGCGACGAGCCATGCGCCCAGCACCAGCGTCGCGTCCAGGGCGAGCGAATCCAGCAGGAACGCGGCGATCTGGGCCGGCGTGCGCCGGGCGCCCTCGACCAGGAAGCCGCCGGTGAAGAGACCCGTGGTGCGCGCAATCAAGAGCGTATCCACCAGAGTCAGCACGGCGGCGCAGCCGGCGAGTAAGATCCCCCACGCCGCAGTCACGCGCAGCGAGCTCCGGGGCCGGGCGGTCGAGCTCAAAGGCGGCTCACTTCGCACTGCCTCGCGACCACCCCACATGGAAATGCAGGCCAAACCGCAGCGTTCCGGAAGAGCAGCCAAGCGCAAGTCGGCCGCGCCCGCGCTGCGGGCTCGGAGCTTCGTGCTGTGGGGTGCTGTGGGGGTCGCTGGGGCATGCCTGGCCTTGTGGGTCTCCGCCTGGCTGGCGCGGGGCACTGCCTCCGCCTGGCCGCGTTTCGAGGACGATGCGTACTACTATCTCGTAATCGCCCGCAATGTCGCGGCGGGTCGCGGATTCACCGTCGACGGAATCTCGCTCACCAACGGCTTCCAGCCGCTCTGGATGTGGCTGCTCGTGCCCGTCGCGTGGCTGTGCTCTGGCGACACCCACGTGTTGCTGGGGCTGGCCCAGGTCTTCGTGGTGCTCTTGACCTGCGTCTCCGGCGGTCTGCTCTTCGACCTGCTGCGCACGACCTGCGGCTTCCGGCCGGCGTGCTTCGGCACGGCCGTGTTGCTCGTGCCGCCGTTCCTGAACGTGCTGGTGTCGGGCATGGAGGCGGCGCTCGTCCTCTTGGTGTTCCTGCTGCTCGTCCGGGAGCTGTTCGCGGGCGGCGCGCTGGAACGCCCGGAGCCTCGGCTGCGCGACCTGCGCGCGGGGGTCTGGCTGGGGCTCCTGCTTCTGGCGCGGCTCGACGCGGTCTTCGTCGCGGTGGCGCTGGCCGGGAACGCACTCCTGCTCGGACTCCTCGCGGGGCCGGCTTCTTTGGTGGCGCGGATCTCGCGGACGGCCCGGAAGTCCGCCGTGCTGTTCGGCCCCGCCGTGCTGATGCTGGTCCCGTACCTGCTCTGGAACTTCGAGCGCTTCGGGCACCTGGTGCCGATCAGCGGGTCGCTCAAGACGAGCTTCTCGAACCCGGAGTTCGTGCGCGCGAACGTGGGGCTGCCCTGGCTCGCGCTCTTGACGCTCGGCGCGGCCGGGGCCGGACTGGCGCTGGCGCGGCCGTCGGAGCGGCGCCTGGGACGCCTGCTGGTGCCGCTCGTGGCTGGGCTCTCCCTCCAGGCGCTTCACGCCATGTGGTTCATGCGCTGGGCGGTGTTCGCCTGGCACTACGTGCTGTTCATGCCGGTCGGCGCGGTCGCGGCGGGGGTGATCGCGCGCCGCCTCCAGGACCTCCTGCCGGAGATCGCGCTGCGGGCGGGGCTCGGCCTGGTCGCGTGGGTGCTGATCGTGAGCCAGTACGCGTCGATCTCGCGCCTGCACCTGGCCTTCACGGGCGCGACGCGCGAGGCGGGTGAGTGGGCGGCCAAGACGCTGCCGAAGGACGCCTTGTTCGCCATGAAGGACAGCGGCGCGTTCAGCTACTTCTCGGAGCGCGGCGTGGTGAACCTCGATGGCGTAGTGAGCAGCTTCCAGTTCCAGGAGACGCTGTGTCGGGGCGAGCTCCAGCAGTATCTCGACCGCCACCACGTGGCCTATCTGGTGCAGCACTCGGTGCAGGGCTTGAACGAGGGCTTCTACGACCGCTTCGTGCTGCGCTATCCGTGTCACTTCGAGGGCGGTCACACGAGTGACCTGGTGGTGCGGCGCGACCAGGAGGTCTACCGCGGCTCGCGCTACCGGGACTACCTCGAGCACGAGGACCATCTGGTGATCTGGAAGATCGCCCCCGACGAGACGCCCTAGCGCACGGGCGCGAGCCCGCGCTCGAGCGCGGCCACGTAGTCGGGGTCCTCGTAGTCGGCGTCCGCGCGCGCGCCCACGCGGTCGTACAGCGCCGAGACCATCGACTCACTGGTGCGCGGGTGCGCGCTCACGCGCCAGACCGGCGAGGCCAGGAGATACGGCACGAGGAGCTTGCCCTTCCGGCATGGGCCCAGGAGCAGCCGCGCGCCCGGCAGCGCGGCCTCGTCGAGCGCGATGCGCGCGCCCGCCCCGAGCCGCGGCTCGAGCGCCTGGAACTCGAGCAGCGTGTGGGTCGCCGAAGGCGCGGAGTCGAACAGCGCGAAGTCGATCGCCTCGTGGCGCGCGGCGATGCGCGCCAGGCTCGCCAGGCTGTCGCCTTCGAGAAAGTGCACGCGCCGCGACAGGTCGGGCACCCGGCTGCACAGCGCGGCGATGCGCTCCGGGTCGAGCTCGCAGGAGTAGAGCTCGGCGCCCACCCGCTCGGCGACCTGGAGCAGCGCCAGGGTCGAGAGACCGCAGCCCGTCTCGACGAACACCACGGGCCGCTGAGTCGCAGGCTTGACGTCGGCGAGCAGGCGGCGGATCAGGCCGGCCTGGTCCTGAGTGCGCCACACGCTGCGCAGCAGCCCCACCGCCATTCGCGCGACGTCCATGCCGTTCCCCTCGCCGCGATCGGTGCTGATTCTCCCGGCGCGGGGGCGGTCCGGCAAGGTCCCCTTGCAGGCGCGGCGCTTCTTGGAGACCCACTAGCCCGTGGGGTTCTTCCGGAACGCGGCCTCGGTGTTCGCGACCAGCGCGATCGCGCTCCCGATCAGCGTGGTCACCAACGTGGTGGTGGCGCGCTGGCTGTCGGTGCCGGACCGCGGCCTGTACGCGGAGCTCACGAACTTCTCGTTCGTGTTCTACCTGCTGACCCAGCTCGGCTGGGGCGACGCGGTGATCTACCGGGTGCGCGGTCACGGCGTGCCGCCGCGGCGCGCCTTCGCCACGGGCCTGTTCGCGAACGGCGCGGTCGCGCTGGGGGCGTTCGCGCTGTGTGTGGCGTTCCGCGAGCCACTGTCGCACCAGTTTCTGGGCGGCGCCTCGCCGAAGGCGTTCTGGCTCGCGGCCGCGACCGGGCCGCTGCTCGTGCTGGGTGACTTGCTGCGCGGCGTCGCGCGCGCGCTCGACCGCTTCGACCTGCACAACCAGTTCGGGCTCTTGCAGTCGGCCGCGATCCTGGGCGGGCTCTTGATCGCCCTGCCGCTCGCGGGCGGCGCGCTCGAGGCGGCGCTCAGCTCGTGGTGTCTGGTGCAGGTCTTCCTCGTGGCCTACTTCGGCGCGCGCGTGGCGGCGCTCGCGGGCTTCGAGTGGCGGCTCGACCTGCACGAGGCGGCGGCCAGCATCGCCTTCGGCGGCGCGATGTACTTCCAGTATCTCCTGATCCAGCTGCACGAGCGCGCCGACGTGCTGCTGCTCGGGGCGCTGGGCACGCCGAGCTTCGACGTGGCGCTCTACGCGACCGCGGTATCGGTGATCTCGCCGCTGCGGCTCGTGCCCGGGGCGATCGGCACCGCGCTCCTGCCGGAGCTCTCGGGCGTGAGCGCGCGCGAGGCCGCGGAGTTCACGGCCGCGGTCGTGCGCACCTCGGCGCTGGTCATGCTGGCGATCGCGCTGGGGCTGGCGGCGGTGGGCGCGCTCGCGATCCCGCTCCTGTTCGGCGCCCGCTACGCGCCGGCAGTGACTCCGTTCCTGATCCTCCTGCCGGGACTCACCGCGGTGACGGTGTCGCGGCTCTTGCAGCGCTACTTCGCGGCCGTGGGACGGCCGCGCGCACTGTGGGGCATCGGCGCGCTGGCGCTCGGCGCGAACGTGGGCTTGAACCTGGTGCTGATCCCGCGCGCGGGCATCCTGGGCGCGGCCACGGCCGGCCTGTGCTCGACCACGCTCGAGGCGGTCGCCACGGTCTGGTACTTCAGCTCGGAGTCGGGCCAGCGCGTGCGCGACACGCTGCTCATGCGCGGCGCCGACTTCGCGCGCATCCGCTCGCGGCTGCGCTAGTCGGCCTGCTTCGCGCGCGCGTCGAGCAGCGCCCGGATCGACGCCAGCAGGTCGTAGCGGTCGATCGGCTTGGTGAGATAGGCGTTGCAGCCCGCCGCGAGACACTTCTCGCGCTCGCCGGCCAGCGCGTGCGCCGTGAGCGCCACGATCGGCACGCGGTTGCCGCGCGCGCGCAGGTTACGCGCCGCGGTGTAGCCGTCCATGACCGGCATGGCCATGTCCATGAGCACCAGGTCGAAGGTCTCGATCTCGGTGCGCTCGAGCGCCATCTGGCCGTTCTCGACCACCACCACCTCGGCGCCCGCCTTGCGCAGCATCATCGAGATCAGGCGCTGGTTGTCGGGGCCGTCCTCGGCCAGGAGGATGCGCGCCTGGATCGGCTCCGCCGCGCCCGACGGCCGGCGCGTGTCGCCGTGCAGCTCGGCCTCGCCGACCACCTGCAGCATGCGCGAGCCCGGCGTCGGCTGGGCGCGCACGGTGAGCGTGAACGTGCTGCCCGCGCCCGCCTCGCTCTCCACCGTGCAGTCACCGCCCAGCAGCACGGCAATGCGCTTGGTGATCGCGAGCCCCAGGCCGGTGCCGCCGAAGCGGCGCGTGATCGAGCTGTCGGCCTGCTCGAAGGCGCGGAAGAGTGACTCGCGCTTCTCGGGCGCGATGCCGATGCCGGTGTCCTTCACCTCGATGCGCGCCATCTCGGTCGCGGGGTCGTAGGTCACGCGCAGGCGCACGAAGCCGCGCTCGGTGAACTTGATCGCGTTACCCAGCAGGTTCACCACGCCCTGGCGCACGCGCGTCGGGTCGGAGAGCACCTGCGAGGGCACGGGTGAGTCGAAGGCGACTTCCAGCGCGATGCCCTTCTCATCGGCGCGCACGCGCATGAGCGACGCGATCTCCGAGACGATGTGCACCACGCTCATCGGGATCAGCTCGACCTCGACCCGGTTCGCCTCGATCTTCGACAGGTCGAGGATGTCGTTCAGCACGTCGAGCAGGTGCCCGCCGTTGCGGCGCACGATCTCGAGCAGCCGGCGCGCCTCCTCGCCGAGCTGCATCTCGTCGTCGAGCAGGAGGTCCGCGTAGCCGAGGATCGCGGTCATGGGCGTGCGGATCTCGTGACTCATGTTGGCGAGGAACGCGCTCTTCGACTGGTTGGCGCGCTGCGCCTCGTTGCGCGCCGCCTCGAGCTCGATCGTGCGCTCGGCGACCTTCTGCTCGAGCGTGGCCCGGTGCGTCTCGAGCTCGCCGTGCACGCGCGAGAGCTGGCGGGTCATGTCGTTGAACGAGCGGCCCAGCTCGCCGAGCTCCCCCACGCCCAGCTCGGGCACCTGCGCGCCCAGGTCGCCGGCGCCGACCCGCTTCACGGTCGCGCCCAGCAAGTGAATGCCGCGCAGCAGGTTCTGCCACAGCGCCACCGCGATGCCGATGCCCACGACCAGCGCGGCGGCCAGCACCACCGAGCTCGAGGCCAGGAGCTCGCGGTACTCGGCCATGCTGCGCGAGGTCGAGATCACGATCCGGATCAGCCCGTCGGGGCGCATCGTGACCGCCTGCGGACCCGGGTAGTGCACCGGCACCAGCAGCTCCTGCAGGCTCTTGCTCAGCCCGCGCTGGCGGCGGTCGTCGGGGAAGTTCAAGCGCTCTTCGGGGAAGAGCGGCGCGATCGACGGGTCGCCCTCCGACGCCAGTAACTGGCCCTTGCGGTCGTAGACCGATACGTGCACCACGTCGCGGTCGGCCAGCGCCGACAGGACTGACTCGCGGACCGCGGCCGGCGAGTCGCTCTCCAGGCCGGCGCGCGCCGACTGAGTGAGAAACGCCGCGATCGTGTCGAGCTTGGCGTGCACGCCGCGCTCGAGCTGAGTGCGCGCGACCTTGTAGAGCACGGCGCCGGTGCCCAGCATGAACAGCGCGACCGGCGTGATCGCCGCGACCACGAGGGTGGCCCGAACACTCAGTCTGGGGGTACTGCGCACGCGCAGGGGCTCCTCGCTTGGTCGCGCCACTCCAGAGGGAACTATCGGAGCGCGGCGCGCGGCGATGAATGCGACTCGTGCGCCGCGGCGCGTCACTCGCGCCGCTGTCGGGCCCGAGCGCTTCGCGGTATCGTGGCGGCGTGTCGGACCTGGTTCGGCTGCGCCCGGCCCCTCGTGCGAACGGTCTGTTCGCCGTGCCGCTCGTTCACGCCGGCGGCGCCCGCCCCGAGCCCGCCCCCGCCGGACGGGTCCGCATCTATCTCGCGCCGCTCGAGTCGGGCCTCGACCTGCGCGTGTTGCTGGCGAGCCTGGCGCGCGCCGGCCTGCCTACCCCGCGCTGGGTGCCGGCGACACAGGGTGGTGTCGCGCCCGCGGATCTGGAGCGCGCCTTCCTGGCCGGCGACCCGGTGCTGGTGCCGGTCTCGCCGCCGCGCAGCGACTCGGACCGCCTGGCGCGCCTGCTGGCGTTCGCCCAGAAGGCCGGGGTCGAGGCCGACCTGGTGCCCGTCGAGGTGCTGTGGGGGCCGATCGAGCGCCCGCCCTCGCTCTGGAACCTGCCCTTCGGCAACCCCTACGACCCGCCGGAGTGGACGCGCTGGCTCAGGCTCTTCCGGCGCGGCTACGCGCGCGTGGTGGTGGGGCTCCCGGGCACGCGCAGCGCGCTCGAGAGCCAGTCACACGCCCACGGCGACAAGCTCGCGCTCTCGGCCTTCGTGCGCGTGCAGGCGGTGAAGGCGCTCTCGCTGGCCCAGCGCCAGGTGTTCGGCGACCGCTACAAGGTGCCGCGGCTCTTGGTCGAGCAGATCATCGCCGAGCCGGCGTTCCAGGACCGCATCGCCGCCACGGGCGCGACCGCGGGGCTCACGCGCGGCGAGTCACTCGACCGCTCGGAGCGCGCGCTGCGCGAGCTCGGCACGAGTCACAATCTGTTCGCCATGGAGGTGTTCCGGCGCTTCACGCGCTGGATCGTCTCGCTGGCCTACGACCCCGAGATCGACGTGGCCGAAGGCGAGCTCGACAAGCTGCGCGAGCTGGGCCGCCGGGCGCCGCTGGTGTTCGTGCCCTCGCACAAGTCGAACTTCGACCACCTGGCGCTGTACTCGCTCTTGTTCACGTCGGGGTTCCCGCCGCCGCACACCGCTGCGGGCATCAACATGTCGTTCTTCCCCATGAGCCGGATCCTGCCCGGCACCGGCGCCTACTTCCTGCGCCGCAGCTTCTCCGACGACCCGATCTACAAGGAGTCACTGCGCGCGTTCATCAACTCTCTGGTGCAGCACCGCTTCCACCAGGAGTTCTTCATCGAGGGCACGCGCTCGCGCACGGGCAAGCTCCTGCCGCCGCGCTACGGGATCCTGAACTACGTGGTCGATGGCGCGCGCCGGCACGACATCGGCGAGGTGCTGTTCGTGCCGGTCGCGATCGCCTACGACCAGATCCTCGAGCTGGCGGAATACGTGCGCCAGAACCTGGGCGATTCGAAGCAGGCCGAGAGCTTCTGGTTCCTGGTGCGCCAGATCCGCGCGGCGCGCGCGCGCAAGCTGGGCAAGGTCCACATGCGCTTCGCCGAGCCGATCTCGCTGCGCGAGTATCTCGACCGCACCACCGACGAGAAGCTGGTGGTCGAGAAGCTCGCGTTCCGCATCTCGAACGCGATCAACGCCGTGACTCCCCTGACTCCCGCCTCGGTGGCGTGCTCGGTGCTGGTGGGCGCGGGCCGCCGCGCGCTCAGCCAGAGCGAGTTCGAGACCCAGGCCGGCAGGCTCATCGACTACGCGCGCGAGCGCGGCATCGGCATGACCGCCGAGGTGGCCGCGGGCGCGCGCGCGGTGGTCGAGACCGCGGACCGCACGCTCTCGGCCTCGGGAGTCATCGAGCGCTACGACGGCGGCGTCGAGCCCGTGTACCACGTCGCCGACGACGGCCGCCACGCGGCCTCGTACTACCGCAACACCGCGATCCACTTCCTGGTGAACCGCGCGATCGCCGATCTGGCCATGCGCGCCGCGCCGACCGCGCCCGACCGCGACATGCGCGGCTTCGCTCTCCGCTTGCGCGAGCTGCTCAAGTTCGAGTTCTTCTTCGCGGAGCGCGACGCCTTCGTGCGCGAGATCGAGCGCGAGTCCGCGCTGCTCGGGCGCGAGCGCGCTGCCGGCCTGCCGCCCTTGCTCGCCGCGCGGCCCCGCATCCTGCTCGACTTCCTCGAGAGCTACTGGGTCGTGACCGAGACCCTGCGCCGCCTGCCCGCAGAGGGCGCGACGCCCTCGGCCGGCGTGGTGCGGCGCTGCCACGAGATCGGCCGCCAGCTCCTGCTCCAGGACCGGGTCCAGTCCGAGGAGCTGTTCTCGAACACGAACTTCGGAAACGCGCTGCGCCTGCTCGAGAACCTGGGCGTGGCCGAGCAGACGCCGGCCGGCTACCGCCCGGGCAACGCCGACAAGCTCGAGTCACTGGCCCGCGACATGGAGCTCCTGATCCGGCTGGCGCGCGACTGAGCGGACGGCGGAGACAAAGAAGGCGGGAGCGCTGGCACCGGATCCCCCCCAAGTTCCTGGCACCTGCGCCCCCGCCATCCCCTGATCGTTCAATTGCTGGCTGGCGGGCCGCAATTTCATGTCATTGATCGGCAGCTTCGGGTCGGACTTTAGTCCTTGGACTCGAGCTTACGGGCGAGCCTGGCGAGAACGTCGCGCAGGCCGCCCTCGAGCACGCGCCGCAGCAGCCAGCCGGTGCCGGGCACGAGCGGACGGAAGCGCACGTTCCAGGTCACGCGCGTCCCGGCGCCGTCGGGCTCGAAGCGCACGACACCCTCGTGGTCGCGCACGGGCGCGCCGGCCACCAGCCGGTAGGTCATGCGACGGGGTGGATCGAAGCCGGTGACCTCCTCCTCGATCGCCATGCCGCGCGCGCGAATCACTCGGATCGCACCCAGCCCGTTCGGCGGCGGGTCACCCTTCTGGCGCAGCACGACCTCTTTGACTCCGGCCCAGCGCTCCCAGCCCGCGTGGTCGGTGTAGACGGCGAAGACGCGGTCCGGCGGCGCAGCCACGTGCTGTGTGAGCTCGATCTGCATGGACGGCCATCCTAGCGTGCGGTATCGAGACCGCGATGAAGGGGGGACCGGCACTCGTGGCCTGCCTGCTGGCGCTCGCGCCGCAGGCGCACGCGGGGCCCGACCCGGGGGGCGCCCTGCGGGCGCTTCTGGCGACGCCGTTCCGTGTCACCGGCGACGCGCTGGGCGCGGCCGGCCTGGTGACTGCCTCGGCCGTGGGCTTCCTGGGCGACACGCTCGCGCTGGCCGACGCGAACCGTTTCACCGAGCCGGTGCTGTTCGGGCTGGTGAGCGGCGCGGTCCGGCGCACGGCGCTGGGAGTCTCGCAGCTGTCGACCGGCGCGCTCGAGGGCCTGCGCGCGGAGGACGTCGAGCGCCTGCCCGAGCCGCGCGAGGCGTATCTCGACAACGCCTTCGGCGCCGGGCGGCTCGACACGGCGCTCACGGGGCTCGGCGCGCTGCGGCTGGGCCTGGAGGACGCGTTCGCGGGCCCGGCCCTGTTCGCCGTGCGCATGGCCGGCGCCGGCAGCGCGGCAGCTGCCGTGGCAGGCTTCACGCGCGACGAGCGCATCCGCGTGCTCGGGCCGCTGGTGCGCGAGGGCGACGCCCCCGCACAGTGAGTCGCGATCGGTTAGGCTGGGCCATGGCGACCCGGCCGGGAACGGTCCAGATCGACGCGCTCGGGCTGCGCGGCGCGGCGTGCGAGGCGCGCGTCGAGTCTCTGGTGGTCGAGGAGCCGCTCGAGATCCGGCTCGACGGGGAGCCGCTCGCGATCACCATGCGCACGCCGGGCCACGACGTGGAGCTCGCCGCCGGCTTCCTGGTCAGCGAGGGCGTGGCGCGCGACTTCGGCGCGATCGCCTCGATCGCGCACTGTGACTCCGAGGGAAACACGGTCGACGCACGGGCCGAGCCGGGCGCGCGGGGCATCGTGCGGCCCGAGCCGCGCGCCTTCGTGGCCTCGTCGGCCTGCGGGCTGTGCGGCAAGGCCACGCTCGAGACACTGCGCACGCGCGCGCCCGCGCTGCACGGCGACGCGACGCGTGTCTCGGCCGGCACGCTCCTGGCGCTGCCCGAACGGCTGCGCGCCGCGCAGCCTTTGTTCCGCGCGACCGGCGCGCTGCACGCCGCGGCGCTGTTCGGCCCCGACGGCGCGCTCTGGTGCGCGCGCGAGGACGTGGGCCGCCACAACGCGGTGGACAAGGTCGTGGGCTGGGCGGCGCTCGAAGGCCGGCTGCCGCTGCACGGGACCGTGCTCGCGATCAGCGGGCGCGCGGGCTTCGAGATCGCGCAGAAGGCGCTCGTGGCCGGGATCCCCATCCTGGCCGCGGTGTCGGGCTCGACCAGCCTCGCGGTCGAGCTGGCGCGCGAGAACGGCATGACGCTCGCCGCCTTCGTGCGCGGCGAGTCACTCGCGCTCTACGCGGGCGCGGAGCGGGTCACGTTCCCGTGAGCCGCCGGTCGCGCAGCTCGGCGGCCAGCTCGCGCAGACCGTACGGCGCTTCGGCGGCCAGGTCGGCGCGGCGGTAGTAGGCGGCCGCCTCGCGCCACAGCGTGCGCTCGACGTGCGGCGGGTGGTACAGGTGCACCACGCGCGCGCGGTGCCAGA